>Ga0081538_10001285_pt1 | contig 26085 bp, 28 predicted proteins | sample TabmetS5T2R1_FD_71022 | JGI IMG/M metagenome (GOLD analysis project Ga0081538, IMG submission 71022) | Tabebuia heterophylla rhizosphere microbial communities from the University of Puerto Rico - S5T2R1 | ecosystem: Host-associated > Plants > Roots > Rhizosphere ... | reverse complement strand
CGAAGCGCGCGAGCGATCGGCTACGCTGTCGCCGCACGGCGCATTCGTCTAGTGGCCTAGGACGCCGCCCTCTCACGGCGGTAGCACGGGTTCGAATCCCGTATGCGCCTCTAAATCTCTGCTAATCGAGAGATTTGTTGTCGTGACTGACGACGGTAGCGCGGGTTCAAGTCGTCTCGTGCCCTTACGGCTTCCGGTTGTAACACGTAGACCTGGCGCCGCCCGGGCTCCCTGAGTGCCAAGCGGGGATCGAGGGCGGACTCTGCTGCTCACGCGGACCCGAGTCGAACTTCTCTGGCGTCGAGGCCACCGAAGACCGCGCGGACGAACTCCCGCCCGCCGTTGATGTTCGCGGTGAGGACGCCGCCGAGGCAGAGAGATGCGTACTTGCCGGATGGGCTCAGCTCTTCAGTCGCCTCGCTGCAACTTTCCACCCATAGCTCGATGTGGCGGAAGCGATCGTCGACTCGAAGGAGATCCGGGTCGGGCTCGGTGTCTCCAATGGTCAGCCTCGGACCCTCCCCCTCCCCCGATTCGTCCGAGAGCGAGATCGGCGGGAAAGCTTCGAGCGCGACGAAACCGTCCGACGTCTCGCGACCGTCCAGGCTATCGGCGAGTACCGCCGCCTCGCCGGGGTCGCCAACCGGGGCGACGACCGTCCAAGAGCCGAAACGGAAGACGAGCCGGTGGGGGCTTTCTCGTGGGGCCTGCCAGAGCTCGGCCTCTTGCCCGGTTCGGGTACCGAAGCTGTCGATCCGCTCTGCTCCGGACAGTACGGTCGCCGGAGGCTTTCCCCGGTAGAAGGCGAGCGGGAAGCGCGGCGGGGGGTCGGCCCGGTACAGATAGGAGGCATCCGGTTGAACTCCCATCCCGGCGAGGTCGAGCTCGGAGGGGTACGTGAAGAGCGCACTCGTCCCGTCCGGGAACGTGACCGGCAGGTGCACGCGCCCTCCTCGAACCTCGGTCCGGGGCACCAAGGTGAGCACTCCCAATTCCTCCGGCTTGTAGGCCCAAAGCGCGTTCGCCACACCTTCGTGGGCCGCGCCTGCAAACAGAACAACCGGGCCAGCGGAGACCGGTCGCCCGAAGATCTCGGGGGAGGCCCCGGGAAGCCCGTGCCACCGACCAGAGGCGACGTCGAAGAGCGCTGCCTGACCGCAGTGCCAGGCAAGCACGAGACCGTCCCCAGCCTCGCCACCCTGCGGGTAGCACTCGTAGAAGCGGAGGGGCAGATCGGGGAGCGGCCGCCATCGATCGGCGGTCGGGTCGTACGCGCCAGCGCGGAGGTCGTAGTCCCAGACGATGAGCTGGTCACCTGCCCAGACCGCCGTGGATGCCTGCGGCGAGAGCGGGAAGGGTGGGAGTACCCTCCACGCGTTCGCCTCAGGCTCATAGGCGATGCCCTGGGCGTGCTCGGTCTTCGAGTGGTTGTTGCCGTCGAGGAGCGCGCCGTAGACGACGAGCTCATCGCCCGTCCAGACGGCCGTCGCTTCGTTGAGGGCGAGCGGCGCGGCCGGTAGCGCGCGCCACTGGTCTGCGGCCGGGTCGTAGGCCGCCCCGTCCACCGACGCCGCCTCACGGCTCGCGTCGCCCCAGACGATCATCTCACGCCCGGTCCAGACGGCGGCGACGGGATCGCGCGGTCCGAGCGGCGCGTCGGGAAGCATCCTCCACGACGCGGTCGAAGGGTTGAAGGCGGCGCCGTCACCCTTGGCGCGTTCTGCCGCTCCTCCACCCCAGATCAGCACCTCCGTGCCGGTCCAGGCCGCACCTGCTGAGGATCGCGCGCTCAGCGGCCCTCGGGGCAGCACCCGCCATTCACCTGACGCCGGGTCATATGCCGCGCCGTCGGCGTGAGACGTCCCTCCAAGGTCGGTGTCTCCGCCCCATTAGAACAGCTCGGTGCCCGTCCACACGGATACGGCCCGCGCACGTGTAAAGGGCGGCGGCGACAGCCTCGTCCAGCCCGGCGAGAGCGACGTCCAGGCCCCCTCCCCAGGACCACTCGGGGTTGCATCGCGCTGGGCGGCGCCGCAGCCGGTGACCGAAAGCGCGACTCCGAGCACGAGGAGGAAGCCGCGGCGCATCAGCCGACGGCCATGTCGATGAAGCTCGCGGGGGCTCGGATCGGGAGCACGATCGCCTCCTCCGCCGCCGGCCGGTAGGCCATGATCCTTCCCGCCCCCGCACTGAAGAAGAGCCACTCTCCCGAGGGCGACCAAGCCATCGCCGGGTAGTCGTCGGCCAGGTCGGAACCCTCGACGAGGCGCGCGGTCCCAGCTCTTGTGTCGACGAGTCCGACACGGTGGCGGTGACCCTCGAGATGCGTGCCCGGACTCGTAACGACAGGGACTGCGAGCAGCGTGCCGTCCGGCGAGAAGGCCCCCTCGTAGGGCTCCTCGAAGCGGAAGGAGTCGCCGGCCGAGACGACGAGGTCCTCGCCCGTCGCCACGTCCGTGACATGGAGCTTCGGGCATCCCTGCTTGCACCATGCGACAAGGTTCCCGTGCGTGGCGGCGGGGAGCGGGCCGGGAAGCCGCGCCGTCACCTCCCCCGCGAGCGGGTCCCACACCTTGAGCTCGTCGTCATCCTGGACGAGGAGGCCGTCCTTGACGGCGGCGAGAATGCTCGGACCGTGACTCGGCGGCCGACCGGTCTCAGAAACGGTGACCTCGCCGTCGACCGTCACCTCCCGAACCGCCTTCAGGTCACGGACGGTTTCAGGGCTTTCGAGATCGAGCGTGGTGAGCCAGACCCGACCCTCGCGCCCCGATGGCACGAAGTACCACGACTCGCCGAGATCCTGCGGAGGACCATCGAGGTCGAGGTCGAGCGCATACGTGTGTGACCCGCCGTAGAAGACAAGCCTCCCACCCGCCTCAACGAGGGGGAAGGGCGGATCGCCGGGAGCAAGCTCGGGAAGGGAGACCGTCGCCGAGTCGCCGTTGCGAGGTCGATGCGGGTAATGCTCTGCTCGCGCACGTGCCTGAGGAACAGGACCCCGCTCGGCACGTCGCCCGCGTCGGACGTGGCCGGCGCAGTCCTTCCTTCCAATTGCTTCTCCCCGGCGCCGCAGCCCGCGGGCAACGCGACCGCGAGCGCCAAGAGGACTCCGAGGATCAGCCTTCTCATGTCTGTCTTGAGCGGTACGCGGAATGAGGGGCGTCCGGTCCTGGCCAGCTCCCGCAGCTCTGAACCTGAAGGGGCATGACGAGGTGCCCGCAGCGTAGGCCATGGCAAACGACGTCGGTCTCGAGCCCTGACCTGCAGCACGGTCACTCGGATCGACGCCTCCGGAGGCCCTGCGCCAAGGTTGCGAGACTGGCGAACCCACTGGCGAACCGGACTCAAAATACCTGCAAACAGGGGTCGGAGGCCGCAGGTCGCCCTCGTACTCCGCTCCGAGGTGCGACTCCCAGAACGCGATGTGGCACCAGCCGATCCCGCCGTAGCAGACGTCGGCGCCGCCGAGGTCCTCGATCGACGCCGAGTCGCCGAGCTTCGCCCTCGTGGGGAAGTGGACATTCTCGGCCGGCGGACGCAGCTCCGGGTCGAATCAGGCCGAAGAAGCGCTCCATCATCGCCCGCTGGTGCACCGCGAGCTCGTCGGGGCTGATCCGTCGCACCCGCTCGCAGGCCCGCGCGGTCGCGGAACGAGATGAAATCGGTCAGCTCGTAATCGAACGTCACCTCGAGGGCCATGTCTCTCCTTTCACGCCTAGAGCCTCGTGGCATTCCGCGAAGCGCGTGAATCGCGCTCCTGATCTTGACAGGCGTGTGGTGGGGGTTTCTGATTGCGGGGTCAGATCCTCGATCTTGCGGCAGAAAGGAGAAGTCCGGTGGACGGGCCAGAGAGCAACAAGAAGGGGAAGGTCGACCGCCGTACGTTCCTCGCGGCCGGGGCCGGCGCGGCCGCCGCCGCCGGGCTCACCGGATCGCTCGCCGCGGCGCAGGGGAAGTCGCAGTCGACGCAGACGAGCCACCCGCATCAGCAGAGCGCAGTGGCCTCTGCCACTTCTCGCGGCTCGACCGGCTCCGGCGGGGGGGTCGTGCTCGAGACGGTTACCGGGCCACTGAAGGGCAACCAGGTCGAATGGGCCCTCGAGCACGAGCACCTCTTCGTCGACTTCCTCGGGGCGAAGGACCCGGCGTACCAGGATGTCGACTGGGCCGACGTCACCGGGGCATGCGTCAACAGCGTGCTCGAGCTGCGGGCGCAAGGAATCAACCTCTACGTGGAGTACACGCCCATGGGGGTCGGGCGCAATGTTCTCCTGACCCGAAACGTCGCCCGGCAGACCGGTATGGCGATCGTCTGCGCGAGCGGGATCTACCGAGCGTCATTCGGCATCCCGCCCGAGTTCAGGCAGATGGGCGCGGCGGAGCTCGGACGCCATTTCTTCAGGGAGCTGACGCTCGGAGTCGACGGCTCGCACATCCGTGCCGGGTTCATCAAGATTGCCGTCGACGACGACGGTCCGAAGCCCGCCGACGTCGTCGTGTACCGTGCCGCGGCCCGAGCGGCGAAGAGGACCGGGTGCACGATAGGCATGCACGCTTTCGCGGTCGACGCGATGCGGGCGGCCCGGAAGATCCTCGAAGAGGAGGGCTTCGACCTTCGTCGCTTCGTGTGGGCGCACGCTAATTACACCCCGACGATTGCCGATCACAAGGAGACGGCCGCCCGCGGATCCTTCGTCTCGTACGATGCCGTGACGGTCGGTGGCGCACCGACGGAGGACGTCCTGCTCGACTGGATCGAGGAGATGATCGGAACAGGCTTCGGCGGCAAGGTGCTGCTCTCGACCGACTCAACGATCTACGTGAATCCGCAGGCGAGCCAGTACGGCTACCAGAACACGTACCTGTTCCGTGTGTTCAAGCCAAAGCTTGAAGCCCGCTTTGGAGCCGGGGTCACCCGGAAGCTGCTGCGCGACAACGTCATCGTCGCTTACAGGCGCGGCGACAACGTGACCTAGCCTGCCTGTGACCGAGCGGGTGCTCGATGCCCTCGCGCGGGGCCGGCCTGAACGCTGCCCGGTGACGGGTACCGTCCGCTTCGGGTTCAGTGTCACCCCGGGCCATCTCTCCGTGGCGGCGCTCGCTGTGCTTGCCGTATGACAGGGCCGCAAGGTCGCTACCAGAACCGGTTCGTGGGACACGTTCGCCGAGTGGGACTGGCTCTTCCTGTCGGCGTTCACGATGATCATCTTCGAATGCCGGGTCGCGCACGGTCAACGACGATGCGAAGCGGGTGGACGGCGCTTAGTGCGGCTCACCCTCTCCGCCACGCACAGTCGAGGAAGGGCTGGTCGTAGCGCGGGCTGCGAGTCCGAGGATGGAGCGCGCCTCATCTGCGCTTGCGGGGTCGCGGTCCAGCAGGGGCGCAAGCGCCACCGCCTTGTACACGAGCTCGGCATTCGACGTAGCCCGACGCTCGCTCGTCACACGGAGGTTGTCCTCGAGCCCCACGCGCACGTGGCCGCCGAGCATAAGCGCCGTCGCCACCAGGTAGAACTCGCCCGGATAGCCGACCCCCGCCGCCGACCAGGTGAAGGTGTCGGCGCCGAAGAGGTTGAGGCGGTCTGCCGCATGTGCACGGGCTGCTCGACGGTCGCGGCGTTCGCGCCGAGGACGCCGAGGACGAACTGGACGTGCAGAGGCGGGTCGACGAGACCCTGCTCGAGCAGGTGGAGAACGTTGTAGATGTGCCCACGTCGTACGTCTCGAACTCGGGCTTCGTCCCCGCTTCGCGGAAGACCTCGGCCAGGCGGTACATGTCGGCGAATGTTGTTTCGGAAGACGTATTCGCGCGTCGACTCGAGATACTCGATCTCCCAGGGAGCCATCTCGGGGCCGTAGCTCACCTGGAAGATCCCGAAGGTGAAGCTGCCCGCGTTGAAGGTCGCCATCTCCGGGCGGCACCCGGCCACGACACGGGCCCGTTCCTCGATCGTCATTCCCACCCCGCCGCCCGTGGCCGGCTGCATGATGGCCGCACAGCGCTAGCCGATCGGCCAACACCTCTGTGAAGAGCCCGAGGTCAGCGGAAGGACGGCCGGTCTCCGGCTCGCGAACGTGGACGTGCACGATGAAGACCTTCTCGAGGGCCGCCATCACCCGATCCCGAGCACGAGCTTGCCGAAGTGGACGCCGGCTTCCATGCGCGCGTGGGCCTGACCGGCCTCCGCGAGTGGCCGAATGCTGTCGACGACCGGCGTCCAGCTCCCGCTCTCCACCATCGTCAGGAGACGAGCGAACTCGCGCGGGCTCCCCATGGTCGTGCCGAGCAGCGAGAGCTGCTCGAGGTAAAACGGCCGGACGGCAAGCTGGGCCTCGGTTCCTGCAGTTGCCCCAAAGGCGACGACCCGGCCGCCACGGCGCACACAGCGGAGCGAATCGGGCCAGGTGGCGCCGACCGAGTCGACGACGACGTCGACGGCGCCCCCGGCAACGCTCTGCAGCTCGCCGACCCAGTCTCCAGCGGTGTAGTCGACGCCGGCCTCGGCCCCGAGCTCGCGCGCCCGCTCGATCTTGTCCTCGCTGGAAGACGTGACGAACACCCGCGCGCCGGCCTGCGCGGCGAGAGAGACGAGGAAGGTGCTGACGCCGCTGCCCGCCCCGAGCACGAGCACGCTCTCGCCTCTCCGCAGCCGTGCTCGCGTGAAGAGCGCGCGGTACGCAGTCAGTCCCGCGAGCGGGAGCGCCGCGGCTTCCTCCCACGAGAGCCGGTGTGGCTTCGGGAAGACGTTTTCGCCGGGGATCTTGATCAGCTCCGCGTAGGTCCCGTCATCCAGGCCGCCGAGGATGCGAAACTCGTCGCCCGGAACGTCTTCGCGTTCGCCCCAGGCGAGGGAAGGGAGCAGAACCACCTCCTCATCCGTGTCACGGCGGACGCCAGCGCCGTCCGACCCGGGAACGAGCGGCAGTTCGAAGTCGCCGTAGGCGCCCTTGCGGACGGCGGTGTCACGTCGGTTGACCGCCGCCGCACGGAGCTCCACGACCACATCGCCGGGGCCCGGCTCGGGGTCGCTCACGTCCTCCAGGCGGAGTACCTCCGGTCCACCGTACTCGCTCAAGAGAACGGCTTGCATGGGCGCTATCGCCGGTCCTCGATCTGCTGCTCGTTCCCGGCCTCCGTCATCCCCGCCATCAGCCTCCGCTCGTCCACGGCGGCGGCGTCGCGGTTTTGCACTCCGGGTCTTCCCGGCTCGGCGACGGGGTCGCCTCGTCGAAGAAGCCGCCGAATGTCTGGTCGACGTCCGGGATCTCCTTCAGCGTCTCGACATCGGGGACGCCATCGCCGGTCGTGTCCTCGACGACCTGGAACACGAAGTTTGGCGCGACCGAGTTGCGGTTGTCGTCCAGCGTCGTGTCGCCGTTCGGGGCGTCCAGCTCGAGATTGGCGAGCGCCTCCCGCAGGGCCGCATGGTCGCCCGAGAGGTCGCCATCCACCTGCTCGAGCGCTTGAATGAGCGCCTCCATCGCGTCGTAGTAGAGGACGTCGAAGAGGCCGCCGGCGGGCAGATCTGGATACGCCTCCTTCATCGCCGCGAGATACTCCTGGAACTTGGGATCCTCGGAATCGGCCGCGACGGGCCCTGCCGTAACGACCCCGACGACGCGATCGCCGAGCCCCTCGAGCACGTTCGGGTCCACGGAGACGGTGCTTGCGACGACCTTGTCCGCGAGGTTCCCTCGCAGCTCCTCGTACTGCCGTACGAACGCAAGTGTCCCCGTCCCGGTGACGTTCAGCAAGAACCCGTCCGCCTCCTCGAGCTGGGCGATATACGAGGTGTAGTCCTCCTCACCCAGCGGAGGCCAGAGCCTCTGGACGACCTCGCCGCCGAGGGCGCAGAACTCGGCGACGAAGCCGGCGCCTTGCGTGTACGGAAAGTCGTAGTCGTCGCCGATGACAACGGCCGTGCGCCAGCCCAGCTCGCTGTAGGCGTAGTCGCCGAGGCCAGCCATCCACTGGGCTCCGTCGCCGCCCCAGCGGAAGAAGTTCTCCGCCTGCACCTTGAGAGTGGTGTCCTGTGCCGCCGAGGACCCGTTCAGGAAGGTCACGCCCGGCTGCTCCTTGGCGTAGTTGGCGACCGCGATGCCCTCGCTTCCCGAGAGCGGGCCGATGAGGATGTCGACGCCCTCGGCCTCGACGAGGCGGCGTGCCTCGGCGACTGCGACGTCCGGGGTCGCGTCCGAGCATCCCCAGACCATCTCGATGGGGTGGCCGGCCACCGTCGCGTTCGCTACGCCGTCGCTTCCCTTCTCCCCGTTGGGCGTCGCCCCGCGCTGGATGAGCGGGAGCACGGCACCGGCGGTAGTCGCGTCGTAGAAGACGGCAAACGGCCCCTCGCACGTCGAGAGGTGGCCGATCTTGAGCGTCTCCCCCGCTGCGCCGGTCGTCTCTCCGCCTTCGGTCCCCGCGGTGGTCGTGTCCTCCGCCTGCTCTTCGTCGTCGCCACCGCACGCCGTCAGCGCGGCGGCGAGGGCGAGGGCGAGGAGGGCGAGGACGAGCCACGGTCTACGTCTCATTTCGGACCTCCTGTCGATACTCCCCCGCTTCTTCCCTCCATGTCTGAGTACTGGGCGTACATCATCAGTCGATCGTCACGAAAAAGATGCGTTCACGGGTCTCCAGGCGTGGGATCGCCTCGCCTTTGATGTAGCGCTCGAAGTGCGGCGTTGCCTGGTGGGCCTCGTAGCCCGACTCGTCCACGTACTGCTCGTAGAGGAAAAAGGCGCGTGGATCGTCGGGCGAGCGGTGGGCTTGGTAGTAGAGACAGCCGGCCTCCTGCCGAGAGGGCGGCCCCATTTTCTGAAGGATCTCGTGCAGCGTGTTCTCCTCTCCTTCCTTGCAGCGATACGTGGCGGCCACGACAAAGGCCATCAGCGAACCCCCTTCTGTCCGATTGGGTTTCGGAGAACGCCGATGCCCTCGATCTCGAGCTCGACGACGTCCCCAGCCTGGATCCAGCGATCGAGCTCAAGCCCCGAGCCGCCAGCGGCCGTGCCCGAGCCGAAGACTTCCCCGGGATAGATTGTTTGAGCCCGGGATGCGTACGCGATCAGGTCGGCGAACGTGTGGTGCATGCTCGAGGAGTTGTCCTCGCCCCAGACTTCGCCGTTGACACGCACGATCATCCGCACGTTCGTGCCGTCGAGCTCGTCGGCGGTGACGATGCAGGGGCCGAGCACGTTCGAGCCGTCCCAGTCCTTCGCCTTGGCCGGGCCCATGCCGACGGGCAGCTCCCGCGTCTGGACGTCGCGGGCGGAGACGTCGTTCCAGATCGTGTAGCCGAACACGTAGTCCATCGCCTCCTCGCGAGCGATGTCCCGGCCTTCCTGGCCGATGACGACGGCGAGCTCGAGCTCGTGGTCGAGCCTGTCGGTATAGCCGGGCCAAGGGATCGTCTCCTCCGGCCCGATGACAGTGTCGGGCAAGCCCTTGTAGTAGGCGGGGACGTCGAACCACTCGTTGGGGATAGGGCGGCCGAGCCGGGACAGAGCGTTGTCGAGGTGGCCCTTGAAGGTGAGGAAGTCGCGCAGCGAGCGCGGCCGCAGGGGAGCGAGCAGCCGCGTGTCCGCGGCCGGAACCCTCACCCCCGCCGGAGCGCCCGCCTCGATGAACGCCACCATGTCGCCATCGAAGCCGAGATCGAAGACGGAACCATCTTCGAGCGCCCCGACGCGAGGGCCGCGGCCCGCGTTGTAGGTGACGAGCTTCACTCGCCTCCCGCCTCCCAAGGATGAATGATCACCTTGAGCGCGCCACCCCGACGCTCGGTGAACGTGCGGTAGGCCTCGCTGAAGTCGCTGAGCGCGTATCGGTGCGTGATGAGCTCGCCGAGGCGGATCCTTCCGGCGGCCACGAGAGCGATCGCTTCGGGCATCTCACCGGCGGCCGCTCGGACGCCGACGATGTCAAGCTCGTCAAGAACGATCCTCTGCATCGGGACGGCGGCGTCCTCGAGCGGGATTCCGATGACGGCGACCCGCCCGCCGCGCCGGAGCATGTCGGCGCACTGGGCGACCGCCCTCGGGTCCCCGGAGCACTCGAGGGCGACCTCGGCGCCGATTCCGCGGGTAAGCTCGCGAACGCGGGCAGCGGGCTCCTCCAGCGTGAAGTCGACCGTCTCGTTCCCGAGCTCGGCCGCCTTCGCAAGCCGCTCCCCGCGCCCGACGACGATCACGCGCCCGGCGCCGAGCGCCCATGCGCACTCGGCGACAAGGAGCCCCATCACGCCGGGCCCGACGACGACGACCGTGTCGCCCGGGGCCTGGCCGCCGCGCTTGACCGTGTGCAGCGCGATCGAGGTCGGATCGAGCATGGCCGCTTCGTCCCAGCCGAGCGAGTCTGGAACCGGGAAGACGCTCTTGATCGAGTGGACGACGTAATGCGCGTACGAGCCCTGCGTGTAGTGCCCGTACTGGCGGTGGACGCGCTCGTCGCCGTAGTTCTCGCAGACGTTGTAGCGTCCTTCGACGCAACGGCGGCAGAAGCCGCAGCCGGCATGCGAGGTGCCGGCGACGCGCATGCCCCTCGTCCAGCCGAGCGCGTCCGCGCCGGGGCCCACCTCGACGACCTCGCCCGACCACTCGTGGCCGGGGACGAACGGGAAGCTCTTCGGCCAGAAGCCGGGGTAGTGGCCCTCGATGATGTGCGGATCGGTCCCGCACATAGCCACCGCGTACACCTTGCAGAGCACCTCGTTGGGCCCCGCCTCGGGCCGCGGCACGTCCTCGATGGAGAAGCGACTGGGCTCGTGGACGACGAGGGCATCCATCAGACCACCGCCACAGGGTCGACCATCGAGCCGGTCGCGCCGCGGATCTTGAGCGGAAGCGCGACGAAGAGGAACTCGTAGAGACGGTCGCGGGCGAGACCCTCGAGGTCGAGGCTCTCCATCAGGTAGATCCCGCGCTCGATCAGGAGATAGGTGTGCACCGGCTGCGGGTTGGTCGGCGAACCAGGGTCCGGAGCCGGCTGCACCTCGTACGTCTCCGTATCCGAACCCGTCGCGAGCACGCGCCGCTCTGCCAGCCATCGCGCGGCGGAGAGATCAGGCCCTGGGCCGCGGTGCTCGGCCATGCGCTCTGGGTCTGGCCAATGGCTCATGTAGCCGGTGCGGACGAGGACGACATCGCCGTCCCCCGGCTCCTCGATCCCCTGGGCGCGGCCGACCTGGGTCAGCTCCGCTGCCGTCACGGGCTCAGCTTTCCCGAGGAACTCGAGCCCGCGGAACGCGGGGACGTCGTAGAGGAGCCCGCGCGCCAGAATAGGCGGGAGCTCGCTCGCATCGCCCTTGAGGGGGCCGAAGTCGCCGAGGTCGGCGGCGGCCGAGCCCCCGTACCAATGGTCGTCCTCGCCGATCGTCATGTGGGCGTGCGCATCGATATGCGCTCCCGAATGCGTCGTCCCCGAGACGATCTCGCTGACATAGGCGAGGCCTGCCTCGTTGGCCGGACCCCAGGGCTCCTCGCCGGCGGCCCGGAGGCCTTGGGGCGTCCGGTAGCCGAGGACCTCGAACGAGGGATGCCCGGGGAAGAGGGGCATGCCGCGGAAGCGCTCCCTGGCGAGCGAGTAAACGCGGCCTTCCCGCACGAGTCGAGTTGCGTCGAGGACCTTCGTCGCCGTGAGGGTCACGCCGCTGCCCTCGTGACGGCGTCGACGATCTTCAGGTAGCAGCCGCAGCGGCAGAGGTTCCCCGAGAGAAAGTCCGCGATCTCGTGCGCGCTCGGGCTGGGGTTCTCCTCAAGCAGGCGCTTGGCCGAGAGGATCATGCCGGGCGTGCAATAGCCGCACTGGAACGCGCGTGACTCGACGAAGGCACGCTGCAGTGGATGGTCGCCCCCGAGGCCCTCGACGGTTGTGATCTCCCGGCCTTCGGCAAGGGGTGCGAGTAGGAGGCAGGTCGACACCGGCTCTCCGTCGACGAGGGCCGTGCAGGCGCCGCAGACGCCGATCCCGCACGTGGGGCGCACGCTTCGGAGATCGAGCTGGCGGCGGAGGACGTCGAGCAGCGCCTCGTCTGGCGTTGCCTCCAGCTCGACCGCGTCCCCGTTCACCGTGCAGGAGACCTTCACGCCCGTACTCCCTCACGCTCGTCCACGGCAGCGAGCACCGCTTCGGCGCTGATCGGAAGCTCCCGCACGCGCAGCCCCAGCGAGGCGACCGCGTTCCCGACTGCTGCAGGCACAGGCGGGAGCGCGGTCTCCCCGAGACCGTGTATCTCTCCGCCCTCGCGCTCGAGCAGGTCGTGCGTGAGCGGGGGTACGTCGGCGAAGCTCGGGATCTCGTAGTCGGAGAGATTCGCGTTGGTGATGTGGCCGTCCGCGTGATCGATTCGCTCGAGGAGGGCTGTGCCAAGGCCCATGATCATCGAGCCCTCGTTCTGGAGCTCCGCCCCTGCACGGTTGACGACGCGACCCGCATAGACGGCCGCGTGGAGCCGCACGACCTCCACCTTCCCAGTCTCTTCGTCCACGCGCACTTCGGCGCCCGCGGCGGCTTGATGCCAGTGGTGGGACGCGACACCCTGGCCAGTATCCGGATCGAGTCCACCCGGAATCTCGATCTCGCCGTAGCCGCGCTCGCCGTGCTCCCGCAGGTCGCCGACCGCCCGCTCGAGTGCCAGGCCCATGACGTAGGTCGAGCGGCTCGACGTCGTGCGCGTGTCGTACGGCACGAGGTGGGTGTCCGGGTCGGGGAAGCGAACGCGGGCGACGTCGACCCCGAGGAGATCGGCGGCGAGGAGCGAGATCGCCCGCCGCGCTCCCTGCCCCATCTCGGCAGTCGCGCAGCGGACGACGAAGCGGTCGCCGTCGCGCTCGATCGCGATCCCGGCGCGGCTCGGTGTCTGCATCCCCTTCATCACGACCGCGAGACCCTTCCCGCGGGCGTCGTCGTGCCACCCGATCCCCCGCGCCGCCGCCTCGAGGCAGTCCGCGAAGTGGACGTCGTGCATCTCCTCGCCTGTGCAGTACCGATCTCCCTCGCGAAGCACGTTCCGGAGCCGGAACTCCAGTGCATCCAAGCCGAGTCGCTCGGCGAGGAGATCCATCGCGAGCTCCGACGACCAAACGCACTGCATCTGGCCGTAGCCGCGGAAGGCTCCGTTCGGCGCCAGGTTCGTGTAGACGGCGCGCGAGTCGACCCAGACGTGCGGGATGCGGTAGGGCCCTGGAGCGGCGAAGCCCATTTTCTGCGCGACTCCCGGGCCGCAGTCCGCGTAGCCTCCCGTGTCCGCCCAGCACCAGACGCGCTTGGCGACGAGCGTCCCGTCGGCGCGCGCCCCGACCTTCACCCTGATCACCGCCGGGTGGCGGTTGAGCGTCAGCCACTCCTCGCTTCGCTCGAGCACGCACCTGACCGGGCGGTTCGCCTTTCGTGCGAGCGCGGCCACGATGGCCTCGATGCGGACGAACGTCTTCGCCCCGAAGGCACCGCCCATCGGGGGACAGTGGATGCGGATCTCCTCCGGTGCGATCCCGAAGATCCCCGCGAGATCCTCCCTGAGGTTGAAGGGGGTTTGAGTGCCCGTCCAGAGCTCGAGCCGCCCGTCCTCCCAGCGCGCGAGGGCGGCGTGCGGCTCCATGTGCACGTGCTGAGCGCCGGCCGTCTGGAAGGTCTCGTCGACGATGACGTCGGCCTCGTCGAATCCGGTCTCGGGATCTCCGTGTCTGATGCGGAAGCGATGGCAGATGTTCGTGCCGGACTGAGGGCGCAGGTCGAAGTAGGCGGCGTCGTTGTCGGAGATCGCCGCTGTGTCGTGCACGAGCGGCGCGTCCGGCTCGGCCGCCTCGACGGGATCGAAGATCGCCTCGAGCTCCTCGTAAGCGACCTCGACGAGGTCGGCAGCCGCGCGGGCCAGCTGGGGCGTCGCGGCGGCCACGGCGGCCACGGGGTCGCCGGCGAATCGAGCGCGATCGAGTGCGAGCACGGCCTGGTCCTTGATCTGGCAGCCGTACCGGCGCAGCCCGCGCACGTCGTCCGGCGCAAGCACGACGACGTCCTCGCCCGCCGCAGACGCGTCGACGGAGAGGACGCGCGCGTGCGCGTAGGGAGAGCGAACGATGCGGGCGTGCAGCATCCCGGGCAGCTGGACGTCCTCGGCGTAGCGGGCGGCGCCGGTGACGCGGGGATCAGCCACTCCAGAGCTCCTCGAGAGCCCGGCGCACCTCTATCGCGATCACGCGGCGGCGGTATTCCGCGGAGCCGCGCGCATCGGAGATGGGGTCGATCGCATCGGCGTAGCGTCTTCCGATCTCGGCCGGGTCCTCGCGTTCGCAGATCTCGGGGAACCACTGCGGCCGGCCGGCGACGGCCCCGACGACCACGCGGAGCTCACCGTCGCGCTCCGCGGCCGCAACTCCGACGCACGGGCGGTCTTCGTGCGAGCGCGAGCGGAACTTGCGGTAGACCGCCCGCCCCTGCGGCGGGACGCGCACCTCGACGATGAGCTCGTCCCGCTCCAGGGAGGTCTCGTAGTAGCCCGTAACCAGCTCCTCGAGCGCGATCTCCCGGCCCCCACCCTTGCGCGCGACGACGGCGCGGGCGCCCAGCGCGGTCAGCAGGGCGGGCGGATCCGACGCGTAGTCCGCGTCCGCGAGCACGCCGCCCACGGTCGCCTGGTTACGGATACGCGGACTCGCGACGAGCGCGAACGTGCGGGCAAGCGTCGGCCAACGCTCGCGCACGACCGGCGAAAGCTCGACGGCGCGATGCGTTGCCATGGCGCCTAGGCGCAATTCGCCGTTCGCCTCGACCTGCGCCAGGCCGGGGACGTCGCGGAGCGCGAGGTATTTGGCGGGGGCGATGAGGCGCGCGTTGAGGAGTATGGCGAGGAAGGTGCCCCCGGCGACGACGGTGGCCTCCCCGCCATGCTCGGCCTTGAGCTCGAGCGCCTCCGCGAGCGAGGTGGGAGCGAGCCAAGCCGGGGCCTCAGACACTGGCGAGGGCGTCCTCGTAGTAGGAGCGGGCAAGCTCGCGGGCCTCCTCCAGCCTGATCCGCTCGAAGCTCCAGCGGTGCTTCTCGCGTGCCCACTCCGGGTCGCACCGTCCGTCACGCACCCAGCGTCGCGCGACGCCCTGGTTCGTCTCGAGCCACGCGATCGAGTCGGCGGCCTGGAGAACGTCGGCCTCTTCCCACCCCCCGAACTCGTGGGCACGGACGAGCCGTGCGACGTCGCGTACGAGCTCCGGATCGGCTCCCTGCTCCCGCAGGAATTCGGCGACGATCCGCGCCGAGCGCTCCGAGTGCGCCCGGTTGTACCCCTCGTCGTCGGGGGGCTGGCGGCTCATGTCAAGCTCGGGTCCGCCGGGGAAATGACGCTCCATATCGTGCGTCAGCGCCGCGAGTTGGAGGGCCTCGGAGGCGTCCGGCTCGAGCTCGAGGACCCAGTCGCGCGTGCGCACGAGGTGGTGGGCGTTCCAGTAGGTCTCGATCCAGGTGACCACCGTTCGCTCGAGCTCGCGGTTCACAGCGTCGTCACCGGCCTCGACTGGAGGAGGTAGATCTGACCATCGGCGATCGCCCATTCGATGTCCTGCGGCGGGCCGAAGCGCTCGTCGAGTGCCCGCCCGAGCTCGGCGAGGCGGCGAAGCTCCTCCGGCCCGAGGACGCCCCCGTTCCCGAGCTGCTCGCGCTGTACCAGGCCTTCCCGGTTGAGCACGTAGTGGTCGGGCGTGACGGCCCCGGAGACGACCTGCTCCCCAAGCCCGGCGACGGCCTCCACGACCATGCGGTCTCGCCGCCGCTGCACGGGGTCGATCGTGAAGATGACGCCCGACTTCTCGGCCTCGACCATACGCTGCACGACGACGGCCATGGCGAGGTCGTCCATCGAGCCCTTGCGCGCTCGGTAGAAGAGCGCCCGCTGGGAGAAGAACGAGGCCCAGCAGTCGACGACGCGCGCCGCGACCTCCTGAGCGCCGCACACGTTCAAGTAGGTCTCCTGCTGGCCCGCGAAACTCGCCGTGTCCGAGTCCTCGGCGCAAGCCGACGAGCGGACGGCGACCTCCCCCCCGCCGAGGCGCGCGTACGCCCCGGCGATCTCCTTCAGCGGCGGTTCCGCGCTTCGCGCAAGGGCTTGCGCCGACCGCCAGTCCTGTGCCCGCGCCCGATGGCGAAGCTCCTCGGCATCCACCCGCTCGGCGAGCGCATCCGCGGGAACCACGAACCCTGGGGGGACGGCGAAGCCCCCCGCCGTCATGGCGGCGAGACTTGCCCCCTTGCCCCCAGCGACGCGGACGTCGGCGCATCGCGCTTCCCCGAACGAAAGGATCTCAGCCATCGAGGATGGCCACGGCCCGTACCGGTGCCGCCGTCGTCCCCGTCCACTTGACCGGGAAGACAGCCAGCTTGAAGCCGTGGGGCGGGAGCTGATCGAGGTTCATGAGGTTCTCGAGGTGCCAGTAGTCCTCGTCGTTCATCACGAGGTGCGCCTCCCAAAACTGCTTGCGCTCGAACATCGCCCAGACTGGAGGGTCGAACGTGATCGCGTCGATTCCCATCATCCGAACGCCCTGGGAGATGAGGTGGCGCGTCGCCTCGGCCGTCATGCCGCAGTGGTCGGTGCGGTAGCGGTCCTCGGTGTTGTAGGCCCCGGCCCCCGTGTGGATGAGAACGATGTCGCGCTCCTTCAGCTCGTACTCGATCGCTGCGAGGCCCTCATCAATCTCGGCCGCGCTGATTCCGGCGCCGTGATCCTTGTGGCGGAAGTCGAGAACGACGCCGTCAGAAAAGCAATACTCGAGCGGGATGCCTTCGACGCCCGGGGCTTCGGGGCCGCGGATGTGCTTGACGGCGTCGCAGTGCGAGCCGACGTGGTCGTTCTGGATCACGAGGTAGCTCGCGGTGAGCGAGGTCGCCCCGTGCTCAGCGGCGCCGATCCGCTCGGCGAACTCCGTCCAGCTCTCGTAGAGGAGAAGCGTCGGCGGGGGCACACGCGGGAACGTGAGCATGTCCCGGTGCACCGGCATCGAGAGGTCGACCAGCTTCATACCCTCCTCCCGACCTTGAGCAGCCGCCCGAAGTGCTCGACGTGCTCGCGAACCGTGCGGCCCGCCTCCGCCGGATCGCGCGCGGCGAGGGCTTCGAGGATGGGCAGGTGCATCTCGGCGAGTTCGTGCCGGTCGACGCCCGTGGCAAGGACTGTGATGACGGTTCGCGCCTCTACGCGCAGCGAGCTCCACACCTCGAAGAGCGTGCGGTTGCCCGAGGCCTCGACGATCAGCCGGTGGAATCGGACATCCGCCTCCACCTGGGCGTGGAGGTCGCCCGCCGCAGCCGCGCTCCGCATCGCTTCGAGTTCACCGGCGAGCTCCTCCACACCCCCATCGAGGTGTACTGCAGCCTCCCGCGCGGCCACCTCCTCGATCGCCGCCCGCACGGGGTAGATCTCGCCGAGCTCCTCCTCCGACACCTCCCGTACCCGCGCGCCGACGTAGGCCTTCGACTCGACGAAGCGAAGAAGCTCGAGCTCGCGCAGCGCCTCGCGCACGGGCGCCTGGCTCGTTCCGAGCTCCTGGGCGATCCGGGTCTCGACGAGGCGGTCGCCGGGCGCATAGGTGCCGTCGAGAATCCGCCCAAGGAGAAGCTCCTTCACCTGCTCGCGCAGGACGGTCCGGCTGAGGACGGTCACGTGAGGAGCTCGACGATCCCGGTCGCTCCGTTCACGCGCACGCGGTCGCCCGTCTTGATGCGGGCAGTCGCGTCCGAGGTGCCGACCACGGCGGGGATCCCGAACTCGCGCGCCACGACCGCCGGGTGCGAGACGACCCCGCCCGCGTCCGTCACAAGCCCGACAATCTTCGTAAAGAGGACGACCCATGCCGGGTTCGTCATCTGGCAGACCAGGACGTCACCCTCCTGCACCTGGTCGAACTCGTCGAGCGAGGCCACGTTCTTGGCCGTCCCCTCGACGATCCCGGGCGATGCGGCGAGGCCCCGGACCTCGTCCGCCGCGACCGTCCGATCGCGATAGAACTTCTCCGGAAAGCCCCAGAGCGCGTTGTAGGGGAAGTCGAGCGCAGTCTTCGTCGCAGTCCCGACCCATTCCGGTGGCCGGAGGGCGAAGGCGCGCTCGCGCTCGTCCCGCCGCTCCGAGACGAGGGCGCGCGCGTCCAGCGCCTCCGAGCTCGCCATGAGGAGGCGGAGCTCGTTGTAGCGGAGGAACAACACGTCCTCGGGATCGTCGAGAAGTCCCGCCCCGACGAGTTTTCGACCGATGGCGACGAGCACGATCCGGACCCGCGCGTTCGTGCCCTGGTCGATGTAGAAGTGATGGTCGGGTGTGAGAGGGTTCATCCGGAGGGAGAGCTCGAGCGCGGCCTGAAGCCGGTCGCGGCCCTCCCCCGCAGGCACGTCGGCCATGAGCTCGCGCGTCGCCAAGTCGAGGTCCTGCTTTACGCCCGCGAGCGTCTTCGGATAGTCGTAGTCCGTCTCGAGGTAGCCGCGGACCTGCTCGAAGATCGGTTCCTTCCGCTCCTTCCAGGTGGGGAACGCGAACTCGTGCGACCAGATCGACCGATAGCCGAACTCCTGCTGGTAGGGCTCGACGCGCTCGGCGAGGAACTGACGGCCGCGCTCTGAGCCCTCCAGCTTGCGGATGACGTCCCCGGCCGTCTCTCCGGCATGGAACGTGTCCGCGAGCTCGGCGTCGGCCTTGACTTCCTCCTTCATCCGCCAGAGCGCCTCGATCGAGTCCCAGTTGCGGTCCTCGACCGAGCTCTGCAGGCGGCCTCCGAGGTTCGGGTCGACGTCGCCCTTCACGTCCTTGATCGTCTCGTTGAGGGCAACGGTCGACGAGAACTGGGCGAAGTTGAGCATCCAGTGGATCTTCCAGTGGCGGTCGTGGACGTCGATGGCGTCCTCGAGAAGCACCGCGAGCTCGACCAGGCTCGCGTGCTCCTTGTCGTAGCCGTCGAGGTACGCGAAGTTGCGCTCGATCTCGGGTCGCAGCCGCGCCCGCCACCAGTCGAGAAAGTTGGCGGCGTAGTGAGGGAGCACCCAGCCGAGGTAGACCCCGATCTTCTCGGGATGAGCGTGGTCGCGAGGCACGCGCGGAACGTAGCGGGCGTTGTATTCCGTCGCCTCGGCGTGGAGCGAGGAATCGGCCGGGATCGCGGCCGTGTAGACGTATCCATTGATCGGCTTGGCGATCCAGTCGCAGGCGAAGGGCGTGCCGAAGCGCCGGAACATGTGGTCGCACGTGAGCCACCAGCCGCCGATGTCGAAGAACATCGGTGACACGGGGTTCGGGCAGTGGAGGTCGTCGTAGATCCAGAAGAGGTCCTTCTCCCCGTTATCCCACTTGATCGGGAACTCGTCGTTCCCATAGAAGGTGCCGAGGACTTCCTCGCTCGCAACCGCCATCGCGTGCCTCCTCCGTTTCGCCCGGGCAGAATCATCGATCATCGATCATCGAATTGCAAACCTGGCAAGACCGGCACCGATGGCTCGGGAGGTATTTGAGGAACGGAGAGACCTGCGCGTGACCCGTTCGAGGACCGGCGCCGTCGGCGCAGCCGAAGGCAGCATCATCTCGGCGGTCATCGTCGCCCAGGATCCGAGGTACCAACCGAATGCGCCCAGGTTGGTGTGGGGGCCCGCGTCCATGCCGCGCATCCGCTCGACCGTGCCGGCCCAGGCGACCGCGGCGGCCCCGAGGAGCAGGACTGCCGTCCGAGCCGTGGCCGGCGACCGCAGCGGCGAGCCCTGGTCAGCCTCTTGGCTTCGAGACGTAAGCATGCTCAGGAGCGAGCGGCGGCGTCCTTGTACTCGTCGTGGCGCCACGCCCGGAACTCGTCGACCCGCCCCTCGGCGTCCGGTCGAGCAGTTGGTGGTAATAGGGCACCACGAAGTCCCGGTCGGGCGCCTGGCGCGAGTAGGTGTGGTAGACGACGCCGTCTGCGAGCGCGAAGGCGCTCAGGCCCTGCGCCTCCGTCGATCACGAGCGAGTCCCTGCCAGGCGCGAACAGCTGCGAAAGCTTCAGGTCGGTCGGATTCCTACGACGTCGATGAGAACCTTCGCATTGGCGCGGACTACGACCCGCGCGAGCTGTCGACCTACTTCAGCTTCTGCAACGACGGGGGTAGCTTCGCCGCAGCAACCGAGCGCTGCTTCGGAATGGGGAAGTGCCGACGCATCGAGGGCGGGACGATGTGCCCAAGCTTCATGGCCACGCGGGAAAGGAGGCATACAACCCGCGGGCGCCCTCACCTTCTTGAGATGGTGCGCGGCGACATGATCGGCAAGAACGGCTTAGGTTGACGTCTCCTCGAATAGGCCTCGAGCGAGGCGCCATGTTTCCTCACGCAGAAGTTCATGTTCGGCCATAGTGCCTGCTGCTTGCTGGACCCAGGCGAGTCCCTGCGCAAGCTTCTCATCGCTCCTCCCAGACAGAACGACCTCATTGCCACCGAGCGCGAAAGAGAGGGCAATTCCTGGACACACCTGGCCGGTGCCGACAACGAGGATTCGTTCCTCAGTCACGCCCAGCCGTCAGATGCGTAGCGGTCAAGCTCTTGCGCCTTGAGTGCGATGCCGAGGCCTGGCTCCGTCGGCACGTATGCGAATCCGCGCTCTACTCGCAGCGACTGTTCGAAGAGCTTCATAATATTCAGGATGCTGGTGTCTGTGAAGTACTCAATCCAGATTCCGTTCGGTATCGACGCCACACAGTGGACGTGAAGATCAGCAAACCAGTGTGGGGCGACTGGAACATCAAAGGATGAAGCCGTTGCGGCGATCTTTCTCCACTCGGTTATACCACCGACGACCGTGGCATCAGCCTGAATGACATCCGCCGCGCGATCGCGGATGAGCGGCAGGAATCCCCAGCGGGTTGCTTCGATTTCACCCGTTGCCACTGCTGTGCCAAGCATCTCTGCAAGACGTCTGTGGCCATCGACATCGTCTGGAGAGAGTGGCTCCTCAATCCACTCTATGTCGAACTCCTCGAAGCATCTGATGGCACGCAAGGCGCTCTGGTAGTCCCGCCAGCAGTTGTTGGCATCCAGCATCAGCTTGATGTCTTCACCAAGCGTGCGGCGAACTGCTCGAACCCGCTTGACATCCTCAGCGACAGAAACTCCGCCAACCTTGATCTTGACAGCATCGAAGCCGGACTCGGCGTAACTGGCGACTTCTCGCTCGAGTTCCTGGAGACCTGATCCCTCTATGTAGTAACCGCCGCTTGCGTAAGCAGGAACAGGGTCTCCGAAAATTCCCAGGAGGTGGGCTAAGGGCAATCCAAGCACCTTCGCTTTCAAGTCCCAAAGTGCGATGTCGACTGCAGACAAAGCACGGATCGCGACGCCGCGCCTTCCGATTAGGAGAAGGTCGTGATAGAGCTCTTCCCAGAGGCCCTCGCTTTGCGCAACCTTTCGACTATAAAGCCGAGGTGCGATCCACTCGCGGACGACGGTAGTTGCGGGGGCGCCACCCACGGTAAAGCCAATCCCGACTTCTCCGCTCGTCCCATGCACCCGCACGAACGTGTACTCGCGTTCCCTGAGTGCTCGTCGTGCGATCCGAGTCATCCGGTCCAGAGGAACGATGATGGTTCTAGCTTCAACGCTTTGAATCCCACCGAGGTCCGTCACGATATTCCGCGCACCCTGACGGCAATTGATTTCAGCCGCGTGTAGAACTGCAACGCCTGTACGCCCTGCTCTTTGAAGGCGCTGCCGGAGTCCTTGAAGCCTCCAAAGGGCACGTGCACGTCCCACCCAGCGGTGGGAAGATTGACGGCGACACACCCTACGTCGACTTCGCTGGCAAACCGATGCGCCGCCTCAATGTCTCGCGTGCAGATGGACGCAGATAGGCCGTAGGGCGAGTCGTTGACCGCTTGAATGGCGTCATCCATAGAATCAAATGCAAGCACCGATAGAACGGGGCCAAAGAGCTCGTGTCGCCAAAGTTCCGATTTAACCCCAACCCCGGTGACAAGGGTCGGTGTGACGAAGCAGCCTTGCCCCAGCTTGCCCTCTGACGCACGGCCACCGCCGTGCATGATTGTTGCGCCATTTCCAAGACCTCGGTCGACCGCCTCGAGAATCGCCTGCAAGCGCCACTCGGAAACAACCGGCCCCATTTCGCTTGCCTCATCGAGACCAGGGCCGACGCGAAGCTGTCGAACGCGCTCGACAAGCCGTTCAACGATCTGATCGTAGCCCTTGCTTTCCACCAGTACGCGGCTTGTTGACGTGCAGCGTTGTCCCGCTTGGCCGAACGCCCCTAGAACGAGCGACTCGACAACAAGATCTACTTTAGCGTCGGAGAGTACAACTGCAGCATTCTTGCCACCCATTTCTGTTTGGATTGGAACATTCGTACCCGCAAGTCGACGCTGAAGGTCTAACCCAACCTGAGTCGAGCCGGTAAAGGTGACCGCGCCGAACGCGCCGCTTGATACGAGCTGTCTCCCGACTCCATCAAATCCTGTTACGACATTCAGGACACCCGCCGGCATGCCAGACTCATGAAGCGCACGAGCTAGCGCGAGAGCTGCTAATGGCGTTTCCGGCGCTTGCTTGAGGACAACCGTGTTTCCTGCTAGAAGGGCCGGGCAAAGCTTGCGTGCTGGGGTGAGAACCGGATCGTTCCACGGTGTGATCGCGAGCACGACTCCGCGAGGCTCGCGCACTGTTCGGACCTCTACCCCTTCTCTTCGATCGGGGAGGAGCTCGCCAATTGCCGAGCGGCCCAATGAGCCATAGTAGTCCAGAAAGTCCGCGGCCTTCATCACCTCGGTCCGGGCCTCTCCAATGAGTTTGCCCATCTCCCGTGTCACATCGCAGGCTACTTGCTCCCATCGTGCCCGAAGGAACTCGGCCGCCCGCCTGAGGATCTCTCCGCGTGCAATGATTGGTGTCTGCCGCCACCCTCCCAAGGCCACACGTGCGCTCTCAAGAGCAGTTTCAACTTCGGTTTCACTCATATGCGGGAATTCACCTACTACCTCGGCTGTGTCAGCCGGGTTGCGGACCTCAAACCATTCGCCGGTCGTGGCGGGGACCCATTTGCCACCGATGAGCCCAAGGAACTGCTCTGCCACGGTGTCTACTCCGTCATGCTCGTGAGCGCGGATTCCAGGTCGCCTTCGAATAGGCACGCGAAGAGCGTGAGCAGACGGCGATGCTCAAACGGGAGTGGGTTATTGGGTCTGGGGTAGAGCTCGAAACACTCCTCCACCATCGCTGGAAGATCGCGTGCCGAGATCCCCACTTCTCGTAAAGAAGACGGCATCTCCAGGTCCTCTGAGAGGCGCCTCGCCCATCGAGCGAGCGAGCCACGCTCGATCCCTGTCTCGTCTTCGAGAACTGTGAGCCGCTTCCCGGCGGCAGGAAGATTGTAGGCGATGCAGTACGGCAAGCTCATGGCGGTGGTTACCCCGTGCGGGAGATGCGTACGCGCCGCGATTGTGTACGCGATGGTGTGACCGAGTACGACCACCGCGCTCACGCTCAGTCCCGCAAGGTGCGCCGCATAGAGCATCGCTCGCCGGGCGGAAAGGTTCGAACCATCCTTGAATGCGGTCTGGAGCCAGCGTGCCGCCAGACGCACCGCGGCCAGTGAGTTAGTCATGGTGAGCGGCGTGGCGAACGCGGACAGCATCGTCTCAACTGCGTGTGCGATCGCATCCATCCCGCTCGCGGCCGTTACCGGCGGTGGGCAGGTAACCGTGAGCGAAGGATCGAGCAAGGCTATCAGCGGACAGAGCTCTGAACTGCTGACTACTACCTTGCGGCCTCTATTGATAAAGATCGAGTTCTTCGTCGCCTCCGCCCCGGTGCCCGCGGTCGTGGGGACCAGCGCGAGCGGGAGGGCAGGACGCGCAAAGGATTGCCGCCCCACATCCTTGACACTGCCCTCATTGGTGTAGAGCGCGGCGGCGAGCTTTGCGGGATCCATCGCGCTGCCTCCACCCAACCCGACAACGGCAACAAGCTCCTGACCCCTCGCCGTCTCTACGACGTTCTCGACCACCTCGAGGTCGGGCTCCCCTGTGATGTCGGCGAAGACGATCGGGCGATACCCGGCGCCCTCAAGCGCGGCTGTTGCCGGCTCTGACAGACCACGTTCGTGAAGCGCGCCATCGCAGACAACTAGAACCGGTCCCGGAGATATCGCGAGATCCCGCAGAAGCGACCCGAGCGACCGAATCGAATCATCGCCGCACACCACGTGTCGCGGACCGACTATTTGCCCCACTGGGTGCATTCCAAAGAGCGGATCCTCGCCAACGGTGCGTTGCTGGTCGCAAGGGACCCTGCTCATGCCTTCTCGACGCCTTTGCCGAAGGCGATTGTGAACGCAGGCGCTGGACCCGCACGAGCCGGCCGGCGCTGACCGTATCGGCAGTTCCGGTGAAGACGAAGATGCCATCCGACGTCGCGGCATCGGCGTCCCCGCTCGCATCCTGCAGGTAGAAGCCCTGCAGGCCGCTCGAGCCCTCGAAGTCGCCGACGACGAGGCTCTCGGTCGTGGCCGTGCCCGTGATCACGGCCGAAGGGCCGCTCCCCTGGATCGAGTAGATCGGCGTGAAGGCCTCCTCGCACGGCGAGTCGTCGCTTTCGATCGTTCCCTCCCCCTGACTCGCGTCCGCGAAGAATCCCTCCGAGAGCCTTGTCCGAGCCCGAATACGCGAGAATGACGACGCCGAAGCGGTCGAACACCTCCTGTTTTTCGACCTCTAGTCCGGGATCGATCCTGGCGAGTTCGTCCGGGCTGTTGCGAACTGTTTGCTGGAGGTAGTCGCCGTGCGGCTTCAAGGCGTAGCACGCCGCCTGCTCGCGCTGCGTCGCACGGCGCAGGTCGTCGTCGCTGGTGACCACGATCGGTGTGATCCCGTGCTCCGCGAGGGCGCGTTCCCGCAGCCGGTCAAAGTTGGTGGTGACGAACACGCGCACCAGGCCATTCGCTGCCAGTGCGGCAAGGAGGCGATGCGCCTCGCCCGGTTCCCTGCCTTCGAAGTGCTTGGTGAGATAAGCACGCCTGCCTTCCGCATCGGGAGCAAGTAATTCCAGAATCTCTGAGTAGCCGAGTTCAGCGTGACCGTGTTCGCCCAACCAATCATCGAGATCCTCGGCCGGCGGCGTTTCGGTTTCGCCGGCCGATACGCGGTAGAGGTCTCCTTGTGGGATCGCTAGGACGTCACCCCCGTTGGGATTCCTGCATCTCGCGAGACGCCCGATCCGAGCAGGAATGCGAACGAGCCAGGTGCTTCGGCCATCCCGGCGAGCGAGACGATTGGATCGAGCGTCGCCATCGCTTTCATTGGATCAGACGGAGCTTCCGCGCGGGTGAGATGCCTTGACCAGCCGCGCCGTGTCGGCCTCCCTACGAAGGGCCGCGCCAAGAGCATTAGGCTGCCCTGCGTGGTGAGCTTCCAGGACTTCGACCACTACGTCGAGGAGCACGGCATCCCCGAGGAGAACTACCCGGCCGCGATCGCACTCTGGCTCGCCGAGGTTAAGGCGGGCCCATCCCGCGGTTCGAGAAGGTGCAGCTTGAGGAGCCGGCGGACGGGGCCGTGATCGAGGGCGACAACCTCTACTAGCCGCCGCGGAGCAGCAGTAGCAGAAGAATCCGAGCGGGGACGGCGTCCGTATCCCGGTGCGACTGATGTCCCAACGGCACGCCCTCCTCGCAATCCTCGCCGCCCTCGCCGTTCTCGCGCTGCTCGCCCCGGCTACTGCGAAGGCGAAGACGTTCTTCGGGAGGGTCGGACCGGGCTTCACGATTACGCTCAAGCGGGCGGACGGAACCATCGTTCGCCGCGCGCAGCACGGCAGGCACACCTTCGTCATCCGCGACCGCTCGAGCATCCACAACTTCCATCTCTTCGGGCCGGGCGTCGACCGGAGGACGGGCGTCGCGTTCACCGGCCGCCGCAGGTGGAGCGTCAGGCTGCGCACCGGGACATACAGGTACCGGTGCGACCCTCACCGGACGACGATGCGGGGAAGGTTCACGGTCGTCTAGGCGGCGGCGCCGCCGCTGTCGAGGGCAACCTTGCGCCGGGGCGCGGGCCGCAAGGTTTCCCTAGGACTACCCTGCCCACGCCTCGGC
>Ga0081538_10001284_pt1 | contig 26093 bp, 27 predicted proteins | sample TabmetS5T2R1_FD_71022 | JGI IMG/M metagenome (GOLD analysis project Ga0081538, IMG submission 71022) | Tabebuia heterophylla rhizosphere microbial communities from the University of Puerto Rico - S5T2R1 | ecosystem: Host-associated > Plants > Roots > Rhizosphere ... | reverse complement strand
GGCGCCCCCCGGGCCGCCCGGGAGCTGCCGGAGGACAAGCTGTGGTGCCTGTCGAGTCAGGCCGCGGTGCCCGCCGGCACCGAGCTGATCCAGGTCACCGAGGGCTTCTACGGGGTGAACGACCCGCGCGTGATCCGCTGATTGTCGACGTCCGCCGAGAGGCGGACGAGCAGGTCGAGCTCGTACGCCAGCGACTTCTGGCGTGCTGACGCCACGCCGCCGGCGATGACCCCGGCCGCCTCGTCGAGCCGGCCGAGGGTGGCGAGGGCCCGTCCGCGGACGAGGGCGTCGTGCGCGTCGAGGTGGGCGGCGTCTGCGCCTGCCCGCCCCGCGGCGGCGTCGCGGATGTCGAGCGCGATTCGTGGATCGCCGCGATCGGTGTAGGCGTCCGCCAGGTGGAGGGCCGCCTCGAAGGCGGTCATCGTCTGGCCCAGCGCGTCGAGCTCGGCGTGCACGGCGCTCAGCACCTCGATCGCCGCGTCGGTCTCGCGGCGCTGTACCAGCAACCGACCGAGCTGCTGCTCGGCGAACGTCGCCCCGTAGACGAACGCCGAGGCCCGGAGCACCCGGGCTGCGTCGCGCAGCAGCGGTTCGGCCTCGTCGAGCCGGCCCTGGCTGACCAGCAGCTCGCCCATGTTGGCCCCGCACTGCGCCGCCTGCACGGCGTTGCCGATCCGCAGGAACGCGGCACGTGACCGCTCGTACAGCTCCGCGGCCTCGTCCCAGCGGCCCTCGTAGTAGCGCTCCGTGCCCAGGTTCGTGGTGCAGGCCGCCACGCCGGCGGTGTCGCCGATCTGCTCGTAGAGCGCCAATGCCATCTCGCCGTAGCCCTCGTGGTGCGGCTCGCCCGAGGCCCGTTGGGCCCAGTCGAGCACCATGTACCCCCGGGCGAGCGCCTGCTGGTCGCCGGCGGCGCGGGCCATGTCCACGCCGCGGGCGGCGAGGGTGCGTGCGAGTCGCGGCCGTTCCTGAGCCTGGCGCACGACCGCGCTGAACACCACGAGCTGGGCGCGCAGCTTGGCGGCCTCTGCGCCATCTGCCGAGCTGACGCCGACGCCGAGCGCGAACAGCCCGGCCGTCGTCTCCCGCAGGGCGACGGGGTAGCTGCCCATGCGTTCGCGGGCCCGTGCCCGCCGGAGCGCGAGCCGGGCCCGGCCCAGGGGTTCGCACCGGCGGAGGTGGGTGGCCTGGCGATAGGCATCGAGGGCGTCGGCGAACTCCCCGTCCTGCTCGCGCACGTCGCCGAGGTGGGTCAGCACCGTTGCACGGTCGTCATCCGAGATGTCGGGCACGCGGCGGGCGGCGTCGAGCGCCAGCACGTAGTTGGCCGCGGCCTCGGGATTGGCATAGGCCTGGCGGGCGCGGTCGCCGGCGATGACGCCGTACCGCCAGGCGAGGGCATGGTCCCGAGCACGCGTGTAGTGGACGGCGAGCAGGTCGGCGACGGTGTCGGGCGAGTCGCCCGCCGCCCGGGTGAGGATCTGCGCCGCCGACCGGTGCAGCTCCCGCCGGCGCCCGTAGGGCAGGCCCTCGTAGGCGACGTCCCGCACCACCTCGTGCCGGAAACGGAGCCGATCGTCGGACGACGGTTCGAAGAACTCCTCGAGCGCCTCGCGCGTGGCCGCGTCGGCCCTCAGGCCCTCGGCTGCGACGACCTGGTCGAAGATGTCGGGGCGGAAGCTGCCACCGAGAACCGCGGCGTAGCGCAGGAGCCGGCGGGCCACCGGGGCGAGGGCGTCGATCTGGACCCCCACGACTGCCTCGAGCGAGCGCGGCAGCGCGTCGATCGTCCCGGTATCGCGTGCCATCCGGAGGATCTCCTCCAGGAACAGCGGGTTGCCGCCCGCCTGGGCCACGATGCGTTCGATGTCATGGGGACGCAACGGAGCGGCGTTCGTGACCAGCTCGGCCAACCGGCGGGCCTCGGCGACCAGCAGCGGGTGGAGCGCGATCCGTGCGCCCGCGGACGGCACGAACCCGCCGGATTCCGGTCGCCGCACGCTGACGACGAGCCATGGGCGCCGCGGTGTGGCGTCGAGCACCAGCCGGTCGAGCAACAGCGACGTGGCGTCGTCGAGGGCGTGGGCATCCTCCACCACCAGGACGAGCTGTGTCTGGTAGGTCGCCGCAAGGAGGGTCTCGACCACCTCGGCCGTGCGCGTCTGGCGGAACGGGCCGGCGATGGCGTCGACCTCGTCGGTCGGCGGGACGGGGATGTGGGTGATGTCGCCAACGAGCGGCAGCATCGCCAGGACGGTGGGGTCGAGGGCGGCGACCCGGGCACGGAGCTGGCGGGCCATCGCAGCACCGTCGGCCCGCTCGACGCCGAGCGCCCCGCGCATGGCGTCGCGCCAGGGGCGGTAGGGGGTCGCCACCCGGTACGGCTCGGCGCGCAGCACGAGGCGCTCGGCGCGGGTGCGGGCGAGCGCCTCGTGGACCAGGCGGCTCTTGCCCACGCCGGCGGCGCCCGTGACCGTGACGGCGCCGCCGTGACCGTCGTCTAGCCCGTCGATCATGGCGACCAGTCGGGCGAGCTCCGCGCCGCGGCCCGTGAACGGCGTCTCGGCGCGGACGGACATGTCGCGCTGGCCGATCTCGTCGCCGAGCGCGTACGCGGTCACCGGTGCCGACAACCCCTTGAGCGTCAGTGGCGGGGTACCCGTCACGGCGAAGGCCGTGTGCGACCCTTCGACGACCGGCCGGGTCGCATAGACCGCGCCCGGGGGTGCGGCGGCGGCGAGCCGGGCGGCCAGGTTCACGGCGTCACCCATCACCGTGTAGGTGCGCCAACGTTCGCCTCGGCCGACCTCACCGGCGAAGACGTGGCCACGGTTGACGCCGGCGCGGAGCGAGAGCGCGCAGGGAGCGTCGACGACCGTCCGCAGGCAGCGGAGCATCCGACCCTCGTCGTCGACACTGGTGGCCGGCGCGCCGGTGACGAGGATGATCGCCCCTCCGTCGGCGGCGACGTCGGTCGCCAGGATCGCGACGCCTTCGCGGGCGGCCGCCTCCTGCACGGCGGTGATCATGCCGTCGATCACCTGCGCAGTGGCGGGAAGCCCGGCTTCGGCCACGAGGCGGTCGGTGCCGCCGAAGCGGACGAACGCGACCGTGGCGGTGCGGTGCTCGGCATCCGGGCCGGAGCTCACCACCTGGCGCAGCGCGACGGGTACGTGGCGTTCGAGGTCCGTGCCGTACGCGGTCTGGCGGGCCCGCGGCTCGGGCGCCGTGAACCGCGGACTCCGCCACCGGAGCACGTGGCCGCGACCCCGGGGGCGCTCGGCCGCTCGCCGCGGCAGTGCGGCGCGGGTGGCCGGGCCGACCACGATCTCGCTTGCCCCGGCGGCACGCTCGAGCTCAGTGGTCGCGGTGGCGACGGGACCGGCAACCACCAGCTCGTGGTGGGCATCTCCCGCGAGGAACAGGTGGATGTCGCCGGACTCCACGCCCGCCGACAGCCGGAGAGGGATCCGCCCGAGCGCCGTCGTGGCCCCGACGGCGTTGCGCAGCTCCTGGCGCATCTCGACGGCTGCGCACGCCGCGTGGGTGGCGTGGTCGCGGCCGCTGAACAGCGAGAGCAGCGCGTCGCCGCCGAACTTCAGGTGGGTACCGCCGCGCTCCTGCACCCGCTCGATCATGCGGCTGAACACGCCGCTGAGCAGGTCGGTCAGCTCCTCGGCGGCGACGCGCCCCTGGGCCGCCAACCGTTCGAACAGCGCCGTGGAACCCGAGATGTCGACCATGCAGAGGGTGCCGTCGACCACCTGCCACCGCTCGGCGCCTCGTACGTCGACCCACTCGGCAGCAACCGAGGATACGTACCCGGCCAGGCCGCGCCGCCGAACCCCCTCGTGGGCCACGTGCCCAGGGTACCGGTGGGTCGACGCGGGGTTGGACGGCGACCCGCCGCCCCGCGGCCGACGAGTCGGGAGCGGATCATCGTCGGCGAGAGCCGGGCAGCGTCACAACGTCGTTGCTCGCCGCAGCTGGTCGAGGACGACGGGATCGACCTTGCCGTCGTGCCAGCGCTCCTCGAAGTTCTCGCGGCCCATCCAGTCGTAGAGGTCGCGGCCGACGTCGCCGCTCCGGTAGCCGGTGGCGGCCAGGCGCGCCGCGAGCTCGTCGAGGAGCGGGCCCTCGAGCGGTAGCAGGTCCTCGTCGGGCGTGGTGCCGAAGTAGAGGTCGTGGAGGTCGAGCATGCGCTCCAGGTCGCCGATCGGCTCGGGCGAGTCGTCGCTACGCAGGTCGACGACCACGTCGGACATGCCGCCGTAGCCCGCGCCCGGTGACACGACCAGCACCGCGGCAGCCTGCTTGCCCCGGGGATCGCCGCCCGCGTCCTGCCCGGCCCGCAGCGCCGCCACCAACCGGCGGGCGACCGGGAGCTCACCGTGCCCGGCCAACCATGCCTCGACCATCGCGTCGACGACCTGAGCGCCGGCGAGCATGTTGCCCTGGGCCGCGAAGGCCCCTGCGGGATCGGCGCGGGCGACGCCGCCGGCCCACGGCTGGCACCGCTCGCCGGTGAAGGTCGCGGTGCCGCCCTGCGCGTCGACGACGCCGGCCTGGCGCTCGGCACGCTGGGGATCGGATGCGAAGAACTCGTCCAACACCCCGGCCGCGGGGAGGCCCTCAGCGAGCATCTCCAGGCCCCGCGTCCGCAACTCGAGGTTGCAGTAGGCCTGCGTCGCCAGGGCGCCGGCCCCCGCCGCCGCAGCGGGGACATAGGCACCGGCGGCCAGGAACTTGCTCGCCAACGCCACCCCCATTTCGGCGCCGTCGGCGCTCCGTCCCACGATGGAGAACGTCATGCCGCAATTCTGCTGGCTCTGCGCGTTCGCCAGTGGGACCGCCGTGGGGACCACCTCCTCCCCGGTACCGCTTGGTGGTTTGGCGGCCCTCGCGGCCGACGCCGAGGCAGGCCGTGACCGCCTCTGATCAGCACGGCGCGGAGGGAGTCGAACCCCCGACATCTGCCGCGGCGAGGGCGAGCATCGTGACGAAATCGGTGTCCGCGGTCACAACCGCCCGCTCCTCTGCGGTGCGGGCGTTCGTCTCAACCGCCTCGCGCCAGGGTTGATCGTCTGGTCGTTTCGGGGCCAGGGCCGGCGGGTAGGTGCCGTGGCGGACGGGACACCGATGGGGAGGTGTCCGCATGCGATCCCTGCAGTACTACCCCGACCAGACGCCGCGGCTCACGCCAGGCATTTGGTTCCCTGGTGCTGCGCAGCCGGTCAGTGCGCCTGGCTCGGCAGGTTGGTCATGAGCTCGCGCCTCGAGGTCCACGACGTGGTCCAGGAGCCGGACGCGGCGACGCCGGCCGGAAGGCCCGCTGCCCGCCTGCCGGCGTCCGACCGCCGCCTCGTCTATCGAGGGCGACCCTGCGCGGCAATCAGCGACGCGACGCACCACAGGCAGACTCCGCTGCCCCCGAGGACAGGGACGCTCGATGTCAGCGTCGGATCGCGTGAGGGCGTGATCGTCACGACACTGCTCGGGCCACTGCCCGATCCGTTGCCGGCCGGGCTGGTGGCCCGGCTCGAGGCCTCGATCGCGGCCCGCCCGGTGATCGTCGACCTGAGCCAGGTCACCCTGGTGTCGGCCGCGCCGCTGATGGGCCTGGCCGCATGGGTCCTCGGGGCGAGCCAACAGCCCGATCGGTGCTGCGTGGTCTGCCCCCGCCCCACCGCCCGAGCCCTGTTGCGCAAATGGCACGTCACCCGGTGTGTCGCCACCTTCGAATCGGTCGGTGACGCACTCCAAGCCCGCCGCTTCGCCGCCGCGGGCTACGGGGCGGGCTGGTATCCCGACCCGCCCGGTCGGCCTCCGTCGACGTCCGGGCGCGGGCTCAGCTCCCGCGCAAATGGCGTGCTACGCACCCAACCTGAGCTCAGCCACGACCTGCACCAACGCTCGCCCCGACCGCCGCCAGCTGATCTGAGCCGCCCTGGCCCACGCTGCGTTGAGATCACGCCGCGTTCGACCTCGACCGCCGCGAAATTCACGGAAGCACCCACGAAGGGCTTGTGGCCTTGACCGGTTTCGGGTGCTTCGAAGGGGGATGGGGCCCGGGGGGCATGCTGCGGGAAGGGAGCTGGAAGCCATGCTCACAGTCCGCAAGAGCTACCGCCGCGTGGTGCGAGACGCCCGCCGGCGCGACACCGCAGAGCTGACCAAGATCGAACGTGCCCTGCGTCGCAACGTGCAGTCGCTCGACAACCGGGAGCTGACCACCCTGTTCGCGATACGGGCCGTGTTGCGGGCGCGGGGTGTCGAGCCGCCAACCTTTGGGTCGCGGCCGACCAACGCCCCCGCAAGGCGTTCCTGAACGGTCACGGGTGCATGAGTTTGCGGCCGGCCACCGCAGCGTCGTCCCACCCGCCGGAACCCACGCCCGCGATCGCCGGCGTCCATGCAGAGGGCTGAGAGTGCTCGTCCACCGAGAGATCCGTGACGGGTCACGAGCGGTAACAATCGGTGTTGGCTGCCGCAATCACGACATAACGGCTCAAGCCCGATGAGCCATGCAGGGAGCAGGCGAATGGAAGGCCTCCACAGCGACGTTGCCTACGAGGACAGCTCGCGGTCCGTGGGCCGCCGGGACTTCCTCCGGAAGGCAGCCGTCGGGGCCGGCGCGTTCGCGGTACCGACGATCATCACCGTGGACGCGGCGTCCGCCCAGGCGCTGACCAGCCCGCCACCGGAGCCGCCCGGACGACGGCAGTCGCCACCGCTCGATCAGGGCAGCGACATCGCATCGCCGCCCCTGACCCCGCACGGCCGCCGCGCTAGCGCAACGCGGACGACGCCGCGGACCGAGTTGGCTCGCACAGGGACGGACCTTGATCGCCTCGTCGTGGCCGGCCTGGCCGCTACCGCGGGAGGTGCAGCGCTCGTGCTCTGGAGCGCGGATGCCAAGGCCGCCGGAGCCAGGGCCACTGATTCCAGAACCGAGACGCGACCGCCGAAGACCTGACCGACCAAGCCTGGGGGTCCCAGGAAGAGGCTCGCATCGTCAGCGCGATGGCTCGCGGCGTTCGGCGGACGAGGCGACTGATCAGCAGCACGGATGATCAAGCAGTTCCACCAGCGCGGCGGCCGACATGAGCGACAGCGCATCTCGCCGGTTCGTAGCAACCGGAGCCAGAGTCGGGGTCCTTTGGCCTCGCCCGCTGGCTGCCCTGAGCGCCGTGCATGCGTGGGCGGGACCGGCATCTCGCTTCGTCGGGTGCCGGAGATGCACGTCGGTGCCCGTCGCCGTGTCGGTGGCGGGGACCGATGAGAAGCGGCGTCGGTGGCAGTCTGTTGAGGGTATGAGCGAGATCTTCGCGACCGGGATCCAGATGGGTGAGTCCCCGCGATGGCACGACGGCCGGTTCTGGATGTGCGACTGGTTGGCGGGTGAGGTGCTGGCCTTCGACGCAAACGGGGACCGCGAGGTGGTGGCACGCATCGACGGGCTGCCGTTCTCGATCGACTGGCTGCCCGATGGCCGGCTGGTGGCGACCACGCCAGGGGGGGTGGTGGTGGGCTCGCACCTGGCTCCGTATGGAGCGACCGGGCAGCCGTTCAACGAGATCGTCGTCGACGCCGCCGGCCGGGTGTGGGTGGACATGCCTGGCTCGATGCCCTGGGAGGAACCGAAGCCTGGGATCGTGGCTGTCGTGCTACCTGATGGGACCAGCCGCCAGGTTGCCGATGACGTCTGGTTCCCGAACGGGATGCTCGTCCTAGGTGATGACACTCTGGTGGTGGCCGAGTCCCACGCGGACCGGCTGACGGCGTGGACGATCACGGACTCCGGCGAGCTGGTGGACCGTCGGGTCTGGGCCGACCTCGGACCGGCAGCGGCGCCCGACGGGATCTGCGCGGACGCCGAAGGAGCCATCTGGTACGCCAGCGTCCCCGGACAGCGTTGCACCCGCGTCGCCGAGGGCGGCGAGGTGCTGGACACCGTCGCGGCCGACCGCGGCTGCTTCGCCTGCATGCTCGGCGGCGACGACGGTCGGATGCTCTACATCGTGGCCAACCACTACGACGGCGGCGGCGCCTCGGACGGCATCGTGTTGACCCAGCCGGTCGACGTGCCCCACGCCGGACGCCCCTGACACCCCCAGGCAGCTTCACGCGGGGCGCTGCATCGCGACGCCGACCGTCAATTCGTGAGTCTCACCTCGTCGCCGACGCGCACGATCCCTGGCGTCTGCACGGCGGTCCAGACACCGAAGGTCGCGCCATGGTGGCGCGCGAGCGTCTTGAAGACGTCGAGATCCCGATCGAGCCCGGGTTGTGGACGCGTGACCATGGTGCACCGCTCGCACGGCACGTTGGGTTGCACGACCGCGGTGCCGATACGGACGGCGCGTCCGCACCACAGGTCCTCGACCCAGCCTTCGTCGACGACATCGATCACGATGTTCGGTCGGAACCTGCGCGTTTCCCATGCGCCGTCGGGATGCAGTGCGCGACCCTGACGCAGGCTCGCGGTCGTGACGACCAGCAGCGGGAGCGCGTCCACGAAGCGGCCCGGCGGCATCGTCCACGACATGACCTTGCTGTTGTCATCGGTCGCATCCGCGAAGAACTCGCCGACCCCCGGGTCCATCGACTCGGCATGCGCAACTCTGACTCGGCGACCAATCCAGTTCGACAGCACGTCGTCGGCGTCCGCGCTCGGCGCCGTGAGTACCTCGCCGTCCGGAAGCACAATCTCGACGCCCGTCCCAATGAGTCGGGCGCTCGCCAGCAACAGCAACGGGACGCGCCGTGCCGTCAACACGATCCCGGTCTCTCGGTCGACGATGCCCCACTTGCGATCACCGAGCAGACCTGAGCTCTCGACGGTTGCCTCGTCGAGCAACTCACCTTGCAGGGATTTCACGGGATGGCGCCATAGTTCAGCGACGTGCACGGGCCTCCTTCCACGCGACCCACGGGTGACGGAGCAGCCGCGCCGACACGCGCACGCGTGACGGTCTCGACCAACGCGCACGCATAATGCCCTGTTGGTTGGGTGAGCGCACAAAGCTGCGGGGTGGTCGTATCCTGCTCGGCTCCGCAAGTGACCGGGAACCGTAGGTGCAGTCCTGCAGCAGGTGGACGGCGAACTCGACCAGGGCGCTACTGTTCGCAGCGCCACTGTTGCGGTGCGCTGACCGCCCGACCGCTGGCCTGGTTCGGGCGCCCGGTGGCCAGCGAACTCGTTCCCGGCCCGGGCGTGTCACCCAGCGCGAGACCGCCGGCGGGGTCGAGGTGGTAGATGGGCGTGATGTGAACGACCGACCAGCAGGACTGCGTGTGGGATTCGGCAGGCGCGCTCAGGTCTCGTTCAGGGGTGGCGGGGTCACGGAGGCCTTGAATTGTGGCCAGGCGCGGTCGATGAGCCGCGCGTAGACAGCAGCGAAGAGGCGTGCTCGCACACCGGCCCGGCCGCGGCAGCGCACGGTCCACACGAGCCGTGTCGAGTGGCCAGCGGGTTCGAACCGGTGCTCATAGTCGATCAGCGCGCCCATGGCGCGCCCGCTCCAGGTCCACGAGCGGGGTGGGTCGAACTCGGTCATCGTGAACCGCGACCGTCCCGCGGGCCGAAAGCGGAACGTGCCGGATGTCTGGGCGGTGACCGGTCCGGGCGGTGTGGTATGCGCGGCAGCAATGTGAGGAGCCCACGTCGGCCACGCTTCGACGTCGGCCAACGCCGACCACGCGTCCACAGCCGGGATTGGCACCTCGAAGGATCTCTCGACGAGGACAGCTGCCATGAACGCAGTGTAAACGATCGATTGTGGATTGCAAGCAACTGCGTACGTCGCACTGTACCTTTCGGGATGTGGAACCCGCAGCGACCCCTGAACGCATTCTCCAGGCCGCCATGCGACTCTTCGCCGCTCGGGGTTTCCGGGCCACGACCGTCGGCGACATCGAGGCGGAGGCAGGCCTGGTGCCGCGGCGTGGGTCCTTGTACCGCCACTTCGCCAGCAAGGAGGCCGTTTTCGAAGCGTGCCTCGAGCGATGGATCGCCGACGTGAAGGGCTTCCCCTCGACGGTCGAAGCCATGCTGCCGCTCGCCGACCTCCGATCCGAGTTGACGGTCATCGCCCGCGGGTCACTGCAGATTCTCGGCCGCCAGCGCGACCTCTTCCGCTTCCTCGCACGGGACGCAATCGACTTCCCACACCTCGTGGCACGCGTCCACGACGAGCTCGTTGCCGTCGGCTACCGGCAGCTCGCGGCGTGGTTCCGTGCGCAACTCAAGGCGACAGACACGCCCCCGGCCACAGCCGACGCACTGGCCGCGGTGGCGCTGTCATCGCTCGCCCACTACCGACAGGACGAAGCCATCTACGGCGCTCCCCCCGGCAACGCCAGCGAATCAGACTTCGTCAACGCCTGGGTCGACACCTGGCACGCGGCCGTCGTCGCCCGCACGGCAGATTGAGCGGTGGCGTTGTCCATGGTGGCACGCGGCAACAGCGGGAGAAGCCGAGGCGATCTCTAGCGGCGATGAACAGGGTGTCCATGGCCCTGGCGGTACGCGACGCTCGGGAACTGCGCCGTGAGCGGATCGCGGCCCCGACGATCACGGCCGCGCACCCAGGCCACCGATGGGCAAGATCACGGGACCCTTCCGGTCGGGCCAACCCAAGCCCGTCCGATGTCACCAGCCTGCGGCTCGAGACCTCGTCCCGTGGTGTCAACATGAGGATGGGGTGTGATAGTTAGACAACTAACTCACGGCCTTTGTATGGTCCAACCAATGCGATCTCCACGTAAGGGTGCGTCAGAACCGAAAGGAGGCAAGCGCGAACACCTCGTCACCGCGGCGTGCGAGCTATTCCATCGCCAAGGCGTCGCCGCCACGACGCTGGCCGACATCGCAGGCCGGTCGGGCGTACCGCTCGGGAACGTCTACTACTACTTCAAGGCCAAAGACGACATCGTCGCCGCGGTCGTCGAGGCGCGATCACGCGAGATCCAAAGCCTTGGTGCGATGTTGGAGCAGCGTCACCGAAGCCCGAAGGCGCGGCTGAAGGCACTCGTGAGCCTGACCGCCGATCAGCGGGAGGTCATCACGAGGTACGGCTGCCCGTACGGGACGCTGTGCGCGGAACTCGTGAACAAAGACGAGGACACGCCCCGTTCCCTCGCTGCTGGTTTGATGCGGTCGCTGGTGGCCTGGACGGAGCAGCAGTTCCGACAGATGGGGCGGCGTGACGCCCGCGAACTTGCCGTCGAACTGGTAGCCATGTACCAGGGCGGCGCGGCGGTCGCCAGCGCACTCGACGCTCCCGATGTGTTCGCTCAGCAGGCGCGTCGGATGCAGCGATGGCTCGACGCAATCAAGACATGACCGGTGCCTAGCGGACATGTAAGGAGGAAGCGTCGTGATTGACGTTGCCGACTTCACCGACCTGGTACGGCTCGACCATGGGCTCTGCGTCGTCACTACCCTGCGCGCCGACGGCACGGCCCACGCGACCGTCGTAAACGCCGGCGTTCTCGCCCATCCGCTGACCGGTAAGCCGGTCGTCGGCCTGGTCGCCGCTGGTGGGTCACGAAAGCTCCACAACCTTCGCGCTGACCCGCGGTGCACGATCGTCGCGCGAGCCGGCTGGGAGTGGGCGACAGTCGAAGGCATCGCCCAGATCATCGGGCCCGACGACGCTCATCCGGACGTCGATGCCAGAGCGCTGCGCTTCCTGTTGCGCTCGATCTTCGAGGCTGCCGGTGGAACACACGACGACTGGAACACCTACGACGGCGTAATGGCCGAGGAGCGCCGCGCCGCGGTCCTCATCACACCGCGGCGCACCTACAGCAGCCCGACGACTTGACGCCGATCCCGGTGACGGTTCAGGCGGAGTGGCTCCCGCGACGGTTCACATCAGCGAGCGCGCAGGCCTATTCCCGGAGCTAATGCCGGTCGACACGGACTCGCAGTTGCGTGGGGCGCCGAACCCGCTAGTGGAGTGGTGTCCACGTACTTGACCTCGTAGAGGCGGTCGGCGAACTTCCACCCGTCGGGGGTGCGCCCGTAGCGGTCGTGGTAGACGGCGTAGTTCAGGTGCGAGCTGCCCTCGCGTAACCGCCCGAACTCTGCGATGTACGCGAAGCCGTGAATCCTCTTCGCTGCCGGCGGTTCATGACGGCTGGACACGCCTACTGCCTGATCCCCGGTGGGTATTGAGCACAGCGATGGTGCCTGTCAGGGACGAGACGATCAGGCCGACGACCATGAGCCATGCGCCAACGAAGGCAAGGAGCGGGCTTGCGTCGATGAGCCGATCGAGACCCCCGACGACCGCAAAGGCACCCAGGTTGAACACGCCGGCGGCGACCGCGACCAGGGGAGCCGACGGCCACGGCGTGAATGCCACCAGGGCGGCAGCCGCGACGATGGCGACAAGACCAGGAGGGATGGTGGGGGTGTCGGTGACGCCAGCGACCATCTGCGCAATGAATCCGGCAGCCGCGACAAGCAGACCGACTATGAGCGTGCGTTGCATGGCTGCCTCCCGATGCCCTAGCGAGGATGACGATCCGCCTGCCGGAAGGCGGGATGCCGGAAACGATGGCTCCAGCCTCGACGACAGCCATGTCGGCGGGATAACGCCGTCACGACGAGTCGCTCGTTTCCGTAGACGAGCCGGTGACATCGCCATGACGGGCCCCGTCGAGGTGTGAGAGGACGGCGGCGCGGGATCGGGTTTGCGTCCAACCAGTGGCGGACGTCGTCGCTAAGAACACGGCGTTCTCGGTACGGTCGCTCACAGCCGCTCGGTCGAAGTGAGGACAGCGCTTCCGACCGCGCTCCAAACCCAAATCCGGCTTCCCTCGCTCCGTCTCGGTTTGTCATGGCTCATCACCTACCAAGCCGAGCTACCCGAAGGTCACCTACCCGGCGAGCCACCTCATAAACAAGTTTAGGATACCTGCTATGGGCGACAAACCTGATCTGCCGCTCGGGCGCGTGGTGTTTCCGTCGATGGGTTATCTGGTGTGGCACCTCTCGTTACGCTGGCAAGCCCAGCTCAGCGACGAGCTCGAGCCGCTCGGGATCACCCCCGCCCAGTACGCGGTGCTGGCCCACCTCCATGCGCTGTTGGCGTCCGGGAACAAACCAAACCAGCGCCAGCTCGCCGACGTCAGCGGCCTTGAACCGATGTACGTGTCCAAGCTGGCCCGCTCCCTCGAGGGCGCGCGGCTGCTGACCCGGGCCCGGCACCCCACAGACCCACGCGCCATCCAGCTGTCGCTCACCCGCCGTGGCGTCGAGGTAGTCACCCAGGCACGTCGCATCGCCGTCAGGCTCGATGGGCAGCGGCTCGCGACCTTCGGCGGGGCATCGAGCGAACGGGCCGCACATCTCAAGGCCTCACTGCAGGTCCTGCTGCACGAGGCGGAAGACCTTCACCGCCAGGCGCCGTCGACCCCGATGCCGCCCGCGTCCCGAAAAGGCAGCCCCGTCTGAACCGCTTACCGAACGACGCACCCGAGGGCGCGATCTAGTGCTGGCCGGGCGTCACGAGCCCGGACTCGTAGGCGGCGACGACCAGCTGGGCGCGGTCGCGGGCGTGGAGCTTGGTCATGGCCCGGCTCACGTGGGTCCGTGCGGTGGCGACGCTGATGAACAGCTTGGCGGCGATCTCTTCGTTGCTGAGACCACCGCCGACCAGGGCCAGCACTTCTCGCTCGCGGTCGGTCAGGAAGTCGAGCGCCGGGCTGGGGGTCACGGACAAGCCCGACCGGTTGACGAACTCACCGATGAGCCGGCGGGTGACGCTGGGCGACAGTAGCGAGTCGCCTGCCGCCACGACCTTGACCGCCCGGACTAGGTCGACTGGCTGGGTGTCCTTGATGAGGAAGCCGCTGGCGCCGGCCTGTAGGGCCTCGACGATGTACTCGTCGAGCTCGAAGGTCGTGAGGATCAGCACCCGCACGTCGTCAAGTGCGGGGTCGGCAGCGATCTGGCGGGTCGCCTCGATGCCGCTGATCTCCGGCATGCGGATGTCCATGAGCATCACCTGGGGCCGGTGCGCCCGGGCCAGCTCGATCGCTTGGCGTCCGTCTTCGGCTTCGCCGACCACCTCGAAACCGGGCTCGGCGTTGAGCAGCACGCGGAACCCGGCGCGCACCAGGGCCTGGTCGTCTGCGAGGGCGACACGAATCACCGGGGAACTCGGGCCCGCACGCGGAAGCCGCCGGAGGGGCGCGGGCCGGCGTAGAGCTCGCCGCCGAGGAGCGTGACCCGCTCTCGCATCCCGGCTAGCCCGTGACCGCCACTGGCGCCGTTTGCGTCGCGGTTGCGGTCGACGGGACCTCGTCCATCGTCGGTCACCTCGATCTCAATGCGATCGTCGCCGTGGCGAACTGCAACGGTGGCTCGGGCGGGGCCGGCGTGACGGATCACATTCGTGAGCGACTCTTGCACGATCCGGAAGGCGGCCGTGTCGACGGCCGGCGGCAGCGGCCGGGCATCCCCCTCGATCACGACGTCGACCGGGAGGCCCGCGGCGCGAGAGTTCTCGACCAACGAGGGGAGCCGGTCGAGCCCAGCGGCCGGTTCGTCGGGCGCCGCCTGGTCCGAGCGGAGCATGCCCAGCGTCGTCCGTAGCTCGGTGAGCGCCTCGCCGCTGGTGTGCTTGATGGCGAGCAGGGCGTCCAGGACGTCCTTCGGCCGTTCGTCCAGCACATGCGCTCCGACCCCGGCCTGCACCGAGATGCTCGCCAGCGTGTGGGCGACCGAGTCGTGGAGATCGCGGGCGATCCGCAGCCGCTCCTCGGTGACGCGACGACGAGCTTCCTCCTCCCGGGTCTCGGCGAGGTGCCGAGCCCGTTGCTCCAGCGCCGCACGCTCGGCCCGCCTACCGAGAATGGAGCCGCCCAGCAGCACTGCACCCACACCCCAGCTGACGAATAGCGCCTGTTCGCTGCCCGTGGAGCCGTGGAGGGCGGTGACGACCAGCATCACCGCTAGCGATGCTGCCGCGGGAACCGCTGCCTTGGCGGGGCCCCATGCCAGCGACACCGCGAGAAGCGCGGCGATCACCGTGAAGTAGATGGGGCCGCCCGGGTAATCCCGAAGGACGTACAGCGCCGTGGCCGACGTGGTGACGGTGAGCACCACGATGGGAGCCCGCCGATGCAGCGCGAGCACACCCCCGGCGGCGACGACCAGCACCCCGGCAAGGAGTTCGAATGAGCGGTCGTCGGCGTCGCCATTCATGACGGCCGTCACGACCACGAGCGCCGTGGCGACGACCGCAGCCACGGCGACGTCAACGATCCGTACCTGCGACGCCACCTTCCGGGTCGCCAGCGCATGCATCGCCGTCACGGTACGCCGCCACAACCGCCGTGCACATCGGCCCCAGCGCGTACGCGCCCGGTCGTAGGCGCGGGCACGCCAAGCCGCCTCCCAGCCGACGACACGGCGCCGCCCCATCCCGACCATGGGAACCATGACTTTCACCGCATCCCCCACATCCCCCACACGCCGACCCTCGTCCATCACGGCCGCCAGGCCGGTCGACATCACCAAGGCCTACGGCTCGGGTGACAGCGCCGGGCGGCCCGCTGAGACCGCCGTCCACGCGGAAGGTTCGCCCACGCTCAACCCGGCGCAGCTCCGCTACGAGCAGCAGCGCACCCTGGGCGCCCCCGAGACCCGCCCGCGGCTCGTTCTGCGCCTGCTGTTCGGGTCGATCGACCTCCTGTACGGGCGCCGACCATCGATCGAGAAGTTCCTTGTGCTCGAGCATCTCGCCCAGGTGCCGTACCGGTCCTGGGAGCGGGTGGCCCAGCGCCAGGTCGCCCGGACCCACGGCCGGTCCGTCCTGGCTCGCCGCATCCAGAAGCGAGTCGCGGAGGCTCGCGCCCAGCACGACAACGAGCAGTGGCACATGCTGGTGATGGAGGAGCTGATCGTCCGCCGGGGGCGGCGGCTTGGTCGGCTCCGCCACCGGCTGCTTCCCCAGCTGTTGGCCCTGCCTTGGCAGATCGGCACGTGGCTGCTGCATCTCGTGCGGCCCGACTGGAGCTACCGGCTCAACGCCGCCTTCGAGGCGCACGCCGAGCGCAGCTACATGCGGTTCGTGGCCCTGCATCCCGACGCCGAGCGACAGATCTTTGGCGGTCCCCTGGCGGACCGCTGGCAGGCGCCGGTGACGGTGGCCGACGTGCTGCGCCAGGTCGGTCACGACGAGCGGATGCACAAGCTTGACAGCGAGCAGGCCGCCCTCGATGCCGGCGTCGCCCGGCGGGGCGAGACCGGCTCCGACGCCCGGCAGGTGGCGTGATGCTGCGCAGGCTCGTGACCTGGAGCTACGACCGCCGGCGGCGGGTCGTGGCCCTGTGGGTGGCGGCGGTCGTCGCCGCGTCGGTGCTCGCCGGCGTGGCCGGTGGCAACAACGAGACCGACTTCACCGTGCCGGGCAGCAATTCGGCTGAGGCGGTCGAGCTGCTCCAGGAGCGCTTCCCCCGCTTCGCCGGGGGGACGGTCGACGTGGTCTACACGGCCGACGGCGGGGTCGCCGGCCCCGAGGTCACCGACCGCGTCGCCGGGCTGGCCGACCGGATCGCCGAGGTCGACCACGTGATCGCCACCGAGCCCGGACCGGTCTCGCCGGACCAGACGACCGGCGTGCTGACGGTGCGCTTCGACGAGGCGGGCGAGACGCTGCCGTCGGACGTGGCGGAGCGCGTGATGGAGCTAGCGGGCGAGGCAGAGCAGGACGGGCTGCGCATCGAGCTCGGGGGCTACCCGATCGAGAGGGCCGAGCGCCAGGAGGCCGGGTCCGAGACCGTGGGCTTGGCCGCCGCCGTGGTGATCCTGCTGGTGGCGTTCGGGTCGGTGCTGGCGGCGGGCGTCCCGCTGGTCGTCGCCGGGCTCGGCCTAGGCGTGGCCCTCGGCGGCGTGTGGCTGATGGCCAACGTGCTCGAGGTCCCCGACTTCGGCGTGCAGCTCGCGACGATGATCGGCATCGGGGTGGGCATCGACTACGCCCTGTTTGTCGTGACCCGCTTCCGAGCCGCGCTCGACGACGGCCACGAACCGCGCCAGGCCGTCATCACCGCCGGCGCCACCGCCGGTCGGGCGGTGGTCTTCGCTGGGACTGCGGTCGTGATCTCGCTGGGCGGGCTCCTGTTCATGGGCCGCGACTACCTGTGGGGCGTCGCCTTGGCGACGTCGCTGACCGTGCTGGTCGTGGTGGCCGCGTCGGTGACGGTGCTCCCAGCGCTGCTCGGCTTCGCCGGACGGAACATCGACCGGCTGCGCCTGCCGTGGTTCCGCCACGGCAACAGCGGTCGCCGCACGCTGTCGTGGCGTTGGAGCCGAGTCGTGCAACGCCGCCCGCTGCTGGCGGGCCTCGCCGCCCTCGCCACGCTGCTGGCGCTGGCCGCTCCCGCCCTTGACCTGCGCCTCGGCAACCCCGACGCCGGCAACGGCCCGACCAACTTCACCAGCCGACGGGCCTACGACCTCATGAGCGACAGCTTCGGCACCGGGGCGAACGGGCCCCTCCTCGTGGCCGTCGACCTCGGCGACGGTGATGCCCAGGGCTCGGTGCCGGCGGTCGACCGCGTCGTCGCCGGCATCGAAGCGACCGACGGTGTCGCCTCGGTCGTCCCTGCGGTCCTCAACGACGCCGGGAACGCGGCCGTCGTCACGGTCGTGCCGACGACCGGCCCGCAGGAGAAGGGCACGGAGGACCTGGTCCACACGCTGCGCGACGACGTCCTGCCGGCCGCACTCGGCGGCACCGGCGCCGACGCGTCGGTGGGTGGCACGACCGCCTCGTTCATCGACGACAGCGAGCACACCTCCAGCCGGCTCCCGTGGTTCATCGTCGGGGTCCTGGCCCTGTCCTTCCTGCTGCTCACGATGGCGTTCCGCTCACTGGCCGTCCCCATCAAGGCGGCGGTGATGAACCTGCTGTCGATCGGCGCCGCCTACGGGGTGATGGCGTTGGCCGCCAACGGCGGCTGGCTCGGCGACCTTGTCGGCATCGAGAGCGCGACGCCCGTGCCGGCGTGGCTGCCGATGTTCATGTTCGCCATCCTGTTCGGCCTGTCGATGGACTACGAGGTGTTCCTGCTGACCCGCGTGCGCGAGGAGTATCTGCGAACCCGCCAGAACCGCCGGGCCGTGGCCGACGGCCTGGCCAGCACCGCCCGGGTCATCACCGCCGCAGCGGCGATCATGGTCACCGTGTTCGGTGCCTTCGTCCTGGAAGACATCGTGTTCCTCAAACTCGCCGGCCTCGGCCTGGCCACCGCCGTCCTCGTCGACGCCACCGTCGTGCGGATGGTGCTGGTTCCCGCGACCATGGAACTGCTCGGCGACCGCAACTGGTGGCTTCCCCGATGGCTCGACCGGCGGCTACCGCACCTCGACGTCGAAGGTGACATCGCCGCTCCCGCGCCGACAGCGGCGACGAACAGCGGTGACGCCGCGCGAGACGTCCTGCCCTAGCGGCGGCGACCGGTTCCCGTGCCGTGACCGGGTGTGGTACCTGTGCACCACACCCGAAGCACACCCCACAGCCGGACGGGAGCTCCCCCGGTTTCCCGGACACCTAGCGCTTGCGGCTGAGGCCGGGGGAGGAGTCCGAGCTGCCTGGACCGCACCCGCCGGAGTTCCGGCGTCGTGCTGTGGAGCTCGCTCGGGAGCTCGACGATGACGGCAACCGGAGGTACCCGATTGCACAGCTGGCCGGGATCTGAAGATCTCCGAGTCGTGTCTGCGGAACTGGTTGGCGGCGGAGGCTGTCGAGGCCGGCGACAAGCCGGGGGTGACCAAGGCGGAGCGCGAGGAGCCGGTGCGGTTGCGGCGCGAGAACCGGGTGTTGCGGGCGGAGCGTGATCTGCTCTCTCGCGCACAGTGGCCGAAAATAGGCTCTGACCAGCGTGGGCGCGGAGGGACTCGAACCCCCGACATCTGCCTTGTAAGAACCCCGCGAACCCCACCACCAGGTGATATGCGTTGTACTCGACGCCAGCTGCCATTCACCAAGACGCCATGAGCCGCCCGTACGTTGGCAAGATGTTGGCAAGCTGGTGCGGCTCGCGGGTGCCGCTGGGTGGTTGGAATCGAGCTGCGGAGCGACGGCACGCCGGCTTGGCGGGTCGTTTCAGCCGATTGCCGCCCCAAACCCGCCCTGCCCTTGCGCGCAAGGGGGTTATGGATCACGTCGCCCTGACGGCCGATGCTTCCTTGGTTGCCATATGCCTGGGCGGTGTCTATGTGGCGGTAGCCCGCCCCGACCGCCCAGCTCACTCGTTGTTCGGCCGAACGCTCTTACTTACGAGTCCGGAGACGGCCAGTACATGCCGACGGGACGGACCTCGACTGCGCCGCCGATGCGGGCGGCGGGGATCTGCGCGGCGAAGGCGATCGCTGCGTCCTGTCTTCGGCCACGAAGACGTAGAAGCTGCCTGGCGTCGCGTCAGTCCCGCCCACGGTTCCGTCGGACGTGATCGTCCCCTTGCGTTCATACCGTGGACTGGGCCGTGCGCTGGCGATGAGTTCTCGAGTCGCCGCCCGTCCAACCTCGTACCGACGTGTAGCGACGGAGGAGCCGCTACCAAGGACAGGGAGACGACCATGCCAGAACTCCTCGTCGACTTCATCACCTCCCTCGACGGCTACGCGTCGGCAGAGGGCTGGCCGGGCTTCTGGGGTCTCCAGGGGCCTGAGTACCTCGCCTGGCTCGACGAGCAACCGGATGCAACGTTGCTGATGGGAGCGAACACCTACCGACTGATGTCGGGCTTCGCCGCCGGCGAGACCCCAGCAGGAGTGGACGAGTTCACCGCCGACGAGGAGGCCTCCGTCGACGGACTCACGCGAGCGTCGAAGGTGGTGTTCTCCACCTCTCTCGAGGAGCCGCTCACGTGGGCTAACACCACGCGCGTGCGCGACGACGCCGTCGAAGCGGTTCGGGCGATGAAGGAGAGCGGCTCGCGCCTCATGAGCACGATCGGCAGCATCAGCCTGTGCCGGTCGCTGCTGCGAGCCGGGCTCGTCGATCGCTTCCGTGTCGTCATGTTCCCGGTGATCACCGGCGCCACGGGAGCAGAACGCATCTACGACGGCTACCCGGACGTCGCCCTCGACATGATCGACAACCGCACCTTCGACGGCCGCATCCAGCTGGTCGAGTACCGGCCCCGCGTGCTCGAGCATCCACCACTCGACCCCACCGCATGATTCGGTTCGAGGACCACCCGGGTGCCGCCCGACCGCTCTGCTCTCAAGATGCAACGGGCGACTCGAATGGCCGCGCCGCCCAGGCGTCTGAAGGTTACGGACGCATGGTCTATCGCGCGACAACGGCAACTCGCACCGTCGTTCTGTCGCGCTCGTGCGAGGCAGCGGTGCGCTGGTCCGACAGCCCGAGCAATAGGTGGCGTACGCACCACTCGGCTATCGGGCAATGCCTAGGGCTGTTGCCTCGCCCCCTGTGGAAGGTTGGTCTCGGTGAGTTTGCGGTCGTACTAGGCACGGCCGGGACTGCGGGAATTGCGGATCTGAGTGATGACGACCATATGGACGGCGTGGGTTAGCTTGCGGTTGACCTTGATGTTCTCGCAGTAGGCGGGACGTCCCGCGTGCCTTTGTCGTCGGGGGCGGTGCCGTTGTAGCTGGCGAAGTGGTGCCTGGTCTTGACTCGGGCGACGTCGCCGACCTCGCCGAGGATGATCCCGGTGATGACCGGTCCCCCGCCGTAGAGCTCTGGCAGCGAGGTGGGAGTCGTCATCACCAGCGTCTTCAGCTGGGCCTCGTTGGCAGAGAGCTTGCGGTCCAGGGTCACCAGATCGGCCAGCTGGTCGGCGGCGAGGCGCCGGCGGAGTCGGCCCATCTCGTCACGAGGCCGCACCATCGGGTTCGATCACTTGCCAGGGCCGTCCAAATTCAGGTTCGACCTCGGATCCGAGCCCTACGGCGGGCCGAGGTTCGGTCCCTTCGACAATGAAGCCAGCGTCTTGTCCGGCACCACACGCACGTTCCGCGATGAAATGCACCGTCCTTCCAGCGCAGCTTTGCTCACCAACCTGAGCTTCCCCTTCTCCGCCATGTAGACCCTTAACTTCTGTTGCTCTTGTAGCAGCGTCCCGTCGAACGGATATTTGTTGAGCTTGGCGGCGCCTCCTGGAGGCAACAGTCTGACTTGACTAGAACTGAATCCAAGGCTGCTGCGCGTGGCTGCGTCAGGAATCTGGAACCTTGCACCGCCAAAGATCACATACTCCTGCGATTTAAAGAGCTCGCGAACCAGCGTGAAGTCGACTGGACTAGAGGGAAGCGGCGTAGACGGGATCGCGAGGCTCGGAGAAAGCCCCCACACGCTCGGAATAAGACTAACGAAGGTCGGGGGTACGGCGAAGTCCGTTCCCCCAAAGACCAAGCTGAAGTTCCCCATCGCGTCGCGCATCAGCGTGGAGTCTGGGAGAGAGACGAGCGGGTAGCTCGGCGCGGGGATTTGGTCGGCCCAAAGTCCTCTGTTCGTATCAGAGAACCAGTCCAAGGTGACGTTGAAGCCACCCCAGAAGTCCCAGAAATCCGCTGGCGAAAACAAATACCAGGCCTGCCAGTTGTTGAATGCTTGGGAACGTCGACGTAGCACGATCGTGTCCGTGCCCTGGCCGCAACTTAGCCCCATGCTCGAGGATCTCCGGATTGTCATAGACGACGGAAGACCAAGTCCTGGGCTGCCGATTCGATCGACCAGGTCTGCCGTGAAGAAATTCCATGCCAAGATGTCTTTGGGCTCGGCAAGCGTCGTTGTCAAGTTAACCCGCATCTCGCAGCCTGAGAGTTGCGGATTCCTCTTGAGCACGACCACGATGCCGTCGGCGGCAAGGTTGTACCCAAAGCGACGGCTATATCCGGGCAGGAACCCAGTAGTCCGACGTGGATCCAAAGCAGAGTATTCGCCGCGCGAAGAAAGGTTCGTGATGGTGACGCAGGCGGTCATGGTCGCCGGCCCTCGCCTGCAATGCGCTCCGCAACGAGCATCCGGATCAGGTCGCGCAACTTCTCCTCGTCGCGAGAGTCGAGCATGAGTCCGTGCAGAGCCACGTCAACCTCCTCAGGCTGATCGAGAGATCGCGACCTGCCAGATGATTCCGGCAGAAGACCTGCGGTTATCTCCTGGGCAAGCGCGGTTCCACCGGCGGCGAACGCCAGCGCCAGCACTCTTAGATCATCCTCCAAGCCGATCGCCCAAGTCGCGGACTCGGCGTCACCAGATAAGGAAACGTAGACCTGCGAATCGTATGACGACCCGGGTGGACGCCCTTCATCAGGCTCCAAAGGTAAGCCCACGATACCGTCGAACTCGTTGACATTATCGAGTGGCGACTCATCCGTGGGCCCTTCTGGCGTGCCATCCATAATCCCACCCCCCATCCCCTCGAACACCGCCTTTCCCGCCCTGACCCTCACCATCGTCCCGGTAATGGAACCTGACCCGCACTGTGTCATTCGGCCAGCCGACTTGGCACTCTAGCTGCTTCGGCGCCTACGTGTCCGTCCATACATAGAATCACTCAACTACAGTCACGTAATCAAGGGGCAACGTATGGGCTCTCTGGGAAGGGGAGCCATGCCGAGCAAGAGGCCGTGCGCGCTAGAGCTGACCCGAGAGCGACGGCGGGAGCTCGAAGCCAGAGCCCGCGGATATACGTTGCCGTATCGGGATGTCGTGCGAGCGATGATCGTGCTCATCGCCGCTGCTCGACTCGCCAACGACGAGATCGCTGCCCGCCTCGACATCCGTCGGGAGACCCTGTCCAGATGGCGCAACCGGTTCTTCAAACGGGGAATGGCTGGCCTCGAGGAACGCCCCCGAGGCGGCACCCCCAGTGTTCCCCCCTGAGGTCGTCGTCGCGGTCAAGGCTCTCGCCTGCGAGCTGCCTTCCCGGCTGAGCGTGCCGCTGTCGCGACTGCACGTGCCGGACATCGCTGCCGAAAGGCACGGCCGGTCGAGGTCTAGATCGGTAGGCCGTTGAAGATCCCCGGCCGCGTTTGGCCCCACCCGATGTCAGCGGACCAGGGCGGCGACGTCGGCCGGCGAGTCGAGGTGGACGGCATGCGAGGCTCCCGCGACGAGATGGGATTCGACTCGCGGCAGCAGCCGCTCGAGATGTCTCCCGATGCGGTGGAAATAGGACTGGCTGCGCTCGCCGATGACGAGTGTGACCGGCAGGTCGAGCGCCCGGAGTTGCGGGTTCGACGGGTAGCGGAGGGTGAGTTCGTGGGATTGCTCGGCGGCCACCGCATCGGCGTGGGCGAGGACCTCCTCCTGCCAGGCGGTCGGCATCGCATCCCAGGCGCTTCGGTGTAGGCCGCAGTAGGCGAAGGTCCAGCGGTAGGAGAGGTCAGTGGCCGCCCGCTGGCCGCTTCCCAGCTTCGCGATCCGGGAACGCAGGGTCATCGCGACGGCTGAGGCGGTAATGGCACGCAGCCCGTGAACCGACGGTTCAATGAGAACCAGCGAAGGGCAGGCATCGGGGTGCTCGGTGGCGAGCGCCAAGGCGACCAGACCGCCGGCGGTCCAGCCCACGACGTCGGCCGGCAACGCGTCGGCAAGTGCGAGGATCGAGTTGGCGTCGTCGGCGTTGACCCGCATGTCGTGCGCAGGATCGGGCGCCGCCGCAGTGAAGCCGCGGCGGTCATAGGCGATTACTCGCCGACGCGCCGCCAGCAGATCGCCGAACTCGCCCCAGGTCCCTCCACCGAAACCAGTGCCCGGGACGAGCAGCGTCGGCTCCCCGGCACCACGCACGTCGAAGGGGAGCGCTCGGCGATCTCGCGCGTCGGCGCTCATGGCCGCGTCACAGCGTCCGGTGATCAGGGTTGCTCAGCTCGCTCGACTCTGGACGGACATGATCTCGCACAACCGGTGCGGGCGACCTCACCAGCCGGCGTCCGGACAAGGTTGACGGGTACGCCCGCAGCCACTTGGCCCCGACTTCCGAAGCTGTCACGAGCGGGGCAAGCTAGGCGCTGCGCGACACCGGGACTCGCCGCCCCCACCGCGGCCACGACCCGTTCTCATCTGGCGAACCAAAACTCGATCTCCGCCGTGTCAACATCGAAGCGGGCGGCGTGCACCACGCCGCGGGGCACCTCGTACCAGTCGCCAGGTCCGTGCCGCGTCTCACGCGCGCCGACCTTGAGGATCAGTTGGCCTTGGGTGATGACGCCAACGTTGTCGGTGTCGTGCGAGTGGTCACCGATGGTGGTCCCTGCCGGATAGCTGGCGAACAGCACGTCGCAGCCGTCGGCGGCGAGCCGGTACGCGTCGAATGGACCGTCGAAGGGCGGCAGCGTCGCGATCAGCGACGGGAACGTCATGATGCACCGTCCAGGGTGAGCAGTCTGCGGATCGTCTCCATGGCTTCCAACAGCTCCTTCACTTGGCTCGGGCGAAGGTGCGCCGCAAGGGCGTCCATGCAATCGTTTGACCGTTGCTCCACCGCCCCGAGCAGTCGCCGGCGTTTGGCGGTGAGCGATACGACTCGGCGACGGCGGTCGTCTTCTGCTGGGGCCAACCGGAGTCGGCCCGCCCGCTCGCCTCGAGATACGAGGCGGCTGACATAGCCGACGTCGAGGCCGAGCGTCTCTGCGACCTGGCCGATATCAGGTGTGCAGGGTCGCCTGACGCTGAACAAGCCCCGGGACTCGGCGATGGTGATGGCCAAGGCTTCGTAGCGCCCATCGGGCACCGATCCCCCGCGATGCGAGGTGGCACCGCTGGCGAGGCCGGTCATCATGGTGGCGTCCCCTGCTTGTTCGGCCAGGCTGGTGTGCCGCCGATCCAGGTTTGGACGACGCGGCTGGCGTTGTGGAACGGGTCGCCGTCGCAGATGGCGAGGTCGGCGATCTCGCCCGAGGCGAGGCCGCCGGCCCTGGGCGCGTGCAGGGAGTTGGCGGCGGTGACGGTGGCGGCCCGGACGGCTTCGCTAGGGGTGAGTGCCTGGCCTGGCTGCAGTTGCATGGGCTGGCCGTCTGGGCCGGTGAAGGGTCGGTGGATCGCGGCGCGCAGGTTATACAGCGGGTCGACCGCGCCGCAGGGGTGGTCGGAGCTGAGGGCGAGCGGAACGCCGGCATCGAGCAGGCGCCTGCCGCCGGCGACGGTCAGGTAGCGGTCGACCCCGGCTGCGGTCAGCATGGCGCCGTAGCGGGGCAGGAAGCCGGGCTGGTAGGAGACCGCGACTCCGGTGGCGGCGACCCGCTCGGCGGTGGCGGGGTCGAGCAGCAGCAGATGATCGATGGTGGCTGCATCTGACGGCACGCCAACGCGGGCCAGCACTGTGGCGGCCTGCCCGCCGGCCAGGTTGCCGAGCGCGTGGATGCGGACCCGCACCCCGGCTTGCACGTAGTCGCTGACCAGGTTGGCCAGCTCGGCGTCGCTGTAGCGCAGATAGGGGGTGGCGAGATGGCGGGGATGGAGGGCCACTTTGCGGCGAAGCGCCTCGCGCAGCGGCCCGGTGGCGCGGAGCCGCCAGGACTCGCCGAGTGCGCCGCCGAGCAGCCCGGCCACAGCCCGTGTGGGCTGGCGTAGCGCGCAGCGGTCGCCGCCGTCGGCGAACAGCTTCACCTCCCGGCCCGAGTCACCGTAGGGGCCCTCGGGCGCCAATGCGGGACCCGGTGGCCGGGCTTGCATGCCCGCCGGGTCACCGGTGCCCCACGACAGCCGCAGCGGACACGCGCCGCGCAGGGCGAGCATCTGGTCATGCCAGTCCGGCGCCACGTACGGGTCGTGGGCGTGGGTGATGCCATAGGCGAGCAGCCGGGCCGCCTCAGCCTGCAGCACCGCAGCCGTGCCCACCTCCCGGGTATGGGTGGCGAGGGCGGTGAGGGCGCGCTGCAGCGCGAGGGTGTAGGCCGCCTCCCACAGCTCTCCGGTGGGCCGGCCGCGTCGGTCGCGGGTGATGTCGTCACCGAACCGGGCCGCACTTCCCCCTCCACCTGACCGCGGTCACCCAGGTCGGCCACGACACGCCGGGTCGCGCCTACTACCAGCGCAAGATCGCCGAGGGGAAGTCCAAGAAGGAGGCGCTGCGCGCCCTGAAGCGTCGGATCA
>Ga0081538_10001283_pt1 | contig 26117 bp, 29 predicted proteins | sample TabmetS5T2R1_FD_71022 | JGI IMG/M metagenome (GOLD analysis project Ga0081538, IMG submission 71022) | Tabebuia heterophylla rhizosphere microbial communities from the University of Puerto Rico - S5T2R1 | ecosystem: Host-associated > Plants > Roots > Rhizosphere ... | reverse complement strand
GTCGACGACGTCATCGAGCCACGGCGGACGCGGCCGGTACTCATCGACGCGCTCGAGACAGCGAAGACGAAGCGCGAGCCGCGACCGCGGCGCAAGCACGGGAACATCCCGCTCTAGCGCACGCGCTGTCCCCGCGCCATTACGAAAACCGGCCGTCTCAGCACTCCGAGCGACCGCGTAGGATCGCCGCGAACCGCCCAGAGGTCGGCAGGTGCGCCCGGGACGAGCGTGCCGAGCGGCGCCATGCCGAGTTGCTTTCCGGCTACAGATGTCGCCGCGCGGAGGACCTCGATCGCGCTCATGCCGGCCCGTTGCATCAGTCCGAGCTCGGTGAGGTCGAGCCGGCCGGGCACTCCGGGCGTGTCGCTGCCGTAGAGCAGTGTGCCGCCCTGGCGGACAAACTCTCGTGCAGTCTCGGTAAGCCGGCAGCCTTGGAGCCCACGGCGGATGAAGAGCTCGCCGAGATGGAGCGTGCCCACAATGGGTATCCGTCGCCTGGCGAGGGCGGCGATCTGATCAGGCGTGACATCGATGCAAGGCATGTGGGCGAGCTCGTCCACACCGCCGTCGAGCGCCAGTGCCACCGCTCTGCCATCGTGGACGTGGGCAGTGACTTGACGTCGGTGCCTGTGGGCCTCCGCGACGATCGCACGGATCTGCTCCAGGCTCAGAGTCGGGAGCGTGCCGTTCTCTCCGTCTTCGATCGCGATCTTGAGCACTCGAGCGCCGCGGCGCACGAGTGAATTCACCTTCGCGACGGCCTCCGGGATCGAAGCGACAGGGGCGGCGATCTCGGGATAGATCCGCGTCGGGTAGCCGCCGGGCACGGTGATGATCGGCCCCGCGGAGGTGATCCGTGGCAAGCCGGGCGCGGCGAACGGCGGGCGCAGCGCACGTTCGACCGTCCCGAGGTTCCGCGTCGTCGTGACGCCTGTGCGCAGGAGCGAGCCGGGGCTCTCGTGGACGTGGAGGTCGATGAACCCGGGCAGCAGCGTTGCGCCGCGCAGACGGATGACGCGTGCCCTGCGCGGTACTCGCAGCCGCCCTGCGGCCACGATCCTTCCGCCGCGGACTGCGACCGCGACGCGTCCTGAGACGACGGTACGCCCGTCGAAGATCCGGTCGGCTTGGATGTAGAGCGGGGTGGAGGCGGCTGCGCTCCCACCCGAAGCCGCGGGCAGCGCGGCCGCGATCACCAGGCCGAGGAGGATGAGCCGGGCCAGAGCCTTGACTCTAGCCCGGCGAGCCGACCTTGCTGGCGATTCGGTTCTAGCGCGCTGCGGCGGCCGTAACCGGCGCGTAGCCGAGCTCCCGCGCGAAGACCTCCACGATGTCCGGGTCGAACTGCGTGCCGGCGCAGCGCTGCAGCTCGGCGATCGCCTCGGACGGCGTGAGACGGCTTCGGTAGGCGCGGTCGGAAGTCATGGCGTCGTAGGCGTCCGCGACAAAGACGATGCGCGCGCCGAGCGGAATGTCTTCCCCGGCGAGGGCGTCGGGATAGCCCATGCCGTCCCAGCGCTCGTGGTGGTGGAGGACCCACTCGGCGACCGGGTCGACGCCGAGGCTCTCGAGCATGCGGAAGCCGATCTGCGAGTGCCGTTCGAGCACCATGCGCTCGGGCGGCGTCAGCGGCCCAGGCTTGCGCAGGATCTCCTCCGGCACGGCGAGCTTGCCGAGATCGTGGAGGCTTCCGGCGAGGCGCGTGAGCTCGACGTGCTCGACGTCGAGGCCCATGTGCGCGGCGATCCAGGCGGCGAGCTCGGCGACGCGGGTCGAATGGCTGCCCGTGTACGTGTCGCGCGCGTCGACGGCCTTCGCGAGGCTGGCCGCTGCGCGGAAGCGGGCTGCGCGATCCGGGCCGTGGGCGAGGCGGCGAAGCTCGGCGAGCTCGACGACCTCCGGCCGGTAGACGTGCACGCGGTTCTTGCCGTGCTCCTTGGCCCAGTAGAGCGCGCTGTCCGTCAGTCGGATCAGCTCGTCGCGGTCGTACGCCTGGAGCGGGAAGCTGGCTACGCCGGCGCTCCCCGTCACCGAGCCCACGTCTGCCAGATCGAGTGCGGCGATCCGGGAGAGAACCGTCTGGGCGACGGGGAGCGCCTCTTCGGCGGTGCGGCCGGGGAGGAGAAGGGCGAACTCGTCGCCGCCAAGGCGGAACGCCTCGCCGTTCTGGCGGAGCCGCGCGCCGATCTGCGCCAGGACTTTGTCGCCGACCGGGTGCCCGAAGAGATCGTTGACCCGCTTGAAGTCGTCGATGTCGATCATGCAGAGCGTGAACGAGAGCCCGCGCGCCTCCGCCGTCGTGAGCTCGCGCTGGAGGCGCTCTTGGAACGAGCGGTGGTTCCCGAGGCCCGTGAGCGGATCGGTGAGCGCCAGCCGCATCGCGCGGAGCGCCTGGTAGTTCGAGCGCTGGTACAGGGAAATCGCGAGCAGCGGGCCGACGAGTGCGGCGGAGAGCACCGGAGAGCGCTGCCAGAGCACGACGAGCATCAGCGCCGCCGACGCCATCAGCGCGAACGGGACGATCGTGGCGCGCGCCGAGGCCCCGACGAGCAGCGAGAACGCGCGTCGCGCCGAGCTGGCGACGACGGCGGAGACGAGCAGGAGGTTGATCGTGTATTGGGCGACGGCGGAAACGAGGACCTGGGCGACGAGCGTGGCTGTGCCGGAGCCGTCGATCATCGCGACGAGGCCGGCGGCGACGGCAGCGCCGATCGCGAAGACCGACGCGTTGTACGCCACTCGCTCGAGTGGCCGGTGCTCGAGGAGCTGCATGGTCGCCGGCGCTGCGAGGGCGATCAGGATCCCGGCGTCCCAGCCGAAGAGCACGATCCCGCTCGTCCCGAAGACGAACGAGAGCGTGACGCCGCCGCTCTCCGCACCCTCGATCGGCACGGGGTAGCGGCTGGCGACGGTCGAGGCGCCGAGGAGTGCGAGCGCACCCGCGAGTTCGCTGAGGCTGTGCGGTGTGGTCGCGAACGAGATCGCAGCAGCGAGGGCGATCAGGAACCCGGCGCCGCAGACCGGGCCGACCAGACAGAGCAAGCGCGGCGGCAAACGCTTCATGGCCGGCGCGGCGTTACCAGTTCCAGTTGTTGTTGACGTAGATGCTGAGGCGATCCCACACAAGTGCGAGCGAGATCGCGAGCGTCAGTATCCGAGCCTTCCACTCCAACATCGGAGTTCCCTTCCCTGTGGACGAAGCTGTGGAGAACGCGCTCGATTCTCCGGCTTTGCAGGCCCGATGCCATCCCCCGTTTGGGGGTTTGGGGATCCCTGGACTTTCGGCTAGCTGAGGCCGGCTTCGGCTAGCGGGCGCCTCGCCCAGGCAAACCGCTGCTCGGCCCAGCCCTCGACCGGGGCCAGAGCGACGCCGTAGCGCGACGAGTTGATCATCCAGCCGCTGCCGAGGTAGATGCCCGTGTGGTCGATCGCAGTCGCGCGGGCGCGACGGCCGCCGGGGCCGAAGAACATGACGTCGCCGGGCTCGAGGCTCTCGAAGGCGATCCGGCGCGCACGCGGGACTTCGCCGGCCATCTGCGCAGCCGTTCGGCCGCGGAGCGTTGCGGCGAGCGTCTCGCCGCCGACATAGCGCTGAAGCTTGTAGACGCGCCACACGTAGCCGGAGCAGTCGAAGCCGCCGCGCGACGTGACCCCAAAGAGCGTCTGGCCGCCCGCACTCGTTCCGCCCCAGACGTACGGATATCCGATCAGGTTGACGGCGGTCTGGAGGACCTTGCGCTGCCAGGGCGTGTACAGCGGGAGCTCGAATTCGCTTGCGGCGGTCTCGAGAGACTCGATCTCCCACTCGCCGAAACGGAGGATGCGAGCCGCGGAATATGCGGCCTCGGCGCGGGTCGCGACGTCACCCGGCAGCAGCTCGAGGTCGTCCGTTCCGGCTGGGTGGTTCTTCCTGAGCCCGAGGAGCCGGGCGACGACTTCGCTGCCGAACCGCGCGGGCGGGCGCAGCCCTGAGGCGCGCGCGCCGAGGTAGAAGAGCCTCGCGTCGTCTCCGAGGTCGAGCGAGCGGACGAGCGTCTGGTTGAGGCCGGCCATCGTGACCTGGGCCGCCGGCGCCGCGGCGCCGAGTGCCGGAGTCTCGGTCAGGCCGGAAACGAGCTCGTCGAGCGCCGCCCTCGTCAGCGGCGCGTCCGGCTTGAAGGTCGCCGGGTCGCCGCCCATGAGGCCGCGTGCGGTGACGACCTTGATCTCGGCCTGCGCCCAGGAGCGCTTCGCCTTGGCGAGCACCACTGTGGGCGCGCCCAGTGCGATGAGCGCGCAGACGATTGCCGCAGCAATCCGTTGCACGAATCAGCCATCGGCCTTGGCTCCCCGTGGCTTTAGGGTGCAGGCGTGCGGTGGGAGATTCAGCCCGAGCCGGGAAGCGATGCAGAGCGCGACGCACTGCTCGCGGCTGCGGCGGTTGCTCTGGAGGGGGAGGTGGACAGCGCCTGGTGGCGCTCGGGTTTGGATGACCTAGGCGGGCCGCCTCCGGAGCAGCTGGGGGGCGACTCTCGCGTAGTCGAGCCCTGAGACCCACGTGATCACGAGCGCGGCGAGCAGCGCCCACCAGGCGACATCGTCCTGGACGGCTCCCGCTGCCGCCAGGCCGCCGATGATCGCTGCGACCGACTGCGTCCAGGTCTTGAGCTTGCCGAGGTCGCGCGCACCGAGGACGACGCCGCGCTCGAGTGCGGCGAGGCGCAGCCCGGTGACGAGGAACTCGCGCGCGACGATCGCCGCCACCATCCAGCCGGGGAACACGCCGCGATCGACGAGCACGATCAGCACGGCGAGGACGAGAACCTTGTCGGCCACCGGGTCGAGAAGGGACCCCATCGCCGACGATCGGCCACTGCGCCGCGCGATCCACCCATCGAACCAATCCGTGGCCAGCGCGACGGCGAGGAGAGCCGTCGCCCAATAGTCGTGGCCGGAGAAGTCGATGACGAACAGGGCGACGATCAGTGGCGCCAGAGCGATGCGTGCGACCGTGAGCTGATCGGCAGGGCCCATCGGCAGAGAGAATATGCGGGCCGTGGCTCCGTTCTCCAAGGTCCTCGTCGCCAACCGCGGCGAGATTGCGATCCGCATCTTTCGCACGCTGCGGGAGCTCGGGATCTCGCCGGTGGCCGTGTACTCCGAAGCCGATCGAGGCTCGCTCCACGTCGAGGGCGCCGACGAGGCGTATTTGCTCGGCCCAGGGGCGCCGGCCGAGAGCTACCTCGCCCAGGAGCGCGTCCTCGACGCGGCGCACCGAGCGGGCGCAGAGGCGGTCCACCCCGGCTACGGCTTCCTGGCCGAGAACGCCGACTTCGCGCGCGCCGTCGAGCAGGCGGGTCTTGTCTGGATCGGTCCGCCGCCCGAGGCGATCGAGGTCATGGGATCGAAGGTTGCGGCCCGTGAGCGGATGCAGGCCGCGGGAGTCCCGATCATTCCCGGTACCACCGAGCCCGTCTCCAGCGCGGACGAGGTTCGGTCGCTCGGCGACGACATCGGCTGGCCGATCGCCATCAAGGCCTCCGCCGGTGGCGGGGGGAAGGGCCTCAAAGTCGTCAACTCGCCCGGCGAAGTCGACCGCGCCTTCGAGTCGGCCCGACGAGAGGGCGAGGCGTACTTCTCGGACCCGGCCGTCTACGTCGAGCGCTACCTCGAGGACCCGCGGCACGTCGAGGTGCAGGTGCTGGCCGACGCCCACGGCAACGTCATCCACCTCGGCGAGCGGGACTGCACGATCCAGCGCCGTCACCAGAAGCTGGTCGAGGAGACGCCGTCACCCGCGGTCTCGGACGAGCTCCGTGAGCGGATCGGCGGGATCGCCGTCGACGCTGCCCGCGCGGTCGGCTACCGCTCCGCCGGCACGATCGAGGGGCTGCTCTCGAAGGAAGGCGAGTACTTCTTCCTCGAGATGAACACCCGGATCCAGGTCGAGCACACCGTGACCGAGCTCGTGACGGGCCTCGATCTCATCCGCGAGCAGGTGCTGATCGCGGCGGGTGAGCCGCTATGGCTGCGCCAGGAGGACGTCCGCTTGCACGGGCACGCGATCGAGTGCCGGATCAACGCGGAGGATCCGTCCAACGGCTTCCTGCCCGCACCCGGGCGGATCACGGGCTACCGCGAGCCGGCGGGGCCGGGGGTACGCGTCGACTCGGGGGTCGATGGCGGACGGGAGGTGATCGCGCTCTACGACCCGCTGATCTCGAAGCTCTGCGTCCACGGCGCCGACCGCGAGCACGCGAGGCGCCGGATGCTTCGCGCGCTCGGCGAATACCGGATCGACGGCGTGACGACGCTGGTGGGCTTTCACCGTGCGCTCCTCGAGCATCCTTGCTTCGTCAGCGACGGGGCGTGCCACGCCTTCGTGGAGTCCAAGGAGCTGGCCGATCGTGCGAAGGAGTTGTCTCATGAGGCAACAACCCTACCGGGGCCGGCGGACGTCATCGGATCGCTGCGCGAGCGGCGCGTTCAGGCGGAGCTCGACGGGCGCCGCTTCGACCTCAAGCTGCTCGTCCCGGAGCCGCCGCACGCCGAGCTCGCCCGCCGTCGCAAGGAACGGACTCGTGCAGGTGGCGCACACGGAGCCGCCAAGGACGCAGTGGTGAGCCCGATGCAGGGCACGGTGCTCGCCGTCGAGGTTGCCGAGGGCGATGAGGTCGAGGCCGGACAGGTGGTTTGCATCGTCGAGGCGATGAAGATGGAGAACGAGATCGCCGCGCATCGCGCCGGGCGGATCTCCGACCTCTCGGTCGCCGCGGGCGAGTCCGTCAAGACCGGCCAGGTCATCTGCATAGTGCAGAGCGAGTGACGCCCGCCAGGCCATTCTGCTCGGACATCTCGCGCGAGAACGATGAGCCGCTCGGTGCGACGGCGAGTCGAATCGACCACTGGCTTCTCGTCGAGTACCGCGGGCTCTGGAGCTCCGACGCGCTCGCGGGGAGCGGGCTCTCCGACCAGGTGAAGGCCCGTCTGCGGGAGCTGAGAGCGCAGCGGCCTCGTACGCGTGTCCTGCTCATCCGGCGTCCCGATCGCCGACGCCATCCGACGTTTGCCGTCTACACGGCCTCGTCACTCGAGCGTGAGACCGGGCTCGCCGCCCTGGAGATCGAGGACCACGACGACCTGCGCGCGCTCGACCCGTGGGAGGCGGCGACTCCCACGGACGAGCCCTTGTTCCTGGCGTGCACGCACGGAAAGCATGACGCCTGTTGCGCACGCCACGGGCGGCCGCTCTTCGACGCGCTCAGCGAGCAGCTCGATCCAACCTCCGTCTGGCAGTGCACGCACATCGGCGGCGATCGCTTCGCCGGCAACGTCCTCTGCCTGCCGCAAGGCGTGTACTTCGGGCGAGTCGACCGCGACGACGTTCCGTCACTCGTCGACGAGTACCTGCAGGGACGGATCTCGCTCGCGCATTACCGCGGCCGTTCCTGTTGGCCTTTCGCCGTTCAGGCGGCCGAGCGGCGGATCCGGGCCGAGGAGGGCCTGACGGGCCTCGATGATCTCTCGCTGGTCTCCGGCAACCGGGACGGCGACCGGTGGACGGTCGTCTTCGACACCACGGTCGGCCGCCGCGAGCTCGAGGTCGTCGAGGAGCTCGGGGAGCTCACCCTCCTAACGTGCAACTCGGACGTGGCGAGACGGCCCCGCCGGTACGTCGCTATGCCCCGCTGATCCGCAGGAACCCTTCGCGCACGAGCCGCCGGGCGAGCACGAGCCTGCCGGCGTCATCGAGAGCTCCGGGCAACTCGGCGGCGCTGAACGGCTCGTCCGCGGCGAGCACCGCCGCGAGCTCCTCGCGCACGTGACCGGGAAACGTCAGCTCCCGGCCCTCGAAGACGAGCGAAACGGAGTCGTCCCGATCCACGAGATCCGCCATGACCGTCGGGCGACGCTGGAGCCTGGTGTCCACGTCCAGCTCCTCGAGCGCCCGCAGCTGGCTCATCTGGCCGTCGCGGATCGGTCGCCGGGTCCGGACGAGCTTCGAGCGTGCCCGCTGAGCCACGTCGTCTCGGCCAAGCCGCTCGTGGAGAGCCTCGACGAGGTCGTCGGTGCCGTCACCCGACTGCCACGAGCGCCGGAACCGAACGTCATCCCCGAGCTCCTCCAGGGCGGCCTTGAAGGCGTCGAGCCACGTGACGACGTTGATGCCGATGGTCAGGTGGAGCGAGTCCGTGTCCGACGTCATCGCCTCGTGGAGCCAGCCGCGCGGGAGGTAGAGCGTGTCGCCCGGCCGTAGGACTCGGTCCTCCACCGCCGGCCCAGGCCCTCCGAGCTCGGCCGAGTACCGCTGGTTCCGAAGCGGCAGCTCCCACACCGGCTCGTAGACCTTCCACCGCTTCTCGCCGGCGACTTGCAAGACGAACACGTCGTGCGTGTCGTGGTGGACGGGTAGGCCCTGCGCCGATCTCGGGGTGTAGTACGCGTTCGCCTGGGCCGGGTGGCCGAGCGCCTGCTCGAGCGAGCGACAGAACTCGCCGAGCGCAGGCCGCGTCAGGTGGAGGCCTTGGAGCACGATTGTCGCGCCGCGCTCCCACTCTGCCAGCACCCGATCGACGTCGGCCGTCCCGCTGAACGACACCGGCCGCCAGGCGATGTCCACCGTGTAGTCGCGCACGCTGATCTGCTCGCCGGCCTTGACGAGCCGAAAGCCGGGATAGCGCAGGCCGCCCGAGCAGACGATCTCCTCGACCTCTGCTTCAGAGAGGAGTTCGTCGTATCGCCCGTCCTCGTTGCGCTCGACAGCGAGCGGCCTGCGCTCCCAGTAGTCCTCGAGAAACTCCGCCTCGCCGATCGGCTCGACGGAGCGCCTAAGCGCGCTAAGCGTCCGTGTCGTCGGAGTCGCTGTCAGTGTCGTCCGAATCGGTGTCGGTGTCGTCCATGTCGGCGTCGGCGGTCTCCTCCCGGACCTCCTGGACGACGTCTGTGCGGATTTCCTCGTCGGTCAGACTCGTGCGTTCGCTCATGACGGCTCCTTTGGTCGGAGTACGTGCCGAGTGTATGCCCTCTTCGCCCTAGACCCGAACCGCGTGATTCGTGACCCAGAGCAGGTAACCCGGGTCACCGCGCGTTCGCACGAACCGGCCGAAGAGCACGCGGACGACGGATCCCTTCGGGACGGTCGTCGAGCCTGAGAGCGTCCCGCGCCAGCTCGAGCGTCGCCCGAGCACGCGCGGCACCGGCGGATCGATCCGATCGGGCTCGAGAAACGGCGGCGCTTTCCTGAAGTCCGCCGTCAACTCGCGAAGCTCGCTTCTCGCGTCCGTCTGAAGCAGGACGAGCCCGAACATCGACTCCCCCGGTCGATGCGGTCGTTGGATCAAGTACGAGACCGGGCTGCTGTTCGAGACCGAGGCGGTCGCCTCCCAGCCCTCCGCGCGGACGACGAGCCGCTCGACCCGAAAGGTCAGTCCCAACGGACGCGATTGTTCGACCCAGCCGAGCTCGAACACGCGCGGCTCCGCCGGGTCAGCGACCCGGGACGGCTCGTCCGAAGAGCCGCAGCCAACCAGCGCGACTGCGGTGACAAGCGCCGGATAGACTCGCCAGCCCTGCATGGATCTCTACGAGTACCAGGGCAAGGAGCTTTTCCGCCGCTTCGGCATCCCTGTGTCCGACGGACGGCTCGCCACCTCCCCCGAGGAGGCCCGCGCGGCCGCGCAGGACCTAGAGGGCCAGGTCGTCGTCAAGGCGCAGGTTCTTACGGGCGGCCGCGGGAAGGCGGGCGGCATCAAGCTGGCCGACTCGCCTGACGAGGCGGAGGCCCACGCCCACGCGATCCTGGGCATGGACATCAACGGTCATGTTGTCCGAAAACTTTGGATCGAGTCCGCGTCGGACATCGAGCGTGAGTACTACCTCTCGCTGACCTTCGACCGCGGCGAGAAGAAGCCGCTCTTCATGTTCACGAAGGAGGGCGGCATCGACATCGAGGAAGTTGCTGCCGAGCGGCCCGAGGCGCTCGCGAGGCTTCACGTCGACCCGCTCGAGGGCTTCCAGCCTTACCAGGCGCGCCGCCTGATCTACGGCGCCGGCATCGACGATCCCGAGGAGCAGAAGCAGATCGCCAGGATCGCGGAGCAGCTCTATGCCGCGTTCGTCGGCACCGACGCAACGCTTACCGAGATCAACCCGCTGATCGTGACGCCCGACGGTCAGGTGAAAGCGCTCGATTCCAAGTTCACGGTCGACGACAACGCGCTGTACAAGCATCCCGACATCGCCGAGATGCGCGACCTCGACGCGTATCCGCCCGAGGAGCGGGCGGCGCGCGAGAAAGACGTCACGTACGTCAAGCTCGACGGCGAGGTCGGCGTGCTCGGAAACGGCGCGGGCCTCGTCATGTCGACGCTCGACGTCGTCGCACTCGCGGGCGGCCGCCCAGCCAACTTCTGCGACCTCGGCGGCGGCGGCGACGCGCAGGGCGTCGTCGATGCGCTCGAGATCATCGGGGCAGACCCCCAGGTCAAGTCGATCCTCTTCAACATCTTCGGAGGAATCACCCGGTGTGACGAGGTCGCCCGCGGCATCCTCCAGGCACTCGAGCAGATGGCGATCGAGGATCCGATCGTCGTCCGGCTCGACGGGACGAATGCGGAGGAGGGCAGGCAGTTGCTCCGAGACGCGGCACCGCCGAACCTCCACGTCGAGCCGACGATGCTCGACGCGGCCAAGCGAGCGGTGGAGCTCGCGGCGTGAGCTGGTCGGACCGAGCCGAGCTCTATCGCGAGAGCGCCGCGCACCGCGAAGGCGAAGATCTCGATCTCGTCGTCGAGTGGTCGGCCGGCGCCGAAACCGCGCTCGACGTCGCGACCGGTGGAGGTCACGTGGCGCGCCGCCTCAGAGAGACCGGCATCAACGTCGTCACCGTCGATCCCGCGCCGGGGATGCAGCCCGACGTGATCAGTCGGAGCGAAGACCTCCCGTTCGACGACGGAAGCTTCGATGTCGTCGCTTGCCGCGTTGCCGCCCACCATTTCGAGGACGTCGAGAAGGCGATCGTCGAGATGGCTCGGGTGAGCCGCGACCGGGTCATCGTCGTCGACAACCTCTTCCTCGACGAACGCGCCGAGGAAGCCGATCGCGTTCGCGACCCGACGCACGTTCGGAACTGGACGGAGAAGGATTGGCGCGAGCTCTTCTCGTCTGCGGGCCTCGAGATCGAAGAGGTGCGCCGGCTGCCGAAGCCGATCGAGGTCGAGCCGTGGCTCGAGCGCGCCGGGACGCCGGAAGCCGACGCCGAACGAGTGCGAGAGCTGCTCGCCGACCGGATCGAGGACGGCTGGATCACACTCGACCGCATCGCGATCCTGGGGCGCGTGTAGTGGCGATCATCGTCGACACCGGCACGCGGCTCGTCGTGCAGGGCCTGACGGGACGCGAGGGCTCGTTCCACGGCGTGCGCAACCGCAACTACGGCACGAACGTCGTCGCCGGCGTCACGCCGGGCAAGGGCGGTGCCGACATCGAGGGGATCCCGATCTTCGACACCGTCGCCGAGGCGGTCGAGGAGGCCGGCGCCAACACGACCATGGTGTTCGTGCCCGCCCGGTTCGCGACGGACGCCGTCTACGAGGCCGTCGACGCCGGAGTGGAGACGGTGATCTGCATCGCCGAGGGCCTGCCGGCCCACGAGATGCTGCGGGTCTATAACTACATCCGGCCCAAGGGCATCACGATGCTAGGCCCGAACTGTCCCGGCGCGCTCTCGCCCGGGAAGGCGAACGTGGGGATCATCCCCGCGGAGATCTTCCGGGAAGGCCGAATCGGGCTCGTCAGCCGCTCGGGAACGCTGACGTACCAGATCGGACACGAGATCTCCCAGCTCGGGCTGGGGAACTCGACGATCGTCGGGATCGGCGGCGACCCCGTCGTCGGCTCGGGCTTCATCGACGTCCTGAAGCGCTTCGAGGCAGACGACGAGACGGAGATCGTCGTCATGGTGGGCGAGATCGGCGGCGCCGAGGAGGAGAAGGCGGCGCAGTTCATCCAGGCGAACATGACGAAGCCGGTCGTCGCCTACATCGCAGGCTTCACCGCCCCGCCGGGGAAGACGATGGGCCACGCCGGCGCGATCATCTCGGGGACATCGGGCACGGCTCAGGCGAAGAAGGAAGCGCTGGAAGCGTGCGGCGTCCGAGTCGGCACGACGCCGACCGAGGTCGCCGAGCTCGCCGCCGAGACCGCGGGCGCACGCGCCTGAAGATCACGGGCACAGCCGCGACAAGCGCCGCGGCGGCGAAGCCCGGGAGACGTGCGGCCATCCGATCGAGGTCATAGAGTCGAGACATGGAGGCGATCTCCCTCGCCCGTGGGGTCCCCGCGCCGGAGTGCATTCCGGTCGACGAGCTCGCCGACTGCGCGCGCGCCGCGGTGCTGGCGGACGGCGCGACCGCCCTCACGTACGGCTCCTCGGCGGGCTATACGCCGCTGCGCGAGTGGATCGCCGAGCGCCACGACGTCGCATCGGAACGCGTGGTCGTTACGAACGGCTCGCTTCAGGGGTTCGTCTTCGTTGCCCAGCTGCTGGCCCGAGACGGCGCCCGCGTCCTCGTCGAGGCGCCGACCTACGATCGGCCGCTGAAGATCCTCGACGGGCTCGGCGCCGACGTCGTCGCGATTCCACAGAACGACGAGGGCATCGACCTCGACACGCTCGAGCACGAGCTGCGCGGAGGCCCGAAACCGGCCTTCCTCTACGTGATCCCGACGTTCCAGAACCCGAGCGGGCGGACACTCGGCGCCGAGGGACGCCAGCGTCTCGTTGAGCTCGCCGCCGAGCACGACCTCCTGGTGCTGGAGGACGATCCGTACGGCCTGGTCCGGTTTGAAGGAGTCGCTCCGCCGACCCTCTTCGAGCTCGATGGGGGCGACCGAGTCGTGTACTCGTCCTCGTTCTCGAAGATCGTCGCCCCAGGCGTCCGCGTCGGCTACCTAGTGCTGCCCGAGGAGCTCGCCCCCCAGGTCGAGGCGTTGGCGACGTCGACGTACATCTCCCCGGCGCTCCTCTCGCAGGCGACGGTGTTCGAGTTCCTCCGGCGCGGGGCGCTGACCAGGAATCTGGGGCTCGTTCGCTCGCTCCTCGGCGCGCGCCGCGACGCGCTCCTCCGCGGGCTCGACGAGCACCTCGGCGGGACCGGCGCGCGCTGGAACCGCCCCGAGGGCGGCTACTTCCTGTGGCTCGACCTCCCTGACGGCGTGGATGCCGTCGACCTGCTCGAGCGCGCGAGCGGCGTCGGCGTCAGCTTCGTGCCCGGCCCCGACTTCTTCCCGCGCGGCGGCGGAGGCCGGTCAGCTGCCCGCCTCGCCTTCAGCTACGCGTCCCCGGCGCAGCTAGTCGAGGCGGCCGCCCGGCTCGGCGGCCTGATCTCGGGCGCGGCGCCGGCGGTTCAGCTGCGACAGCAGAACGCCGCCTAGCACGCCGATCGCGAGGATGAAGACGATCTCCCAGATCAGGGAGACCGTCGCGGTGAACAGCACGAAGTCGATCTCGATCTTGTCGTCGTTCCGGACGATGAACGCGATCACGTAAAGCGCGAGCAAGGTGAGGCCGACGAGCACGGCCCAGAGGCGCGGCTGCCAGCGCTCGGTATCAACCCGGCGTCGGAACACGCGCCGGGAGTCTAGGAGAGGAAGGGCGTGCCGGCCGGGCCGGCACGCCCGGGTTTAGGCAGCAGCTGCCCCTGGACGGGGAACGAGCCGAGGTTGCTGCGGTGGCCGCAGGGATCGAGGCTTCGCGGGCCTGAACGTTGGACAGGGGGAGTCCAGGGGGAGGGCGCAAAGCCCCGCCCTGCGGAAGTAGCAATCACTGCAACTTGCCTCGGCTCGTTTGCTCATTGACGAATGTGCGCTCCTGGCCGCTGCCCCTCTTACAGGCGGGCATCTTGCGACCTTTGCCTCGATGATGCAAGAGGGGCCGAACACGAAAACCCCGCAATTTCCGGCGAAAAGATCTGCCGGAAAGTGACACTTTCTTACGCGTTCATCGGCAGTGTTGCCAGCTCGTGCAACGCCTGTTGAAAGCTGTCCACAGGCAGGACTTGGAGCCCGTCGGCATAGCGCTTCGCTTCCACTGCGTTTTCCCCAGGCACGAGCAGAACATCCATGCCGGATCGCCTCGCGGCGATGGTTTTCTGTTTTACGCCCCCGACGGCCCGGACTCGGCCGTCGAGCGTGATCTCGCCCGTGGCGGCCACGCGGCGTCCGCGGTCGACGTCGTGACCCAGCTCCTCGTGGAGGTCGAGCGCGAAGGCGAGCCCCGCCGAGGGGCCGCCGACGTTCCCCAGGTTGATGTCGACGTCGATCGGGAGCTTGACGTCTGCGTCGTCGGAGATGATCACGCCGAGGAACGCCCGCTTCGAGTCCCGCGGGTTCGGGACTGTCTTCACGGAGACGTCCGAGGTCTCGCGCCCGCGCCTGACGCGGAGGCGCACCGTGTCGCCGGGCTGCTTCGTGCTCATTCGCTCGGTGAGGTTGTTGGCGTTCCGCACCGGCTGGCCGTCAACGGCGACGACCACGTCGCCGGGCCGCAGCTTGCCCGCCGCGGGAAAGCCGCCGCCGACGTTCTCGATCAACGCGCCCCTCGTCGTCACCTGCACCTTGCGGCCCAGTGCCCGCAGCGCCACTGCAGCGGCGTACTCCTGGCTCCGCGACATCTCACGGAGCTCGCTCTGCCGGCGCGAGCGCTCGTCGACTCCCTCGGGGTTGACCTGCTCCTGCGGCACGAGCGTTGCGCCTTCGTGCAGGCTCGGGAAGGCCTCTTCGAGAATGCTTGCCTGGCGGACGTCCACGGCGACGTAGTAGATGCCGCCGCCGTTTCGGTCCTGCTTCTCGCCTTCGACCTTGACGAGCGGCGCGAGCGGGCGCGCCTCGTCGGGCAGGAAGATGTACTTGTCGGACGGAGCGAGATAGAGGATTGCGGCGACGGCCAGGGCGATCGCGCCCAGCGACAGCGCGACCGTCGGCCATGAGGGCCGCCTCACGGGATGCTCCGGATGAGCCCGCCGTCGACCGCGATTGTCGTTCCGGAGACGTACGACGCACGGTCGGAGGCGAGGAAGCAGACAACGTCCGCCACCTCCTCAGGCCGGCCGAACCGGCGAAGCGGAATCGCCTGCAAATCTTCCTCGGTCGGACCGTCGGGATAGACCTCCGCGAGGCGCTCGGTGTCGATCCGGCCTGGTGCGATCGAGTTGACCGTGATTCCGTCCGGGCCGATCTCGCGTGAGATCGTCTTCGCCCAGCCAATAACCCCCGGTCGGATCGCATTCGAGAGCGCCAGGTTGTCGACGGGTTCACGAACGGTGCTGGAGGTGATATTGATCACGCGCCCATGGCCGCTCCGTGCGAGGTACGGGAGGCAGAGTCCCGTCAGGCGGACGACGGAGTACAGCAGGAGATCGAGGGCTTCCTGGAGGGACTCGTCGTTGAGCTCGAGCGCGGCGGTGCGCGGCGGCCCGCCGCTGTTGTTGACGAGGATGTCGATGCCGCCGAAGGCCTGCACGGTTCGCTCGACGAGGCGCTCGAGGTCAGCGGGGTCACGGACGTCGCCGCGGACGGCAAGCGCGCCGAGCTGATCCGCCTCGCGCTCCAGCTCCTCGCGGCGGCGCGCGAACATCGCCACGTTCACGCCTTCGGCGGCGAGCGCGCGGGCGATCGCGAGCCCCATCCCCGCCGAGCATCCGCAGACGATCGCGGTTCGCCCGTTCAGCCCAAGATCCATACCAGCACCAGCACGAGGATGGGGAGCAGCGCCAAAACGGCGACGAGGGCGTAGCCCGAAAGCCAGTCGATGACCGGATCGTCGGCGGACGGGCCGGTCTTGCGGATCCAGAACTGCCGCCCGCCCTTGCTGCCCCAGCAGTCCGCGCAGACCCCTTGGACAGTCGGGCTCACGCGACCGCAGTGCGGGCAGAGCGAGCGCCGGGCGAGCCGAAGCTGCAGCGCGCTCCGCGTCGTCCTCGGCGGGCCGAGGCGCTTCCTCCTAGGACGTGAGGACGCCGACGACTTCGCGGACGGCCTCGGCCGACTCGTGAAGAAGCCTCTGCTCGTCTTCGCTGAGATCGAGCTCAATGATCTCCTCGATTCCGGCGGCGCCGAGTGAGACCGGGACGCCCATGTACAGGTCCTCGATGCCGTACTCGCCCTCGAGGTAGGCGGTGCAGGGAAGGACTCGCTTCTCGTCGAGCATGATCGAGTCGACCATCTGTGCGGCTGCGGCGCCGGGTGCATACCACGCAGAGGTGCCGAGCAGCGAGACCAGCTCGCCGCCGCCCTTGGCGGTGCGGGCCACGAGCTCGGCGATCCGGTCATCGGAGACGAGCTTCCGAAGCGGGACGCCGCCGACGCTCGTCGCGGAGACGACCGACACCATCTGGTCACCGTGGCCGCCGAGCACCATCGCCGTCACGTCCTTGACCGACGCACCTGTCTCCCAGGCGATGAAGGTCGAGAACCGGGCCGTGTCGAGGATGCCGGCCATGCCGAACACCCGCTCCTTCGGCCACCCGGAGACGTTCTTGGCCACATGGCACATCGCATCCAGCGGGTTCGAGACGACGATCAGGATTGCGTCGGGCGACTCCTTCACCACCTGATCGGTGACGGATCCGACGATCTTCTCGTTCGTGGAGACGAGGTCGTCCCGGCTCATGTCGCCCGTCCGCGGCACGCCCGCTGTGATCACGACGACGTCCGAGCCGGCGGTGATGTCGTACTCGGTCGAGCCGACAACACGCGGCTCGTAGCCGAGGACGGCTCCTGCCTGGTTGATGTCGAGCGCCTTCCCCTCGGCAAGGCCCTCCTTGATGTCGACGAGCGCGACGTCGGAGTAGTCGCGCCGCGCCAGCTCCTGCGCGCACGTCGCGCCGACGTTCCCGGCGCCGACGACGGTGACCTTGCGGCGGCCCTTGCCGGGCGTGAACTCGTGCCGCCCGAGCTCCATCAGACGCGCACCCCGAGCTTGTCGACGATCGCGTCCGCAACCTCGCTCGTTCCGACGGCGGTCGGGTCGTCCCGGGTCGGCTTCATGTCGTAGGTCACGCTCGAGCCCTCGCGGATCACCTCGGCGATCGCCTCCTCGAGCCGGCGGGCCGACTCGGTTTCCTCGAGGTACCGGAGCATCATCACTGCGGAGAGCATCTGCGCCATCGGGTTGGCCTTGTTCTGGCCGGCGTACTTCGGCGCGGAGCCGTGCGTGGGCTCGAAGATCGCGATCCCCTCGCCGAAGTTGGCACCCGGCGCCATCCCGAGCCCCCCGATCATCCCGGCGCAGAGGTCGGAGACGATGTCGCCGTAGAGGTTCGGGCAGACGAGGACGTCGTACTCCTCGGGCCGCTGGACGAGCTGCATCGACATGTTGTCGACGATGCGGTCGTCGAACTCGACGTCAGCGTTCTCCTCGGCGACCTCGCGGGCGACCCGGAGGTAGAGGCCGTCGGTGAACTTCATGATGTTCGCCTTGTGCACGGCCGTGACCTTGCGGCGGCCGTTGCGGCGCGCGTAGTCGAAGGCGAACTGGACGATCCGCCGCGTACCGCTGACGGACAGCGGCTTGATCGAGATGCCGGCGTCACGGTGACGGAGCGTGCCGCCGTGCTGCTCGATCCACTCGATCAGCTCGCCGACTGTCCCGGTCCCCTCCTCGTACTCGATCCCGGCGTAGAGGTCTTCGGTGTTCTCGCGGATGACGACCAGATCGACGTCGTCGAAGCGCGAGCGCACACCCTCGTAGCTCTTGCACGGGCGCACCTGCGCGTAGAGGTCGAGGGCCTTTCGCAGAGTGACGTTGACGGAGCGGAAGCCGCCGCCGACGGGCGTCGTGATCGGGCCCTTGAGCGCGATGCCGTTCGCTCTGATCGAGTCGAGAACCTGATCCGGGAGCGGGTTTCCCCCGTGCTGATCCATGACGTCGGCACCTGCGTGCTGCACGTCCCAGTCGAACTCGGCTCCCGTCGCCTCGAGGACTCTGCGCGTCGCCTCCGTCAACTCGGGGCCGATGCCGTCGCCGGGAATCAGAGTGACTCGATGGGCCATGCCGGCGGCGACTCTATCGATTCAGGCCTCTGCCTTCGGGGTAGTCTCCTGCCGATGAACGATTTCAAGCCCGGGCTCGAGGGCGTCGTCGCCGTCGAAACGGAGATCGCCGAGCCTGATCGCGAGGGTGGCTCGCTCCGCTATCGCGGCGTCGACATCGAAGAGCTCGTCGGCAACGTCCCGTACGAGAACGTCTGGGGTCTGCTGGTCGACAACGACCTCGGCGTCAAGATGCCCGACCCCGAGCCGTACGAGCCGGTTCAGCTGACCGGCAACGCTCCTGCCGACCTCCAGGCCGAGACGGCGCGACTTGCCGGCGAATGGAAGCTCGGCAAGCTCAACGAGATCTCCGACGAGCAGGCCCGCGAGGACCTCGGCCGGCTCTCGGCGCAGATGATGGAGATCGTGGCGCGCTCCGCCGCCGTCGCCGAGGGACGCGAGCCGGCGCCCGACGACGTCGTTGCGCAGGGCGAGACCGTGGCCGAGAAGTTCCTTCTGCGCTGGCACGGCGAGGCCGACCCCAACCACGTGAAGGCGATCGATACCTACTGGATCTGCACGGCGGAGCACGGCCTGAACGCCTCGACGTTCACGGCCAGGGTGGTCGCTTCAACCGGTGCCGACTGCGGCGCCGCCCTCTCCTCGGCCGTCGGAGCGCTCTCCGGCCCGCTGCACGGCGGCGCGCCTGCCTACGTGAAGCCGATGATCGAAGAGGTCACCGAGATGGGCGACCCGGAGCGCTGGGTCCGGGAAGCGCTTGCGAGCGGCAAGCGCATCATGGGGTTCGGTCACCGGATCTACCGCGCCGAGGACCCGCGCTCGCGGATCCTCAAGCAGACGGCCAAGGAGCTCGATTCACCGCAGGTCGAGATGGCCGAGCAGCTCGAGCAGGTCGCGCTGAAGGCGCTGCAGGAGAAATCGCCCGACCGCGTGCTGGCGACGAACGTCGAGTACTACTCGGCGATCGTCCTCGACGTCGCCGAGATTCCGCCGCCCCTCGCTCCCGCGATGTTCGCGTGTTCACGAGTCGCCGGCTGGTCGGCGCACATCCTCGAGCAGAAGCGGACCGGGCGGCTGTTCAGACCGTCGGCCCGCTACGTCGGCCCGGCGCCGCGGTCACTCGAAACTGTCTGACCTCGCAACAGCCGCCGCCGAAGCCCAGGAGCTGGCGGCGTCGGGGTCCGAACGCGAGCTTGCTGCTCTGCGAGCGCAATGGGACGACGAGCTCGAGGGCGCGGCGCGAAGCCAGGACTTCCGCGAGCGCGCGGTCGCCTACCGCGCGATCGGACAGTTCCGCTACCGCCAGAAGCTCGAGCTCCTGCGCCGCGGGCTCGAGGACGAGAGCCCGGCGGCGCGCGGCTCGGCGCTCCTGTCGCTCGAGCTGCTCTCGCGCGAGGGGCCGGCGCCGGTCAACGCCGACCGGTCACTTCTGCACACGCTGGCGGCGAGCGATCCGAACGCCGCGGTCCGCCGGCTCGCGATCCTGTGCCTGAAGAACGGCTCGCCGCAGCGCGACACGATCGTCATCCTCGAGGGAATCGCCGCCGACGACGAGCAGGACCGGGACCTGCGTGAAGCCGCGAAGCGAGTCGCTGGGCTTCTGACGAAGAAGAGTCGGGCGCGCTAGTGGGCGCAGCGGCAGACGCTGCGATCGGGAAGATGCTTCCCGCAACCGGCACAGGTCCGGCGGCGGTGCTTCCACTCGAGCGCCTTCTTCTGGAGTCCGGCCTTGAGCATCAGAAAGCCGGCCCCTGTCGTCGAGGCCAAGAGAAGTGTGGTTTCGGGTGACATCGTTTTCATCGTTTTTGTCGGCGCGCATGGGGATGCGCCTGGAAGTACGTTTCCCTTCGCCGCCGATCCGTAACGTGGGTATAGAGCTCCGTCGTAGAGAGATCGGCATGGCCGAGCATCTCTTGAACACTTCTCAAGTCGGCCCCCCCTTCGAGTAGATGAGTTGCAAATGAATGCCGGAGGAGATGAGGATGAATTCGCTCCGGCTCGAGGCCTGCTTTTGCCGCCAGGCGACGCAGAATCAGGAATGCGCCGGCCCTGGTCAGAGCGCCTCCCTGCGCGTTGAGAAAGAGCTCCGGGCGGTGTTTTCGGTCTAGGAACGGCCGTCCGCGGCTCAGGTAACGCCGAAGTGCCTCTGCCGCGCTCCGGCCGATCGGGACGACGCGTTCCTTGCCGCCTTTTCCCACCGTTCGCACGAGTCGCTCGTCCAGATCGACACCTGCGCGATCGAGGGATACGGCCTCGCTCACCCGCAATCCGGCGCCGTAGAGCAGCTCGACGAGCGCGCAGTCGCGCAGAGCCCTCGGCGTCGTGCCCGCGGAGGCATCGATCAGGCGTTCGACTTCTCCCGGCGAGAGCGTTCGCGGGAGCCGCCTGATCCGGCGGGGCAGCTCGAGTTCCGCGGCGGCGTTCATCGCTACCGATCCTACGAGCACTTGATGACGCAGGAATGAACGCACCGACGCGACCCGTCTGGCGATGGTTGCGGGGGACAAACCGGCCGCTCTGAGCTCGGCGAGCCAGCGTTCGAGCTCCTCCGTCGTCACGGTGGACGGCGGCCGCTCGAGCCACTCGGCAAGCGTCGTCAGGTCGCGGCGGTAGGCCTCGACCGTGCGCGGCGAGAGCCGCGCGGCGGCCAGCGCGAGGAACGAGTCCAGCTCAGGATCGTGGATGGGAGCGGTCATAGACGCGGCGGAGACGCTTGCCGTCGACGTGGCTGTAGACCTGCGTGGTCGAGAGCGAGCTGTGGCCGAGGAGCTCCTGGATCGTTCGCAGATCGGCGCCGCCTTCGAGCAGGTGCGTGGCGAAGGCGTGCCGGAAGCGGTGTGGGTGGGGGAGGAGGCGTCTGACGGTGCTCGTGTCGAGCCGCCGGCCCCGGGCGGAGATGAAGAGCGCGTTCTCGGCGCCCACGGCGAGCTCCGGTCGGACCTGAAGCCAGCGGCCGAGCCAGTACGCGGCCTCCTCGCCGAGCGGGACGACCCGCTCCTTGCCGCCCTTGCCGAGCACGCGGACCGACTCTCCGTCGAAGTCGGTGTCGGCGAGGTCGAGGTCGACAGCCTCCCGACTCCGGAGACCGGCGGAGTAGATCAGCTCCGCGAGCGCCCTGTTGCGAATCTGCAGCGGGCCGTCCGATCCGAGCCGGTCGAGCTCCGCGTCGATCTCCGCGCGCTTGGGCGCGGTGGGCAGGCGTCTCGGCAGCCGTGGTGCGAGCCGAACATCCGGTACCCGCGCCGGGCCGAGCGTGAAGCGCAGGAAGGCGCGGACGGCGGCGAGCTTACGGGCGATCGTCGCGGGAGCGAGCCGCCGCGGGTTTCGGCCCGCGCGGGCGGTGCCGAGCTCGGCGGCGTAGGCGGACATCGTTCGAACGTCCACCGCGTCGAGTGTGGTCCCCCGAGCCTCGAGCCAGGCTGCGAACTCCTCGACGTCCACGCGGTAGGCACGGCGCGTCGATTCGGAGAGCGCAGGGCTGGCTAGATACCTCTCGATTGCGGCGGAGGCGTTCACTGATAAGCATTCGCGGCCGTGAAGGCCGCGTCCTGCCTCGCCGCGTGTGCACTCGTGACCGGTTTGACCGCCGCGTCGGCGGCGACGCCCGGCATCAAGGTGCCGCCGGGGTTCCAGGCCATCGTGTACGCCGCCGGGCTCGAGCGGCCGACGGCGCTGGCGTTCGCACCGAGTGGCGTCCTCTACGTCACGCAGGAGACCGGCGAGGTCGTGCGCGTACGTCGAGGCTCCCACCGTCCGCGGGTCGTCCTGCGCGGATTCCGCACGCCGCTCGGCCTGACGTGGCTCGACGGCCAGCTCATCGTTTCCGCCCAAGGAACGCTCTGGCGTGTCCGGAACGGCCAGCGGGCGCCGATCGTCAGAAATCTCCCGTTCGGCCGCCACCAGCAGGACAACGTCATCGTCTATCGCGGGCGTCTTTACTTCGGGAGCGGCTCAACGTGCGACGTCTGCGTCGAGCGCAGCCCGCGGAGCGCCGCGATCTTGTCCGTGCGCCCCGACGGCAGTGACCTCCGGATCGTCGCGCGCGGCCTTCGCAATCCCTACGGCCTGGCCGTCGACCGGCGGACAAACCGGCTCTACGCCTCTGTCAACGAGCGCGACGAGCTTGGCGACGATGAACCGGCGGAGACGGTGGTCGAGGTGCGGCAGGGCCGCGACTTCGGCTGGCCGCGGTGCTGGCCGAGCCATCGCCGCAAGCGCCTCGTCGGCAGCTGTGCCGGCGTGACGCCACCCGTCGCGTACCTGGAGCCGCACTCCGCGCCCGGAGGGATGGCGTTCTGGAACGGCGCGCTCCACGTTGCCGAGTGGGGCGAGTACCTCAAGCGGAACCACGGCCGCAAGGTCAGCAGGGTCGTCCTCCGCGCGGGCCGCCCCGCGTCCGTGACGACCTTCGCCTCAGGCTTCGAGCATCCGCTGGCCGTGGCGGTCGATCCGACCGGCGGCCTGCTCGTCGCCGACCACGGCCGCGGCGTCATCTACTGGATCGGGCGGCGGTGAGAGAGCTCGCGCTCTACCTGGCGGCCGCCGCCGCGTACATCACGCTCGGTGTCGCCTTCCCCGATCTGCTCTGGTCGTGGGTCGAGGGGACCGCGTTCCTCCTGCTCGCCGTCTGGATCCTGCCGTCGGTCGTGCGGCGGCTTCGGTGAGCTGGGCGGCCCACGACCTCGAGCCCTACGCGATCCAGCGGCACTTCGGCCGCAGGGTCGCGATCGTGCCGCTGCTCCTTGGCTCCTACGCGCCGGACATGTTCAGCAAGTGGTTCGTCTACGGGATCGAGGTCTTCAACATCGAGCTCAAAGCGGACGACCCGGTTCAGTTCCACCGCGGGTGGCCGGGCGTGGGGTTCACGCACTCGCTCGCGTTCGGGCTCCTCGTCGCGGCGCTCATCCTCTTTGTCGGTCGCAGCCGGATCTGGGCCTTCAGCTTCCTCTTAGGACACTGGGCCCACGTCTTCACGGACGTGGGCGACACGATCGGGACGATGCTGCTCTTCCCCTTCTCGACGGAGACGATCGGCATCGGCGCATGGGCGTACGCGGGCCAGGTGGGACGCGAGCTGGACGCCGGTGCGTACTTCAGCGGGCTCGGCTTCGTCTGGGACGGCGTCTGGGTCGTCTACGGGCTGCTCTCGTGGCGGATCCTGAAGCGCGAGTACTTCCGGGAGACGATCGTCGCCGCCGACCCGCGCTTCTGGGGCTGGCTCGGGCGGTGGCTACCCGAGGTGGCTCTACTCGCTCTCTACCGTGCGAGCTTCTTCTACGGAACGACGCGGTGGGTGGCTTGGCTGATCTGGGCGCACGTCGTCCACGAGTTCCCGTTCGACCTCTCGTGGGGCGGGCCTGGCTGGATCCCAGCCGCGCACGACTAGACGGGCTCGAACGCCAGGAGGTCGTCGATCGTCTCGCGGCGGCGAATCAGCGTCGCTTCCCCGTTCCCGACGAGCACGGCGGCCGGTCGCGGAACGCTGTTGTAGTTGGAGCCCATCCCGAGCGTGTAGGCGCCCGTCGCGGGGACGGCGAGCAGGTCGCCGCGGCGCGGCTCCGGCAGCTCGACCCGCTCGATCAACACGTCGCCGGACTCGCAGTGCTTGCCGCAGACGCAGTACGAGCCCGCGGGCGGTTCATCGGCGCGGTTCGCTAGCAACGCGGAGTAGCGCGCTCCGTAGAGCTGCGGCCTCGGGTTGTCGGACATCCCGCCGTCGATCGCCACGTACGTGGTCGTCTCGCTGGCCTGCTTGACCGTCCCGACGCGGTAGAGCGTGAGCCCTGCGCGGCCGACGAGCGACCGGCCCGGCTCGAGGATGAGCGCAGGTAGCGGAAGGTCGTGCAGCTCCCACGCCCGTTCGACGCGCGCGCGGAGGGTCTCGACGAAATGCGGAACCGACGGGGCGGGCTCGCCGGGGACGTACTGGATGCCGAGACCGCCGCCGAGATCGACGACCGCCGGCGTCCAGTCGAGCTGCGCGCGGCACTCGGCGGCGAAGCCCGCGAGCCAGTCGACCGTCATCCTCGCCGCGCCGAGCTCGAGCAGCTGCGAGCCGATGTGCACGTGCAGGCCCGCGACGTCGAGCCCGCTCGCTCGGGCGCGCTCGATTGCCTCGAGCGCCTGCTCGGGCGGTAGTCCGAACTTCGATCCGTGATGGGCCGTCTTGATCGCGTCGTGCGTCTCGGCGTCGATTCCCGGCGTCGCGCGGACGAGTACGCGCCTCACACCCGCGGAGGCAGCGCGCGCCACCTCGTCGAGCGCATCCAGGACGACGAGCCCCGCATCCGCCTCCGCGGCGGCCCTTAGCTCCTCGTCGCTCTTGTTGTTCCCATGCACGACGATCAGCTCGGGCGGAACGCCGGCCCGGAGCGCGAACGTGAGCTCGCCGAGCGTCGAAACGTCGGCGCCGAGCCCCTCGCCGGCAAAGCGGCGGAGGAGCGCGACGCTGGGATACGCCTTCACGCTGTAGAGGACGCGCGCATCCGGCGCGGCGGCGCGGTACGCGCGCGCCTGATCCAGCATCGTCTGCTCGCAGTAGACGGCGAGCGGTGTGCCGAACTCGTCTGCGAGCGTCGACAGCCGGAGGCCGCCGACCTCGAGCTCGCCGTCCGCCACCGTCGCCGCCGAGGGCAGGACCTCCTCGAGTGTCAAGAGGGGAGCTCGTCCGGCAGCAGCGAGTACATGACGAAGTCGACGCGGCGGTCGAGGCGCGGGTTGTAGCGGCTCGAGCGCAGGACACCCTCCTGCGTGAAGCCTGCGTTCTCGGCAACTTTGCGCGAGGCGACGTTCTGCTCGTCGGCCCGCAGCTGGACTCGCTGCATACCGTGGTCGGCGATCAGCCAGCGGGACACCAGTCGCAGCGCCGTCGTGCAAACGCCGCGGCCGCGCGCCTGCGGCGCGACCCAGTAACCCACCTCACAGACGCCCTGGTCGGGCTCCGCCCAGCGCACGCCGATGGAGCCGACGGCTTCACCGGTCTCCGCGTCGGCGATCGCGAAGTTCGTCGTCGTTCCTTCCGCCCAGCCTTGACGGCACTGGTCGATGTAGAACCGCGCGTCGTTCTCGGTATACGGCGAGGGGATCAGGTCGAGAAACTCGGCGATCGCCTGGTCGTTGCATGCGGCCGTAATCGCCTCGACATCGCCAGGCTCGCCCCAGGGTCGAAGGGCGACAGGGCCGTCGGAAAGTGGGGGGTCGGGCGGCGGAATCGCCATTCCCATACGATATGCAGCCGTTTCGGCCGGGTCTCCGAGCGGGAATGTCCCGTTCGGAACCGAAGGAGAGCGGATGGCAATCATCGAAGACGTACGCGGGCAGGTCGATCTGAGCGAGCACGGGCTCGACCCGAGGGGCCGGGTCTACGCGAATCCGACCACCTCGCTGCTCTACATGCACAGCCTCCTTCGGGGTGACGGCCAGTTGGCGGAGGGCGGGCCGCTCGTCGTCGACACGGGCGAGCACACGGGCCGCTCGCCGAACGACAAGTTCGTCGTCCGCGAGCCCAACTCCGAGGAACGGATCGCGTGGGGAAAGCTCAACCAGGATCTCGACGAGGCGCACTTCGAGGGTCTGCGCGACAAGGTCGTCGCGTATCTCGACGGCCGTGACCTCTATGTCGTCGACGCCTTCGCCGGCGCGGATCCCGCGCATCGCCTGGCGCTCCGTGTGATCACCGACAGCCCGTGGCACGCGCTCTTCGCGAAGACGCTCTTCATCGAGCCGAACGATGAGGAGCTCGCCGAGCACGAGCCCGAGGCGCTGGTGCTCCACGCTCCTGCGGTCGAGGGCGATCCGGCCGCCGACCGGCTTCGCTCGAAGACATTCGTCGTCCTGCACCCGACACGCGCCGAGGTCGTGATCGGCGGCACCTTCTACGCGGGCGAGATCAAGAAGTCGATCTTCACGCTGATGAACGACCGGCTGCCGCAGGAGGGCGTCTTTCCGATGCACTGCTCGGCGAACGTTGACGACGACGGCCGAGTCGCGATCTTCTTCGGCCTCTCGGGGACGGGGAAGACGACGCTCTCGGCCGATCCCGAGCGTCACTTGATTGGCGACGACGAGCACGGCTGGTCGGACGACGG
>Ga0081538_10001282_pt1 | contig 26121 bp, 24 predicted proteins | sample TabmetS5T2R1_FD_71022 | JGI IMG/M metagenome (GOLD analysis project Ga0081538, IMG submission 71022) | Tabebuia heterophylla rhizosphere microbial communities from the University of Puerto Rico - S5T2R1 | ecosystem: Host-associated > Plants > Roots > Rhizosphere ... | reverse complement strand
CTGGCCCTCCAGGATGCGGTCGCGGTACTCGTAGATGATCTCGCGCTGCTGGTTCATCACGTCGTCGTACTCGAGGACGCGCTTGCGCTGCAGGAAGTTCTGGTCCTCGACCTTCTTCTGGGCGCCCTCGATCTGCTTCGTGAGCATCTTGTGCTCGATCGGCAGCTCGTTGCCGTCGTCGTCCACCTGGGCCAGGAACTTGTTGTCGAGGATGCGGTAGATGCGGTCGCCCGCGAACAGGCGCACGAGGTCGTCCTCGGCTGAGAGGTAGAAGCGGGAGGCGCCGGGGTCGCCCTGGCGGCCCGAACGCCCGCGCAGCTGGTTGTCGATGCGGCGCGACTCGTGCCGCTCGGTGCCGAGGATGAACAGCCCGCCGGCCTCCTTCACCTTCTCGCGGTCCTCGCTGACGCGGGCCTCCATCTCGGGGAAGAACCGGTCCCACTCCCTGTCCCAATCGTCCGAGCCCGGCTGGAGGCCCCGCTTCTGGAGCTCGAGCTGGGTGAGGTGCTCCTCGTTGCCGCCCAGCTTGATGTCCACGCCGCGGCCGGCCATGTTGGTGGCGATCGTGACCGCGAAGGGCTGCCCGGCCTCGGCGATGATCTCGCCCTCGCGCTCGGCGTGCTCGGGCTTCGCGTTCAGGACGGTGTGCTTGACGCCGCGCTCGGTCAGCTGCTGGGACAGCAGCTCAGACACCTCGACCGAGATCGTTCCCACCAGCACCGGCTGGCCGAGCTTGTTGCGCTCCTCGATCTCCTTGGCGACGGCTGCCCACTTGCCGTCCTTGGTCTTGTAGATCAGGTCGTTGTTGTCGACCCGGATCATCGGCCGGTTGGTCGGGATCTCCACGACCTGGAGCTCGTAGATCTTCATGAACTCGGTGGCCTCGGTGAGGGCCGTGCCGGTCATGCCCGCGAGCTTGTCGTAGCGGCGGAAGTAGTTCTGGTAGGTGATCGTGGCGACCGTCTGGTTCTCCTCCTGGATCGCCACGTCCTCCTTGGCCTCGACGGCCTGGTGGAGGCCCTCGGACCAGCGGCGCCCCTCGAGGATGCGCCCGGTGAACTCGTCGATGATCTTCACCTCGCCGTCGATCACCGCGTAGTCGACGTCCTTCTTGTAGAGCGACTCCGCCTTGAGCGCCTGCTGGAGGTGGTTGACCAGGTGCCCGTATTCGGCGCGATAGAGGTTGTCGATGCCGAGGAAGCGCTCCGCCTTCTCGACTCCCTTCTCGCTCACCGCGACCGTCTTGTGCTTCTCCTCGGGCTCGAAGTCGTAGTCGGCCACCCAGTCCTTCGACTTCGCCTCGAGCCCTTCGGGCTTCTTGCCCGGCTCCATCGTGCGGGCCAGCTTGGCGAACTTGTAGTAGAGGTCGGCGGCCTTCTCGGGCTGGCCCGAGATGATCAGCGGGGTGCGCGCCTCGTCGATGAGGATGTTGTCGACCTCGTCCACGATGGCGTAGCCGTGGCCGCGCTGGACCTTGTCCTCGAGCGAGTCGGCGAGGTTGTCGCGCAGGTAGTCGAAGCCGAACTCCGAGTTGGTCCCGTACACGACATCGCGCGAGTAGGCCTCCATCTTGTCGATGGGGTGCATCTGCGACTGGATCACGCCGACGGTCACGCCCAGCATGTCGTAGATCGGCTTCATCCAGTTGGCGTCGCGGCGGGCCAGGTAGTCGTTGACCGTCACCAGGTGCGCGCCGCCGCCCTTGACCGGGTGCCCCTTCTCGTCGCGCGCGGCGAGCGCGTTCAGGACGATCGGGAGCGTGGCGGTGAGGGTCTTCCCCTCGCCGGTCTTCATCTCGGCGATGGAGCCGTCGTGGAGGACCATGCCGCCGATCAGCTGCACGTCGTAGTGACGCTGCCCGAGCGCGCGCTTGCTCGCCTCGCGCGTGAGCGCGAAGGACTCGAACAGGAGGTCGTCGAGCGGCTCCCCGTTCAGGCAGCGCTCGCGAAGCTCCTCATAGTGGGCGCGCAGCTCGTCGTCGCTCGACGCCTCGAGCTCGGGCTCCCAGTCGTTGATGCGGGCGACGCTCCGCTCGAAGGTCTTGAACTTCTTGGACTCGCCGACCCGCAGCGCGCGGTCGAGAATGGACATCAGAGCTACGGTAGCAACGCGGCGGAGGGCTCAGGGGCGCCACTCGGCCACGTGGCCGGGCGTCTCGATCGCGGGGTCGAGGCGGGGGTCGCGCTGCGGCGGGTCGACCACCGTCCTGAGTGGAAGCACCCCGGCCCAGACCGGCAGCTCGTAGTCCTCGTCGTCGTCGATCGGCGGCCCCGTGCGGACCTTGGCGGAGGCCTCGTGGAGCGGCAGCTCGAAGACCTTCGTGCCCTTGAGCTCCTGGGGGGTGGGCGGCCTCACCTCGGGCCAGCGGCCCGGCACGAGCTTCTCGGTGAAGAGCTCGAGCGCCCGGAGCCGCTCCTCGGGCTCCACGAGGCGGGCCTGGCCGAAGACGACCACCGAGCGGTAGTTGACCGAGTGGTGGAACGCCGAGCGGGCGAGCACCAGCCCGTCGACGAGCGTGGCGGTGGCGCACACGTGCGCTCCGCCCTCGAGCGTGCGCAGCATGCGACTGGCGGCCGATCCGTGGAGGTAGAGGCGGTCGCCGAGCCGCGCGTGCAGGGTGGGGATCACGACCGGGTGGCCGTCGTGGACGAACCCGATGTGGCTGATCAGGGTCTCGTCGAGGATCGCCTCGACGGTCTCGCGGTCGTATTGCCCGCGCTGCGGGACGCGGCGGACTCGGGTGCGGTCGCTGGGAGCGTTCGGCATCTGCCGCTCAGCCTACGCGGGAAGTGGCCCTCTGGACAGGGCCGGTTCCGCTACAGATCAGTGAGCCGGTTGCGGGCGGCCGCCGGCTAGGCGGCGCGCTCCTGACCGCCCTTCTGCTGCTCGCGCCGCGCGCGCCGCTTGTCGCGGTGCTTCTTGACCTGGCGGGCGAGGTCGTCGGCGAGCAGGTTGATCGAGTGGCCCATGTCGGTGGAGCTCTCGCGGGCGCGAATGGTGACGCCCTTCAGGTGGAGGGTGGCCTCGGCGATCTGGCCTTCCTTGATCGCCGGGTTCCGTTCCTCGCGCAACTCGACCTCGAGCTCCGCAAGAGGTGAGACCTGGCGCGAGACCTTGGCGAGCTTCTTCTCCAGTCGAGAGCGGACCTCGTCGTCGACTGTCGCGCCGTTGCGGCCCTTCACCTGGATGCGCATCTGCCCTCCTCGGTAGCCGTCCGCCGATGGTAGTCCACGGGGCAAGCCCGCCGAATGGGTTTGGCCGGGTGTTCGGCCGAAGCGGGCGCGCCGCTCAGCGGCCCGGCGTCCGGGCGAACGCGAGCGCGGCCACCTCCCTCGCGCCGGCTTCGCGCAGGGCCGCCGCGCAGGCGGCCAGGGTGGCGCCGGTGGTGACCACGTCGTCGACGAGGAGCGCCACGTCCGGCGGGCGCGCACGCGGCTCGATCGATCCGGCGGGGCCGGACAGGCGTGCGCTCCGGCCGCGGCCCACCTGCGGCGGCCCCGGTCCGCGGCGGCGCAGGCAATCGGAGATCGCGAGCCCCGTACGGCGCCGGATCGCCTCCGCGAGCACGGCGGCCTGGTTGAACCCGCGCCGCCTGAGCCGCACCGGGTGAAGCGGCACCGGCACGAGCGCGCCGCGCAGCAGCCCCGGCGGAGCAGAGGCGACGGCCAGCGCGGCCATCTCCCCCGCCAGCGACAGGGCCCCGCGGAACTTCAGCGCCCGTACCAGGTCGCGCGCCGGACCCTCGTAGGCGACCGGCGCCCACGCCCATACGCCGGCAAGCGGCACCGGATCCCGCGACAGGAATGCCAGCGAGCGCCGGCAGGTCCCGCACAGCGGCCGGCCGCCGCGGGCGTGGGCGCCGCAGGACCAGCACAGCGGCGGAGCCAGGAGCGCGGGGATCACGCGCGCGCGACGCCCCGCGTGCGCTTGCGGCGTCGTGGCGTCGCCTTGCGTCGTCGCGACCGATGGCCGGGCATGGCGTCAGCCTGGCGCCCCGTGTGCGACGCGTGGGGGCGCGATTGCGACAATCGTGCGCGTGTCAGGTGACGAGGCGGGGCATCCGCATGTGCAGTGGCTCTCGGACCCGGCAGTCCTCGCGCCGCTCGCCCTCTTCGCCGGGATCTACATCCGGCGCTTCCTCCAGGTCCGCCGCGAGGCCGCCGGGCGCGGCCGCCCGCCGAGCGGCGCCGGTCCGCTCCAGGCGCTCGCGTTCGGCGCCGGCATGCTCGCGCTGCTCGCCGCGCTCGTCTCGCCGATCGACGGACTCGGCGAGGACTACCTCTTCTCGGCCCACATGGTCCAGCACGTGCTGCTGGGCGACATCGCGCCGCTCCTGATCCTGCTCGGGCTGTCGCGCACGATCATGCGCCCCCTCACCCGCCGGCTCATGTGGATCGAGCGCGCCCTCGGCCCGCTCGCGAGCCCAGCCACCGGCATCGCTCTCTGGCTGGGCACGATGTACGTCTGGCACATCCCGGCGCTCTACGACGCTGCGGCCGAGAACGCTCTCGTTCACCTCCTCGAGCACACCTCGTTCTTCGCCGCCGGCGTGGCGCTCTGGTGGCCGTTGATCCAGCCGGTCCCGATGCGGCGCCGCCTGACCGGGCTCCAGCCGCTCGCCTACATCGCCGCCGCCAAGGCGGGCCTCGCCGCCCTGGGCCTCTACCTCGCCTGGAGCTCCACCGCGCTCTACCCCCACTACGAGCAGACGCCCCGCATCTGGGGCCTATCGCCGGTCGAGGACCAGAACATCGGCGGCGTGATCATGATGGTCGAGCAGTCCTTCACGCTGGTGCTCGTGATGGTCGCGCTGTTCGTGCGCATGCTCGCGCAGAGCGAGGAGGAGGAACGGCGCCGCGAGCGGCTGGAGGAGCGCGAGCAGGCGGCGGGGCGGGAGCCGGCGGAGGCGCGCTAGCCCTCGAGGACTTCGCCGTCGTCGATTGTGCGCGGGCCGGTCACGTGAACCGAGCCGCGCACCACCACGTCGCGGCCGAACGTCACGTCGCCCACGACCTCGAGGCGGTCGCAGTCCACGAGCGACGGCGGGCCGGCCGGGAAGCGCGGCTCGAACTGGCCCATCAGCTTGAAGTAGTCGGGGTCGAGCGACACCAGCGGCGGACGCTCGCGTGCCGTGCTCACCGTCCAGTCGTCGCCCAGCCGGTAGGCGTCCGAGCGCACCACGAGCAGGTCACTCGTGGTCTTGACGGGCGTGAAGCGGCTGCGCGGCACCCGCAGCGCCGCCGCGCCCTCGAACACCCCGATCGCGGCCCCCATCGCCGTCTCGAGCTGGACCACCGCCGGCGAGGACGAGTCGTTCGGGTCCACGGTCTTCCGGTTCACGATCATCGGCAGCCCCAGCACGCCGTCCTGCTCGTCGAGCTTGCGCTGGAGCGCACGCAGGTCGACCCAGATGTTGTTGCAGTTGAAGTAGCGGTGGCGCGACACGTCCTCGAAGGCCCCGCGGTCCTCGTCCGGGGTCTGGGCCGTCTCGCGCAGCACCAGCCCCCCATCCGAGCGGCGCCTGGCGAGGTGGCCGCCCTTGCGGTCCCCCTCGGTGCGGTCCGTCGACTCCGACACGAACGGCAGCCCCTCGCTCGCGAGCCAGTCGAGGATCCGCGGCTCGAGTACCGCGCCGAGGTTGTCCGAGTTCGACAGGAACGCGTAGCGGTAGCCGCGCTCGAGCAGCTCGTCGAGCATCCCGGAGGAAGCCAGCGACGTGTACACGTCGCCGTGCCCCGGCGGCGCCCACTCCAACGAGGGATCGGCCGGCCACTCGACCGGGTCGTGCGAGTCCTCGAGCAGCTTCGGGACCCTGCCCTGGAGGAAGTCGAGCGCCAGCCCGTCCACGGCCAGGTCGGGGTACCGCTCCAAGGCGGCGAGCGTGTCGTCGCGCGTCGCGAAGCTGTTCATGAGAAGCAGCGGAACTCGCGCCCCATGACACTCGCGCAGCCACAAGACCTGCCGCACGATCACGTCCAGGAAGGTCAACCCCTCCTTGACCTCGAGGAGGGACTTGGCCCGGGTCATCCCCATGCTCGTCCCCAGCCCGCCGTTCAGCTTGAGGACGACGACCTGGTCGAGCGCCGCGCCGTCGGAAGCTGGGAGAGCCTCGGCATCGGGCAGGTCGGAGAGCGGATCGAGCTCGGCCTCGGGGAGCGTCCCCTGGTCGCCCTCCCGCAGGAGCCGCTCGTAGTGGGCGAACGTCTCGACGGCTCCGTCGGCAAGCCCCTCGGCCCGCATCTTGTCGGTGGCGGCGCTCACGCCGCTCGATCCTATGCGGCGTCTCAAGTGGGGCGGCGGCACCCCCGATAAGGGTGTAAAGGTCCGAGATGAACTACCCCGCGCGAACCCCGGCCCCGCCGGCGACGACGGCGGCCGCGTTGGCGGCGGTGCGGCGCCTGTCGTTCGCGACCCTGGACGCCGTGGACGCCGACGCGATCTTCCGCGGGCTGGCGCGCGAGCTGCTCGACGTGTTCGGCGTCCACCAGGTGCACGTGCTGCGCGTGGCCGACGACGGCGAACGCAGCCACGGCATCGGCTTCGCCGCGAGGGGCGACAAGGTCGTCACGGAAGCCGAGTACGTCATCCCCTTCAGCCGGCCGAGCGGGACCCACCGCGTCGTGGTGACCGGGGCGCCGCTGAACGTGCCGGACGCGCGCACGTCGACGCTCGTCTCGCGCGAGCTCGTGGAGCGCTTCGACGCGGCCAGCCTGCTCCTCGTTCCGCTGGCCTTCGACGGCGCCGTGCGCGGGGTGGTGGTGCTTCTGTCGAGATCGCCGCGTCGCTTCGCCGACGACGAGGTCGAGCTGGCCTACACCATGGCCAACCAGGCCTCCGCCGGCCTCTCCGTGCTCGACATGCGCGAGCGGCTGAGCCGGCGCGCGGACCGCGAGGCAGGGCTCGTGCGAGCCGCCGCGGCGCTCAGCGAGAGCCTGGAGGTCCGGACCGTGCTCGACACGCTCTGCCGCGAGGCCGACTTCGCGCTGGGCGGAGACGTGACCGGCTTCTACCTGGCCGATCCCGGCGGCCCCGGCCGGGCAATCGCGGGCCACGGGATCCCGAAGGACTCGGACTGGTGGGGGCTGCAGGTCACGCCCGGTCAGGGGATGGCCGGCCGCGTGCTCGCGACCGGCGAGCCCGCGGTGTCAAACGCCTACCAGCGCGACGGCGCGATCCCCGGCGCGGACGTGCTCGCCAAGGTGCAGACCGCCGTCGGCGTGCCGGTGCGCTGGAACGGCGAGCTCAAGGGCGCGCTGTCGGTCGGCTTCACCTCGATGCGGCTGATCCCCGACGAGGACATCGAGACGCTCCAGGCCATCGCGGACCTCGCCGCCGTGGCCTGCCGCAACGCGGAGGCCTTCGAGGATGCGCGCGCGGCCGCCCGCACGGACTCCCTCACCGGCCTCCTGAACCACGGAGCGCTGCACGTGCGGCTGCGCGAGGAGATCTGGCGCGCCCGCCGCTCGGGCGAGCCGCTTGCCTGTCTGATGGCAGACCTCGACAACTTCAAGCCGATCAACGACCGCCACGGGCACCTGATCGGCGACGACATCCTCCGCCGCGTGGCGACCGCGCTCGTGGCGGAGTTCCGGCCCTACGACACGCTGGCGCGCTACGGGGGCGACGAGTTCGTGCTGGTGCTGCCGGGCCTCGCGGAGGATGGCGCCGAGCATGCCGGCGAGCGGGTGCGCAGCGCGATCGAGACCGCCGCGGCGGCATCGGGAGACCCGAGCCTCGCGCTCACGGTCTCGGTCGGCGTGGCCTGCTGGGGCGAGCCGCTCACCGCGGGAGAGCTGCTCGACCGGGCCGATCGCGCCCTGCTGGTCGCCAAGCGGCGCGGCCGCGGCGCCGTGGTGATGTCGAACAGCGAGACCGACCGCGAGCTCTCGGAGCTCGAGGGCGGCGGTCACCCCTCGCCGCTGCTCGCCGGGCTGTGGGACGAGGTCAGTCGCAACGAGCGCCCGGCCGACCTGCTCCGGGCGCTGCCCGCCCTGCTGCACCGCGAGCTGGAGCTGCAGGAGGCGGCGGTGTACGAGCCGAGCCCCGGCGCCGGCGGCCTCACGCTGGTGCGCGTGGCGGCGGCGCGCGCGCCGGGCGATCCGGCCCCGTGCGCATTCCGCGATCCGAGCCTCCCCGCCGCCGGGGCGGCCGCACACCGCCTCTCGAGCGGCCCCCTCGCGCGCGAGTCCTTCGCCACGCTGCTCGATGCGCTCGGCTTGCCAGAGTCGGCGGAGGCGGCCGAGGGGGCCTCGGCCGGCTCCTGCGCCGCAATCGGCCTCGTCGCGGGCGAGCGCCTCCACGGCGTCCTCTTCCTGCGCCACGCCGCCCCGCGTTTCCCGCAGGCGCCGCTGCGGCTCGCCAGCACGGTTGCGGGCCAGGCCGCGCTCGTCCTCCTCGGCCGCTCGGGCGCGGGCTCCCGGACGGCGGTGACCGCGCTCGCCGCCGCGATCGACGCGCGCGACAACTACACGGCCTCGCACTCGGAGGACGTGGTCGGGCTGGCCTGCGACGTGGCCCGCCGGCTCGGCCTGCCGCCCGAGGAGGTCGAGCGGATCTGCGACGGCGCCATGCTCCACGACGTCGGCAAGGTCGCGATCCCGAACGAGATCCTCTACAAGCCCGGCCCGCTCTCACCGGCCGAGTGGGAGGTGATGCGAACCCATCCCCTGATCGGTGAGCGCATCCTGCTGAGGACTCCGGAGCTGGCGCCAATCGCCCCGCTCGTCCGCCACGAGCACGAGCGCTGGGACGGGCGCGGCTACCCGGACGGCCTGAGCGGCGAGGCCATCCCCATCGGGAGCCGCATCATCCTCGCCTGCGACGCCTACAACGCGATGATCACGGCCCGCCCCTACCGTGATCCGATGTCGCACGAGGAGGCGCTGCGCGAGTTGGAGCACGGTGCCGGCGCGCAGTTCGACCCTCGCGTCGTCGAGGCGCTGCTTCGCGTGCTCGCGCTCCGCGAGCCGGTCTACTCCGCCGCGGCCTCACCGGGCGCCACGACGCCCGACTCGTAGGCGAGCACCACGGCCTGGACCCTGTCCCGCACCTCGAGCTTCATGAGGATGCGGGCCACGTGCGTCTTAACGGTCGTCTCGGAGACGATCAGGTGGGCGGCGATCTCGGCGTTCGACATCCCGCGCGCCATCAGCTTGAACACCTCCACCTCGCGCGGCGTCAGCTCGTCGAGGCCGGCCGGCGCGTCGCGGCGCCCGCGCGCCGAGCGCGAGAACTCCTGGATCAGCCGCCGCGTGACGGACGGGGCGAGCAGGGCGTCGCCCTGTGCCACAAGTCTGATGCCCGCCACGAGCTGGTCGGCCGGCACGTCCTTCAGGAGGAAGCCGCTGGCGCCGGCGCGCAGGGCGTCGTAGACGTACTCGTCGAGGTCGAAGGTGGTCAGCATCAGCACCTTCGCGCGCGCCTCGCCGTCCTGGCCGACGATCCGCCGCGTGGCCTCGATGCCGTCCATCTCCGGCATGCGGATGTCCATCAGGACCACGTCCGGGGAGAAGCGCTTGACGCTGTCGATCGCCTGGGTGCCGTCGCCGCACTCCCCCACGACCTCGATGTCGTCCTCGGCCTCGAGGATCATCCGGAAGCCGGCGCGGATCAGCGCCTGGTCGTCCACCAGCAGTACCCGCACGCTCACGCCGCCACCCCCGGCACCGCCGAGCGCGTGGGCAGCCGGGCCCGGACCGCGAACCCGCCGCCCGGGCGGCGTCCCGCCTGCAGCATCCCGCCGTAGAGGGCCACGCGCTCGCGCATGCCCACCAGGCCGTGCCCGCCGCCCACGTCGCCGAGGCCGTCGTCCGGCCCCGCCGGCCCCACGCCGTCGTCCTCGATCGAGACCACGATCTCGTTCGGCTCGTAGGAGACGAGCACGCTGGCCTGGGCCCGCCCGGCGTGCTTGAGGGTGTTGGTGAGAGCTTCCTGGACCACCCGGTAGGCGGTCAGGTCGACGCCCGTGGGCAGCTTCACGCGCGGGCCCTCCACGTGCACGTGCACCGGCAGGCCCGCCGCCCGCGCCCGCGCCGCGAGCTCCTCGACGCGGTCGATCCCGGCCGGGCCGTGGAGGTCCTCGCCCTCGCCGTGCCGGACCGGGCCGAACAGCTGCCGCAGCTCGGCCAGCGCCTCCCGCCCGGTGCGCTCGATCAGGTCCGCCACCTCCCCGGCCGTGTCGGGGCGCCGCTCGACGATCCGGCGCGCCGCGCCGGCCTGCACCACCATCACGCTCAGGTTGTGGGCCAGCACGTCGTGCAGCTCGCGCGCGATCCGCGAGCGCTCGCTCGCGATTGCGCGGCGCTCCTCCTCCTCCCGCGCGTGCTCGGCTCGCTCGGCCTTCTCGGCCAGCTCGCGCGCGAGCACGGTCTGGTTGCGGATCGTCCGGCCCGCCAGCCAGGGCACGATCCCGAAGATCGCGATCGGGAAGGCCCAGTCGCCCGGGTCGAAGATCAGGACGGTGGTTGTGAGCGCGGCGACCACGAGCACGAGCCCGGCGAGCGAGCGGCGGCGCTCCAGGTGGGCGCCCGCCGAGTAGGCGGCGGTGACCATCATCGCGATCGAGGCGAAGACGTACGGCGGCGAGGTGAGCGTCGCGGCCGAGATCGGGAGGGCGATCCCGATGCAGACGACCGGCACGAGCGGCTGCTCGCGGCGCCACAGGAGCGAGAGCGCCATGACGGTGATCACGAGGACGTTCAGGACGGGCGATCCCTGGCGCTCCGGCGAGGCCAGCACGTTGATCACGCCGGCCACGAGCAGCCCCCCGACCAGCAGGCGATCGAGCAGCCGCCAGTCCCGCAGGCGGCTCACGACCCGGCCCCCGTGAGCTCCGGCGCCGCCAGGGGCTCGATCGGCAGGCGCGCCCGCAGGGCAAAGCGGTCGCCCTCACGTCCGGCCTCGAGGAAGCCGCCATAGAGGTGGGCGCGGTCCATGAGCCCGGGCAGCCGGTGGGAGGCACCGCCCTCGCGGTCGTCGCGAACGCCCACCACCAGCTCGCGCTCGGCGTAGCGCACCAGCACCTCTGCCCGCGAGGCGCCCTTCTCCGCGGCCGCCTCGAGCGCGTCCTGCAAGATCCGGTAGGCGGTCAGGTCGATGCCGGGGGTCAGCGGACGGGCGTCCCCGTCCTCGCGGACGCTCACCTCGAGCCCGCGCTCGCGGGCCCGCTCGACGAGCGCTTCGAGGCGGCCCAGCCCGGGCTGGGGGGCGAGCTCGGGCCGCTCGTCGTCGCGCCGCAGCACGCCCAGCAGGCGGCGCATCTCGGCGAGCGCGTCACGGCCGGTCTCCTCGATCGCCGCGAAGGCCTGCCCCGCGTGGCCGGTCTCGCCGGCGGCGAGCATGCGCGGCACCGCCCCCGCCTGCACGACCATCGCCGTGACGCCGTTCGCCACCACCGCCTGAAGCTCGGACGCGATCCGCTCGCGCTCGTCCTCGACGGCACGCCTGGCGCTGTCCTCGCGCCGGAGCTCGGCCTGCTCCGCCTTCTCGCGCAGCTCGTGCTGCAGCAGCGCTCGGCTGCGCAGGGCGCGCCCGGCGAGCGCCGGGAGGATCATCAGGAAGGCGAACCAGAAGAAGTTGTCCTGCTGCTCCAGGCTGCTCTCGAGCGCCAGTGCGTTGCCGCTCGCCACGATCACCAGCGGGACCCCGATCCAGAACCGGTGCCCCTCCGCGTAGCGGCCGATCGAATAGAGCAGCACCAGAAGGACCAGGAACGGGACGGTCGCGTCGTGCAGCAGGAAGCCGCCGAGCAGCGCCTGGGCCGCCACCGGGATCCCGAACAGCGCCGCGGCCGCGAGCGGGTCGCGCCGCCGCACGGCCACCGCCGACGACGACACGACCGCCGCCGCGACGGTGATCGCCAGACCGTCCTCGCCCTCCGGGGCCACGTTGAACGCCTCGATCACGGCGAAGACCGCGAACAGCACGGCCAGGATGGCGTCGGCGTGCAGCGGGTCCAGGCCCCGCGCCCGCGCGTGCATGCTCTGCAGCCAGTTCACGCCGCTGAAGGTACCTCCGGAGAGGGCCTCCGGCGTCGTCCGAAAGGATGACCCCGAATCCGCGCTCAGGCCGATGTGCGGTGGCGCCGGCGATGCGAATCTCGCTGCCATGGCCGAGTGGACGACAAGCACACAGGCGAACGCCCGCCCCGAGCAGGTGCTCGAGGTCCTCACCCATCCCGACGCGATCCGGCGCTGGGCGCCGATCGACTTCGACGTCGAGGAGCTCGACGGGGTCCGGCTCGTGGCCGGCAGCACGGCCCGGGTGAGCGGCAAGCTTGCCGGCGTCCGGGTGGGCTTCGACGTGGAGGTGCACGCCGCCGACGAGGACGGCGTGGAGCTGACCGCGCACGGACCGATCGGCCTGGACGTGCGCTACGAGCTCGTCCCGGCGGCGGGCGGCAGCGAGGTGACCGCCTCGGTCGCGGTTCGCCGCGGCGGCGGCATCACCGGCCGGCTCATCTCGCAGGCCACCGCCGCGCTGCTCTCGGCGGGGGCCCTCGACGGCGCCGCGCGGGGGATCGCCCGCGCGGCCGAGGGCGCCCCGGCGCTGGCGGCGGCATGAGCCGGCCGCGGCGCTGGAGGCTGCGCGGCCCCGCGCTCAGGCTCGGGTGGCCGCTTGCCGTCGCGCTTGCGGGCGCTCCGCGGGCCTGAGCGTCCCCGCGGCGAAGCCCGCGAAGGCGATCCCGGCGGAGGCCACGAGCGCGACGAACCCACCGGCCTCGCGCCCCACGGTGGCGGTGTCGCCGGGCACCGCGGCGACGCCCGGGTCGGGCAGGTCGATCAGGCCCAGCAGGCTCAGGAGCAGGCCGGCGATCCCCGCCGCGAACGGGATCAGCGAGAGCTCGCTCCGGCGCATGACGGCGACTCCGCCGGCTATCGCCGCGAGCGCGGTGAGGAAGAGGAGCACGTCCATCGCGGCCATCGCTTGCCATGCGCTCGGCGAGGAGCCCACCTCGGCCCCGGCCACCGTCACCTCGAGGCTGTACCAGGGGAGGAAGAGCGACTCCGCGAGCACGAGTCCACCCAGCGCCGCGAGGCCGCCGTAGAAGGCGGGCCTGCCGAACACGGGCCGACTCTAGCCCGTCAGGCGGCGGCAGCCGAGGCGGCGGCCGGCAGCCGGAAGCGCCCGGCGACCTCCTCCAGGATGCCCAGCATCTCCTCTGTGGCGGGCGAGAGGTAGCGGCCGGCCAGCGTGGCGGCGGCGATGCGGCGCGCCGGGGCATTGCGGCCCAGCGACCGGATCACGATGTCGTCGCGCACGTTGGTGAGCGCCAGGCTGGGCAGGAGCGAGATCCCGACGCCGGCAGCGATCAGGCCCTGCACGACGTTGTAATCGTCCGACTGGAAGCCGATGTTGGGCTGGAAGCCGGCCGACGTGCAGGCCGCCTGGTGCAGGCTGCCGCAGAAGCTGTGCGGGCCGCTCTCCTGGATCCATGTGTCCTGCGCGAAGTCCCCGAGCCGCACGCGCGGCCTGCTCGACAGCGGATGGCCCTGAGGCAGCGCGAGGTAGAGCGGGTCGTCGAGCAGGTGATGGAGCTCGATGCCGTCGTAGAGGCGCTCGAACTCGGCGGCCCCGATCTCCCCGTACTCGAACACCAGCGCCACCTCTAGCTCGGCCGCCCGCAGCATCTGGGCAGCGTCGTCGGGCTCGCGCTCCACGAAGGTCAGCTCGACCTCGGGGTGGCGCTCGGTGAAAAGAGCTACCGCCGGCGGGAGGAGCGAGGCGCCCGCCGTGGGGAACGAGGACAGGCGCACGCGGCCGCCGCGGACGCCGGCCATGGCCTCGAGCTCGGCCTCCGCCGCCGCCAGACGCGCCAGCACCACCTCCGCGTGGTCGACGAGCGCACGGCCGGCCTCGGTCAGGCGCACGCCGCGGCTGGTGCGGTCGACCAGCGTGGTGCCGGCCTGCTTCTCGAGCGCGGCCACCTGTTGCGAGATCGCGGGCTGCGTGTAGGAGAGCGCCTCGGCGGCGGCGGAGAACGAGCCGTGCTCGCCGACCGCCCTGAGGACCCTGAGCTGCTTGACATCGAGCATAACTCCAGCTTATCGAAGCCAGCAGAAGTCCGAATTTGAGCTTATGGGGTTGATCGCCGAGAATGTACGAGAACCATCAAACCGAACGAGAGGGAACCCACATGACCGACATGACGCTCACGATCCGCCGCGCTGATGCCGCCGACGCCGGCGCGCTGGTCCGGCTCGCGGCGCTCGACAGCTCGTACCCGCCGACCGGAGACGCCCTCCTGGCCGAGGTCGGAGACGAGCTCTGGGCCGCGGTCGAGATCGACACCGGCGCCGCGATCGCGGATCCGTTCCGGCCGAGCGGCGACCTGGTCGACCTGCTGCGCCTGCGGGCCTCGTTCGCGAAGAACGGCGAGGGCACGGAGCGCCGCGCGCTGAGCCGGCTGCTGCCCCGCGCCGCCTAAAGGGGTCAGACCCTCACCCCTGGGGGGAGGGTCAGACCCTCACCCCTGGGGGGAGATCAGCCCCCGCCCCAGGAGCTGAGGTAGCGCTCCTGCTCGGGCGTGTGGGAGTCGATCTCCACGCCCAGCGACTCGAGCTTCAGCCGGGCGATCTCCGCGTCGAGCTCGCTCGGCATCGGGAGTACGCGGTTCTCGAGCTGGTCAGCGTGCAGGGCCAGGTGCTCGACCGCCAGCGCCAGGTTCGCGAAGCTCATGTCCATCACCGCGGCCGGGTGGCCCTGGCCGGCGGCCAGGTTGACCACGCGCCCCTGCGCCAGCAGGTTAAGGCGCCGGTCGCCGAGGTCGTACTGCTCGACGAGCGGCAGCACCTCGCGCACCCGCGAGCCGGCCAGGTCGCGCAGGTCCGACAGGTCGATCTCCACGTCGAAGTGGCCGGCGTTGGCCAGTACCGCGCCGTCCTTCATGCGCTCCAGGTGCTCGCGGCGCAGGACGGCGCGCGAGCCGGTCACGGTCACGAACAGGTCGCCGCGCTCCGCGGCGGCCAGCGCGGGCTGCACCTCGTAGCCGTCCATGCGCGCCTCGAGCGCGCGCATCGGGTCGACCTCGCAGACGATCACGTGCGCCCCGGCGCCGCGGGCACGCTGGGCGATGCCCTTGCCGGTGGCGCCGTACCCGAGCAACACGAGGGTGCGGCCCGCCAGGAGCAGGTTGGTGGCGCGCAGGATGCCGTCGAGGGCGGACTGGCCGGTGCCGTAGCGGTCGTTGAAGGTGCGCTCGGTGCGCGACTCGTTAACGGCGATGACCGGGCAGGTGAGCTTGCCTTCCGCCTCGAGCCGCCGCAGCCGCAGGAGCCCCGTCGTGGTCTCCTCCGCACCGCCCTTGACCGGCCTCTCCCACCGATGGAGGAGCGTCAGCAGGTCGGCGCCGTCGTCCAGGGTGATGTCCGGGCCCCATTCCGCGAGCGCCGCCACGTGCGCCGTGTAGCTGTCCGCGTCCTCGCCGCGGCGCGCGAGGACGGGGATGCCGTCCTCGACGAGCGCGGCGGCCACCTCGTCCTGCGTGGTGAGCGGGTTCGCGGAGCAGAGGCGGGTCTCGGCGCCCCCCGCGGAGAGCGCCTTCATCAGGTTGGCCGTCTCGGCCGTCACGTGGAGGCAGGCCGCCACCTTGGTGCCGGCGAGGCGCTGCTGCTCGTCGAACCGCTCGCGGATCGAGCGGAGTACCGGCATCTGGCCCTCCGCCCACTCGACCCGCGCCCGCCCGGCCGGAGCGAGCGCGGGGTCCGCGATATCGGCGCTAGTAGCGGTAATGGTCGCTCTTGTACGGCCCCTCGACCGGCACGCCGATGTAGGCGGCCTGCTCCGGGGTCAGCTCGGTGAGCCGGGCGCCCAGCGCGTCGAGGTGCAGGCGCGCGACCTTCTCGTCCAGGTGCTTGGGCAGCACGTAGACCTGCTTCTCGTAGCGGTCGTTCTTCGAGAACAGCTCCACCTGGGCGATCGTCTGGTTCGTGAACGAGTTCGACATCACGAAGCTCGGGTGGCCGGTGGCGTTGCCGAGGTTCAGCAGGCGGCCCTCGGAGAGGACGATGATCGAGTGGCCGTCGGAGAAGCGCCACTCGTCCACCTGCGGCTTGATGTTCACCTTCTCAACGCCGGACACGCGGGCCAGGCCGGCCATGTCGATCTCGTTGTCGAAGTGGCCGATGTTGCCCACGATCGCCTGGTGCTTCATCCGCTCCATGTGGCCGGCGGAGATCACGTCGCGGTTGCCGGTGGCGGTGATGAAGATGTCCGCCGTCTCGACCACTTCGTCGAGCCTGACCACCTGGTAGCCGTCCATCGCGGCCTGCAGAGCGCAGATCGGGTCGATCTCGGAGATCAGCACGCGGGCGCCCTGGCCGCGGAGCGACTGGGCGCAGCCCTTCCCGACGTCGCCGTAGCCGCAGATCAGGGCGGTCTTGCCGGCGATCATCACGTCGGTGGCGCGGTTGATCCCGTCGATCAGCGAGTGGCGGCAGCCGTAGAGGTTGTCGAACTTCGACTTCGTCACCGAGTCGTTGACGTTGATCGCCGGGAACAGCAGCGTGCCGGCCTGCTGCATCTCGTAGAGGCGGTGGACTCCGGTGGTGGTCTCCTCGGTCACCCCGAGGATGCCCTCACCCATGCGGGACCACTTCTGCGGGTCCTCCCCGAGCGTCCGCGTGAGCAGCGCGAGCACCACGCGGAACTCCTCGGAGTCGGCCGAGCCGGGATCCGGCACGGCCCCGGCGCGCTCGAATTCTGCGCCCTTGTGGACGAGCAGCGTGGCGTCGCCGCCGTCGTCGAGGATCATGTTGGGGCCGTCGTGGCCCGGCCAGGTGAGCGCCTGCTCGGTGCACCACCAGTACTCCTCGAGCGTCTCGCCCTTCCAGGCGAAGACCGGGATGCCCGCCTTGGCGATCGCCGCCGCGGCGTGATCCTGCGTCGAGAAGATGTTGCAGCTGGCCCAGCGGACCTCGGCGCCGAGCGCGACGAGCGTCTCGATCAGCACGGCCGTCTGGACGGTCATGTGGAGCGAGCCGGTCACGCGCGCGCCCTTGAGCGGCTGCTGCGCGCCGTACTCCTCGCGCATGGCCATCAGCCCGGGCATCTCGTGCTCGGCGAGCGTGATCTCCTTGCGCCCGAACTCTGCGAGCGAGAGGTCGGCGACCTTGAAGTCCTGCGTGGTCTCGGTGACTGTCATGCGGCGGTGTTCTCCAATGTCTGTGGGGGATCCAGGGCCAGGAGTCGCTCGTGCTTCTCCTGCTCCCAGCGAAGCCAGTCGCCCGACTCGACGCCCTCGGGGCGCTCGGGGCGCTCCTCGAACCAGCGGTCGAGCGCGTCGCGCAGGTCCGGGTCGGAGGCGAGCCGGCGCGCGAAGGCCACATCGGACAGCGCGCAGTCGAACCGGGCGAGCAGCTCACGCAGCGTTCGCAGGCGCTGCAGCTCGCCCGGCCCGAAGACGCGGTAGCCGGACGGCGTGCGCGGGAGCTCGATCAGGCCCGCGCTCTCTATGTAGCGCAGCATTCGCGGCGACCATCCCGTGGTCTCCGCCGCCTGGTTGATCGTGAGCCCCTCCATCGCGCGAGAGGCAAAGCTTAACACGGTTGTGTCAAGGTTTGGCCAGGGCGGCCTTGAAGCGCTCGATCGGCTCGACCGGCGTGGGGTCCACGCCGTCCAGCACGGCCAGGTAGACGCTCGTGAGGTCGCCGAGCAGGACATGCGACAGCACGCGCTCCAGGCGGCTGTCGCCGCGCGACTCGGCCCGCACCACGGATCCGCCCGCACGCTCGACCTCCTCGCAGGTGAGCTCGATCCGGCGATGGATGCGCGGATGCTGGTCCGGGTCCTCGAGGAAGACCGCCGACAGCGGCGCGCTCCCGTGGCCGCGCTCCCAGCCGCAGATCTCGTTGTGGTTCGCCTCGGGAAGCTCGCTCCAGAACGCCGCGGCGTCGGCGTTCTCGTTCAGCTGCGTCTTCCAGCGGCGCGCCGGCGCCGCGGTCGGCCCGGCGCCGTGAACCACCGGCAGCGTGCCCTGGAGCGCCCTGGCAGCGGCCTTGGCCTCGGAGTCCTCGGCGGAGTCGGGCCCCCACTCCTCCACAAGCGTCTCGAGCAGCCCGGTGGCCATGTCGATCTCGGAGTGGAGCCCGGGCGCCGCGCCGCAGAGGGCGGCGCACTCGAGCGTCGCGACGATCATGTAGAGCACGGCCGCGCGCGGCTGCATGCCGGCGGGCACGCCGATCACCGGGACCGACTCCTCGCGCGCGGCGTCGGCGAGCTGGCCGCCCGTGGTCAGCGCCACGCGGGCGGCGCCCGCGGCGCCGGCGGCCTCGAAGCAGGCGAGCGTCTCCTCGGTGTTGCCGGAGTAGCTGGCGCACAGCACGAGGCTGTCGGGACCGGCCCAGGACTCGAGCGCGTAGCCGCGGACGGTCGTGATGGGCCGCGTGGCGCGGTCGCCGAGCGCCGCCACGGCGAGGTCCCCGCCGATCCCCGAGCCCCCCATGCCGCAGACGACGAGCCCGGCCGGCCCGTCCGACTTGGCGATCCCGGCCGACTGGGCGCGCCAGAGGGCGTCGCCGAGCTGGAGCGGCTGGGCAAGGACGTCGTCGAGCATCCCCTGGGGGTCGGCCGCCTCGATCGTCTCCCGGTCCAGGCTCATGACATGACCCCGCCGGGCGACACCACAGCACCAGGGGGGATGTCCGCACCGGGATCGATACGCGCGCCCTCGCCGATCTCGGCGCCGTCGCCGATCAAGGCTCCCGCCCCGACCATCGCCCGCGGCCCCACGCGGGAGCCGGCCCCCACGCGCACCCCGGTGCCCAGCACGCTCTCCAACACGACCGCGTCCGCCCCCACCACCACGCGGTCGTGCAGCACCGAGCGCTCCACGCGCGAGTCGCTCCCGACCGAGCAGTGGCGCCCGAGCACGGTCTGAGGCCCCACGTGCGCGCCCGACAGCAGGCAGCCCTCGTAGACGAGCGATCCCGTCTCGTCGCGCGCCGGCAGCTCCGAGTGGACCCGGCCGGCCAGCAGGTCCCAGGTGGCCTCGAGGTAGCGCCCCGGCGTCCCGATGTCGATCCAGTAGCCGGCGGCGTGATAGCCGTGCAGCCCGTGGCCCACGAGCGCCGGGAACACCTCGCGCTCGAACGACACCGCCCGGCCCGGCTGGATCCCCTCCACCACCCCGCGCTCCACGACGTAGGCGCCGGCGTTGATGCGGTTCGTCGGCACCTTGCCCTCGGTCTTCTCGAGGAAGGCCTCCACCCTCCCCTCCGCGTCGGTCGGCACCACGCCGTAGCTGGCCGTGTCGTCCACCGGGTAGAGCGCCAGCGTCACGCGTGCGCCCGAGCGCTCGTGCTCGGCAAGCTCGGCGGTGAGATCCATGTCCGTGAGCACGTCGCCGTTCAGCACGAACAGGCGGTCCTCGAGCAGTCCCTCGTCGTAGGCGAGGCGCACCGGCCCCGCCGTGCCGAGCGGCTCGTCCTCGAACACGTAGCGGAGCCGCATCCCGTCGTAGATGTCGCCCAGGACGCGCTTCACGTCCTCCGACATGAACCCGCAGGACAGGATCACCTCGTCGACGCCGTGAGCCCGCGTCCAGTCGAGCATGAACGTCAGGAAGGGCCGGCCCGCAAGCGGCATGACCGGCTTTGGCGTGGTGTAGGTGAGCGGCCGGAGGCGGGTGCCCTCCCCGCCGGCGAGCACGAGGGCCTGCACGGCTACCTGCCGATCCCCTCGTAGGTGAAGCCGGCCGCCTCGAGCTCGTCCCGGTCGAGGAAGTTGCGGCCGTCCACCACGAGCGGCACCCGCATGCGCGGCTTAACGTCGCCCGCCCAGTCGAGCTCGCTGAACTCGGGCCACTCGGTGACGAGCACGACGGCATCGGCGCCGTCGAGCGCCTCGAGCGCCGACTCGCTGATCCTCGCCCCGCCGAGCATGCCGCCGGCGCGGTGGGCCGCCACAGGGTCGTAGACCCGCACGTTCGCGCCCTCGCCCTGGAGCCGCCCCGACAGCACGAGGCTGGTGGCCTCGCGGATGTCGTCGGTGTGGGGCTTGAACGCAACCCCGAGCAGCGCCACCTCCTTGCCCACGAGCGACCCCAGGTGCTTCTGCAGCTTGCCGATGGTGCGCCGCTTCTGGAGCTCGTTGACCTCGATGACCGCGGTGAGGAGCTGGAAGTGGTAGCCCGAGTTGCCGGCGAGCTGCTTGAGCGCCTGGACGTCTTTCGGGAAGCATGAGCCGCCATAGCCGATGCCCGCGCGCAGGAACTGCGAGCCGATCCGGTCGTCCAGGCCCATTCCGCGGGCCACCTCGAGCACGTCCGCGCCCAGCTCCTCCGAGACGTTCGCGATCTCGTTGATGAACGAGATCTTTGTTGCGAGGAAGGCGTTCGAGGCGAGCTTGATCATCTCGGCGCTCGCCACGTCGGTGGTCACGACCGGGGCGTCCAGCGGCGCGTACAGGGCCGCCACGCGCTCCGCGTAGTCGTGCGAGCCGTCGTCCGCGCCCACCACCACGCGGTCGGGCTTCATGAAGTCGGCGACCGCGCTGCCCTCCTTCAGGAACTCGGGGTTCGACACGTAGCCCGTGCCCGGCCGGCGGCGCTGGATCGAGCGGCCCGTGCCCACCGGGACCGTGCTCTTCATGACGAGCGCGTGCTCGTTCGACTCGCCCAGCTCAGCCATCACGGCCTCCACGCGGGACAGGTCGGCGTCCCCCGAGTAGGTCGGCGGCGTGTCGACGCACACGAACAGCAGGCGGGCGTTCTCGAGCACCTCGCCCATGCCCGTCGTGAAGTGGAGCCGCTCGGCGTTCTTGGCCACCAGCTCCGGCAGGCCCGGCTCGTGGATCGGCACCTCGCCTCGCGCCAGCGAATCGACCTTCTCCTGGACGATGTCGCGGGCCCAGACCTCGTGCCCGAGCTCGGCCAGGCAGGCGGCCGTGACCAGCCCCACCCAGCCGACCCCGATCACCCCTATCGGCTCATTCGTTGGCATGCGCGGCGCGCAAGGGTAGTCGAGTGGTCGCGCTAGACCCCCCGCACGGAGCGGGCGATGGCCATCATCTGCCGGTCCGACAGCGTCAGCAGCAGGGTGTTCGAGATCCAGTAGACGGCCTTCGGCGTACGCCAGGCCACCAGGCGCACCCGGTCGCCGTCGCGGACCAGCTCGTAGGTCCGCTTGCCGATCCTCCGCTGCTCGGTCACGCCCTCCAGGATCGGGGGGTTGCGCCAGGTGGTGCCCTGGAGGCCGTAGTACTCGCCGACCACGCCGGTCTGCAGCACCATCCGGTAGGCGCCGTATGTCTTGCCGTCGGTGCCGCGCATCTTGTAGACGCGCGGCGGCCCGGCGTAGATCGAGCCGATCGTGCGCAGGGCCGGATAGAGCGCCGGCAACGTCGTGCCGAGCCCCGCCTCGATCCCCTGCAGCGCCTGGTCCTCGCCGAAGCCGGTGGCGTCCTCGAGGCCCAGCTCGCCCACCGTCGGCAACTTCTTGCGCTTGCCGCGCTTGACCTTGCGGGTCACCTCGCCGCGCGGGCCGGGCGTGTCCTCGACGTTGAGGAACTCGTCGGCCATCTTGCTCATCTGCTCGGGGGTCGAGTCCACGTAGACCTCCCCCAGCGCCCCGCGGAAGCGCACCTCGCGGATCGGCTGGTCGGCGGTGCCGAGCGCCAGCTTGGCCAGCCGCAGCACCTCCGAGCGGGAGCGCAGGTCCTCGTCGGTGCTCGTGTTGCGCCCGAAGATCTTGAACAGCCGGTCGCGGTTCGAGATCAGGTCCGTGACAACGACCTGCTGCTTGACCTGGCGCAGGAAGTCCTGCTGGCGCGCGGCGCGCACGATGTCGGTGTCCTCGTGGCGGAAGCGCACGTACTGGAGCGCCTTGCGACCGCACATGCGTTGGTAGCCGGGCTGCACGTCGATGTAGGCGTACTCGGCCGAGTCGTTGAAGTAGCGCCGGTCGATGTCGACGTACACGCAGCCGATCGCATTGACGGCGCGCCAGAAGCCCGCGAAGTGCACGTTCACGACGTGGTTGACCTGCAGCCCGGTGACGGCCTTGACGGTCTTGAGCGTCAGCTTCGGGCCGCCCAGCTCGTAGGCGGCGTTGATCTTCTGCACCCCGTGGCCGGGGATCTCCACGCGCAGGTCGCGCGGGAGGGAGAGGATCGCGGTGGCCTCCTCCTCGGCGTCCAGCCGGACCAGCATGATCGTGTCCGAGCGCGCGCCGGCCGCGCCCTCCACGTTGTCCTTGGGCCGCCGGTCGGAGCCCAGGATCATGATCGTCTGCGGCTTGCCCGGGTCGGTGTCCGCCAGAGCGCCCTCCCCCAGCTTCAGCTCCGGCCCCAGCTCGAGCGCGTCCACCACCTTGTCGACCTCGTGGAAGGCCGCCACCGCGGTGGCCCCGGCCGCGGCGAAGATGCACAGGAAGCCGCCCAGCAGCAGGCGCTTCCACAGTCCGGGGCGGGGGATGTCCTGGAACATCAGGCGATCTTGAGCGGACGTTCGTCCTTGCCGACACGGGCCGGCAGCAGCTTCACGAACTCGACCAGCGTCCTCCGATAATCGCCGAGCGACCGGATCGACACCCATTCCTCGGGCCCGTGGTGGCCGTCGCCGACGGGTCCGCACTCCACGGCCGGCACGCCCGCCTCGATGAAGGAGATGGCGTCCGAGGCGCCGTCGCGCCCCACTCCGAGCCGCTCCGCGATGGGCGGCGCCACGCGCGAGATGGCCTCGCCGAGCGCCTGCACGAACGGGTCGTCGCGCTCCACGATGGCGGGCTGGCGGTGGAAGGTCTTGACCACCCTGGCGTCCGCGAGCGAGTCGACCGCCGCACGGATGTCGGCGGCGTCCTGCCCCGGCAGGTAGCGCACGTCCACGTCGATCACGCACAGGTCCGGCACCTTGTTCATGGCGTCGCCGCCCACGATCCGGCCGAGGTTGATCGACGGCCGGTCGAACAGGTCGGACGACTCGCGCGCGAACGGCAGCACCTCGATCTGCCGGAACACGTCCACGGCCTTCAGCACCGCGTTGTCGCCCACCCATGGGGTCGAGCCGTGCGCGGCGGTGCCGGTCACCTCGATGCGCATGGCCAGTACGCCCTTGGCCTGGATGCCGATGAGCATGTCGGTGGGCTCGCCGGTGATGGCGAAGTCGCCGATGTAGCCCTCGCGCACGAGGTAGTCGGATCCGCGCGCGTCGATCTCCTCGGACTCCTCGTCGGAGACGCAGACGAAGTGCACCCGCACGCGCTCCTCGTCAGCGAGGTCGTGGATCGCGCACATCATGGCGGCGAGGCCGCCCTTCATGTCGTAGGCGCCGCGCCCGTAGAGGCGGTCGTCCTCCACGCGGGGCTCGAACTGCTCCTCGCGCCCCGGGACCACGTCGAGGTGCGAGTGGAGCACGATCGTGGGGCCATCCTCAGGGCCCACGGTCGCGGCCAGCACCGGCCGCCCGTTGTGCACGGTGCCGGTGACCTCCACGTCGCGCGCCTCGAGCCAGCCCTTCACGAAGCCGGCTGCGCTCTGCATTCCCTCGAGGCTGGACGTGTCGTACGTGATCAGACGCTCGGCGAGCGCTCGTTCATCCATCCCCGCGCGAGGATAGTGCCTCCCTCTCGACCTCGGCCCGGACCCAGCACCCGGCCAGGTGGTCGTTCACCAGGCCGCACGCCTGCATCGCCGCGTAGGCCGTGGTGGGGCCGACGAAGCGGAAGCCCCGCTTCTTCAGCTCCTTGCTGAGCGCCGTCGACTCGGGCGTGATCGAGGGCAGGTCGTCGAGCGAGCGGAGCGCGCGGCGGCGCCGCGGGGGCGCGAACGACCAGACCAGCTGGGCGAGCGGGACGTCGAGCGCGGCCGCCGCCTTCGCGTTCGCGATCGCCGCCTCGATCTTGCCGCGGTGCCGGACGATGCCGGCGTCGTTCAGGAGCCTGGTCACGTCGCGCTTGCCGAAGCGGGCCACGCGCTCGATCTCGAAGTTCGCGAAGGCCTCCCGGAACCGCTCGCGCTTGCGCAGGATCGTCAGCCAGGACAGCCCGGACTGGAAGCCCTCCAGCACCATGCGCTCGTAGATGCCGCGGTCGTCCCGCACCGGCCGCCCCCACTCCTCGTCGTGGTAGGCGAGGTACTCGGGCGTCGACGCGCCCCACCAGCAGCGCCGGCGGCCGTCGTCTCCGCGAACGAGGGTGCTCATCGGCTACGACGCTATACCCTCGCGCTCGTGGACCTATCGAGGGACCGGACGGCGCTCTGGCGCTCCCTGTCCACCTCCGACACCGGCCGTGCCGCGGGACTCGCCGTCGCGGTCATCGCGGCCAACGTGATCGCGCTGGCCTTCACGATCGTCTTCGCCCGCGTGCTCGGCGCGGGCGGCTACGGCTCGCTGGCCGTCCTGATGTCCGCCTTCATCATCCTGATGGTCCCCGGCTCCGCCCTGCAGATCGCCGTGGCCCGCGAGGTGTCGCGGGCCGTTGCGGGCGGGAGCGAGGACGCCGGTGCGGGCGTGCGCCACTGGATCGGCCGGCTCGGCGCGGCCACCCTGGTCGTGGCCGCGCTGGCCATCCCGCTGCGCGAGGTCATCGCGGCGACGGTGAACGTGGACGAGGAGTGGGCCGCGGCGGGCGTGCCGGTCACCGCGATGCTCTGGATGCTGATCGCGGTCGAGCGCGGAGCGCTCCAGGGCTTCGAGGAGTACCGCACCGTCGGGGTGAGCATCGTGGCCGAGGCCGGCGCGCGGCTCCTCTTCGGCCTCGCGCTGGTCGCCGTCGGGCTCGACGTGACCGGAGCGTTCCTCGGGACCCCGCTCTCGCTGCTGGCCGTGGGGGCGGTGCTCGCCGTTCCGCTCCACCGGCACCTGCCGCGCCCCCACGGCGCCTTCGCCTCGGCTCGGTTGCGCGAGCTGCTGCTCGGCGCGCGGGCGCCCGTGCTCGCGCTGACGCTCCTGTTCGTGCTCCAGGAGGTCCACGTGATCGTCGTCAAGCACGAGGCCAGCGACGACGCCGCGGGCTCCTATGCGGTCGCCGCCGTGGCCGCGAAGGCGATCATCTGGGTCGCGGTGGGCCTCGGCCTGTACCTGCTGCCGGAGGCGGCCCGAAGGGCGAAGGTGGGTGTGGACGCGCAGCCCGTGCTGCTGCGGACGCTAGGCCTGATCGGCCTGCTCGGCGTGCCGATGGTGCTCCTCTACGCGGTGGCCGCCGAGCCGCTCCTGCGCATCGTGTTCGGCGACGACCTCACCGAGGCCGCCTCCGCGCTTCCCTGGCTCGGAGTGGCGATGACGCTCCTCGCCTGGAGCTACCTGTCGGTGCAGTACCTGCTCGGGCTGGGCCGCTCCGGCTTCATCGCCCTGCTGGCCGTGGCCGCGATCGCCGAGGTGGCCCTGCTGGCCGCCATCGGCGCCGACCTCGAGCAGGTGGCCCTGGCCCTCATGGGCCTGCAGCTCGCCTGCGCGGCGGTGATCCTGACCATCTCATTCCGCACCCCCGTCCCCGCGGAGCCTCAGCACGGCGTAGTCGCCGAACCGCTCGACCTCGGCGTAGCGGCGGGCGAGGTACCTGTCGAGGATCCGCACGCCGCTCGAGCGCCCCGCGCCGTTCGGTTCGGCCTCCGCGGCGACAGGACTGAGCCAGCGGACCACGAGCTCGGCGCCTGACCGCCGCAGGTCGCGCACGATCTCGCGCTGCACCGGCGCGGTGGTCACCACGCCGGGCTGCATGACGTCATAGCGGGTCGGGTTGGGCCGGTCCGCGAGCACGTACACGAGCGGGTTGCCGGCGCGCACGAGGTCGTGGCGCGGGTTGGCCACGAACAGCGGCTGGCCGGCGGGGACCCGCTCGCGCACGTGGTCCACGAGCCGCTCGAGCGCGCGGGCCTCTCCGGTCGGCGCCTTCACCCCGTCCGCCACGTCCACCTCGATCGCGGCGAGAGGCGGCGCGTCGATCAGGTCGATCCGGTTCTTGTCGAGCCCGTCGAGCGCCACGAGCACGAGCGGCAGCACCAGGGCGGCGGCGGCGAGCCTGCGGCCGGCTCGCCACCCGCGCCCCGCTGCGCTTCGAGCCGCAAACCATCCTCGGTCGCGACGTACACTTCTGGCTCTCCGTCTCCGGACTCGACCGCCTCCCGCTTGGGCGCCTCTTCGACGTCTCCGAGCCAGGGGCTGTCGTGGACGACGGAACCTACGCCGCC
>Ga0081538_10001281_pt1 | contig 26128 bp, 27 predicted proteins | sample TabmetS5T2R1_FD_71022 | JGI IMG/M metagenome (GOLD analysis project Ga0081538, IMG submission 71022) | Tabebuia heterophylla rhizosphere microbial communities from the University of Puerto Rico - S5T2R1 | ecosystem: Host-associated > Plants > Roots > Rhizosphere ... | reverse complement strand
GTTCGGGCGTGCCGGCCGAGAAGATGCCCGCGACGGCGAGCGTCGTCCCCATGATCGACATCGCGATGCCGCCGTCGCCCCAGAAGAGCTCCTCGTTCACGATCGGCAGCGTGAGCCCACTCGGGTCGGCCCAGAACTGCGCGAGCGACTCGTAGCCGTACAGGCCGATCTTGGCCGCCTCCTGGATCAGCGGCCAGGGCGTCTCCTCGCGCTCGTCCCACTCGTGCGCGGCGGGACGGACGATGTTCTCAGCGAACCCGTGTACCCACTCGCGCACGTCGCGCTGGTCCTGGCTCAGCTCCAAGGAGAACGGGATGCCCTCGTGAGACTGGGCCCGTAGCGCCGACGCAACCACGTCCGCGGCAGTCGTCGAATTCATGTCCCCTCGGATTCGCTCGTTGTCGTCACGCGCGCGCGACTTGGCGCGGTGATGATAGGCGAGCTCGTTTTTCTTCCGCGCAGGTTGCCCTAGCTCCTAGAGCGCGAGCGCCAGCCGCTGGCTCGTGACGGTCGTGCCGAAGCGCGGGCGCGTCTCCTCGTGGACGAGCTCGAAGCCGGCCGCGTCGTAGAGCCGGCGCGCGTCCACGAGATCGCTCGTCGTTCCCAGCTCCATGTGCCGGTAGCCGGCTGCGTGCGCAAACCCGATGCAGCGGTCGATCAGCGTCCGCCCGATCCCGCGCCGGCGCGCCGCAGGGTCCACGATCAGCGCCCGCAGGGCCGCGACGCCGGGCTCGTCCGCGGCGATGCAGAAGATCGAGCCCGCCCTCTGCCCCTCCAGCTCCGCGATCCAGCCGGCCTCGCGCTCCGGGTCGTGGCCGGCCGCAAAGCCGGCCACGATCTCGGCGACGAGGCCCTCGAAGGAGACGTCCCAGCCGTACTCGGCGGCGTACACCGTGCCGTGTCGCTCCACGACCCAGCCGAGATCGCCGGGGCGATCGGCGAGACGAAGGCTGACGCCGGCCGAGCTCATGCTGCCTACATTCTGTAGACGGGCGCCGTGCGCTCCGGGAGCGGCGCGTTCGCGCAGGCGCCGAGCGCCAGCCCAAGCACCCGCCGGGTGTCGATCGGGTCGATCACGCCGTCGTCCCACAGTCGCGCAGTGGAGTAGTAGGGCTGGCCCTGGTGCTCGTACTGCTCGCGCAGCCGCGCGCCCGTCTCGGGCTGGCCGACCTCCGTCATCACGGTCGCGGCCTGCTCGCCGCCCATGACCGAGATGCGCGCGTTCGGCCACATCCACAGAAAGCGCGGGTCGTAGGCGCGCCCGCACATGCCGTAGTTGCCGGCCCCGAACGAGCCGCCGACGATCACGGTCAGCTTTGGCACGCGCGTGGTGGACACGGCGGTGACCATCTTGGCCCCGTCCTTCGCGATGCCGCCGGCCTCGTACTCGCGCCCGACCATGAAGCCGGTGATGTTCTGCAGGAAGACGAGCGGCACCCCGCGCTGGTCGCACAGCTCGATGAAGTGCGCGGCCTTGAGTGCGCTCTCGGAGAAGAGGATCCCGTGGTTGGCGATCAGGCCCACCGGGTGGCCGTAAATGTGGGCGAAACCACAGACGAGCGTAGTGCCGTACTCCGCCTTGAACTCGTGGAGGCGGCTGCCGTCGACGATCCGGGCGATGATCTCGCGCGGGTCGTAGGGCGTCCGCGTGTCGGTCGCGACCGCGCCGTAGAGCGAGTCCGGGTCGACCGCCGGCGGCTCGACCGGCACGCGCTCCCACGGCAGCGGCGGGCGCGGGGCGAGCGTCGCGACCACCGAGCGCAGGATGCGCAGCGCGTGCTCGTCGTCGGCCGCGAGGTGATCTACAACGCCCGACGTGCGTGCGTGCAGCTCCCCGCCGCCGAGCTCCTCGGCCGTGATCTCCTCGCCGGTCGCCGCCTTCACGAGCGGCGGGCCGCCCAGGAAGATCGTGCCCTGGTCGCGCACGATCACGGTCTCGTCGCTCATCGCCGGGACGTAGGCGCCGCCCGCGGTGCAGGAGCCGAGCACCGCCGCGAGCTGCGGGATGCCCGCCGCCGCCATCGTCGCCTGGTTGAAGAAGATGCGGCCGAAGTGCTCCCGATCCGGGAAGACATCGTCCTGCAGCGGGAGGAAGGCGCCACCCGAGTCGACCAGATAGACGCAGGGAAGCCTGTTGCGCAGCGCGACCTCCTGTGCGCGCAGGTGCTTCTTCACGGTCATCGGGTAGTAGGTGCCGCCCTTGACGGTCGCGTCGTTTGCCACCACGACGACCTCGCGACCGGACACGCGCCCGACCCCCGTGATGATCCCCGCGCCGGGCGCGTCGCCGCCATACAGGCCCTCGGCGGCGAGCGGCGACAGCTCGAGGAACGGGGCGCCGGGGTCGCAGAGGCGCTCGACGCGCTCGCGCGGCAGCAGCTTGCCGCGCGCGACGTGGCGCTCGCGGGAGCGCTCGCCGCCTCCTGCGGCGACCCGCTCGAGGCGCTCGCGCAGGTGGGCGGCGAGCCGGCGGTGCTCCGCGTCGTTCGTTTCGAACTCGGGCGACCCCGGCCGGACGTGGCTCGCGAGAACGGTCATGCCGCCTCCTCGAGCGGCTCGACCGCCGCGAGCTCCTGACCGCGCGTGACGCGGTCGCCGGCGCGCACGACGATGTCGCCGACAACTCCGTCGAACGGGCTGGCGATCGCGAGCTCCATCTTCATCGACTCGAGCACGAGCAGCACTTCCCCCTCCTCGACCCGCGCGCCCGCCGCGGCACGCACGTCGAGCACGGTGCCGGGCATGGGCGCCTCGAGCGAGCCCGGCAGCGCGCGCCGCTCCGCGGCGTCGCCGGCGAGCGTCCAGCGGCTGGGCACACCCTCGTCCACGACCCAGATCGAGGCACCGTCGCGATGGACGGCTAGCTCGCGGAGCACGCCGTTCGCGTCGACACGCAGCCGCTCGCCGTGCAGGCGCGCCCGTACGCCGTCGGCCTCGAACCAGCCGGATCCGTCGGGGCGGACCGCCGCCTGGACATCCCCCCCGTCGCCGCTCAGGCGGGCGCGCGCCCACGCACGCCCGCCGGGGCGCCAGCCGTCGCGCGCCTCCCAGGGATCGTCCGACTCCGGCTCGCCGATCAGCGCGACGAGCGCCAGCGCCGGCAGCGCCGGGTCCGGCTCCGGCCCAAGCTCGCCACCGAGTCGCTCGAGCAGGCCCGTGTCGAGCCTGCCGGCGCGCACGTCCTCGTTCTCGCTGAGCGCGCGCAGGTAGGCGACGTTGGTGGCGGGGCCGGCGACCGTGAACTCGCTTAGAGCTGCTGCCAGCCGCCCGAGCGCCGCCGCGCGATCCGGCCCGGAGACGATCAGCTTGGCGAGCAGCGGGTCGTAGTGCGACGTGACCTCGCTGCCCTCCTCGACGCCGCTGTCGACCCGTACGCCGGCGGGCGGGCGCCAGGCGACGATCCGGCCGCTCGACGGAAGGAAGCCGGAGCGGGGGTCCTCGGCATAGATGCGCGCCTCGATCGAGTGTCCGCGAAGCTCGAGCTCGTCCTGACGCAGCAGCAGCGGCTCGCCCGCCGCCACGCGCAGCTGCAGCTCGACGAGGTCGAGGCCGGTCACCGCCTCGGTCACCGGGTGCTCTACCTGGAGGCGCGCGTTCATCTCGAGGAAGAAGAACTGAGAGGGATCGTCCGCGTCCGCGATGAACTCGACCGTGCCGGCGTTCGTGTAACCGCAGCTGCGCGCAAGCTCGACCGCCGCCTCGCCGAGCCGCACCCGCAGCTCCGGGCCGACCACCGGCGAGGGAGCCTCCTCGATCACCTTCTGGTGGCGACGCTGCAGGCTGCACTCGCGCTCGCCGAGATGGAGCACCGAGCCGTGCCTGTCGGCGAGCACCTGCACCTCGATGTGGCGCGGACGCTCGATCCAGCGCTCGATGAGCAACCGATCGTCGCCGAAGGCGGCGCGCGCCTCGCTGCGCGCGGCCCTGAGCGCCTCGGGCAGCTCGTCCTGCGCGCGCACGACCCGCATGCCCTTGCCGCCGCCGCCCGCGACGGCCTTCACGAGCAGCGGGAGCTCCTCGGCGCCCGCCCAGTCGAGGATCTCCTCATCGCCGAGCGACTCTCCGTGCAGGCCGGGGACCACCGGGACGCCCGTGTCGGCAGCCACCTGCTTTGAGGCCGCCTTGTCTCCGAGCAGCGCCATCGCCTCCGGCGTGGGACCGATGAAGGTCAGGCCGGCGTCGCCGCACGCGCGCGCGAACTCGGGACGCTCCGAGAGGAAGCCGTAGCCGGGATGGACGGCCTCGCAGCCCGTCTCGAGCGCGGCCGCCACGACGCGCTCGATGGCCAGGTACGAATCGGCCGCTGGCGCGGGCCCGAGCCGGACGGCGCGGTCGGCGGCGCGCACGTGCGGAGCGTCCGCGTCGGCGTCGCTGTAGACCGCGACGCCCTCGATGCCGAGCGCGTGAAGGGTTCGCAGCACGCGTAGCGCGATCTCGCCGCGGTTCGCAACGAGCACGCGGGCGAACACGTCAGGCTCCGAGCGCCCGGGAGATCACCATCTGCTGGACCTCGTCGGTGCCCTCGCCGATCGTGAGGATCTTGGCGTCGCGGTAGAAGCGGCAGACCGGGTACTCCTCGATGTAGCCGTAGCCCCCGTGGATCTGGACCGCTTCCTCGGCCGCGCGCACGGCGAGCCGGCCGGTCTTGAGCTTGGCCTGCGCGGCGGTCAGCGTGAAGTTGCGGCCCGCGTCCTTGAGCGCCGCGGCCTTGTAGGTGAGCAGGCGCGCGGCCTCGATCTCGGTGGAGATGTCGGCGAGCTTGGCCTGGATGGCCTGGTAGGAACCGATCGGCCGGCCGAAGGCGACGCGCTCCTTCGCGTAGGCAAGGGCCTCGTCGAGCGCGCCCTGCGCGAGCCCGACGCCCATGGCGGCGACGCCGATGCGCCCGCCGTCGAGCGTCTGCAGGAATTGCTTGAAGCCCATTCCGCGGGGGCCGACGAGGTTCGCGTCAGGGACCCGGCAGTCCTCGAAGCTGAGCGGCCGCGTGTCTGAGGCGTTCCAGCCCATCTTGCGGTAGGGCTCGCCGATCTCGTAGCCGGGGGTGCCGTTGGGGACGAGCAGGTTCGAGATCTCCTCGTCGCCGGTCCGCGCCGTGATCATCACGAAGCCGCTGATGTCGGTGCCGCTGTTGGTGATGAACTGCTTCGCACCGTTGATCGTCCAGTCGCCGCCCTCGAGAACCGCGCGCGTGCGCACGTTGCCGGCGTCGCTGCCGGCCTCCGGCTCGGTCAACCCGAAGGCGCCGAGCCGCTCGCCCGAGCACAGGAGCGGCATCCACTCGGCCTTCTGGTCCTCCGATCCGAACGCGTACAGCGGCCAGGTGCCGAGGCTCGTGTGGGCGGCAACGGTGATCCCGACCGAGGAGTCGACGTGCGCCAGCTCCTCGATCGCGATCGCGTAGCTGAGGTTGTCGGCGCCGCCGCCGCCGTACTCCTCCGGATAGGGGATTCCCATGAGGCCGAGCTCACCGAGCTTGCGCACGATCTCGTAGGGGAACGACTTGGTCCGGTCGAGCTCCTCGGCGACCGGCTGCACCTCGCCGAGCGCGAAGTCGCGCACGAGCGTCCGGATGGCCTGCTGCTCTTCGGTGAGGTCGAAATGCATCAGCGCAGAATACCGAATAATCGTTCTAAGTTAGAGTAGGCATTCGAAATGCCTTCGATATCACCCCCCACCCGCCCGGCGCTGCGGCAGCGCTACGACCGCCGCCAGGAGCGCGTGGTTGAGATCGCGGCGGAGCTGTTCGCCGAACGCGGCTTCACGGCCACGTCGATGACTGACCTCAGCGAGGCCACCGGCCTGGCGGCGGGCGGCCTCTACCACTACATCGGGAGCAAGAAGCAGCTGCTGTTCCGCATCTGCGACGAGCTGATGGAGCCGCTGCTCGCCGAGGCGCGTGGGATCGTCGCGACCGGCGAGCCCGCCGTCGACCGCCTAAGGGCGGTGCTGCGGGCCTGGCTCGAGCACATCGCGCGCCATCGCCATCACATGACCGTCTTCCAGCAGGAGCGCCACCTGATCGAGCACGACCCGCAGTGGCGCACCGTGCGCCGACGGCGCAAGGACTTCGAGCTGATCCTCGACGGCCTCCTCCAGGACTGCGAACGCGAGGGAGCGCTCAAGTTCCCCGACCGCGCGCTCACCCTGCGAGCACTGCTCGGGATGGTCAACCACACGTCGACCTGGCTGCGCCCGCGCGGCCGCCTGACGCCCGAGCAGATCGCCGACGGCTACTGCGACATGCTGCTAGGCGCCTACGGCAGCGGGCTCACCTCCAACGGTGGGCGCGGGTCCGCTCGTCGGCCGGGAAGAACGCCTCGACCCTGATCTCCTGGAGCGTCACGTCCTGCGGCGTACCGACCGTGGTGACCATCGAGAAGTAGCTCACCTCGACGTCAGCGCGCGCGAACTCGACCGGCAAAATCGGCAGCGCGCCGGCGCTGAAGTCGGGCGTCCGCCAGTCGGCCGGCACGCCGGGGAGCGCGAGCACGTCGTCCAGCAGCCGCAGCGTCTCCGGGTCGGGGATGCCGCCGACGGCCTCGCGGTGAACGCGGTGGACGAGCGCTTCGCCGGTCTGCTCCCAGTTGGCGACGTACGGGCGCAGCGGCCCGAACATCAACCGCACGACGTTGGCCGGCTCACCACCGTCCTCGCCGCCGAGCAGGAACGCGAACATCGCGGCGGCCGGAGGGTTGGCCATCATCACGTTCCAGTGCCGGTCCATCACTACGGCCGGGAAGGGCGCGTGATGCTCCAGCATGCGGTCGAGCGCGGCGCGCACATGCTCGAGTTCCTCTGCCTCGAGCCCGGTCTCACGGTAGAGCGGCGCAAAGCCCGCCGCGAGCAGCATCTGATTGCGCTCCCGCAGCGGCACGTCGAGGGCCCGCGCGAGCGTCAGCACCATCTCCCTGCTCGGGTTGGCGCGCCCGCTCTCCACGAAGCTGACGTGGCGAGGTGTGACGCCCGCCTCGCTCGACAGCGCGAGCTGGCTCATCCGCCGCTCCCGCCGCCAGTGCTGGAGGAGCGTGCCGACCGGGCTGGTGGCCATGGACTGGGACTGTACGGCCGCGCCATGCGCGCGGCACTTCTCTCGGAGGGAATTGAGATGCGGCCATGCAGCGCGCACCCTCTCGGCCATGAGCACATTCACGATCCACACACCCGACTCGGCGCCTGAGGGCTCCCGCAAGTCCCTCGAGGCGCTCGAGCAGAACGTCGGCTTCATCCCGAACCTCGCAGCGACAATCGGCGGATCGCCGGTTGCGCTGGACGCATTCGTCGCCATGCAATCCGCGCTGCGCCGCAGCTCGCTCACGCCCGCCGAGCGTGAGATCGTCGGGATCACGGTGAGCCGGGAGAACGGCAGCGCGTACTCGATGGCGGCGCACTCGACGTTCGCCGAGCGTGTAGGCCTCCCGGCGGAGGAGATCGCCGCGCTGCGCGACGGCGCGACCCTGGCCGACGAGCGACATGAGGCGCTGCACGCGTTCACGGCCGAACTGCTGCGCAGTAGCGGCCGGGTGTCGCCGGACAGCCTCCTCGCGGCCGGCTATACAGCCGAGCAGGCGCTCGAGGTCGTGACCCAGGTCGCGTTCACGAGCATGGCCAACTTCGCCGCCGGTGTCGCCGACACCCCGGTCGACGCAGCCTTCGAGGCCTACGCCTGGGCGGCGGCCTGACGAAGTCGCCGGGTCAGCGGGCCGCCTTCGAGCTCTCGTCGGCGGCGGCCCGCTCCCGAGCGCTCGCCCGCAGCGCGTCGAACACTTCCTCGAAGGTGCGGCGATTGAGCAGCTGGACCGCTAGCCCGTCGCGCACGCGGATCCCGTTGCCGAAGCGCATGTCCACCTCGACGCCGCTGTCCTCCCCGCGCGCGCGGAAGCGGATGCCGGCCGCGACGATGTCGCCCTCCTCCTCGATGCGCTCAACCTCGATGTGGAACTCGTCCCAGGGCTCGAGCATCTGGCTCCAGAACTTGGCGGCGCGCTCGCGCCCGTGGTAGTCGGGCGCGAGATCCGGGAAGACGCCCGACGTCTCGATCTCGATCTCGGGGTCGAGCAGCTCGAGCCAGGCGTCGCGGTCGCCGCGGTTCCAGGCGTCGTAGCCCGCGAGCAGGAGGCTCGTGTTGGACATCCGGGCCCAGCATAGGGCGGCGGCCGTCGGTTGGTCGGAGCCGCGCTCCGGGAGGCCGCGCCAGTGATGCGTGGTCGGTTGGCACTAATAATCAACGCCAACGCACCACGGGTGAGGCCTCAGCACTAGGGGTGCGCGGGTTGACGTATATGCCTCAATAGTTATATTCACCCAAATGACCGCCGTCGAGGCCCTTGCCCAGCCCACCCGGCGCCAGATCCTCGACCTCTTGCGCGAGGGCGAAAGCCCCGTGGGCGAGCTCGTCGAGCGGCTCGACATGAGCCAGCCGGCCGTGTCCAAGCACCTGCGCGTACTGCGCGAGGTCGGGCTGGTCGGCGTGCGCGCGGACGCGCAGCGCCGTCTCTACCGAGTGCGACCGGAGCCGCTCGCCGAGCTCGACGCCTGGCTCGCCCCCTACCGGCAACTCTGGTCCGGCAGCCTCGACGCCCTCGAACGGCACCTGGACGAAAGGAACGGCGACGCATGAACGGCACCTATGTAGAGATCGATGGCCGCCCGGCCCTGCACTTCGAGCGCTCGCTGCCGCACTCGGCCGAACGGGTCTGGCGGGCGATCACCGACCCCGCCGAGATCCGCCACTGGTTCCCGGCGGCGGTCGAGTACGAGCAGCGCGTCGGGGCGCCGATGTCGTTCCGCTTCGACGATCCCGACGCGCCGCCGACCGAGGGCAAGGTCACGGAGCTCGACCCGCCGCGGCTGTTCGCCTTCGACTGGGGCGGCGAGCAGCTGCGCTTCGAGCTCGAACCTGCGGGCGACGGCTGCCGGCTGCTGTTCACGCATTTTCTGAGCGAGCGCATTCAGGCCGCCCGCGACGCGGCCGGCTGGGAGACCTGCCTGACCGAGCTCGACCGGCTGCTGGCGGGCGAGGCGGCCGAGGCACCCGGCATCGGGGTCACGCCCGAATGGCGCGCGCTCTACGACAAGTACGTCGCAGCGGGACTGCCGTCCGGCGCCGAGGTCCCGGGATCCGATTGAACCCGGCCGCCCCGCCGGCCGCCGCCTAGGCCCTTGCTGGCGTCAGCGTCCGGCTCTCGTAGCCGAACTGGGCCAGATCCATGATGGGCCGGATCTCGATCGCACCCTCGCGCAGCGGCACCTTGCGCGCCCAGGCGAGCGCCTCGTCGGCGTCCGCGCACTCGAGCAGGCAGAAGCCGCCGAGCTGCTCCTTCGACTCTGCGAACGGGCCGTCGGTCAGCTCCGACTCGCCCTCGCGTGGGACTCGCAAAGTCCTGCTGGTGGAGCTCTCCTCAAGCGGCTCGCAGGCGATCAGTGCCCCGGCCGTCGCGGCCTCCTCGTCGAACGCACTCCAGCGCTCGAGAGCCTCGCGCATCTCCTCGGGCGAGCTGTCCATCGCGCCCTCCTCGACCACGAAAGTCAACAGGTACTTCATCGGGCCTCCTTCGATCGGAGCGGCGCCTCTCGCCGCTGCACCCTAACGACGAACGGGAGGGCGCCGGATCGACACGGTTTCCGGTACCAGCGGCTGGGTAGCCGCCCCGCATGAGGATCGTCGTCGTCGGGGCATCGGGAAACGCCGGCACGAGCGTGCTGCGCTCGCTCAGCCGCGACCCGGCGGTCGACTCGATCCTGGGGATCGCGCGCAGACTGCCAGAGCTCCACGAGCCCAAGGCGGACTGGGCGCAGGCGGACATCTCGCGCGACGAGCTCACTCCGCTGTTCCGCGGCGCCGACGTCGTCATCGACCTCGCCTGGCTGATCCAGCCTGGCCGGGACCTCCCCACGCTCCGGGCGACGAACGTGGAGGGGAACGCGCGGGTCTTCGAGGCGGTGGCGGATGCGGGCGTCCCCGCGCTCGTCTACGCCTCCTCGGTGGGCGCCTACTCGCCTGGCCCGAAGGACCGCCGCGTCGACGAGAGCTGGCCCATAGGCGGCATCGAGTCGTCCTTCTACTCGCGTCACAAGGCCGAGGTCGAGCGCATCCTCGATCGCTACGAGCGGGAGCACCCCTCGATCCGGGTCGTGCGCCTACGCCCCGCGCTCATCTTCAAGCGGGAGGCCGCGTCGGAGATCCGCAGGCTGTTCGCCGGTCCGTTGCTGCCGAGCCCGTTGGTGCGGCGCGGCCTGATCCCGATCGTCCCGCGCACGAAGCGCCTGTGCTTCCAGGCCGTCCACTCGTACGACGTGGGTGAGGCCTACCGACTGGCCGCGCTTTCCGATGCCCGCGGCCCATTCAACATCGCGGCGGAGCCGGTGTTCGACAGCGCGGTGCTCGCGGAGCTGCTCGGAGCGCGCGCGGTGCCGGTCCCAGCGGGTGCGCTCAGGGCCGGCGCGAAGCTCAGCTTCAAACTGCGACTGCAGCCGACCGAGCCCGGCTGGATCGACATGGCGCTGGCGGTGCCGCTGATGGACGTGGGCAGAGCACGCACCGAGCTCGGCTGGGAGCCGCTTCGCGACGGCCGCGAGGCGTTCGTAGAGCTGCTCCACGGCATTCGCGAGCGCGCCGGCATCGAAACGCCTCCACTCGCCCCCGACAGCGGCGGCCCGCTGCGGGTTCGCGAGCTGCTGACCGGCGTGGGCAAGCGAGCAGGGCTCTAGGCGCGGCGCCGCGTCAGCCTTCGGCCGCGGCGATCAGATCGTCGACCTCAGCGGCCAGGAAGAGCCCCGCGTCGACGCCGAGCGCGTCGAAGATGCCCGCCAGCTCGAGGCTCACCACGCCGTGCAGCCGGCTCCAGGTCGCGAGGCCCAGCCGCAGTACCGCGGGGCTTCGCTCGCGATCGGGGTCGCGACTCGCGCTCCAGGCTGAGAGCTGCCGCGCAAGCGTCCCGGCCGGCCGCGCGTCGTCCGCCCCGAGGTCGGCGAGTGCATCGAGGATCAGCGACATGCTGCGCTGAGAGGGCGGGATGGCCTCTTGGGGTTCCTGAAAGTCGACCGGCCGGCGGGTGCCGAGCATCAGCCCGTAGCGGTAGGGGTTGGCAATCGCCCAGTCTCGATATCCCTCGGCGAGCGTTCGCAGCCGCGCGGCGGGCGAGCGGCGCGCACTGGCCGCGGCCGTCTCGTCGAGCTGATCCGCCAGGTCGCTCCAACCGTCCACGATCACCTCGGTGAGCAGCTCGTCGCGGCTCCTGTAGTAGCGGTAGATCGCCGGGCCCGACATCCCCATCTCCTTGCCGATGGCGTTGAGCGAGAGCCCATCGGGTCCGGATTCCTCGATCTGGCGTAGCGCGATCGAGCGGATCTCGGCACGGGTCTCTTCGCGGTAGCGCTCTCGTCTAGGCGGCATCCGGATCCGCATGTTACTGCCTCCTACTTGTGTTATAGTATCTAACTATCGTGATATGGATTAAGCAAAAGAGGACAGAGATGCAGACCGACAACATCCAGCCGACGCCGGATCCGAGGCGCTGGCTAGCGCTCGCGCTGCTGGCCCTGGCGCAATTCGTGGTCGTGCTCGACGCGTCGATCATGAACATCGCGCTGCCGTCGATCGGCCGGGCCTTCGATACCCCCACCGAGGAGCTGTCGTGGGTAATCAACGCGTACGTCCTGACATTCGGTGGCTTCCTCCTGCTCGGCGGGCGAATGGCCGATCTGCTCGGCAGACGGCGCGTGTTCATGACGGGGCTCGCCGTGTTCGGGCTCGCCTCGCTGGCCGGTGGACTGTCCGCCAACGAGGGCCAGCTGATAGCTGCGCGGGCCGTACAGGGGCTCGGCGCCGCGATCCTGGCTCCGTCCGCCCTCTCGATCGTCACGACGATCTTCCCCGAGGGTGCGGAGCGCAACAAGGCACTCAGCGTCTGGGGCGCCGTCGCGGGCGCGGGCGGCGTGGCAGGCGTGCTGCTCGGCGGCGTGCTGACCGATGCCTTCGGCTGGGAGGCCGTGCTCCTAGTGAACGTGCCGATCGCGCTGGTTGCCGTGCTGCTGGCGCCGCGTCTGATCGACGAGAGCCGCGCGGAGCTCGCCGAGCGGAGGTTCGACATCGCTGGTGCCTCCACCGTCACCGCCGGTGTGGCCGCGCTGGTCTACGGCCTGGTCGAGGCCGAGGGCGCCGGCTGGGCGTCCGGGCGGACGCTCGCCGCCTTTGCCGCCGCCGCACTGCTGCTGGCGACGTTTGTCGTAGTCGAGCGCCGGTCCAGTGCTCCGCTCGTCCCGTTCCGCGTGTTCCGGCTGAGGAGCGTGACCGGCGCAAACCTGGCGATGACCCTTGCCGGTGCGGCGATGTTCGGTCTGTTCTTCGTGCTGTCGATCTACATGCAGCAGATCCTCGGCTACGACGCGCTCGAGGCCGGGCTGGCTCAGCTCCCGCTCGCGCTGACGCTGGTCGCGTCCGCTTCGGCGGCCTCGGCGCTGGTGGAGCGGATGGGTGTCAAGCCCGTGCTCCTGGCAGGGCTGGCGCTGTTCGTGGCGGGGCTCGGCTGGCTGTCGTTCATCCCGGCGGACGGCACGCTCGTGGGGAACATCCTCGGGCCGTCGCTGCTGATCGGAGCCGGGCTCGGGCTCGCCTTCGTCCCGACCACCATCGCCGCCGTCAGCGGCGTCGGCCGAAACGAAGCGGGTCTCGCCAGCGGCCTCATCAACACGACCCAACAGGTGGGCGGGGCGCTGGGCCTGGCGGTGCTGGTGGCGGTGGCCACCTCCCAGACCGAGTCGTCGCTGGCGGGCGGCGCGGCGCCGCAGCTGGCCGTCACAGACGGGTTCCAGATCGCGCTGGCCGCCGCGGCCGGCATCGCGCTGCTGGCGCTGGTGGCCGCGGCCATTCTCCTGCCCTCGGAACGCCGCCGCTCGGTCGCTGCCGGGGAGACAGTGGCCCAGCTCTGAACGCCGGGTGGGGCCGGCCGCAGGGCCGGCCCCACCTACTTCCGCTCAGGCGTAGGCCGGCGTGCCGAACGTCGGCTTGTAGCCCATCAAGCGGCCGAGCCCAGCCCCCATCGCGAGCGCCGCACGCTGCATCCAGGCGGGCACCTTGGGCAGCCGCACCGTGTCGAAGTGGGCGCGCGCGATCACGGCGAGCCGGAACGGGTTGGGCATGCCCTTGCGGTTCGTCTTGCCCTCCGCAGCGAGCGTGAACATCGTCTCGATCAGCGACTCGAACTCAAGCGCCGGGCTCACCTCGCAGAGGAAGCGGGCGTCCGTCTCGCCCGCGTTCCAGAACCGATGCGGTGTGCCCGGCTCGACGGTCACGAGCTCGCCCGGAGCGGCGACGATCTCCTCGCGACCGGCCTTGAAGCCGACCTCACCCTCGAGCACCTCGAAGCGCTCGGTCTGGTGGGGATGAACGTGCGCGGCCGCAACGGAGCCGTCGGGGCTGATGATCGTCTCGACGAGCACGGACTCGCCGTCGGTCTCCTGCGAGGTCTTGTGGAAGATGAGAATCTCGCCGGTGACGGGGTTCTCGAGACGGTCTCCCTTGCGAATCATGTGGCTGTCCTTTCGTGCGTTTCGGAGTAGCTCGTTGATGCACGGACAGCCTGAATTCGCGCCGCCTTCCTGTCGTCGTCTCGGCGGCGGATCCTGAGTCACTCGCGAGGGTGATTCCGACGCCCTCCCCGAGGATGACCTCAGCCCGGCCTGATCAGCCCGGTCTCGTACGCGAAGATGACGGCCTGCACGCGGTCGCGCACGCCGAGCTTGGCGAGGATGCGCTTGATGTGAGTCTTGACCGTCGACTCCTCGATCACGAGGGCGGCGGCGATCTCCGCGTTCGACAGGCCGCGGGCCACGTGCTGGAGCACCTCCCGCTCGCGCGCCGTGAGCTCGTTGAGGCGCGGGTCGCCTGCCGCATCCGGCGCCGGGAGGCCGGCCATCTGCTCGATCACCCTGCTGGTGACGGACGGGGAGAGGAGCGAGTCGCCGGCGGCGATCGTGTGTATCGCGCCGATCAGCTCCTCCGGCCGCGTGCGCTTGAGCAGGAATCCCGAAGCGCCGGCACTCAGCGCCCCGAAGATGTAGTCGTCCTGCTCGAAGGTGGTGAGGATCACGACCTTGACCTCGGGGAAGGCCTCCAGCACCTCGCGGGTGGCGGAGATGCCGTCGAGGTCGGGCATGCGGACGTCCATCACTACGACGTCGGGCTCGAGCAGCCGCGTGCGGTAGGCGGCCTGGCGCCCGTCGTCGGCCTCCCCCACGAGCTCGATGCCCTCGTCGCTCGCGAGCACGCCGCGTAGACCGGCGCGCATCAGCGCGTCGTCGTCGACGATCAGCACCTTGACACGCGCGGTCATGCCGACTTGCCCGAGAAGGGCAGCCAGGCGTGCAGCTGGAAGCGGCCGTTCCTGGGTCCCGCCTCGAGGCTGCCCCCGAGCAGCGCCGCGCGCTCGCGCATGCCGATGACCCCGTGCCCGCCGCCGCTCGAGTCATCGCCGGGCGGGCGCGGGAGCGGGTTGCCGACGCTGACGTCGAGGGCATCGCGGCTGTAGGCGATCTCCACCTCCGCGCTGCCGTCCCCGTGACGAGCCGCGTTGGTGAGCGCCTCCTGGAGGATGCGGTAGGCGCCGCGGTCGACGCCCGGCGGGAGCGGGCGCCGCTCGCCGCTCACCGCCGTCGTCACGTGCAGCCCCGCCGCTCGATGCTGCGCGACGAGCCCGTCGAAGGCTGCCAGGCCCGGCGGCGGCTCGACCTCGGTGCCGCCGAGCGGCAGCGCGGCGTGCTCGCGCAGCACGCGCACCATCTGATCGATCTCGCCGACGGACTCGCGCGCGACCTCCTCGATCGTCGCGAACGCCTCGCGGGCGCTCTCCGGGTCGTCGGCGCTCTTGATCCTGCCAAGACCAGCATGGACCAGGATCACGTTCATTGCGTGCCCGGCGGAGTCGTGCAGGTCGCGGGCGATGCGCCCGCGCTCCTCCGCCGCGGCCAGGCGGCGCTCACGCTCGGCCTCGCGCTCTGCACGCATCGCGCGCTCCTCGAGCGCCGCCATGCGTTCCCGCCGCAGGCGTGTCCGGTCACCGGCCAGCCAGGCGCCGGTCCAGAGAGCCACGCCGAACAGCATGCCCGTGTCGAGGAACTCGCCGCTCGTGACCAGATGGCCGGCGAAGATCGCGACAACCAGCCCCACGGCAAGCGCGAGGCGGGACCGCGACGGGGTGCCTGCCGCCGCCACCCAGTAGAGCGCCAGCGTGGCACCGAGCGGCGGGCCGTCGGGATCCGCGACCAGCTGCAGCCCGATGCTGGCGAGCCCCGTGACGACGAACACGGGGAGCGGCGCCCGCCGGACCCAGAAGACCGGCAGCGAGGCGAGTGCAGCGAACAGCACTCCCGCCACGCTGACCTCGCCGCTGCCCTGGTCATGCTCCCCCGCGACGAGCAGCCCGATCGCACCCGCGAAGACGGCAAGGGCGATTGCGCCGTCCAGCAGGAGATCGTTGCGGCTGCGCCCTTCGGGGGTCATCTCGAGGCGAGCGTAGCGCTCCCCCGGTAGGCCGGAATCGCCCCTGGGGTGGACTGCGGTGTCCACCCTAAGGGGGACGAAGAATCGCTCGCGCGGAGGTTCTCGGCGGGGCGGGTCCGGCCTAGCGTGGCAGCCATGATGTCGTCGCTCACACGCTGGGTCCTGAGTCACAAGCGCACCGTCGTGATCACCTGGATCGCGCTCACGATTGCCGGCATCGCCGCCGCCGGACCCGCCTCCGACGCGCTCGAGAACGAGTTCTCGATCCCTGACAAGGAGAGCTGGAAAACGAACGTCGAGATCGCCGAGCGCTACAACGGCGACCGCAACGGCAGCGACCCCCTCCTGCCGGTGGTGACTCTTCCGCAGGGAGAGAGCGTGCGGTCGGCGGAGGTCCGCGCGGACCTGGCGCGCGTCGACGCGCGCCTGGAGCGGGCGCTGCCAGGCGCCCGGATCGCGTCCTACCCCTCGACCGGCGACAGCGTCTTCGTCTCGAAGGACGGCCGCACAGCCTTCGCGCTCGTCTATCCGCGTCCCGATCCCGGCTCCGCCTTTGGCGAGAACCCGCAGGCCGAGCGGGCGGCGAGCCAGGCGCTGAAGGGCGTCGAGGTGGGCGGCCAGCCGGTGCACCTGACCGGGTTCGACGCACTCGCCGAGGAGAGTGGCGAGACGGGCGGGCCTGGGGTGCTGCTCGAGGCGGTGCTGGGCGCGCTCGGCGCGCTCGTCGTGCTCGCCTTCGTGTTCGCCTCCCTGCTCGCGTTCGTGCCCCTGGTCATGGCCTTTGTGTCGATCATGACCACGTTCCTGCTCCTGCTCGGCCTCACCGAGCTGACCGCGGTGTCGCCGATCGTCCAATTCCTGATCGCCCTGATCGGGCTGGGCGTGGCGATCGACTATTCGCTGCTCGTCGCCACGCGCTGGCGCGAGGAACGCGCCCACGGCCGCAGCGGCGACGAGGCGGTTCAGCGCGCGATGGAGACCGCCGGCCGCGCGGTCGTGTTCAGCGGCCTGACCGTCGCGATCGGGCTGCTGGCGCTGGTCGCGCTACCGCTGCCGTTCCTGCGCTCGATGGGATACGGCGGCATGCTGATCCCGCTCGTCTCCACCGCCGTGGCGATCACGCTGCTCCCCGTGCTCCTCGCCAAGCTCGGCCCACGGCTCGACTGGCCCCACCGGCGCAGCGACGACAAGGCAAGTCGCGCCTGGACGCGCTGGGCCGCTGCCGTTTCAAGGCGGCGCTGGGTGGCCGCGGGCGCGGGCATGGCGGTGATCCTCGGGCTCGCCTTCGCGGCCACCGATCTTCAGCTCGGCACCTCGGATGCCGACACCGTCGCCCGCTCCGGCGACGCCAAGCAGGGGCTTGTGGCGCTCGAGCGGGCTGGCATCGGCGAGGGTGCTCTGCTCCCGCACGAGGTCCTCGTCGAGGGCGGCACCGACCCCGACAAGGTCGCGGCCGATCTGCGCGAGGTGGATGGGATCCACGGCGCGGTGGCGCCCGATGACGGATCATGGCGGCGCGACGGCACGGCGCTCGTCGAGGCGGTCCCGGTTCCGGACAGTGGCTCCGACGCCGGTGGCGCCACGCTCGAAGCCGTTCGCGACACGGCCCACGCCGCGGGTCCGGACGTGAGCGTCGGCGGCCAGCCGGCGGCCAACGCCGACTTCGTCGATGCCGTCTACGGAAGCTTCCCGTTGATGATCGCGCTGATCACCGTCACGACGTTCATCCTGCTGGCCCGGGCATTCCGATCGCTGCTCTTGCCTGCCAAGGCGATCGTGCTGAACGTGCTCAGCATCGCCGCGGCCTGGGGCGTCCTGGTACTCGTCTGGCAGCACGGCTACGGCTCGGAGCTGATCTGGGACATCCAGGCCACCGGCTCGATCCCGTCCTGGATGCCGCTGATGATCTTCGCCTTCCTGTTCGGGCTCTCGATGGACTACGAGGTGTTCATCCTCAGCCGCATGCGCGAGGAGTACGACCGCACCGGCTCGACCGAGACCGCGGTGGTGCAGGGCATCGGGCGGACCGGGCGGCTCGTGACGAGTGCAGCGCTGATCCTGTTTCTCTCGTTCACCTCGATGGCCTCGGGGCCGGAGACCGACGTCAAGATGCTGGCCACAGGGCTTGCGGCCGGGATCCTGATCGACGCGACCGTGATCCGCGCGCTGATCGTCCCTGCGGTGATCGCGCTGATGGGACGCTGGAACTGGTGGCTCCCCCGCCTACCCGCGCGGCTGCTGCGGGTCGATCCCTCGCTGCCACCACGCCCGGCCCTGGGCGAGAAGTCCTAGTGGTCTAGGCGCTGCTCGACTCCTCCCAGAGGTTGATGCCGACCTCGACGGCGTGCCGGTCGATCTCCTCGAGCTCGTCGTCCGAGAAGTCGAGGTTGTCGAGCGCCGCCAGGTTCTCGTCGAGCTGCTCAACGCTGCTCGCCCCGATCAGCGCCGAGGTCACGCGCGCGTCGCGCAGCACCCACGCGATGGCCATCTGCGCGAGCTTCTGCCCGCGCGCCGCGGCGAGCTCGTTGAGCGCGCGGACGTGGTCGAGGCGGTCCTCGGTGAGCATGTCGGTAGTGAGGGAGTCGCCCTCCGTCGCGCGCGAGCCCTCCGGCACCCCGTCGAGGTACTTCGAGGTCAGCATCCCCTGGGCGAGCGGCGAGAAGGCGATGCATCCCACGCCCTCCTCCTCGAGCACGTCCAGCAGGCCCTGCTCGACCCAGCGATTGAGCAGCGAGTAGGAGGGCTGGTGGATGAGAAGCGGCGTCCCCATCCCACGCAGGATCTCCGCCGCCTCGGCGGTCCGCTCGGGGCCATAGGAGGAGATACCGACGTAGAGCGCCTTGCCCTGGCGCACCGCGCTGTCGAGCGCGCCCATCGTCTCCTCGAGCGGGGTGTCGGGGTCGAAGCGGTGCGAGTAGAAAATGTCGACGTAGTCAAGACCCATGCGCGCGAGGCTTTGGTCGAGGCTCGCCAGCAGGTACTTGCGCGAGCCCCATTCGCCGTAGGGGCCGGGCCACATGTCCCACCCCGCTTTGGTCGAGATGATCAGCTCGTCGCGGTAGGGGCGCAGGTCGCCCTCGAGGATGCGCCCGAAGTTGCTCTCGGCGGAGCCGTAGGGCGGCCCGTAGTTGTTTGCCAGGTCGAAGTGCGTGACGCCGCGATCGAAGGCGCGCAGGAGCATCGCGCGGCTGCGCTCGAGCGCACGGTCGTGGCCGAAGTTGTGCCACAGCCCGAGCGACAGCGGCGGCAGCTTCAGGCCAGAGCGCCCACAGCGGCGGTAGTCCATCGAGTCGTAGCGATCGTCGGCGGCGATGTGCGTCATGCCTGGAACATAGGCGGCCGCGAGGAGGGGTGAGGTTCACCCTCAGGGTGGATTCTCGGCGGCGCGGGCGGCGCCGACAATCGCCACATGGCTCGCTTCGACCTCAGCTCACCCGCTCGCCCGTGCCGCCTCGGCCGCATCGCCGCCGGCCTCCTCATCGCCGGCGCGCTCTACCTCGCGGGCGATGTCGACGCTGCCGACGCCGACGTCACGTGCAGCTTCTCCGCGAGCGGCGCGCTCACGATCCAGAGCGGTCAGGCGATCGACAGCGCGACCATCGTTCGCAGCGGGAACAACATCGTGGTCAAGGACAACCAGAGCCCGGTGAGCTGCGGCGGCCAGCCGACCGTGTTCAACACCCACGTGATCGCGCACGCGGACAACTCGGGCGGCGAGAGCTACTTCACCATCGACCTGCGCGGCGGCCCGTTCACTCCCGGCCAGGTGGACGAGCCCGGCAACAGCGACGAGATCGACATCCAGGCGCTCATGGGCGCCGGCCCCGACAGGCTCTACATCTGGGGCGGCGCCGCCGGTGACTCCTGGCGGCTCGGCCGGACGGCCAACGGTGTCGGCGTCAACCTGAACCCCGACCAGGAGACGGCGCCCGGCGAGACGCTGGGCGTGGACGTCGACCTCCGCGACGCGGAGATGGCAGTGCTCCTCTCGGGGCCGGGCAACGACCGGGTGCTGGCAAACGGCGGCCCGGAGTTCAACGGCCCGCTGCCGTTCCGAGCCGACATCAACGCCGCCGAGGGCGACGACCTCGTGTTCGCAGGCAGCGGTTCCGGGTTCATCACCGCCGGACCCGGGCGCGACGAGGTGCATGGCGGTGCCGGCAGCGACTGGATGAGTGAGTACGGCCCCACGACTGAGGACGACGTCTACGACGGCGGCCCCGGCAGGGACGAGATCGCCTGGGGCGAGTTCGACACCTCGGTGCGCGCGGACCTGCGCCTGGCCGGTCGCCAGGACACGGGCGCCGCCGGCCGCGACCGGCTCTCCTCAATCGAGGATGCGGTCGTCTTCGAGACATCTGCCGACGCCGTCCTGATCGGCACCGACGGCGACAACGAGCTCCGCACCGGCGACGGCAACGACCTGATCGCGGGCCTCGGCGGGGCCGACCGCATCCGGAGCATCGGCGGGAACGACACGGTGAGCTACGCGACCCCGCCGGGGGGCGTCCGGCAGGGCGTGACGGTCGACCTCTCCAAGGTCGACGTCCCTCAGGACACCGGCGGCGCCGGCGTCGATCGGCTCGAGGGCATCGCCAACGTGATCGGCAGCCCGTTCGCAGACCGGCTGAGCGGCTCGCAGGTCGCCAACCGCTTCGAGGTACGTGACGGCAGCGGCGACACCGTCGTCTGCAGGGGCGGCGCGGACACCGTGGTCGCAGACGTCGAGGGCACGGACCCGGTCAGCGCGGACTGCGAGTCGGTGCAGTACGACTTCCGCCCCGACACGCGCATCGAGGCCGGAGCGGCCGGCCTCTCGCGGAACGCGGCCCCGAGCTTCCGCTTCAGCGCCACAAAGCAGGGATCGACGTTCGCGTGCTCGCTCGACGGAGCCCGCTTCGGCCGCTGCGGCGCCGTGCACAGGCTGCCGGCCGTGAACGACGGCGCCCACGTGCTACGCGTGCGCGCGCGGGACACGTTCGGCGCGCTGGACCTGAGCCCGGCCGTGCATGCCTTCTCGGTCGACACGGTCGCGCCGCGGATCACTCGCGGGCGCCTGTCAGCGAGCAGGCGGCTGAGCTACCGGCTCTCCGAGCGCGCCTCGATGCGGATCACCCTCACCCAGGGCAAGCGCACCCGCAAGCTGATGCGCACTGCCGCGCGCGGCGTCAACCGAGTCGCGCTCAGGCGCGTCGCGAGGCGGCTGAAGGCGCGCAGCGGACGTCTCACGCTGGTCGCGACCGACCGCGCCGGCAACCGCTCCAAGCCGCTGCGGCTGCGCATCAAGTAGCGCATCGCTTGACATATTCCTATATCGGTATATATTCTCCGCATGGCACGAGCGGCGACCACGGCAGACGCGTTCAACGCGGTCGCGGAGCCCCGGCGGCGTCAGATCCTTGACGTGCTGGCAGGCGGCGAGCGGCCCGTGGGTTACCTCGTCGAGGAGCTGGGACTGGCACAGCCGCAGGTCTCCAAGCATCTGCGGGTGCTGCGCGAGGTCGGCGCCGTCGTGGTGCGCAGCGACGGCCGCCGCCGGCTCTACCGGCTGAACGGCGAAGTGCTCAAGCCGATCCACGACTGGGTCAAGGGCTATGAGCAGTTCTGGTCCGAGCGGTTCGAGCAGCTCGATGTCGTACTCGAGGAACTCAAGGACAAGGAGCAAGGAGATGGCCGAGATGACGAGCAGTGGTAGCGCTCAGGTGACGCTGCCCACCGACGAGCAGATCCTGATCACGCGCGAGTTCGACGCGCCCAGGCATTTGGTCTACCGGGCCTGGACGACGCCCGAGCTGGTCGAGCGCTGGTGGAGCGGCCGCCGCGGCCGCGTGACGAGCGCCGAGATCGACCTGCGCGTGGGCGGCCAGTGGCGCTACGTGATGGTCGCGAACGAGGGCTTCGAGGTCGCCTTCCACGGCGAGTTCCGCGAGATCGTCCCGGACGAGCGGCTCGTCAACACCGAGGTGTACGAGATGCCCGGCGCCGACCCGCTGCCCGCCGAGGAGGAGCCCGTGAACACGATCACGTTCACGGAGACGGACGGTCGCACCACGCTCGCGTGCCTCATGCAGTGCCCGAGCAAGGAGCTGCGCGACATGATCATCGAGTCCGGCATGGAGGCCGGGATGCAGGAGTCGATGGACCTGCTGGAGGAGGTCGCGATCTCCCTGCGCTAACGGCCGCTCGGCGACGACCCGCCCCGGCCGGGGCGGGTCTCGCCGGACAGCGCTAACTCTGCTCGGCGCGCTCGCGGACCGCGGCGGGATCGCTGACCGGCGACGTCTTCGGCTCGGAGCCCGGTGTGTGGAGCAGGTTGTTGACGTCCTTGACGCCCGCAACCTTGGCCGCGGCTGCGCCGAGGGCCTTCACGTCCTCGGGGCGCTTGACCTCACCGCGCAGCTCGACGATTCCGTCCTGGGCGTTGACCACGACAGAGCCCTTCGGCGCGTCCTCGCCGCCGAGGACCTCGGACTCGACCTTGCGCGCCAGCGTCACGTCGTCGTACTCTCGGCCGGCCTGCCGCACCGGCGCGGTCGCCTCGTATGCCGCGCCCTTCGCCTTCGCAAGGCGATTGCGGCTACGCAGTAGTAGCGCGATCACGCAGCCGATCGCGCCAAGGGCGGCGACGCCCGCCGCGGCGAGGGGCCATGGGTTACTGAGGGGTGTCTTTTTCTGCCTCTTGAGCCTCATCTGAAACGGCTACCCGGGTGCCGCGGCTCGACAACCATGATCTTCAGCTGCGTCAGAATGCTCGAATGGGTCTATACGGCGATCACGTCCTACCGCGGATCGTCGACGTCGCCTGCGGGATGAAGAACGCCGCGCCGCAGCGCCGGAAGGTGTGCGAGGGGCTTGAGGGCGAGGTCGTCGAGATCGGCTTCGGCTCGGGTCACAACATCCCTTTCTATCCCGCGGCCGTGACGCGAGTGGCAGCGGTCGAGCCGGCGGACGTGGGCTGGAAGCTCGCCGCGAAGCGGCTCGCGGCGGCGCGCACCCCGATCGACCGCTCGGGCCTCGACGGCCAGTCGCTGCCGTTTCCCGACGACAGCTTCGACGCCGCGCTGTCGACGTGGACGATGTGCACGATCCCGGACCTGCCCGCCGCCCTCGCCGAGCTGCGGCGCGTGCTCAAGCCCGGCGGAAAGCTGCACTTCGTGGAGCACGGGCTGGCACCCGACGAGGGGGTGCGCCGTTGGCAGCATCGCCTCGAGCCGGTGCAGAAGCGGGTCTTCGGAGGCTGTCACCTCACCAGGCCGATCGTCGACCTCGTCTCGGGCGCCGGCTTCACCGTCACGGACGTCGACGCCTACTACGAGGAGGGCACGCCGAAGTTCCTGGGGGCGAACTCGCTCGGAACCGCCGTCTCGCCCTAGCGGCGCACGACGCTCGCCAGGCGCTCGACCGCCGCCTCCAGCTCGGGCTCGGTCAGGTGGCTGAACGACAGCCGCATGGTGTTGTGACCCTGGGCGCCGACGAAGAACGGCGGGCCGGGGACGTATGCGACCCCGGCCTCGAGCGCAGCGGGACGCAGGGCCATCGTGTCGACCGCGTCGGGCAGCGTCAGCCAGGTGAGGAAGCCGCCCGCCGGCTGCGTCCATCCCACGCCGTCGGACATGTGCCGCTCGAGCGCTCCCGACAGCGCCGCCCAGTGCGACGCGTACAGCGCCCGCGCTGCCGGCAGCTGGCGCTCGAAGCCGCCGCTGCGGCCGTACTCCTCGACCATCCGCTGCCCGAGGCCGCCCGCGCACTGGTCGGTGTTCTGCTTCGCTGCGGCGAGCTCTGCAACCACCTCGCGCGGCCCGACCGCCCAGCCGAGCCGCACGCCGGGGAAGAAGCTCTTCGAGAAGGTTCCGGCCTGCAGCACGAGCTCGGGTGCGAGCGACCAGAGCGTCGGCAGTGACGTGCCGTCGAAGGAGAGCTCGCGGTACGCGATGTCCTCGAGGATGAGCAGGCCATGCCGGCGACAGAGCTCGACGAGCGCGTGGCGGCGCTCGAGCGGCAGGGTCCGCCCAGTCGGGTTCTGGTACTCCGGGATCGTGTAGACGAACTTGGGTCGCAGTCCGGCTGCGAGCTGCGCTTCGAGCTCGTCGACCCGCAGCCCGTCCTCGTCCATCGCGATCGGCACGGCGTCGGCCTCCGCGCGGGCGAGCGCCATCAGCGCGGCGAGATAGGTCGGCGACTCGACGACGACCGGGTCGCCAGGATCGACGAGCGCCTGGCACATCAGCGTGATGCACTCCATCCCGCCGCTCGTGACAATCAGCTCGGCCGTCTCGGGGCGGCGGCCCTGGAGCTGCTCCTGCCGCTCGACGAGGTATTCGCGCACGCTCGGGAGCCCCTCGCAGGGCGTGTACTGCATCGCCACGGCGGCGTCCTCGCGCAGCAGGCGGGCGGCGATCTCGTCGAGCTCCTCGGTCGGGAACGTCTGCGGGTTGGGAAAGCCGCCGGTCATCGAGAGCACGCCGGGCGGGCTCCCGGCGAGGATCGTGGCGAGCTCCGTCCCGCCGGCCACGCGCGTCCGGCGTGCGAACGACTGTGCGAAGTCAGCCACGCTCATCGACTCGGAACGCCAGCGCGCTCGTCTCGCCGCGGTCGAGCGCGGCGACGTGCTCGTCGTGGTTGGTGAGGGCATGGAGGGCCTCGCCGCTCGCCTGCGCGGCGAGGATCGCGCGCTCGCTGCGCGCGATCGCCTCAGCACTGTCGAGCGCCGCTGCGATCCGCTCCTCGGCCGCGATCAGCAGCCCGTCATCGTCGCCGAAGACGATGTCGCCCGGGGACACCTCGACACCACCGCACGCGACCGTCGCGCCGGAGGCGGCTCGCGACACCGCCGTGCCGGAGCGCGGCGTCGTCCCGCGCGCGAACACCGGCAGCCCGATCTCGCGCAGCGCGCGCAGGTCGCGGCAGTAGCCGTCGGCGACGATCCCGGCGAGCCCGCGGCGGCGTGCCTCGGTCGCGAACAGCTCGCCGAACACGGCGCGCGTGCTCCTGCCCGTCCCGATCACGAGCACGTCGCCGGGCGCGGCCTCGGCGAGCGCGGCCATCACGGGCAGGTGGTCGTCCTCCGCCACGACCGTGAACGCCGGCCCGGCCATGCGCACGTCCGGGATCATCGCGCGCACGGAAGGGTCGACAACTGGCAGCGTCTTGTCCGCGTCCGAGAGCGCGGAGACGTCGATCTTCAGCAGCCGTTCGACGAGGTCCACGTCGGAGAGCCTGTCACACCGCAGGCTCTCCCCCGCGCCTACGCGGCGCTCGGCTCCCGGGCGAAGTTCCGGACGAGCCAGGAGACGAGCATCGCGTTCACCTCCTCCGGCTTCTCCTGCTGCAGCCAGTGCGCCGCGTCTGGGATCACGTGCTTCTCGAGCTGCGGCAGCAGCTCCTCCATCCCCTCGGTGTAGTCCGGCGGCAGGAACCAGTCGTCGGCCGCGCAGATCATCAGCGCCGGCTTGTCGTAGCGGAAGTCGTGACCGAGGCCCTCCTCCCAGTCCTTGTGGAGTGCGCGATACCAGTTGAGGCCACCGGTGAAGCCGGTCCGCTCGTAGGTGTCGACGTAGACCTTCAGCTCATCGTCGCTCACGATCGGCTCGCCGAACAGCTGCGGGTCGCCGACGAACACGCCCGCCGGGATCTCCTGGATCTCTGGCGGGGCGGCGCGGAACTCGGCGAGCGTGTAGCCGCGGCCTCGCAGCAGCGCGCGGAAGGTTGCCTCGACGTCGCGCTCGAGCAACGCCTCGCCCACTCCCGGCTCCTGGAAGGTGGCCATGTAGTGCTTGGGCCCGCGGATCTCGTTGTACGCCTCGATCAGGTCCTTGTCACCGGGCGTGAAGTAAGGGGTGCAGAGGCTCGCAGCCCCAAGCACGCGCTCGGGCTCGTAAGCGCCCGCATACCAGGCCGGCATCGAGCCCCAGTCATGACCGACCCAGATCGCTTGCTCGACGTCGAGCGCGTCGAGCAGCCCGCTGATGTCGCGGACGAGGTTCCGAACGCTGTACGTCTGCCTGTCTGCGGGTGCGTCGCTGCCGGCGAAGCCGCGCTGGTTCGGCGCGACGACGCGGAAGCCGGCGTCGACGATCGGGCCGATCTGGTTGCGCCACGAGTACGCGAGCTCGGGGAACCCGTGCAGCAGCAGGACAACAGGGCCCTCGCCGGCCTCGTGGACCTCGAGCGTGATGCCGTTCGTAGCGATCGGTCGAGCGGGCGGGAAGTCGGCGGTCATGCGCGGGACGCTAAACCGGGTCCCGCGCGCGCGTGGCGCTCGCGGGCGGCGGCGTTGTGACTTCCTCAATGCGCGACCGACGTTTTGCCTTGTAAGAACCTGGGTAAAGCTGCGGCGCCTCGCACCGGGTCCAATCAAGGGGAGAGGAGAGCCCAGGATGAGCCTCGACGCCGTGCGCCGGTTGCTGATTGCCGTAGCTGTCTGTGTGTGTGCATCGCTGGCGGTGACAGCGGCCGCGGCGGGCCAGGTGGGCCGGGGCATCGACCCGCACCAGGGCCTGAGCCTGGTCGAGGTCGACTTCCCCAGCAAGACGGCAGCGATGCGGCTGCAGCTGAAGGCGCAGCGCTACGGGGTCGAGTTCAACGATCACTATCTGCGCCGCAACCACGACGGCTCGGTCACGGCGACCGTGT
>Ga0081538_10001280_pt1 | contig 26144 bp, 22 predicted proteins | sample TabmetS5T2R1_FD_71022 | JGI IMG/M metagenome (GOLD analysis project Ga0081538, IMG submission 71022) | Tabebuia heterophylla rhizosphere microbial communities from the University of Puerto Rico - S5T2R1 | ecosystem: Host-associated > Plants > Roots > Rhizosphere ... | reverse complement strand
AGTGTGTTGGCACACATGCCAGAGGCAATCGGCGCTTGGGCACGCACGCTCCGCCGCCGCTCCGGCGGGCGGCCGATTGCGGTCTGCCTGGAGTTGACCAAAGGTCCCCCTCTCGCTCACCGCAATCGTGTACAATGGGACATCGGCGCGAGTGTAGAGGGGTTGGGGAGGGATGTCAATCATCGCGCCAAGGGTCGTACACCTGCGGCCGCGACACGGTCGGCTTCACTCCGCACTGGCGGAAAGGAAATTGGGTCTGTGCCATTCTCGATGAAGGTCGACGGTGATTGGTTGTAAGTGTTCAGGGGGTCATGTGTGAAGGTGATTGAGGGCGACAGAATGTTTCCTTTCTTCTGACATGTTGCCGGCTGCTTCCCGATCGCCCCCTGCAAGGGTCCCTGCCGAGCGGTGCACTTTCTCCTGCCACTCCTCTAGATACCTGGTATACTCGCGGTGCGCTTCCCATAGAGACTCCACCTTGACGGACGTTGCGCTCCTGTGGCACACACGCCAGCGGAGTGGATGGGCGGTCATGACCTTTGAGGAGATCCTCGATCAAGCCATCGCGATGCTCCAGCGCCGCGGACGCCTGACCTACGGGACCCTGAAGCGGCAGTTTCAGCTGGACGACGCGGCCTTGGACGATTTGAAGAACGAGCTCATCGAGGGCCAACGCTTGGCGGTCGATGAGCGGGGTAACGTCCTGGTCTGGACGGGTGAGCCCGGCACGGCCTCGCCGGTCGCCCCGCAATCCACGCGTGCACCCCTCGCCTATACACCCCCATATCTTGCCGAGAAGATCCTGACCTCCAAAAGCGCTCTGGAGGGGGAACGTAAGCAGGTCACCGTGCTCTTTGCCGACCTCAAAGGCTCCATGGAACTGCTGGCGGACCGCGACCCCGAGGAGGCGCGCCAGCTCCTCGATCCGGTGTTGGAGCGTCTGATGGCGGCGGTGCACCGCTATGAAGGCACGGTCAACCAGATCATGGGCGATGGCATTATGGCGCTCTTCGGGGCGCCCGTGGCGCATGAGGATCACGCCGTGCGGGCCTGTTACGCCGCCCTGGCCATGCAGGAGGCCATCCGCCGCTATAGCGCCGAGGTGCGCCGGACCCACGGCGTGGAGGTGCAGATCCGCGTGGGCCTCAACTCGGGCGAAGTGGTGGTCCGCGCCATTGGCAACGACCTGCACATGGACTACTCGGCCCTAGGCCAGACCACGCACCTGGCGGCCCGGATGGAGCAGCTCGCCACGCCCGGGAGCATTCGCCTGACCGCCGAGACGCTGCGGCTGGTGGAAGGCCTGGTCCAGGTCAGCGCCCTGGGCCCCGTGCCGGTCAAGGGCCTGGCGGAGCCGGTGGAGGTCTATGAACTGGTCGGGGCCAGCACCCTGCGCGGTCGCTTCCAGGCGGGGGTGGTACGAGGCCTAACGCGCTTTGTCGGGCGGGACCAGGAGCTGATGGTCATCCAGCAGGCTCTGGTCCAGGCGCAGGCCGGGCATGGCCAGGTGGTCGCGCTGGTGGGTGAGGCCGGCGTGGGCAAGTCGCGCCTGGTCTATGAGGTCGTCCAGACCCACCAGACGCAGCGATGGCTGGTCCTGGAGAGTGCCTCGGTCTCCTACGGCAAGGCCACGCCGTATTTCCCCATCATCGAACTGCTCAAGCGCTACTGTCATGTGGACGACGGCGATGACGTGCGTACCATCCGCGCCAAGGTCACCGGGCAGGTCTTGACGCTCGACGCGCTGCTCCAGGACACCGTGCCGGCGCTGCTGTCACTCCTGGACGCCCTGCCGGAGGACAGCCCGTTCCTCACGCTCGACCCGCCGCAGCGCCGCCAGCGCACGCTCGAGGCCCTGAAGCGGGTGCTGCTCCGCGAGAGCCAGGTGCAGCCGCTGCTCCTGGTCTGTGAGGACCTGCACTGGACTGATTCGGAAACCCAGGCCCTCCTCAATACCCTGGTCGAGAGCCTGCCGACCACCCGTATTCTCCTCCTGGTCAATTATCGCCCCGAGTATCAGCACGGCTGGGGCAGCAAGACCTACTACACGCAAGTGCGGCTGAACCCGTTGCCGCCGGAGACGGCCGAGCAGCTCCTCGGTGCGTTGCTCGGGCCCGACCCCGGCCTCGAGCCGCTCACGCGGGTATTGATTGCGCGGACGGAGGGCAACCCGTTCTTCCTGGAGGAGAGCGTGCGGACGCTCGTCGAGACCGGGTCCTTGCTGGGTGAACGCGGGGCCTACCAACTGGCGCGGCCGCTCCCTACGATCCAGGTCTCGGCCACGGTGCAGGTCGTGCTGGCCGCGCGCATCGACCGCCTGTCGCCCGCGGACAAGGTACTCTTACAAACGGCGGCGGTGGTCGGCAAGGACGTGCCGCTGGCGCTGCTGCAGGCGGTTGCCGACGTCGCTGAGGGCGCGCTGCACGCCGCCATTGGTCGCCTGCAGGCCGCCGAGTTCCTGTACGAGACCCGCCTGTTTCCCGACCATGAATACACCTTCAAGCACGCCCTCACCCACGAAGTGGCCTACAGCAGCCTCCTGCTGGAGCGCCGTCGGGGACTGCATGCGCGCCTGGTCGAGGCCCTCGAGGCGCTGACGGCCGAGCGGGTGGCCGAGCAGGTCGAACGACTGGCGCACCATGCCCTGCGGGGCGAGGTGTGGGGCAAGGCCGTCACCTACTGCCAGCAGGCCGGCGCCAGGGCGTGGGACCACGCCGCGTTCCGCGAGGCGGTGGCCGCCTTCGAGCAGGGCCTCCAGGCCCTCGCGCACCTGCCCGAGCCCGGTGACACCAATGGGCTGGCCCTCGAGCTCCGCCTCGGGTTGGGAGGCGCGTTGCGCGTACTGGGAGAGTATGGGCGGTGCCGCGCCCTGTTGAGCGATGCCGAGGCCCTGGCCAGGGCAATCGACGATCGGGCCCGACTGGGACGGGTGCTGGCTGGGATGTCCAATGTACTCAGGCTGATGGGAGACCACGACGGCGCCATGGCGGCGGGCCGGCAGGCCCTCGAACTTGCGGCCGAGCTCGGCGACAGCGCCTTGCAGGTACAAGCATCCCATATCCTGGGGCAGGCATACTATGTCATCGGCGACTTCGGCCGGGCGGCCGCGCTGCTGCGGCGCAACGTGGAGGCGGCGGACCTGGAGCCTGGCACGCCCAGTGCCGACATGCTGATCTCGTCCCGGGCGTGGCTGGCGCGGACCCTGAGCACGCTCGGAGCCTTCGCCGAGGGTCGGCGCCATGGAGAGGAGGCGCTCCGCCTGGCCACGTTGGAAGGCCGAGGGAACGTACTGATCCTCGCCCACAGCTACCTCGGCCTCCTGCACCTCGCGCAAGGGGACCTGGAACATGCTATCCGGCTGCTCGACCAGGGCTTGTCCCTCTGTCGGGCCTCCGGCAACCGGAACGATTTGCGAGTGATTATGGTGAGCCTGGGCTCTGCCTGTGCACTCCAGGGGCGCCTGGTGGAGGGGCGCGCGCTGCTGGAGGAGGCGATGAGCGTAAGTATCCGCACAGGCCTGCCGTCAGGTCAGGCATACCAGGTCGCACGGCTCAGCGAGATCTGTCGGCTGGAGGGATGCCACGATGAGGCCTTGCAGCACGCCCACCAGGCGCTCGACCTGGCCCGGCAGCTCAAGGCACGCGGGGACGAGGCCCTCGCGCTGCACCAGATCGGCACCGTCTACGCCCACAGCAATCCTCCAGATGCCGCGCAGGCCGAAGCCCATTACCGGCAGGCCCTCGCCCTGGCCGAGGAACTGGGCATGCGCCCGCTCCAGGCCCACTGCCACCGTGGCCTCGGCACCCTCTATGCGAAGATCGGCCGCCGTGAGCAAGCCCGCACCGAATTGTCTCTGGCGGTCGAGCTCTACCGTGCCATGGAGATGGCCTTTTGGCTGCCGCAAGTCGAGGCGGCACTAGCCCAGGTGGAGGGGCGCTGATCACGTCTCGTGACCACTCACATCGCAGCTGGCCACCTACGAAGCCGTCAGCGGCATGATTTGAGAGGGATCCGGTGCCTACTGCTCCTCCGCTTCCAACGGGGCTTGCGTTTGATACGGCCAGTTGGGAACAAACGCCGTTCATCGTGTGCCAATGGATCATCCGTCTGCTCGCCGTCATCCAGCAACAGGCAGAGCGGATTGCTGCGCTCGAAGCTCGCCTCTCCCAGAACTCCGGCAACTCCGATCGTCCGCCCTCATCAGATCCGCCGCATGAGAAACGGTTAGCCCGCGCTGGCATGCAGGGTCGCCCTGGGGCCAAGCCGGGGCATGCCGGGCATCGCCAAGCGCAATTGCCCGCCACGGAGGTCCTCGCAGTCAAGCCCGAGGCCTGTCCGTGTGGTCAACGGGAGTTTCCCGAGACACGGCCTTATTATACGCATCAGGTGATTGAGCTGCCCGAGATCCAGATGCAGGTGACGCATGTGGTCCTGCACGAGGCCTGCTGTCCCCAGTGTGGCCGCCTCCTGAAAGCCCCGTTGCCAGAGGCGCACCGCTATGGGTATGGTCCTCGGTTGACGGCACTTATTGGCGAGCTATCGGGCAGTCAGCGAGCCAGCCGCAGCGCGGTGCAGGAGTTTTGCACGTCCGTGTTGGGAATACCCATGAGCCGGGGGACCATTCAACGGGCCGTGGATCGGGTCTCCGAAGCCATCACACCACATTATGAGGCGATTGCCGGGAAGGCCCGCGGGGCCAAGGTGAACTATATTGACGAGACTGCCTGGTATCAGCATGGCGTGTTGGCATGGCTATGGGTGATGGTCAATACGACGGTCGCTCTTTTTACCGTGCACGCCAGCCGCAGCCGGGCGGCCTTTGAGGCCCTGATCGAGCGCTGGGCGGGGATCCTGGTGAGCGACGGCTATGGCGTGTACCAACAGTGGGTGCACGGTCGGCAGACGTGCTTGGCCCATTTGATCCGCCGGGCGCGTGGCTTGGCAGAGCGCCGCGATCCCGAGATAGCCTGGTTTGGGGGTCGGGTCATGCGTGAGCTGCAACGGTTAGTGCACTGGGCGACGGCCCCGCCAACCAGTGGGGAAGTGCAAACGTGGTATGCCCGCATGGTCCACCTGCTGGGGCGCTACCGGCAGCGGTCAGATGAGGCGGGGACGTTTGCGCGCACGCTGGATCGGGAACTAGGCGCCATGTGGACGTGCGTGGTGGAAGAAGGCGTCGAACCCACGAATAACCGTGCGGAGCGGGCGTTGCGGTTTGCTGTGCTCTGGCGCAAGACCATGCAAGGGACCTACAATGCCAAGGGAGATCGCTGGGTGGAGCGGATTCTCTCGCTGCGGGAGACATGCCGCCTGCGGGGCATGCCCACCTTCCCGATCTTAGTGGAGGCGGTCGTATGCTACTTTCACGGCCAGCCTCCAGATGTCTCCTGGATCTAACCCCCTGAACACTTACCTTGACTCTATAGGCGGAGCGGCTTGAGAGACAGCTCGCCGACATGGCGAGCTGTCTGCCAGCGGGTGAACCGTCGAGAACGCTCTTCACTCAGCTCCAGGAACTTAAGGAGGTGCTGAAGTTGCAGCTCGGCATTCACATTCGGGCAGAGGCCCTGGCTTCGGCCGCAAATTAGTGGAGGCCGGAAAAGGCGTGCAACGACAATGGTTGCCGCCAATCCCTCCCAAAAGTGTCCGTGCCCCCCTTTTCGCGCCGGTTAGCTGCGCGTCATATACTTTGGCTGCCACGAGATCAGTGCGAGACGTTCAGGTGTAGCTCCCTGTATGGCATAGCCGTCAGGTGTTTCCACGAGTAATTCGCGCATGGCCCGCTGCAGCCGTGCATCTTCGGCGGTATCCGGCTTGACATGGATGCGTTCTCTGAGGGTTTCCAGTGCCCCTTGCCAATCCTTGAACACTCTGGGGGGTCTGGGGTCAAACATTTCGAGGTGGGGGTAGATATCTATTTCCCAAAGCACTTGTATCAATTCCCTCGCGCCGGGCAGCTCCTGCCTGTCCTCACCATGCACCGCACGCCAAAATGGGGCGTAACGGGCCATGGGAGGACGCATGAACGTGGGCATCAAGACCTTTTGCCGCGCGTGTGCCACCAGTTTCCCGACGAAAGCACGGATGTCCTCGACCATATAGATGACGTGGGCCGAGAGCACGACATCGGCTGATTCTACTTCGGCTTCCTCCCACCGCTTCGCTACCAAGCTGACATTATCGATCCCAGCCTCCGCAGCGGTCTGGCGAAGGCTCTTCCCCATGCTTGGCGACGGCTCGACCACCGTGACATGCTGGCAGCAGAGCGCCAAGGGCAGGGCATACCTGCCGGCGCCTCCTCCGACGTCTAGCACTGTCATGGCAGGAGCGACCTCCCGCACCAGACGGTTGACTTCCACGTCGTCTGTCCGGCGCGGGTTGGCCTTGAAGAGGGGGGAGACGACCTCCCAGCGGTCCACAGCGGCGATTCCCAGGGCTGTCCTGATTTTCCGCGATTGCGCATGATGCGCGGCCACGCGCTGCTTCCAGACCTCTATCGCTGACATACCCTTTTCTCCATGCCTCGACGGCACCCGACCGGTGCTTGCCACAGACAGGTGCGGCGGAAAGGCCTTGAGGTGTCCTGGGGCCTGCGCCGCTTCATGCGTCCGGAGGTGGGACCACCACTTGCTCATATGGGTGCCGGCGCGTGATCAGCTGCGAGTGCTGGAACACATCCAATGCGACCTCGTACGCGGCGCGTGCGATCGTCACGGGCGGGCTCCAGTTGCCGAGCCGCTGGTAGAACGCGATCGTGGCCGTCAGCGCAGCCTGATCCACCTGCGGGAAAAACCTCTGTTCCGCCTGGGCGATCTCGGCCGCAGGCGCCGTGTTCACCCACTCCCGTGCCTTCCGATACGCCCGCATGAACCGTGTGGCCTCCGGCCGCCGCAGCCACTCCCGTGTCGCCGTCAGGCTACTGAACGCCACGGGCCCGATGACCTCCCCCACGGAGGCCACGATGTGCGCCACCTGCTCGTGCTCGAGTTGCTGCGGATACGGCCCCTGCTCGTGGAAATAGTCGCCCTGCCCTTGACGCCACGCCGCCATCATCGCCTCTGAGCTGCCAGCGTTCACCGCTTGGACCTGCTTGAGGTCGACGCCTCGCTTGTGCATCGCATACGCCAGCATCGCCTGCGGTTGTCCTCCATGGACGAACATGAATGCGCCCGACAGCAGTTTGTCCCACGAGAATGTCGGATCTGGACGGCGAGCGGCGATCAGGAACCCGTCGCGCTCATTGATCTGGGCGAAGTGCACCGTCGGGGGTTGCTGTCCCTGCTCCAGAGGCGTCCAGCTTGCCGAGACCGCTGACTGCGCCACATCGATCTCGCCGGCCGTGAGCAGCTGCGCCACCGTCTTCCCCGGCGGCAGGGGCGCATAGACCGGCTCGAATCCTTCCTCCTGGAGAAACCCACCCGCGATAGCGCCGATGAGCGGGCTGTAAAAGGCCGAATGCCGTGAAGCCATCACACGCAGAACAGTCATAGCCGTGTCTCCTTGTCGAGGTCCGCCTCAGGGGCTCGCTCGGCAGTCACGCAGAGTCAACCGTGGATTGTCTTCCCTCAGGTACTTGTTCTCCGGGGGAGAATGGGCGATACTGGGTGCCATGATACACATCCCATCGCTCGTGGACAACGTCAAACGCTTTGCGACCATCCGCGTCCTGGCTCCCACACACCATGACACCTCTTCCCTGCAGACCGGGGAAAACACCGCATAGCCAGGAGGGCATCCCCTGACGCCAGCGCGGACAGGAAAGGAGCAGCGATGATTGAGAAACGACCGTTCGGACGGACCGGCCACCTGAGCACGGTGACGCTCTTTGGTGCGGCGGCGCTCAGCCGCGCGACACAGGCCGAGGCGGATCGCGTTTTGGACATCCTCCTCGAATACGGCGTCAATCATATCGACGTCGCGGCGCGCTATGGCGATGCTGAACTCCGTATCGCCCCCTGGATGGCGCGTCATCGCCGCGATTTCTTCCTCGCCACCAAGACCGGAAAGCGCCTTTACCAGGACGCCCGTGACGAGATCCACCGGTCGCTTGATCGCCTGCAGGTCGACTCCATTGATCTGATTCAGCTGCACGCACTGTTTCACCCGGACGACTGGGACCTGACGGTGGGGCCGGGCGGGGCGTTGGAAGCGGCGATCGAAGCCCGGGAGCAGGGCCTCGTGCGCTTCATCGGGGTCACTGGACATGGCTGGACCATTGCCGCGATGCATAAGCGTAGCCTGGAGCGGTTCGACTTTGATTCCATTCTGCTGCCCTATAATTACGTCATGTACCAGAACGAGCGCTATCGCGAGGATTTCGATGCGGTGCTCCGGCTCTGTCAAGAGCGGCAAGTCGCCGTCCAGACCATCAAAGCGATTGCACGCGGGCCGTGGGCCACAACCGACAAGACACGGAACACCTGGTATCAGCCCCTGGAAGAGCAGGCGGACATCGACCGTGCGGTGCACTGGGCCATCGGCCTTCCTGATATTTTTCTCAACACGGCCGCCGATATCCACTTACTTCCGAAGATCCTGGACGCTGCCAGCCGGTACGCTCAGCGGCCAGATGACGACGCCATGACGGCCATGCTTGAGAAGCAATACATGACGACGCTCTTCGGACTCGGCCCTCAAGCCATCCGATAGTGTGCCACTGGAAAGCGCCGATAGGCCTCAACACCCAGACCGGGACGGTGCGCAGCCTTTACTCCCTCTCTCACTGGGGGAGGGAGTTCCCATCGCTCGATGACGCTCTGCTGCCCTCCCCCTCTCTCTCCCGGACGGAGAGGGAACACCGGCGCTCCTCCCGGGGCCTATGCCTTCAAGGGCAGGGGTTAGGGCGGGGATGAAATGATGGCATGCGGTACGTAGGCAGTGCCCGACGACGGAAGGAGAACCTCATGGCCAATGCCAAAGTCTTGATGACCGGCGCGGCAGGGTATATCGCCAGCCAGCTGTTGCCAACCTTTCGTGAGCGGTACGATCTGATCTTAGTCGACGTCACGCGGAAGAACCGCCAGGGCGAGGAGATCAAGGATATCGTGATTCTCGACCTGATTGACCCCGATCGCCGCAAGTACGCGCGCTACTTCGAGGGGGTGGACGCGGTCGTGCATCTGGGCTACAAGCGCCGCAGCGGCCCTAACCCTCTGGAGCACTTTTTCGATGAGAAACAAAACGTCGAGATGGCCTACAACGTCCTCCGGACAGCCTATGAAGCCGGCGTCAAGCGCGTCGTCATGGCCAGCTCCAATCATGCCGCCGACTGGTATGAGCACGCTTTGATTCACCAACGCGCCATGGAAGTGTTAGATCCGTATACTCTACCCCTGTCAGATAACTTCTATGGCTGGGCCAAGGCCACGTACGAACACCTGGGGTTTTTATTCGCCTGTGGCGGTATGGACTTCCGTGATGCGAGCGGACGGGAACGACACACGGGTGGCAATCTCGGCACGGCGCGTCAGATGGGCGTCGTGATGGTCCGTATCGGCGCGCCTCGTGAGCTCGATATCACCCTGTATAAGGGCGACCCCATGACCTACAAGCGCGACCTGGGAGCCTATATCAGTCCACGCGACCTGACACAGCTGATCAGCAAGGCCATCGACACCCCGCACATCGAGAATGAACACGGTGTCCCCTGGCAGGTCGTCTATGGCATTAGCGACAACACCCGGGCGTTCTGGTCGCTGGCCAACGCCCGGAAGGTCTTGGGCTATGAGCCGGAGGACGACTCGGAGGTCAAATTCGCCAAAGACATTCAGGGGTTTCTGGTGGGCGACGGGGCGACCGGCGGGGTGGGAAGAGTAGCAAGTTGAGTGCCAACTTGAGGCCGTCCGCCATTGCCGCAGCCATGCTGGTGGGATGCGGTGCCACAAGGAACCTTCACCGTGAGAGCCAAGGGAAGATCGGCTCTCTGTTGAGCCAGGATGCCAACGAGGCGGGAAGATCAAGGGCGTGCAAGAGTGCCTCATTGAGTTCCACCCAGCCGCTTTCGAACCCATGTTCCGCCAAGCCGCGCTCGATGCCCTCTTGCATCGCCGCCACGAGCATGTGAAGCGGCTCGTCAAGCGCCGCCGTGGGGCCGGTGGTACGTCCCTCATAGGACGCTTGGCATGCCGATTTGGAGAAGGAATGGAACCCCCGGCAGGTCATTGGGCGTATGGCATATACCGCACAGCGGCCCTCGGCCGTGAGTAAGCCACATGGGCGCTGGCCGACGGGAGCACTGAGCCGCTCGCGCAAGCGCCGTCGCACCTCGGCGAGGTCGTCGGGGGACGCCGTGCGTCGCAGGTGGTCGGCAATGCGCAGCACCTCCAGAGGCATGGCGTCGGTCCACAGAAAGCAGCAGAAGAAACACCCAGGTGCGCAGGCGTGTTCTGTGTGTTGTGGCCATTGCTGCACGGCCTCATCTGCCGCGCTGTGGAGTTGCTCCAGGAGCGCCCACGCCTCGGCCGGCGTCCGGATGCCGTGCGCGAACTGCCGCGCCGCCTCGCGTGGCTGGGCGAACGCCCGGCGTAATGTTTCATCCCATGGCCGTGGCTCTGGATTCCTCTGCGTCATCGACGATGTCCTCCTGAATGCAACGCCTCATTCGCCGCAGTCATCTCTCGTGTTGCATTCCCCCAGGCGCGAGAAGCTGGCCGACTTCCGCAGGGGAAACCGGTGCGTGGAATCAGTGGGACCATGGGATCATCCCTTCGTTCATGTCGGAACTTCAGCCATCCTCTAGAAGGGATGGACGTTCGCGCACATGTTATGATATATCCTGCCAGGTCGTCAGCTCATCCAGAGGGTCTGGACCATAGAGCCCAGCGACCCTAGGCAACCCGCCTTCGACCACGAGCGCTGTTGTCGTGCGTCTGCGTCGGCCGGGTGCCCTACAGCCTAATTGTGGAGGAATTCATGCCAACCTACGTCGATCCCAATGCCTGCAATGCCTGTGCGGGCGTCCACCAGGGGCCATTGTGCGTGTACATCTGTCCCAACGACTTGATGGTCCTCAGTGCGGACACCAAGAAGGGCTTCAATCAGGAGCCCGAGATGTGTTCCGAGTGTTATGCGTGCGTCAAGCTCTGCCCGCAGGATGCCATCTTTGTCCGAGGCTATGCTGACTTCGTGCCCTTGGGCGCCAGCGTCCAACCGAAGCGGGTGGAGGGCGGTCTCACCTGGAGTGTAAAATTCCGGGATGGCCGTGAATTGCGTTTCACCTATCCGTCTAGGGCGACCCCGGTCGGCTCCACCGAACCATATAAGAACTTCGATGAAGACCCAGCGCGGGACTTGCGGAGTCAAACCCTGGCAGGCGAGTCCCGTTGGCTCGGCGTGGAGAGATTACCCACTCTCAAGTCCCGCTAGCTAGCCTGGTTGAGGCAATTGTAGGGCGTGAGCATTGGAGGAACGAGGCGAGATGGCAGCACCAAGTACGCGAACAGTGGAGTGTGATATCCTCATTATCGGTGGCGGCATGTCCGGCTGTGGCGCGGCATTCGAAGCCAAATACTGGGGGAAGGACTTGCGCGTCGTCATGGTGGAAAAGGCCGTGATCGAGCGCAGTGGCGCGACGGGTGAAGGGCTCTCTGCCATCAATTGTTACATGGGACAGCGCTACGGCTGGAACACACCTGAGGACTTCGTCAAGTACGTGGTCAATGATATGATGGGGCTGGCGCGGGAAGATCTGGTCTATGATGTGGGCCGCCACGTCGATTCCTCCGTGCACCTGCTCGAAGAGTGGGGCTTACCCATCTGGAAGAAGGATAACGGCCAGTACGAACGCATCGGTCGCTGGCAGATTCCGATTCACGGCGAATCGATCAAGCCGATCGCCGCCGAACCGGCCCGCAAAGCTCTCGGCGAAGGGAACCTCTATGAACGTATCGCCATCACGCATCTATTAACCGATGCCGATGATGCCGGCCGGATCGCCGGGGCGATCGGCTTTGCGGTGCGTGAAAATGCCTTCTACGTCTTCAGGGCTAAGGCGGTGATCATCGCCAGCGGCGGCTCATCCAACGTCTTCCGACCACGCTCGACCGAAGAGGGTCTGGGCCGTACCTGGTATTCGGTGTTCGCGACCGGTTCCGCCTACGGCTTGATGATCCCGATCGGCACCGAAATGACGCAGATGGAGCACCGCTTCGTGCCCACCAGATTTAAGGATGGGTACGGTCCGGTCGGCATGTGGTTCCAGTATTTTCACGCCCGCGCCACCAACGCCTACGGTGAGGACTACACCGTGACCCGCGCTGACGAGCTGAAGAAGTATGAGCCCTATGGGTCCGCCATCCCGACCCCGACGCCCCTACGCAACCACCAGATGTTCCTGGATGTGCGTGCGGGGCTCGGTCCGATCTATATGCGCACTGAAGAGGCCATGCAAAAGCTGGCCCAGGGCGACCCGACCAAGATGGACAAGGTGCGCGCCGAGGCGTGGGAAGATTTCCTCGACATGACGATCGCCCAAGCGCTGACCTGGGCAGCGCAAAACATCGCTCCGGAAGTCACGCCCTCGGAGATCGTTCTGGCCGAGCCCTACATCATGGGGTCGCACTCGGGCGAGGCCGGTGCCTGGGTCAGCGGTCCGGAGGACTTGTCGCCCCCTGACTACTTCTGGGGCTATAACAAGATGACCAGTATCCATGGCCTTTTCGCCGCAGGGGATGGCGTGGGTGCGGCGCCGCACAAGTTTTCCTCGGGTTCCTTCACCGAAGGCCGGTTAGCCGCCAAAGCCGCCGTGCGGTATGTCCTGGACCACCCCTCGGCTCCCACCCTCAGCAACGGTGCCATTCGCCAACTCCAGAACGCGATCTGGGCGCCTCTAGAGACCTTCGAAGCGCATAAGGGGGCTTCCAGCGCCGAAGAGGTGAACCCGCACTACATCACCCCCAAGCAGGGCTTGGTCCGCCTGCAAAAGATCATGGACGAGTATGCCGGCGGCACCTCCGCCTGGTATACCACCAATGCGCCCTTGCTGCAACGTGGGATCGAGCTCATTCAGTTGTTGCGCGCCGATCTGCAACAGCTGGGGGCGCGGAACCTGCACGAGCTACTGCGTTGCTGGGAGCTCTGGCACCGCACCTGGGTGGGCGAGGTCCACATGCGGCATCTGCTGCATCGGCAGGAAACCCGCTGGCCGGGGTATTACTACCGCGCCGATTATCCCGAGCTGGATGATGTCCACTGGCGGGTGTTCGTCAACTCCCGTTACCGGGCCGCCAACGACACATGGGAGATCTTCACGAAGCCCTATATCAACCTGGTGCGCTAAGCTCTTCCCTTCCGCTCCGCGTCTATGACCGTCCAACGGCTAGTCGATCAAAATGAGAGCTTATCTCTCAAAATGAGAGCTCTGCGTGGGCTGAGATCGCCTTGATCTCGGCTTGACCTGTATTCAGAGAACAAATGCCCGTCTCTCAGAATGAGAGCCTCGTACGCCTTCGGGCTACGTGTGGAACCTTCGTCGGCTGCCCTTTGGCTAGCACCAGTCAAGGCTTCAAACTCGATCGAACTGCTCGGCGTTGGCCCGAGCTGAGGGCGGAGGACGCTGTCCGACCAGCATTCGGAACAACAGCGTGTGCGAATCTATAGGGTAACAATGCAACGTCGATTGCTTTAGCGTTCAGCCGCGGCAACGGTTGATCCGGGTTGGCTCGCCTCCTCTGGCGTCGGCCGGGTGCGCAGGACGGCCATAGTACGGCCTTGCAGCTCGTACGGTTGTCCCTCTGAGTACGGCCGTGGCTTGCCCTGGGGATCCGCGGTATCGAGGAGGCACTCCCACGCTTGCCCGTCTTTCAAGGGGGGCAGTGTGAAGGGAATGGCTTCGTGATGGGCATTCATCAGCAGTAGGACGGTATCTCCCACCACCGGTTCACCACGCTCGTCCGTCTCCCCGATGAGATCACCGGCCAAACGCGCCCCCAGACAGCGTGCATAACCTGTATTCCAGGCCTCTTCGGTCATTTCCTCTCCTGAGGGTTCGAACCACGAGATGTCCCGGATACCTTCGCCACGAATGGGACGGCCCTGGAAGAATTTGCGGCGCTGAAACACCGGTTGGGTGTGCTTAATCTGTACCACAGTGCGGACAAAATCGTAAAAGTCTTGCTCTTCGTCGGTCAACAACTCCCAGTTCAGCCAGGTGAGCTCGTTGTCCTGGCAATAGGCGTTGTTGTTCCCCTGCTGAGTATGACTGAACTCATCCCCGCCCAAGAGCATGGGCACGCCTTGGGAGAGGAGCAATGTGGTGATGAAATTGCGCTTCTGTTGCCAGCGGAGGGCGTTGATGGCGGGATCGTCCGTCGGACCCTCTGCCCCACAGTTCCAGCTGTTATTATCGTTGGCGCCGTCCTGGTTATTTTCGCCATTGGCCTCATTGTGTTTCTCGTTGTAACTCACGAGATCGTGGAGCGTGAAGCCATCATGGCAGGTGATGAAGTTAATGCTGGCCGAAGGCTTGCGTCCGTCGCTTTGATACAGATCACTGCTGCCACTCAGCCGCGTGGCAAACTCTGATAAAACTCCCCCATCCCCTTTCCAGAAGCGGCGCACGGTGTCGCGGTATTTGCCGTTCCATTCGCTCCACAGGACAGGGAAATTGCCGACCTGATAGCCGCCCTCTCCGACGTCCCATGGCTCGGCGATGAGCTTGACCTGCGAGAGGACTGGATCCTGATGAATGATGTCGAAAAAGGCCCCCAGTCGGTCGACCTCAAAGAGCTCTCGGGCCAAAGTACTGGCGAGATCGAACCGAAAGCCATCGACATGCATATCCGTCACCCAATAGCGCAGGCTGTCCATGATGAGCTGGAGCATGCGCGGATGTCGCACATTGGGGGAGTTGCCGGTACCCGTAAAATCCATGTAGTAGCGCGGATCCTCCGGTGAGAGCCGATAATAGGCGGCGTTGTCTATGCCTCGCATCGACAAGGTGGGACCGAGCTGGTTACCTTCGGCCGTATGGTTGTATACCACGTCGAGAATGACTTCGATGCCGGCGGCATGCAGAGCCGCCACCATCATCTTGAACTGCTGCACCGCGTCTTGCGGGATGTGCGTCGAGGCGTAACCGCTGTGGGGCGCAAAAAATCCGAGAGTATTGTACCCCCAATAATTGCTGAGGCCACGCTCGAGGAGATGTCGATCGTGGAGAAAGTGGTGCACCGGCAGGAGCTCGACAGCCGTAATCCCCAGGTTTGTCAGGTGTCGGACGGCGGCCTCGGAGGCGAGCCCGGCGTACGTGCCACGCAGAGGCTCTGGCACACCTGGATGCAACTTGGTGAACCCTTTCACGTGCAGCTCATAGATCAGGGTCTTATGCCACGGGGTGCGCGGGGGCCGGTCGTCCCCCCAGGTATAAGCGGTGTCAATGACCACCCCCAAGGGGGCAAAGGCCGCGTTGTCTCGCTCGTCGAAGGATAGATCCGCTTCGGGGTCCCCTAGACGATAGCCGAAGACCTCGTCCGCCCACCGCACATCACGCCCGATGGACTTGGCATAGGGGTCGAGGAGCACCTTGTTGGGGTTATAACGGTGGCCTTGCTGGGGCTCATAAGGACCGTCGACGCGGTAGCCATAGAGTTGGCCGGGCAAGACCTCTGGCAAATAGGCATGCCAAACCTGATCTGTGAACTCGGGCAGGGGGATACGGTGCGCTTCCTTCTCGGCATCGACGGAGTCAAATAGGCACAACTCCACCCGGCTGGCATGTTCTGAGAACAGCGCGAAATTCACGCCTTTCCCGTCCCACGTGGCGCCGAGCGGATATGGATTGCCTGGCCACACGCGCATAGCTTGCTCTCCCGGATATGTCGTCAGTCCAATCGTCAGGATCAGATGGTGGGTACACAGCGCCTTCGCCGTGCGTGAGCATGGACGCAGCAAAATATATGCCGGGGCCTGCACGCCCCGGTGCAGCAGCTGTATCATCTGTATCACCAAGGTGTAATGACATCTAACGCTGCGGGGCGTGAAAAAGACAGTTTGAGAAACCGAGTTTTCCACGTACAATACAAGGGTGGACTTTGATGTCACATGCCTGTGAGGAGATGGAGCCGTGCATCCGAACATCAGTCTTGCCACAGCGGAAGCCAGCAGCCGATCCGTCGGGGAGCTCCGGCAACCGGGGGCCATCCTGCTGGTCGCCTGCTATGAGTCGGGCCATCAGCCTTTGGGGATTGCCTCGCCGCTAGGCTTCCTGGAACGGGAAGGCTATGCCCCTGCCGCGCTGGATATCTCCGTCGAACGTCTGAACGCCGCGAAGGTCACGCGGGCGCGATTCATCGGCATCGCCGTCCCGATGCACACGGCACTACGCCTGGGTGTGCGGATGGTCGAGCGCATTCGGGCGCTGAATCCTGCCTGCCACATCTGTTGCTATGGGTTGTATGCGACGCTCAACGCCGAATATTTGCTCGCCCACGGGGTAGATTCCGTCATCGGTGGGGAGTACGAGGCGCCGCTACTGGCCCTGATCGAGTCCCTTGACGCAGGGCTTGACGGCGCGGTCGTCGGTGTCAGCCAGCGCGGCGGTCTTGCCGGCCCCTTCCTGAAGCGGGTTGAGTTCCACGTGCCCAGTCGTGGTGCTCTGCCCCCCCTGGAAACCTATGCACATCTGGAGCGCGATGGCGTCCGTGGCCGCGTGGGGTACGTTGAGGCCAGCCGCGGCTGTAAGCACCACTGCCTGCATTGTCCTATTCCACCCGTATACGGTGGCCGGTTTTTCGCCGTCCCGCAGGAGGTCATCCTGGAAGATCTCCGGCGTCTGGTGCAGTTGGGCGCCGAGCACATCACCTTCGGCGATCCCGACTTCCTGAACGGACCAACCCATGCGCTGCGGGTCACACGGGCGATGCACGCCGAGTTCCCGACGCTGACCTTCGATTTCACCACCAAGATCGAACACATCCTCAAGCACCGCGAACTGTTCCCTGAATTCGCCCGGTTGGGCTGCCTGTTTGCGGTGTCAGCCGTTGAGTCGCTCAGTGACACCGTCCTCGCCAATCTGGAGAAGGGGCATACCCGGGCTGATGTCTTCGAAGCCCTGGCGATCATGCGTCAGGCCGGTGTGGCACTGCGCCCATCGTTGGTCTCGTTTACACCATGGACGACCCTTGATGACTACGTTGAAGTGTTCGACGTGGTGGAGCGGGAGGGCCTTATCGACCACGTCGACCCTGTGCAATACGCCGTTCGGCTGCTGATTCCACCGGGCTCGCTGCTCCTGCAGCGGCCGGCGGTACAACCGTTCCTGGGGCCGTTGGATCAGGCCGCCTTTAGCTACCGCTGGACCCACCCTGATCCGCGCATGGATGAACTACATCGCACTGTGACCTTGCTGGTGGAAAAGGCGGCCAAAGCCGATGCGGACCCGGCGCTAACCTTCGAGCACCTACGTGCACTGGCCGCCGCCGTCCGTGACGGCCGGGAACCGACAGCTGTGACCTGCAGTCTGTCGCCTACAAGGAGACGATCGCCACGGCTGACCGAGCCGTGGTTTTGCTGAGCAGAGCCGACTGAGGACCAGTTCGGTCCTCTCGACACGCCGACAGCGGTCGGCGTCTAACCGAAGCCAGCGTGCCCTCGGGGTGCGCTGAATCGTTTCGCATGCGTATCCTAGGGGAGATCATCATGGATGACGAAATCCGTGACAAGGTTCAAAATTTGCTCGAAAACGCCATCAATCCCGCCATCGCTGCCCATGGGGGATTCGTCGATCTCCTGGATGTAAAAGATAATGTGGTCTACCTGGCCATGGGGGGAGGTTGCCAGGGCTGCGGCATGGCAGATGTGACCCTGCGGCACGGCATCGAGGCCTTGCTCCGGGACGAGATCCCCGAAATCGCCGAAATCGTGGATGCGACCGACCACGCCGCCGGTGAAAACCCCTTCTACACACCCGCCAAGGGGTAATGAAGGGGCTCGTACGAAGGTCTGCACTGATGCATGTAGGGAGACTGGGTGATGAATGACACGAGCCATGGAGATCAGCTCCAAGCTCTCCTCGGCCTGCAATGGCCGCCGGTTGCCGTCGCATTTCAAGACCGCGCCCCTGCCGATCTCCCACGGGTGGAAGCCGCCGGCCCGTCGGGGTGCACATACTGGAAGCTGGCGGCAGAAGGGAAGATTTTCTACACCGAGGCCGCCGATCACTATAACTGCCCGATCGGCTCGTACACCCATGGCATCGAGCTCCCGCCAGCCAAGGCCCAGGAACTGGAGGGTCTGGTGGGAACGATGATCGGGCTCGGATATGTCCGCCAGGAGGAGATCCCCACCATCCCTCGGCGCGACGTTCCGTTTGGGGTCGCCCTTTACGCCCCACTCTCCGACGCTCCCTTCGACGTCGATGTGGTGCTCGCACGTGGCAACGCGAAGCAGATGATGCTGATCGCCGAAGCGGCGGGGGCCGCTGGGCTCAGTGGCGATGGTGCACTCATGGGGCGGCCCACCTGCGCCATGATTCCGGCGGCGCTGCAGGGCGGACATGTGACCACAAGCCTGGGCTGCATCGGTAATCGCGTTTATACGGGGCTCGGAGATGATGAGTTCTATGCCGCCATCCCGGGGTCGAAGCTGGCTTCGCTTGTCGACAAGCTGGCGACCATCGTCACCGCTAATCATGAGCTCGAACGCTTCCACCGCACGCGGATGAGCGGTAACTTGCCGGCCTGATGCTCCTGTCCTCTGGTCGCGCGCCCACGAGCCGGCGGCGCGTGACACGCTGGATCACACGAGGAGAGCGGCGGCTCTCTTATAATCCGGAGGAATGGCGGTGACACACAGAGCTGCGAGCTACGTCAGCGGCAGCAGCGACACCCCGCTGCTGGGGCTGACCATCGGCGAGATGTTCGATCAGATCGTCGCCGCACACCCCGACCAGGAGGCGTTGATCGTACGCCACCAAGCGTTGCGTTACACCTATCGTCAGCTCCAGGCGGAGGTCGACCGCTGCGCCCGTGGGCTGATGGCCCTTGGCCTGCGGAAGGGCGAACGCATCGGCATCTGGGCGCCCAACCGGGCGGAGTGGACGATCACCCAGTTTGCGACCAGCAAGATCGGGGCGATCCTGGTGAACATCAACCCCAGTTATCGGGTCCATGAGCTGGAATACGCCCTGCGACAGTCCGGCTGCGCCATGTTGGTGACCGCACCGCAGTTCAGGTCGTCCGATTATACCGAGATGCTCTATACGCTGGTTCCTGAACTGAGAGACAGCCCTCCCAACCAGCCCAAGGCGGGCAAGTTCCCCGATCTGCGAGCGGTCATCAGACTGGGCGACGAACGTACCGCAGGCATGTACACGTGGAACGAGCTGCTGGGGATGGCGGCACAGGCCAGCCCCGCCGCGCTCGCCGAGTGCCAAAGTCGGCAGCAATTCGATGATCCGATTAACATTCAGTACACCAGCGGCACCACAGGCTATCCCAAAGGCGCCACCCTCAGCCACCACGGCATCCTGAACAACGCCTACTCCGTCGGCCGTCTGATGCGGTTCACCCACCACGACCGCTTGGTCATTCCGGTTCCCCTGTACCACTGCTTCGGCATGGTCATGGGCAACCTGGCGTGCATGACCCACGGCGCCGCGATGATTTATCCCAGCGAGGGCTTCGATGCCAAGGCGGTGTTGGAGGCCGTGCAAGAGGAGCGAGCGACGGCCCTCTACGGTGTGCCGACGATGTTCATCGCCGAGCTGGAGCACCCCGAATTCGCCGAGTATGATTTGAGCAGCCTGCGCACCGGCATCATGGCGGGCTCACCCTGCCCGATTGAAGTGATGAAGAAGGTCAACACCTTGATGCACATGCGGGAGGTGGAGATCTGCTATGGCATGACCGAAGTCAGTCCGGTGAGCACGCAGACCCGTGCGGATGCGCCATTCGACAAGCGTGTCAGCACCGTTGGCCAGGTCCATCCCCATCTCGAAATTAAAATTATCGACCCGGCCACCGGCCATGTCGTCCCGGTCGGCACACCAGGAGAGCTCTGCTCGCGCGGCTACAGCGTCATGCTAGGTTATTGGGACAATGCCGAGGCCACCCACAAAGCCATCGATGCGGCGCGCTGGATGCACAGCGGGGACCTGGCGGTGATGGATGAGGAGGGCTACATCAACATCGTGGGGCGCATCAAGGATATGATCATCCGCGGCGGCGAGAACGTTTATCCGCGCGAGATCGAGGAGTTCTTGTATACCCACCCGAAGATCAGCGATGTGCAAGTGATCGGCGTACCGGATGCGAAGTACGGCGAGGAGATCATGGCCTGGGTGCGATTGCGCGAGGGGGAGACGGCTAGCGCCGAAGAGCTGCGTGAGTATTGCCGTGACAAAATCGCCCATTACAAAATCCCACGCTACATTAGGTTCGTCGAGGACTTCCCCACGACGGTCACTGGCAAGGTCCAGAAATTCATCATGCGCGAACAGAGCATCAAAGAGCTGGGACTGGAGAGTGCGGCCGCGATTACCACCGCGTGAGAGGTTGCCGACCGTCGCTTCCTCGGATAGGCGCCAGGCTATAGGGGCCAGCCGACTCGCGGGGAGCTGAGTGGTCCCCTCTCCCGTAGATTGATGTGCCCTCACCGCTGCCGACAGCCTGTCAGGCGAGGACATCATCCCTGGTTTTTCGCGTCCGGTAGCCGAGCTGTTTGCTTGATGAATACTACCTTCCTTTGGTGGCAGAAGGGCATTATCTATCAGGTCTATCCGCGGTCGTTCATGGATAGCAACGGCGATGGCGTCGGCGACCTGCCCGGTATCACCAGCAAACTCGACTACTTGCAGTGGCTAGGCGTCGATGCCTTATGGATCTCGCCGATCTTTCCGTCACCGATGGCTGACTTCGGCTACGATGTCTCCGACTATACCGCGATTCACCCGTTGTTCGGCACCCTGGCTGACTTCGATGCCCTGCTTGCCGAGGCGCATCGCCGCCACCTGAAAGTCATCCTCGACTACGTCCCCAATCATAGCTCCGATCAGCACCCTTGGTTCCTCGAATCGCGCGCATCGCGCCACAACCCGAAGCGGGACTGGTACCTCTGGCGCGATCCGGCTCCGGATGGCGGGCCGCCGAACAATTGGCGCAGCGTCTTCGGCGGCAGCGCCTGGGAATGGGATGCCACGACCGGCCAGTACTACTATCATGCCTATCTCAACAAGCAGCCGGATCTCAACTGGCGGAATCCCGAAGTCCAAACCGCCATGCTCGACGTGTTGCGCTTTTGGCTCGACCGGGGCGTGGATGGCTTCCGCGTGGATGCCCTGCGCCAGCTCATCAAAGACGATCGGCTACGCGACAACCCACGTAACCCAGGCTACCATCCCGCTCGGGGACCGTACGACGCGCTGCTCCCCGTCTACACCACCGACCGTCCTGAAGTACTCCAGATGATCGCGTCGATGCGGCGCATCGTGGACCTCTACCACGAGCGCCTGCTCATCGGCGAACTATACCTCCCCATCGAAAGGCTCATGAGCTACTATGGGGTCAATGGTTTGGGTGTGCACCTGCCGTTCAATTTTCACTTGATTCACACCCCGTGGAACGCTCGACAAATCGATGCCTTGATCACCACCTACGAGGCGGCGCTGCCCTCTTTCGGATGGCCCAATTGGGTGCTTGGCAATCACGATCAGCATCGCCTCGCCAGCCGTATCGGCGTGGCGCAGGCACGCGTCGCAGCCATGCTACTGCTGACGCTGCGCGGCTCGCCAACCCTATACTACGGCGATGAGATCGGCATGGGCGACGTGGCAATCCCGCCCGAGCTGGTGCAAGACCCATGGGAGAAGAACGTGCCCGGCCTGGGGCTCGGCCGTGATCCGGAGCGCACGCCGATGCTATGGGATAGCAGCATGAATGCCGGCTTTACTGAAGCCACCCCCTGGTTGCCTATCACGCCAGATTATCAGACCATCAACGTCACGGTTCAGCGCGATGACCCGGCATCGATGCTGACATTGTACCGGCGCCTGATCGCACTACGTCGGACCACACCGGCCCTGGCCGTTGGCGCGTATACCGCGCTGGGAGCACACAAGGATGTGCTGGCATACGTGCGGACATATGCCGGACAACGCTGTATGGTGGTGCTGAACCTCAGTGCACAGCCCCATACGTTCACGTCGGACCGGGTGCGGATCCAAGGGCGGGTCGTACTCTCCACCCATCTCGACCGCGCCGACGAGGCCGTACGAGGCGCTATTGCCCTCCGTGGGGACGAAGGCGTGATCGTAACGTTCGTCTGAGGTGGGCCGCAGCAAACAACCAGGAGACACATCGGAGTCGGATCATCGGGCGGACGTGGCCGGCGACCTGATAAGGGGCGTGTGGTGACCGGCTCTCGGGGTGGTAGGGCTCTCGGCTGGGGATCCTGACGGACCGACACGCGCTGTGGTGAGGGACGGCGTCGCTGGGGCTGATGGGGTCACGTCCGGGCCTCTGATGCCCGCTCCAAGGCGAGGCGGAGTTGGTCCTCAAAATAAGGCTTTGAGAGATACCCCGCCGGTCGCGTGCGCCAGATCTGCTCCAGAGTCTCGATCGTGGTATACGCCGACAGGAAAATCACCGGAAGCTCGCACTGCGCCCGGATGTGCTGAGCGGCCTCGATGCCGTCCATGGAGCCGCGCAAGCGGACGTCCATGAGTACGAGGTCGGGCTGGAGTCTATGAGCGTGCGCAATCGCTTCCTCGCCAGAGGCGGCGATGCCCACGACCGTATGGCCCATCCGACGCAGTCGCCGGCGTAGGTCGAAGCCCACGATCTGTTCATCCTCGACGATCAGAATCCGCATTGGAGTCATCATAATCTACCCTCCTCCGCATAGGGCCGACTTCTCACAGGAAACACCTGTCCTTGCGCACCTTTTATACCAGTTCGTTGGGGAAAGCGCAATCTATGAGAAGTTGACGGCATGAGTTATACCAGCTCCCCTTGACAATGGTGCGTAACAGGAGGACCCTCTGTTCCTGCTTGTGATGACCTTATCTCTCGCTGGAGCAGATCGCCATGAAACAGCCCGGACCCCGGATCACTCAACCGCCCGAGGAGCTCAAACGGCTCCTTACCGCGGAGACCGATGTGCAGAAACACCAACGACTGCAGGCCCTCTATCTGTTACAGACCCAGCAAGCCCGCACCCGCCAGCAGGTGGCGCAACTGCTGGGGGTCCATCGCAATACCGTGCGGCGCTGGTTGGCCGCCTATGCGCGTGGAGGTATCCCACAGCTGCTGACCATTGCCAAGGCCCCAGGCAAAAGCCCACTTTTGTCCGAGGCCGCACAGCAAGCGCTCCGGGAGCGCTTAGCCCAGCCCCAAGGCTTTGCCAGCTACAAGGCCATCTGGCAATGGCTGCGGCAGGAATATCACGTACCGATCGCCTATAAAACAGTGCATAAACTGGTGCGCTATCGCCTGCACGCCAAACTGAAGGTACCTCGGAAGGCGCATATAAAAAAACCCTGAAGAAGAGGCTACATTTCGGGAGCATTTTGCAGACACGCTCCAGAACAAACTCACCGAGGTCCAGGCGTTATCGCCATTATCTGCTGCGTGTCCTCTCAGAGTCTTTTGCCAAGATGAAAGCCGCTTTGGCCTGCTGCCTGTGCCACGCCGACGCATCACATTGAGCGGTGTAAAACCCGTGGGAACCGTCCAGTATTGTTTCGAGAACTTCTATGTGTATGGCGCCGTCGAACCCACGACCGGCGAGAGCTTTTTTCTGGAGCTCCCGCAGCTGAATACCGTCAATTTTCAAATCTTTCTCCGTGAGCTTGCACATCACTATCAAGGCACACTGAATATGCTGCTGATGGATAATGGGAGTTGTCACACGGCGAAAGCGCTCGTGATCCCCGACAATGTCGTGTGTCTGTTTTTACCTCCCTATAGTCCCGAGCTCAATCCGATCGAGCGCCTGTGGCAGGATATGAAAGCGCAGCTGGCATGGGTATTAGAGCGGTTTTCAGTTCATTGTAGAACGTAGCCGCAATGGGCGAACCACGCCCGGGCATCGGCCTCCGTGATGGTCGCCAGCGCCCGCGTGACCGCCGCGTCCAGCGCCTCGCGCGTGCGCGCCTTGGCGGCCCGCAGGAAGGTCTTGATCTTGGACCAGCACTGCTCGATCGGGTTCAGGTCGGGCGAGTACGGGGGCAAATAGAGCAGCCTTGCCCCTTTGGCCGCGATCGCCTCCCGCACGCCTGCGGCCTTGTGCGCCGAGAGGTTGTCCGCCACCACGACGTCGCCCTCGCGTAGCGTCGGGCCCAGCACCTGTCGCACGTAGGCGCGGAAGACGTCCGAATCGGTCGCGCCTTCGACCGTCATGACCGCCTCGAGCCCCGTGCAGGAGAGCGCCCCGAGCATGGTCACGTTCTGCCCGTCGTTCTGCGGGGCACTGTCCAGCACGCGCTCGCCCCGCGGCGCGCGGCCGTAGAGCCGCGTCAGCGCGAGATTGATGCCCGACTCGTCAATGAACTTCAAGCGGCGCAGGTCGAGTGTGGCGCTCCCTGTGCGGTAGTGCGAGCGCTCGGCCTGCACCCGCAGGGCATCACGCTCTGAGGCGTGAACTAGCTTTTTTTGTACGGCAGTCTGAGACGGCGGACCGCCCGGTACATCGTGGGCACACTCACGTGCACCCCGCGCGCAGCCGCCACGCGTTCGCACAGCTCCGCAAGCGTCAGGTCGTTCTGTTCGCGGATGAGCCGCGCCACCCAGGTCAGAGCGTCAGCGTCGAGCAAGCCGCGCCGCCCGCCGGTGTGTGGGGCAGCAGCGGGCGTGCCGGTCAGCTGGCGCCGGCGCAGCATCTTCTGGATAAAGGCGACGCTGACGCGGAACTGCCGGGCGAGCTGGCGCCGCGAGGCCGTGCCCTCATCACAGGCTTGGGCGATCTGGGCACATAAATCCGGGGAGTAGGCTTTCATGCCACGACTCTACTCCTGCGCTGTTCCACAGCCAACTGAAAACCGCTCTAGAGGCTGTTTAGAAAGCTCGTGCGAGCCCTCTCAGCTCCTGCCGTTGGGGGCTGGGCACGCCATATGGGGCCTGCTGGGCCAGACGACGGAGCATCAGCCGGCTCATCGCCAGGTAGATCATCGTTTCACTGCTCTCCGGGAGATACTCATAATCTTTACTCAAGCGGCGGTACCGACCGATCCAGGCGATCGTGCGTTCCACCACCCACCGGCGCGGCAGCACCGTGAAGGCCGGCATGGGGGGTGGCTCCACATCGATGGGATACCAGCCCCAGCGCCGGGGCCGCTCCACGATCTCCAGGGTCCAGCCGCACTCCTCTGCTATCCAGGTGCGGAGCTGCTGGCCCCGATAGGCCATGTCGGCCCAGATGTGATGCAACCGCTCGAAGGCGGCGTATGCCGCGGCGAGCAACCACGGCGCCATGTCCGCATCTCTCAGATCGGCGGGGTGGACGAGGACACGCAAGAGGAGACCCGCCGTATCAACGAGGAAATGACGCTTGCGCCCATTGAGCTTCTTCGCGCCATCATAGCCATGCGCCCCCCTTGTTCCGTGGTCTTCACCGTCTGGGCATCGATGATGGCCGCGGAGGGCTGGGGATGGCGTCCCATGCGGGTGCGGACCTCGTCGCGGAGCTGATCGTGAATCCTGAGCCAGGTGCCATCCTGGCGCCAGGCGCGCCAGGTCTGATACGCCGTCTGCCAATGCGGCAGATCGTGCGGCATTAAACGCCAGGCACAGCCCCCGCGCAGGATATATTGGATGCCGTTGAGCACCTCGCGTCGCGGGTACTTGCGGGGCCGACCGCCAGACGTTTCTGGCGGCAGGAGGGGGGCCAGGATCTGCCACTCCTCGTCGGTGAGATCCGTGCTGTAGGGCAGGCGCCGGGCTGACATGGGCGTGTCTCCTTGCGATGGCAGGGTCGATCAGGTACCGAAGTCGCTCAACGCCCATTATACACCTTTCTAAACAGCCTCTAGAGCGGTTTTCAGTTGGCTGTGGAACAGCGCAGGAGTAGAGTCGTGGCATGAAAGCCTACTCCCCTGATTTATGTGCCCAGATCGCCCAAGCCTGTGATGAGGGCACGGCCTCGCGGCGCCAGCTCGCCCGGCAGTTCCGCGTCAGCGTCGCCTTTATCCAGAAGATGCTGCGCCGGCGCCAGCT
>Ga0081538_10001279_pt1 | contig 26145 bp, 25 predicted proteins | sample TabmetS5T2R1_FD_71022 | JGI IMG/M metagenome (GOLD analysis project Ga0081538, IMG submission 71022) | Tabebuia heterophylla rhizosphere microbial communities from the University of Puerto Rico - S5T2R1 | ecosystem: Host-associated > Plants > Roots > Rhizosphere ... | reverse complement strand
TCATCAGGGTGGCGAACTCAGCACGCTCCTCCGGCGTGGTGAGTTGACGGAAGACCGCCAGGTCTTCCGCAAATGATTGCAACCGATGCGATTCGCCCATCAGGTCTCTTGTCCTTGCGCCTGCTCTAAGCGCCTGAGAAACACCTGCATTTCTTTGAGGGTCTGCAGATCGCCATTACGCTCGGCAATGGGGATACCTTGGCAATACGCCCGCCGGGCTTCGGCAGGCGCACCGCTTCTCTCTAGCGCTTTGCCGAGATCGCGGAACGCCGCCGAGTAATCGGGCTTGAGTCGGATCGCTTCGCGGAATTCCAGGACAGCTTCGGGATAGCGGCCGACATCGAAGAGCGCGTTCGCATAGCCGAAGTGTGAGAAATAGTCATCCGGGTCCAGCTCGACGATTTGTCGAAATTGCTCAAGACGTGATGGTTCGTGGTCTTCATCGGCCATCGTTCGGCTCCTTCATCCAGCGCGACATGCGGGGCCAGCGGCGCCAGCCATACGGAGCTTGATGATATTATTCACCCCAGAGCACGGCGCTGTCAATAAACTCCGGCTCCGCATCGTTTCTCCTGCTCCCGCCGGGTATAGGCGCTAGGCCGAGCCCCCTCTCTCTGGGAGAGGGGCGGGGTGAGGGATCTCGTACGCCATCGCCAAGCTTTCCCATGCCTTTACTCAGAGGCAGAGGGCACGCTCGAGAGATGCGATCGCCGTGCATAGGCCAGGGGGGACTGCAACAGGGCGACTTTGGGGCTGTATGTGGCGCTGTCGTCGATGAAGCAGATGTGCGTGCAATCGCAGTGATCCTGGTGCATCTGCGCCACCTCCGCCGTCCGCGCCGATGAGTTCCAGAGCCGTCCGAAGTCGCAATCATAGTCGCGCAGGTTACCGATGGGCTGGCGCAGCTCACAGATACGTACATCGCCGTGGTAATCGATCACCGCAGCCGTGTCCCCGGCTGTGCAGGGCATCGGCCAGCGAGCGCCATGGGTATAGTTGGTGCGCTGAATATCGTTATAGATCGCCAGCCGTCCCAGGTAGAAGGTACGCCACACGGCCGCCGATACTGCCCCCCGGCCACGCCGCTGATGGCTGCGTTCCACGTAGATGGCCAGCACGCGCTCATACTCCTGGTAGAGCTTGGCCAGCGCCTCGTGCGGGACGTCCCGTTGGGCTGTATTCATGGGGTCGCCGCGGATGATGTTGAAGTAATGGGTGTCGAGATCGACCTCGTGCAGCAGGTGGTCCGCCAGAGCCGGCAACTCCGCGTAATTCTCGTGCAGAATGACGCTGTTGACGAACACCGTCAGGTTGGGAAAGCGGTCTCGCAGGGCCGTCACCGCTTTGATACTGGCGATGGCTTTACGAAAGCAGCCCGGGACCGCGCGCACACGATCGTGGGTGGCGGCGAACCCGTCGAGGGAGAAGCCGACATTGACCGTCAGCTGTGGATTTTCAGCCAGGATGGCCGCGGTCTTCTCCACGATCTGCGCTTGCAGAAGCCCGTTGGTCGGAAGATTAATCGTTGCCACACCGTTTTGGCGATGGAAGAGGCTGACGATGTCGACCAATTCCTTCCGCATGAAGGTCTCGCCCCCCGAAAATAGCAGGCGATGAAACGGTGGCATGGTCGCAGAAATCTGGCGGATCTCGTCCAGGGTCAGATCACCCTGGTGATTGAGGTGATCCCAGTAAAAGCAAAAGTCGCACTTGGCGTTACAGCGCGAGGTCACGAAAAAGATGAGGAGGTTGAAGCGGGGCTTGCCCAGCGCAGCGCGAACGTAATGGCGAATCTCCTGGCCGGTGGTCATGATCGATCTCTCCTTATCAGGCCTACGAGGGTGGTACTAGGACACGTGGCCCGGTGTGCATGACCACATGCTGCGGTGAGAGCATCGTATAGGAAATGCCACGCCAGGTGATCGTCCTGGTCGTGAACGACGTGGCGATGTTGATCAGCGCCAACAGGGTGACGGCTGGGGTCCACAGGGCTTGCGCCCAAGCGTCTTGGGCGACGGTGAACCCGTGGGCGGATAAACGCTGGTTTGCTCCTTGACAGACCATAAGACTGCCAAGCGCCGTGATCACCCAATAACTCAGGAGCAACCCGCCCATGAGCCACTGACCCGTCGCAAGCGCCACGACGCCGAGAGCGCCCAGGGTAATACTGATGAGATGAACTAACAGCGCCAAGCCCATTGCATACGGCATATGCACGCGGGCAATGCAGGTCTGTCGATTGGTCCACTCGAGCAGTTGCCGCCAGGTGCAAAGCTCGAAGGTGGGCACCAGACAGGCCGCGACGAAGGGTATCTTCAGACCCGCGCCGCGCACCGCTTGCGTGAGCAACAAGTCATCGCTCAAGCCGCGCGACCAGGCATCACGGATCGGCAACTTCTCGAATACATCACGACGGATGGCAGTCGACCCACCCCAGGCAAATCCATACTGTGGGTGAGCCATGAGGATGAGGGTGGCGGCGTTCCAGGCCGAGCGCAGACTTCCTGCCATACTACCGCGGTGTGGCACATACCAGCGATAGCCCGATGTTGCCCCCACGGCGGCGTCGTTGAGCGGCGTCACCAGTGCCTCCAGCCAGTGGGGATGAACCTGTACATCGGAGTCTACGAAGGCCAGGATGCTGGTCTCTGGTGCGACATGTTCCAACCCGACAAGCAAATTATGAATCTTCTGGCTGCACCCCTCTGCTGTCCCGGTGATGATGAGCGATGCCCGAGCGCTGGGCAGGTCAGCGAGGATCCGGTTGAGCACGTGCCAGGCAGGGTCGGTCGTCGATTCGACGAGGAATAAGACCTCATAGCCTGAATACTGTTGCGCTAGGAGTGCCTGGGCGTAGGCCTCAAACTGGTCGTCGACACCACGGCAAGGTGCGAGGATGCTGACGGGGTGTGAGGTGGCGCCAGCTGCAGCACGGTGCGACTCGATGATGCGCAGGACACGTGCCAGCCGTAGGCTTCGTCGCAGGTTGAACAGCGCCAGTATGAACGCCGCAATTCCACTTAGCAAGAGCACCCCGGGTAGGCCAACCACGCACACATTCTCCCATGCTGCTCAGGGCTCCAGGCTCTTTCCCCCTCTCCCGCCTGACGACTCATCATGGCTGATCGGAAGGCGGCGGGGTGTTGCCTGGGCGATGGCGCTGGCGGAGAAATTGCTGGATCTCGTCGACGATTTCATCGCCCTGCTGCACATCGGTGTCGGTCATAGTTTGGTCATAGGCTGCTTCCAATTGTTTGATGAAGGCTTGCAGCTCCTCGTTTTTCGCCACCTGTTGCTGCAGCACGCTCTCGAACTCGTTGACCCATGACTGCAGCGCGCTGGAATCGAGGCTGAGCCCGATCAGCTTGCTGAGGACGGCGATGATGCGCACCACCCCCCTGGGATAGCTGCCCTGCAGATAGGGGGGTACCCCTCCCCACAGACTCACCCCTTCGATCTGTCGCTGCTGGCAGGCATGCAGCAGGAAGGTCTGCATGCTCGTCGGGCCCTCATAACTGGTAAAATCGACACGCTGCGAGCGCAAGGCCGCCTTGAGCCGCACATCGCTCACCACCGTTGTGACGTGCGGCGGGCGCGTATGCGGGATCTGATCGTAATAGCTGCCTATGGTGTAGACACGTCTGACCCCAAAGCGGTCGATCAGGCTCCAGAGCGCTTCGACGTATTCCTGCCAATGTAAGTCTGGCTCCAGACCCGCGATCAGCAGCAGTTCAGGTTGCGTCTCGGTGCCCTGCAAGGCGTGCACCTCGGTGGTGGGCAGGCGCAGTTCTTCGATCAGGCCCCCACGAATGGTGGTGATCGGTCGATGGGCCAGCGAGGGATTGGTGATCACGTAACACTCCGGGGCCTCAAGCGTGCCGATCGCATCAGTGTCTAACAAGGATTGGAGTTGCGACACCACCTCGACCGACAGTCCGGCGGCATTGGCCCACCCGGCAAATCCGATCACCAAACTCGGAGCTTGCAGCGGTGGCTCATGACGGAGAATCAGACGTGCCATAGTGTCCCTTCCACGGCTCGCGTGGCGAGCGTTAAATACGCTGCGGCGAATCACGCTATGTCAACGACTGGGTGGAATCGTCAGACCGGAGGCGGCCGCGAGCCCGGTTAATTGGCGCCAGGTCTCATCTTCGATGGGGATGCCCTCGCGTCGACGCTGCTGTTCGGTACGATATTCGATTTCACCGGGATACAAGACTTCCTTGAAGCCCTCGGCCGGTGGGGTCTCTTTGACATACTTGACGAATTCTGCCATGTCGCGCTTGAACTCATCCAGGGGCCGGAAGGCCTCCACCGCGAAGACCGCCATGAACACCCCGTCGTTGTGCGGCCCGTTCGGATCGATGCCAAAGCCCAATCCCGTCAAGATCCCCGACAACACCTCGACCATGAAGGATAGGCCGTAGCCCTTATGTCCTTGATCACCGCCGACGGGAAGAATCGCCCCGCCGGCATAATAATCGAGAGGATTGGTTGTCGGGCGTCCCTCTTTATCGACGATCCACCCGAGGGGAATCTGTTGCTTGCGATTGCGGGCCACACCGATCTTACCGGCCGCCACGGCGCTGGTGGCCATATCGATGAAGATGGGGCCGTCGAGGTCGCTGGGCAGCGCGATGCAAATCGGGTTGGTGCCCAGGCGGGCGACCCGACCGCCGAAGGGCGCCACTGCCTTGGAGGTTTTACCGGAGTCGGCGGTCATCATGCCGATGAACCCGGCGCGTGCGGCCATCAGCGGGTAATCCCCGACGCGCCCCACATGGCTCTGATGGAAGACGGTGACAGCGCCCACCTCATAGGTTTTCGCCTTGTCGATGGCCAGCTGCATGGCCCGCTCCGACACGACCTGCCCGAACCCCCAATTGCCGTTGATGCGGGCGGTCGTGGGGCCTTCACGAACGATCTCGAACTTGGCGCCAGGTACGATATGACCTTTCTTGATGCGGTCCACATAGGTGGGCAACAGAATAACTCCATGGGAATCATGTCCCACTAGGTTGGCCCCAATCATATGACGGCGCACGATCTGGGCCTCCTCCTCACTCGTACCCATCGCGCGCAAGATGCCATCCACCATCTGACCCAGAGGCTCGTGATCGACCGTAGGCATCGTAGTTCTCCTTGCAGAGTTGTAAGTCTTCCATCTCGGGCATCAAGACCACGCTGTGCCACGCGTGTATGGCTTGCACAAGGTCTCATTGTAGCCCTCTTCCTGATGCCCTTCAAGAGGACCAGCGTGGAGGGAGCCCGCCGCGTGGTTCTCCGGTGCTGTTAGCGCGCCGGCTCTTGCCCCTTGTTCACCGTCGACTGGATCACCGTGCGGAGGATCCAGCTCCGGCGTGCGCCATCCAGAAGGGCCGTCAGGTTTTCGTAGAGGGTCGGGTCTTTGATGAAGCCGCCGATGGTCCCATGCCCCTCAGCGAGGTCAGCGGCGATCTGGCGGAAGTCGCGCATGATCTGGGCCAGGTCAATGAGCACCTGCTTTTGTGTCGGGTCATTCAGGAGGCTCGCCAGAAGCCCATCCTGCCCCTGGAGCTTGGCCAAGAGCTCATTCATATGGCCCGCGGCTCCGGCAAAGTCTTTGACGGCCTTGCCCCCTTGCTTCTCATAAATCAGCGCGTGCAGGACACCCTGTCCCTTCTCGATATCCTGCAAGAGCTTGTGGGCCGAGGCCAGCAGTTTAGTCAACTGTGCCACGACCTCCGGGTTGGGATCGGTGAGCAGGGTGTGGAGGAACCCCTTCCCGTCCCTGATCCCCGTCAACGTGTCGCGTAGGGCGGTCGTGGCGGCCGCGACATCGGCGAAGATGCGATCATTGCCCTTCTCATAGATCAGGGAGTGGATCAGACCATCGCCGGTTTCGATGGCCTTGGCCGTTTGGGCCAGTGAGGTGAGGAGGTCGGCCACCGCCATGGGGGCTTGGCTCGAACGAAAGCCACTGGTGAGGGCGCTCAGGGCGCTGGTGATCTCGATGGTGTTCTTCAGGACCTCTTCGCCCTGACGGATCAATTGACCGTAGTCGGCCGGCTCCTGGGTGCGAATGAACATCCCGTCTAACAATTCGGGTTCGGACTCGCTGCCGAGGGTAATGTCGATGTATTTATCGCCGAGCAACCCAGAGCTGGTGATGACCGCCACGGAGTCCTGGCGAATACGCTCCTGATAGTCACGGGCGATCTTCAGCGAGACCAAGACCTTCTGGGCTGCGATATCCTCGAAGAACCGGATCTCGCCGATGCGGCCTACCTGAACGCCGGCCAGATAGACCCCAGCCCCTTCCAGTAAGTAGCCGACGTTGGAGAAGACGGCTTTGAGCGTGTACTGGGGTTGGAAGTATTGCGTGCGGCTGCCCAGCAGGAAAATGGAGGCCATAAATGTCACGAGGGTGACAAACACGAAGATGCCGACGCGGATCTGGGCGCTCCTATACTTAACCATACTCGCATCTCCTCCGGGAGGACTGCGTGCTGAGGGCCCGTACCGCAGCCCTCAGCACGCAGTCCTGGGCTTTAATGCAGGTCTCCCGCCAAAAACGCCTGCACCTCGGGGATCGGTGAGGATTGGATTGCGGCAGGCGTGCCGACCACGATGATCTTGCCGTCATAAATCAGCGCCACCCGCGTGGAGATCTTCAGCGACCAGTAAAGGTCGTGGGAGACCACCACGGAAGTGGTGCCGAAGGTTGAGGCCACCTGCATGATCAACTGGCTGATCATCTTGGAGTTACTGGGATCGAGGCCCGACGTGGGCTCATCGTACAACACTATGGCAGGCTTCATCGCCAACGCCCGGGCGATGCCAACCCGCTTGCGCATGCCACCGCTGAGTTCGGCTGGAAATTGCTCCTGGATGCCGGGTAGGCCGACGATGTCCAGCAGCTCGGCCACCCGCGACTGGATCGCGGCCTCGTCGAGCATGGCGTGCTCACGTAGTGGGTAGGCGATGTTGTCGGCGACGGACATGGAGTCGAAGAGCGCCGCCTGCTGGAAAACCATCCCCATGCGCTGCCGAAAGCTGAGCATGGCATCTTCGTTCAGGGGGACGATATCGGTGCCATCGATGCGGATCTCGCCCCGATCGGGCTTGATGAGCCCCGCGATGAGGCGGAGCAGGACGCTCTTGCCCGAGCCGCTGCCGCCCATGATGGTCAGAATCTCGCCTTTCATGACCGACAGGTCGATGCCCCGCAGCACCTCGGGGCTGTCGAAGGCGATGTGCACGGCATGAAGTTCGATAACAGGAGTCATAGGTCAAAACATCAGAAAGAGTTTGGTCAAAAAGAAATCGGCGATCAAGACACTGATCGCCGCAGCCACGACGGTTGCAGTGGTAAACTGGCCGATCTCCTCGGTGCCACGGCTGACGCTCAGGCCGTTGTGACAACCGATGAGGCCGATGAGAAAGCCGAAGAAAAAGGTCTTGGCGATGCCGCTCAGAATGTCGTAGAAGGTGATCTGGTAGATGATGGAATTCATGAAGAGGATCGGATCGATATCGAACTGCAGCACAGCGATCACCATCCCGCCAAAAACCCCCATGGCATCGGCGATCACCGTCAGGAGGGGAAGCGCCAGCGTGACCGCGGCGACCTTCGGCACGATCAGCTTCTTGACGTAATTGCTGCCGATGGCGCGCAGGGCATCGAGCTGCTCCGTCACCTTCATGGCCCCCAACTCTGCGGTGATGCCGGAGCCCACGCGTCCCCCCACCAACAGCGCGGTCATCACAGGTCCCAGCTCTCGCAAGACCGATAGGGCCACGGCCGGCCCGATATAGGCCTTTGCCCCGAAACGCGCCATGGCGTAGCCCGTCTGTAAAGTCATCACCATGCCGATGAAGAGGGCACTCAGGGCTGTGATAAAGATCGATTTGACGCCAACGCCGTCCATCTCCTGGATAATCAAGCCTACGTGCCAGGGAGGGACGAAAGCCTGGCGCAGGATGTCCCACACCAGGAGCCCCACGTCTCCGAGGTAATCGATCATTTTGCGGGACACTTCGCCGAGGTAGAAAAAAACTGCGCGCATGCTCATCGCCCTAGCGTTGCAGAAAGCGAAACCCGGCCATCATGCGTTCGAAACCGGGCGCACCACGGGGGTAGTCCTGAGGGTGTGCGAAATACACCATATCATAGACGCAACCGTCGTGCCGGACCACATAGCTATGGAGCTGAACCTCGCGTCCATCGAGACGAGCGCGTGCCACTGTCTCCAGAGCTGGCACGCCGTTGAGCGCCTGTGATGCTTGTTGTAGGACCTCCACGTCTTTGAACCCGAAAAACAGATGACGTGTGAGAATGTCCAAAGGGGCGTCGCGTTCCTGATGACAGGTCACACTGATCGTGATGCCGGCAGCCAGCTGCGTATGGGTGAGGGTCAACACCGAGGGCTCATCAGCTACCGGCCGCCATTCGTCCCCTGGCAACGGTACCTCAAAGGCGTACAGCGGGCTGACGAATCGCTGCCCCATCACTTGGCCCACCGTCGCGCGGCAACTGGTGAGGTTCACCAGCGTCAGGCAGCCCACAGTGCACCACCAGTGCAATGCCCACATACGGCGGTACAGCCAAGGCATGCGACCGCGCGCTCTCGCTCTGGCCGAGGGCGTGAGGGAGGGTCGTTCAAGCGCGGTGCCGAGCTCCCTCACCCTCTCCCAGAGGGAGAAGTGACCATCGGGCCGTGCGTCTGTGGCTGAGACAGTTCTGGCCATAACCTGGGAAGGTTCTCGACGGCAAGCCTCGCTCGCCATCACGCCAGCGCCTAGAAGGGAATACGCACGAGGACGAGCGAGGGTGGCACGCGACTCAACGAGCGCCCCGCCGGCCCGTGCTGCCGTTCGAGCCCCTGTAGCCAGCGGTCTTCGAGGTCGCGATTGTACTTGTATGCGGCGTTAACGGCGCCATAGATGGTTCCCGAGTACCATGCCGCCTCAAAGAAGAGCAGGACGCCTGCCGCGGCCTCGTTGCCGGCAGACACGGCTTCAATGCCCGCGGCGAGAAAAGCGCCGTTGAGCAACAGAGCAATCGCCCCGTCGCGCCATCGGCCCGTATAAAAGTGACCGGTTCCGGGAACGACCGCGGACATGAGCCCTGCCAGCGCTGGGGATTTGCGTGGCAGCTGCTCACCTTCACGGGCGGCCTCGGCCAGTGCACGCGACGACGGGAACAACGGGCTTGTCGTGTCAACGGCCTCGAAGGCCTGGGACGCTTCCGGCCACTGACGGGCGCGCAGATGACTCCAGCCCAGGAGATAACGCGCCCGCTCGCCGACCGGAGTTTGTCCATAGCGCTCGGCGACAGGGCGCAAGTCCGCGATCGCCTGCGCGTCGCGTCCCTGTTGAAAGGATGTTTCGCCGATGAGGTAAGCGGCCTCCGCCCTGATCGCGGCATCAGGGTGTTGCTGGGCGATGCGCTCAAAGGTTTGCCGCGCATCGTCCCACTGCTGTCCACGCTGATACGACCGCCCGACCTGCAAGTGCACCCGCCCCGCTCGCGCCTCGGTGGGATAAAGGAACAGGAAGCGCTTGTATTCGGTGATGGCGCGGAAATAGTCGCCATCGTTGAACAGCGCATCGGCGAACCCGAGGATCTGGTCAGCATCCGTTAAGGGATCGTTGGACACCGCAGGCAGTGGAGATTGGGACCACAGAGGGGAGGCAAAGGACCACATGACGCCGAGGAACACGAGGCACCAGTGACGTTGTCGCCACATGGGGAACAGCGATTTACCGCTGCGCGGAGTCGTCGACCTAGGTCTCATCCAGCTCTGACGCCGAGTCGTCGTCCAGCTCTGGTGATGATTCGGCGACCTCATGGGTGCGGCGCAGCCTGGGAAAAAAGTGCGCGCCCTTTCTGGCGACGGTGAGAAAGCCCGTGTGGGCGACCATCCGGTGTTCGGGACGAATACTCATCTCGGCGACGTGCCAATGGCGCTCCAGAATCTCAACCGTGTCGACGAGCGCGAACTCACCCTGGCGCGAGAGAGTGTCCACGAGGTGTTTGACCTGCAGCACGGTGGGCAGATAACTGACGACATAGCCCCCCGGCCGTAGCGCCTTGGCGACGCCGTCGACGATCCGCCAGGGTTCCGGCAGATCAAGGACGATGCGGTCCACGCCCTGGACATCGACGCCTTCATAGATATCCCGGATGCGAATCTCGAGGTTGGGCGTTTCACCCATGAAGCGACGGATGTTCACCGCCGCGCGGCGGGCGAAATCCTCGCGGATTTCTTCGGAGATCACCCGTCCATCCGTGCCGACGGCGCGCAGCAACGCCATGGTGAGGGCGCCCGAGCCGGTGCCGGCCTCAAGGACCACCGCACCCGGAAAGATATCCGCGGCCATGACGATCGTCCCCAGATCCTTCGGATAGATGACTTGGGCACCGCGTGGCATCTTCAAAATATATTGCGCCAGCGAGGGACGAAACACCACCAGGGAGTGGTCGTGGGAGGAGTTGAGCATCAGCCCCTCCTCCTGCCCGATGATGTCGTCGAACTGCACGATGCCGCCATGGTAACTATATTTCCCGCCGGGGTGGAGGGTCACCAGATAGAGGCGGTGTTTGCTATCGATCATGATCACCGTCTCACCCGCGACAAACGCGCCGCGTTCCGGTGGCACGGCTAACTCCCCCGCCCAGCGTTGTTCTTGTGGACTTCCTGCTGCAGTCGACAGAAGCCGCAGACATCGCCCGTGGTGGGATATCCACAGGAGGGGCACTCCTTCAGATGCACCGAGGTCGCTTCCGCAAACGCCTTACGCCCCTCGCGCATGAACCCCAGCACGAAGCCGTGCTTGGTCCCAGGTGAGCGATGCTCCAACCGATTCAGGGCTTCCTTATATTGGAGCTGGATGGCATCGTGGCTGAACGGGCACTCCTCGACGATGTAGTCGATGCCACGTAGGAAGGCGTACGCGGCGGTTTCGTATTCGCTGAGACGGTAGAGCGGCTTGACCTTTTTGACCAGACGCGGGTGCGTGGCTTCGAGCACCGGACTCTGCACCGCCAGGTAAGGGGTTTGCCAGTGCAAGACGTTGCCGAGCAAGCGGGCCGCCTCATCGTCCAGGTTATGGCCGGTCGCCATGATGGTGTAACCGCCATCAACGGCCACTTTGTTGAAGTAGTGGCGCTTGATGACGCCGCAGGCCGAGCACTGCGTCCGTCGCGTCGAGCTCGCGACACCAGGGATGTCGAGGTCGCCCTCGGCAGCGAGATCGATGGTGACGAGTGTGAGGCCACGGTCTTCGGCGAAGCGCGTGGTTTTCTCGAAGGAACTGGCAGAGTATTCGAAAATCCCCTGATGGATGTGCAACCCCGCGGTGTCGTATCCCAGATTAATCAAGACATCCCACAACGCCAGACTATCCTTGCCCCCGGACACGGCCACCAGGACGCGATCCTGACGGGTGAACATGTGATCTTCTTTGATCGCACGGGCGACCTGATTGGTGAAGTACTCCTGGAAACAGGCCTGACAGAAGGCGGAATTATGGCGTCGGATGTGTACAGCTGCCTTGTCACGACACTTGACACACTTCACCGCTGCGCCCTCCTGAGATCACCGGGATAATCCGTAACACGGCATCGGCCTCGACCGTCTCGTCCGCGGTTACCAGGATGCTTCCCCGGGCCACCAAGACTGTCTCCGGAATGATGTCGAGGGCCTTCAGGACGTCTGCCACTCGCCGTCGTCCGGGGAATTCCTTTTCGTCGCCTTTTGGGAGCACGATCACCCGCATGGCCGCCTCACCTGTATAGCGTATGCACCCGTCCCGGCGGTAGAGAAAATGTCACTGTGCCCTATGCTATCGGGAGGAGCTTGAAAAAGCAAGCCTGAAACCGTGGACAGGTGCACGTCGGCGGTTTACGCTGGCGTCTCCGTTCGGCCATGGTGGACCTTTGGCTCCGCAGTGTAGCAAATCGCTTGACTTCTCATCGGCATGACTGCCTTAATAGCGAACCGGTGGCGGGATTCTCCCCGGCTTCTTCGGCGGTATGAGACCAGGTGGTTGTGTTGGCGAGGAGGATGACCGATGCCGACCCAGGTCTGAGAGCAGGGGGAAAGTCAGGCTATCTTGTCAGCGCAACCGACGTGGGGTAAAGTAGGGACTCCGCGACAGCTCGTACGTATGCGACAAGCCACGAGGTTGGAGACTCTCCGATCTCATTGAAAGGGTAGGAGAAATCATGCCCAGCCAACATATCAATCCTGATACGCTCTCGCGTTCCCGTGGATACTCCCAGGTGGTCAAGGTGGGAAACACGGTCTACATCGCCGGCCAGGTGAGCGCCGGGGCGGATGGCAACGTCGTGGGCAAAGGCGACCCCGAGGCTCAGGTTCGCCAGGTCTGGCGCAATATTGAGGCGGCGGTCAAGACGGCCGACGGCACATTGCAAAACGTCGTGAAGACCACCACCTATGTCACCAACATCCAGTATGCGGCGGCGGTGCGCAAGGTCCGCGAGGAATTATTTCAGGCGTTGAACCCGCCCACCAGCACCCTGCTCGTGGTCGCTGGCCTGGCCAGCCCCGACTATCTGGTGGAGATCGAAGCGATCGCGGTCGTGGACTGACGGGACGTGGGGCGGAACGATCGATGAAAATCGGCATCGTGTCGGACATTCATGCACAGCCAGGGGCATTGCGCCGCACCCTGGAGGATATGCCCTCGGTGGACCTGGTGCTGTGTGCTGGGGATGTGATCAGCGATTATCGATTCTGCGCCGAAACCGTGGATATTTTGCGACGGGCGCAGGTGCAGTGCATCCAGGGGAATCATGAGACCAGTTTTTTCGGAGGTCGCAACCCCGATTATCTCCGCAAATGCCAGCGGGAGTTTGCGCCAGAGCTACTCGATTTCCTGGCGTCAGCCCCCCTGTCCCTGGAACTCGAAGCCGCCGGTGCGAACGTGCTCATGGTCCATGCCAGCCCGTGGGAGCCACATGACGAGTACATTTATCTGCAGAGCCCCCAGCTGGCCCGCTTCGCCCAACTCCCCTACGATGTGGTGATTTTCGGCCATACGCATGTACCCATGGTGTATCAGGCCAACGGCGTGACCGTGATTAATCCCGGCTCGTGCTCACAGCCGCGCGACCAGGACCGGCGCGGGTCGTACGCCATTCTCGACGTTGAAAACCGCGCTGTAGAGGTGCGCCGGGTCCTGTTACATTGAACCGATGCGCACGGCTTCAAGCCGTGGATCAACAGGAGACATCGCCGCGATGAAGCTGCCGTTGGAGGACGTGAAAATTCTCGATCTCTCCCATGCCTTGGCCGGGCCATTTTGTTCCACGTTGCTGGGGGATTTCGGTGCGCAGGTCGTCAAAATCGAAGTCCCGGCGGTCGGCGACATCGCCAGAGCGTGGGGGCCACCGTTCCATAACACCGAAGCCGCCTACTTCGTCAGCCTGCATCGCAACAAGAAGAGCGTCGAGATCGACCTCAAGAAAGACGCCGGCAAAGAGCTCTTTCTTCGCCTGGTCGAGGTCTTCGACGTGGTGTTGGAGAACTTTCGCGTCGGAACGCTGCAGAAGCTGGGCATCGACTACGACAAAGCCCGTGCCCGCAACCCGGGCATCGTCTATTGCTCGGTATCGGGCTTTGGCCAAACCGGGCCGTACCGTGACCGTGCGGCGTTGGACCTGATCGTCCAGGCGGAGAGCGGTATGATCAGCGTCACCGGGGAGCCCGGTGGACGTGGGGTGCGCGCTGGCGTGTCGATCGCCGACATGACGGCGGGGCTGTATGCGGCCTTCGGCGTCATGACCGCCTTGCGCGTCAAGGAGAAGACGGGTAAAGGCCAATACGTCGATGTCTCCATGCTCGAAGGGCAATTAGGGCTGCTGCAGGGTACTATCGGCGGCTACCTGGCGGATGGGGTGGTGCCCGAGCCCATGGGCACAGCCTACAAAGCGCTGCTCCCCTATCAAACCTTCCGGACCAAGACGAAGGATCTGGCGCTGGCGGTGGGCAGCGACCGCCTCTGGCGTATTTTCTGCCCCATCATGGGTCTTGAGGCGATGATGGACGATCCCCGTTTCGCCACCAACGCCGCCCGAGTCCAGCATCGGGTTGATCTCATCGCCAGGCTCCAGGAGGTGTTCCTGACCAGGTCCTACGAGGAGTGGGAGGAGCTGTTGCTCGAACATGGCATCCCGGTGGGGGCGATCAACACCATCGATCAAGTCGTCGAGCACCCGCAGGTTGACGCCCGCGGCATGATCGTCGAGAGCGAGCATCCGATAGCGGGCAAGGTCAAGCTCGTCGGGATTCCGGTCAAACTCTCGGAGACGCCTGGCTCCGTCCGAGAGCCAGCGCCGTTGTTGGGCCAGCATACCGAGGAGGTCCTGCGGACGTATCTGCGGATGAGCCAGGCCGAGATCGGTGTGCTACGTCAGGCGGGCGTCATCGGCGAGCAGAACACGCCAGCGCCGGCCCCAGCGTGATGTCGGGCGTGACGCAATGCTGGAGATCGATATTCCCGGCTACAGAGCGCTGCGACTCGATCATTTGGTGCTCGATTTCAACGGCACGCTGGCCTGTGACGGGGAGCTGCTCGACGGCGTCAAGGACCGGCTGGACGCGTTGGCGGGCACGCTCCACATTCATATTTTAACGGCGGACACCTTCGGTAAAGCGAGAGCCCAGCTGGTTGGAGTTCCCTGCGCCCTGTCCATTCTGCCAATGGAGGATCAGGACCGGCGCAAGCTCGAGTATATTCAGCAACTCGGACCTGAAACGACCGTATGCGTGGGCAATGGGCGTAATGATCGGCTCATGCTGCAGGGCGCGGGCCTTGGCATCGCCGTGGTGCAAGCCGAAGGCGCGGCCGTGCAGACAGCGCTGGCAGCGGATGTGCTCTCGCCTGATATCCTGACCGCCTTAGATCTCCTGACACACCCGCTGCGGTTGGTGGCGACGTTGCGGTCATAGAGGTCGAGCATGGATTGGAAACTGTTGTTCACGGTGTTCGCGACCATTTTTGTCGCGGAAATCGGGGATAAAACCCAGCTTGCGACCCTGCTCTATGCCTCTGGCGCCGAGGCCAGCAAGCTCACCGTCTTTCTCGGCGCCTCTCTGGCGCTGATCCTGACCTCTGCCCTGGGGGTGCTGGTGGGTGCTGCGCTGTCCCAATACCTCAATCCTAAATACCTGGCATGGGTGGCGGGCGTTGGCTTCATCGCGGTCGGCATCTGGACCATCGTCAAAGCCTAGGTCCAATGCGGTGCTGTTGCTCTTCTTTCTGCTCGCGAGTTCACCAGAGTAGGACTTTTGCGCGGGATAGCGTCGTCACGTGCCCTCTCCTTTCGGCAGAGGGTCAGGGTGAGGGTAAGCTCGGCAGGGCAGACCGCTCCTGAAAGCGGTGTGGAGCTGAACGGCATGCAGAAGTCGGCAGCCTATGCTCGTGTCTGTCGTTGCCCGCGATGTCCTCTCGCAGGACCGTGGTGAACACGCCCGGCCCTGGGCGCTCCGCCTTGCTGGTCGCAGCAGGCATCCTGCTGAGCCGCATCGCTGGGCTCATCCGCGACCGGGTGTTCGCCCATTACTTTGGCAACTCCGCGGCCGCCGATGCGTTCAGGGCCGCTTTCCGAATCCCCAACCTCTTACAAAACCTCTTCGGTGAAGGGGTGCTCTCGGCCTCATTCATTCCCGTCTACGCGAGGCTCCTGGCGCGCGGGGACGAACCCGAGGCCGGCGAGGTGGCTGGAGCGGTCGTCACCCTTTTGGCCTTCATTGTCTCCCTGCTGGTGCTGATCGGCGTCCTCACCACCCCCTACCTGCTCGATGCGATCGTGCCCGGATTCACCGGCGAGAAGCGGGATCTCACCATCCGCCTGGTCAAAATCCTGTTCCCTGGCGCTGGCTTGCTGGTGTTTTCGGCCTGGTGCCTCGGCATCCTCAACAGCCACGGGCACTTCTTCATGTCCTACACGGCGCCAATGCTCTGGAACGCCGCCATGATCGCCACCCTCATCGGCTTCGGAAACCGCATGAGCCAATTTCCGCTGGCCGAAACTCTGGCATGGGGGTCAGTGGCCGGCAGCGCCCTGCAAGTTGGCTTCCAGTTGCCATCGGTTTTGCGGCTGGTCAAATTTTTGCGTCTGTCGTTGCACGTGGCGGCGCCGGGTGTGCGGACGGTCGTGCGCAACTTCGTGCCGGTGTTTTTCAGTCGCGGTGCCGTGCAGATCAGCGCCTATGTGGATGCGCTGCTCGCCAGTTTCTTGCCGACCGGCGCCGTCGCCGCACTCAGTTATGCCCAAACCCTGTACATCCTGCCGGTGAGCCTCTTCGGGATGTCGGTATCCGCCGCCGAGTTGCCAGCGATGTCGAGCGCCGGCGGCGACGAGCGCGAGGTCGCGGCGTTCCTGCGCCAGCGGCTCGACGCCGGTCTGCGACGGGTGGCGTTTTTCGTCATCCCATCAGCCGTGGCCTTCCTGGCCCTCGGCGATGTCATTGCCGCTGCTATTTATCAGTCGGGCCGCTTTACCTACGATGACGCTGTCTATGTGTGGGGCATCCTCGCCGGTGCGGCGCTGGGGTTACTTGCCTCCACCCTCGGGCGTCTCTATGCCTCGGCGTATTATGCCCTCCGTGATACACGCACACCCCTATATTTCGCTCTAGTGCGGATTGCCATGGGCACTGGACTTGGCTACCTGGGTGCGATGCCCTTGCCATGGATGTTGGGGATCGATGCGCGCTGGGGGGTCGTGGGGCTGGCGGTCGCGTCAAGCCTTGCCGGGTGGGTGGAGTTCGCACTCTTGCGGGGAACCCTCAACCGCCGCATCGGACGTACAGGACTAGGGTCATCACGTGTTGCCAAACTCTGGACCGCCGCTGTGACAGGAGGTATGGCCGCCTGGCTGGTCAAGATGGTCGTCGGTTCGCAGCACCCCATCCTCGTCGCAGGATCGATTCTCATCCCCTATGGATTTGTGTATTTGGGCTTGACTAGTTGGTGGAATGTGCCTGAGTCACAGGCCATCATCGGATGGTTCGCCCGAGTTGCGCGCAAAGCCGCGGGTTGAACCTTCCTATCGCTATGCCATGCGAGGCGAGCACGACCTTCCCGGAAGAGCCAGGATGTTGTCAGCGGTTTTAGCAGCTGTCACTAGTTCCGTCGCGTCGCTGCTCCCGCAGCCTCTGCTTGGTGCGGCGCCCGCGCCGCTGCTTTTGCCGGCGGATTTTATCACGCTGTTGCTCCTGTGAGGATGGCGCCCCACGGAGCCGTTGCTCCAGGCGATCAGCCAGGAGACGCCGGGCCAGGAAGCGGTTGAGCCCCTGCGAGCGGCTGCGTTGGACCTTCACAAAAAGCCCCGTCGGCCGATGCACCAGGCGCACACACGTCGAGGTCTTGTTCACATGCTGCCCGCCCGGGCCGGATGCACGAATGAAGGTCTCCTCCAGATCCTCCTCGTGGATGCGGAGGGCCTGCAGGCGCGCCTCAAGCGCGCGCTCTTTCTCTGGGCTGACGCCGAACTTGCTCATCTCTGAGTCCGTCGATTACACGGCGACGACATTACGTCCCAGGGAACTGCCCTGCCGAAGCGCCTCAAAGGCCAGCTCGATGTCTTCTAGGGGGAAGACGCGGTCGATGATGGGCTGGATACGCCCCTGTGCCACCAAGTCCATGGTCTCCTGCAACTCCTGCTTGGTGGTGGCGCGGGCGCCAACGATCTCCCATTCGTTGCGCACTAACTCGTGTGGCATGATGGGCAAGGGCAATTCGGGGGTGTAACCGACAAAGACCAATCGACCGGCCCGCTTCAGACTGCGATAACTCAGCGGCAACGTCTGGCCATTGGCGACGAACTCCATGACCACATCCACCCCCTGGCCATCGGTCAGTTGGCGTATAGCCTGGTCAAACGGACTCCCTTGGGCGTCCACCACGGCATCAGCGCCGAATTTTTGGGCCAGCTCCAGCCTCGCCTCGTTCACATCCACCGCGATCACCCACCCGCCCGCGAGCTTGGCCATCTGCAGGGCGTGCAACCCGACCCCACCGACCCCCACCAACGCCACCGTTTTCCCGGGGCGGACCTGTGCCCGCTTGGTGACGGCGTGATAGGACGTGGCCACTGCATCGGCGAGGATACAGGCGCGCTCCAAAGGCACATGGTCCGGCACCTTACACAAGTTGACGCCGGGCGTCTTCACGTACTCGGCGAAACCTCCGTCCAGGGTGAAGCCGTGTTGACGGACGTCCTGGCACAGAGTGTCACGGCCTTCGCGGCAGAACTGACAATGACCGCAGGTCACGTAGAAGTTGACCGTCACCCGATCGCCCGGTGCCACTCCCCGGACCTCGCTCCCCACCTCCGCCACCTCACCTGCCACCTCGTGCCCCATGATCAGTGGCACGACATTCAGCCCCATCCGTCCGGCGCGTATTTTCAGGTCGGTGCCGCACACCCCGACGTTGCGCACTCGCACCAGCGCCTCGTACGGGCTTATCCGTGGGGTCGCCACTTCCTTGAAGATGAACGGACCACCGAACTCCTCCAACACCAGGGCACGCATGCTCTCTCCTCATGTCCCTCTGCTGTTAAGATGATCATCACGTACCTAGACGGCCTATTGCCTTCGATGCAACCCCCAATCGCGCCGCACGACATTGGGACACCTGTGCGTGCAGTCGCTGGCAACATCTCCCCTCCTCCCCTTTGACAAGGGGGGAGGGCGAAGCGCGGGTGGATGTGTCAGCGCAGGTCATCCGTACGAACCGTGTGTACTCTCATTGCGCACCAGGGATTCAGCATACCTGGCAGTATAGCCTCCAGGCCTTCAACGGTCAAAAACTGCGACTCGTTGCCTGGAGCCGCCCGACCGCTCCAAAGGCATCGGTGGTGTATTAGGCGTCTGACTGGTAGAGTATGCATGAGCGCCGGGTTGTACGTCCATAACCCTTGACAGAGGGGTCTCGCGTGTCGAAACATACCGTCTTTTGTGTACAGACGCGTGTAATCGCCGAACCGCTTCATGGCGGTACGGCGTTACGCACCGATGTACCAGTTGCACAGGTGATGGAGGTTGCATGACACACCACCAGCATGGAGATGCCAACTCGCAGCACTTGCTACTCGATGCCTCGCCCCAGGCCCTGACCCTGCCATATCTGCTGCAGACTTACCGCCTGCGCCTGTTCTACGGCGATCTGCATAACCATACCGGCTACTCTGACGGCATCGGACGACCCGAGGACGCGCTGAGGCAGATGCGCGCACGCGGGTTGCACTTCGCCGCCATCACTGACCATGGGGAATTTTTCGATCGCGAGACGACGGTCCGCGAGGCTCGCAAATGGGAGGCGACAGGGCAGCAGGTGGCCGCGCTGACCGGCGATGAGTTCCTCGCCATCCGAGGTTTCGAGTGGTCTTCACCACGCCAGGGACACAGCAACGTATGGTGCTCGGCCCCGTATACCGGCTACCGCGATACCGGCGATAGGTCGATGCAGGCCTTCTACGAATGGCTACGCAAGGCCCCGCCTGTGCCCGGTGCCGAGGTGCTGGCGAGTTTCAATCACCCCGGCCGCGAAGTGCTATGCTTTGATGGTTGCGTCTTCGTGCCCGCCCTCGACGAACGCATCGTCGCCCTGGAGTGTTTCAACCGCGGCGATGATTACGGCGACGCCTATTTCCACGCGCTCGATCGGGGTTGGCACGTCGGCGCCATCGGCGTGTCCGATCACCACCAAGACGACTGGGGCAATCCTGCCTTTCCGCGTGCTGGCATCCTAGCGCCAGCGTTGACGCTCCCACAACTCCAGGCAGCGCTCATGGCTCGTCATGTATTTGCCACCCGTTCGCCGACGCTGGGCCTACTCGTCATGGGCGGGGCGGGGCTGATGGGCGCGCGCCTCCGTCTCGGCCCAGCCGAATCGCTGCGGGTCGAGGTCTGGTGTCACGACCCGCTGGCGAGCCAAGGCCGTGCCCGGCTCGAATTATGGTCGACTGGTGGGAAGCTGATCGCGACGCACGAAACGCGTGGCCTGCGGCATGTAGACTGGTCCGAGACCATTCCACCGCGGGATGATCGAGAGCACTGGTTCGCGGTGCGTGTGCTCTATGATGGCATGGTACAGGCCTATAGTAGCCCCATTTGGGCGCGCTGGTCGAAATCTCCCTGAGCCCTTGGCGTCCTTCCACGCGGTCATCGCCCACCGGAGCGCCGTGCCTTCCACCGGGGCGCTTTTCCTTGGCGCCGGCGGCAGGGCTGATTACTCCGTCACCAGAGGTGGAACGCCTAACTCTCGCGTGATACCTGCAAACCACTCGATCACTTCCCGGTGCAAAGGGATGCCATGGGCGCGGCGCTCCTGCTCCTCTTCGTATTCGGATAAACCTGGGTAGAGGACGCGCTCGTGTCCCGCTGCCGGTTTGGTGGTCTTGAGCGTATGGAGCATGCGGTCCATGGTGTCTTTGAACCAATCCAGATCGACGAACGCCGCGATGTTATAGGCCGCGAAGTAGTGCTTGTAACGGGATTGAGCATCCAGCATGGCGGGGAGCGCCCCGGCGAGCATGCTCGACATGATTTCCGCCATCAAGGCAAAGCCGTAGCCCTTGTGAGACCCTTGCTCCCGAGTGCCGCCCAGGGGTAAATGCCAATACTGGCCACGTTCGGAGGCTGGCGTTTCCTCCAGTATCGGATTGCCTTCTTTATCCGCGACCCAGCCAGGCAACAGCGGGGCGCCGACCCGCGCGGCCAGCCGCACCTTATTCCCGGCGATGGCGGAGGTGGCCACGTCGAAGTAGACTGGGGCTTCGTTCCGCGCCGGAGCGGCAATGGAAATGGGATTGGTGCCAAACCGCGGCTCCGAAGCGAAGGTGGGCACGACCTGCGCACCCGTCGCCGTCATGCACATGCCGACCATATCTCCCCTGGCCGCGACCATGGAATGGTGCCCCACCGCCCCGAGATGGCCGCTGTTGAAGATGGTCACGATGCCAACGCCGACTTGTTTGGCTTTTGTCATCGCCAGCCGCATGGCGCGTGGGCCCTGGATCATGCCCAGGCCGCGATCGCCATCGATCGTTGCGGTGCCTGGGAACTCGCGGACGATGCGCCACTGCGGTTTGGGATTGAGGACACCCTGGCGGTACTGCTGGAGGTAGGTGCGCAGCATGTTGGAGACGCCGTGGGATTCCACCCCTCGAAGGTCCGTCGACACCAAGACATCGGCCCCTTCGGCCGCATCCTCGGGCGGTAGCCCCACTTTTTCGAAGAGGGCTGTGACCGTTTGGCGGAGCGACGGCTCCGGCACCTGCACAATATCCCCGGCGGCGGGCTTAAAGCGTTCGAGTATCATCGCTGACTTCTCCCTTCACGGCGAAGCTTAAACTTCCGGTCCAGCCCGTACCCCCAGGCTGTCCAGTGTTGTTTGCAGGGGTGTAGCGCCCTATCGCACGTGGCGCCGAATATACACCAGCGCATGGCCGACGACAAGCGGCACGCCTGTGACGGGGATCAAGCGGCGGTAGACCTGAATTAAAAGATCTTGCGTGACCTGAGGGCACAATCAGTGTTTCAAAGGGACTCTTCATAACAGAGGTTACGCAGAGGCGATGAGATAGAATAGAGAACCCATCCAACCATCACGAAGGAGGGAACTCGATGCCAACGCTGGTTTGGCCCTATCTCACCGCCTTGCTCTATTATGGCATATCGACCAGTTGTGTGGCCTTGGCCGAAGCGCTGCAAACTGTGTCTCATGACCGTTTGACGAGAATGTTGCAAGCCGATTGGTCTGGGCAAACACTCCTAGAACTCGCTGTGCGCACATTGTTCGTCTGGGAGCGAGGTTATCTGATCGTCGATGATACGGTGATTCCAAAGCCGTTTGCGACGGCGATGGAGGGTCTGGCCTGGGTGTTTTCCAGCCAGGAGCGCCAATCGGTGTATGGCTTCTCCCTGGTGCTGCTCGTCTGGACGAACGGCACCCTGCGTATTCCGTTGGGGCTGCGCCTTTGGCGGAAAGGAGGCCCCTCCAAGTACAAGCTGGCCTTGGAGTTGCTGAGCTATGCCCGCAACCGTTTGCGCTGTCACCCGGAATATGTCCTCTTCGACGCCTGGTACCCGTCGAAGGCGCTGCTGAAGCGCATTCGGGACTACGGGTGGTACTTTGTATGCCGTCTGAAAAAGAATCGCCGATTGAATGGCCAACCCCTTCGGCTCTATCGGCGCCATCCCTATTGGGCGGCAACTGGCTACTTGAGCGGGGGACTCAAAGTGCTGATTGTCAGACACGGCAAAAAGTACTATGCCACGAACCGCTTGACGCTGCCGGCTGCAGACGTGCGACGGGTGTATGGCATCCGTGCCCACATTGAGGAAGTGATTCGGGTCTGCAAAGACCAACTCGGCTGGACCGGCTGTCAAGCACGATCCGCACGGGCTCAACTGCATCACTTCGCCTGTTGCCTGGCCGCTTTTTGTGTCCTGGAGCGGGAACGACAAGATCGTCACCTCAGTATCTACAAACTCAAGCGCCAGCTCACTTTCAAAGGTCGTTCCTGGGCTCTCCCAGCGCTAGAGCGGCTGAAAAGAGCTGCGTAACCTCTGTAAGTGGATGAAGCAGTGCTCTGTCAAGCTGGCAACTTTGATGGGTCTTTCCGAAGCGTCTCGGATCCGGCATTCGGGTCCGGACACGCGCCCCTGGGGCGCTGCCATGGTCTCGAGGACTCCAGCGTTGCCTCTCATGACAAGGACGTGTGAGAGGCGCCTTCGGGCGCTGACGGTTAAACGGCCCACCGTGGATTGACCCGCTATATCCTGCTAGGCAGCTCTCATAACGTTATCTGCTCGGAAAGGTGGTCGTCAGATGCACACATCTGGTGCGCTCGAAGTCATGGGTGCGGACGCGACGGCGGTCGACGTCATGCATGAGAGTTCAACCCGCCAGCCGATACGGGCCCCACGCTGGTGGCGTTTCGGCAAGCTCGGCTTAGCCTTGGCGTTCATCGTCGCCGCAGCCTACTTCTTCCATGAACAGGTCTGGACCGCAACTAGCCTTGAAGGGACGGTCACCTCGCCCCTGATTACCATTCGGTCGCCCATTGACGGTGTGGTGACGGTGAATTCGGCAAAAATTGGGGCGCCAGTCCACCAGCATGAGGCCGTGTTCGTGGTTGAAGCGCACCAAGTTGACACCCGGCTGCGGGCCGAGTTGGAAGCCAGGCTGGCGGCGGGGCAGCAACAGACACTGGTCATCGACCGGAAGATCGCCGAGCTGTCGACCTTGCGCACCCAGCTGCAGGCACGCAAGCAGTTCCATCGTGAGGCTACACTCGCCCGCCTTGAGACGCTCGTCGGTGAAACCACCGCAGAATTGAATCGGGCAAAAGCCGTGATGGCACGCACGCAGCATGAGTTATCCCGGGCCAAGACCTTGTCGGCCAAGGGCCTGATCGCGCAAGTGACCTTGGATGATGCGGTGCTTGGAGAGCAGCAAGCGCGCTTCGAGGTGGATCGTTTCAGTGCGTCGATAAAGCGACTGACTGTCGAGCAGACCGCTGCGAAGAACGGCGTTCTGTTGGGCGAAGGCTACAGCGATGCACCTTATTCGCAACAGCGGATCGATGAACTCTCGGCACGGATAATCGAGGCGAAAGCGGAACGGGACAGCGTGCAGCAGACCCAGCAAGAACTCGCCAGTCGGCTCGCCGAGGAGCAGCGGCGCGAAGCCACGATTCGGTCGTACACCTTGAAGGCCCCCATCACTGGCTTGGTGTGGAACCTCCACATCGCGGCGGACGGGGCAGTAGCAACCAATGCCCCACTGGCCGACGTGGTGGACTGTCAACGTGCCTTCGTAGAAGCTATCGTGCCCGAGCGTCGCTACGACGACATACAGATTGGCGAGACGGTCGGAGTCAAGCTGCTCGGAAACCGCCGGAAAATCCACGGCACCGTCGATGCGGTGCGGGGGCCGTCCGCGGTCGTCAACCGTGACAGCTTGGCAGCGTCGTTGACGCCGCGCCGGACCCGAGAGGCCATGACCGTCTCCGTGGCAATCGACCCTGACGGCTTGCAACAGGTCGGCAAAGGCGCCTGCCAAATCGGTCGCTCGGCCAAGGTGTATTTTGACCACCCGAGGGAGAGCGCTCTCGGTGGACAGCGGCTGGCCTCCCTGACGGGCTTCGTGTCCTCGGCCGTTGCCGCGATTGTTCCCCCTACCCGATAGGAACCCCCGATGCTGTTGTCCTCTTTCCATATGGCGATGTTGCTTGGCCTCAGTGGTCTCGTCTTGTTGCTCGTCACGGTGCAACCGGACGAACATCGAGGGGTACGGGTAGGGCTCTGTCTCGCTGTGGCTGCGGCGGTCCTCCTCTATCTGGATTGGCGTACCGGCCTCCTGTTCCAGGCAAGCCCCGAGGACATCCACGGAGTCGTATGGGTTTGGGGGTTCTACTTCTTTGAATGGGTTGCCTTCGGCGACTTCTTTGTGATGTTGTTCCAGCTTACATGGTTAACCGACCGCTCGCCAGAAGCAGACCAATACGAGCGGCAGTGGCGCTTGCGCGATCCTGCCACCTTGCCCGCGGTCGATGTCTGGGTGGCAACCTATGATGAGGAACAGTCGATTCTTGTGCAGACGCTGATCGGACTGAAGCAGCTCGACTGGCCACCGGAGAAGCTCCGCGTCTTCGTGCTGGACGATGGGCGACGGGCATGGCTCCGCGCCTTGTGTGAAGCGCACGGCGTCCATTACGTCACGCGACCCGACAATCGGGATCGCAAGGCGGGCAATCACAATCACGCCTTGAGCGTGTCCACGGCGCCGTTCATCGTGTCGATAGACGCGGACTTTATGCCATTCCCGAAGTTCATCTATCGCACGATCGGATTTTTCGCCGACCCGACGGTGGCCATTGTGCAGACGCCGCAATGCTTTTACAACGCCGACCCGATACGGAAAAACTTGGGCCTGGTGAAATATCTGCCGGACGAACAAGAGTTCTTCTATCGAGTCATCCAGCCAGGCCGAGACGCGTGGGATGCGGCGTTCTATTGCGGCTCGGCAGCCATGATCCGGCGGCAAGCCCTTCTCGACGTTGGCGGGTTCGTGACGGTCACCGCCATTGAAGATCAAGCCACGGCGGTGAAGCTGTTGTCGAAAGGGTACAAGACGCGGTATCTCAACGAGCCGCTGAGCGTCGGACTCGCGCCTGAATCGAACGCTGTCTTACACGACCAGCGGAACCGCTGGTGCCGGGGCAGTTTGCAAATCCTGTTTACGACGTTCGGCCCCTTCGGACGCGGGTTGCGGCTGCTCCACCGGCTGCTCTTCTCGCAGAGCCATTGGGTACTGAATGGACTGTCGCCCCTCATGTATGTGTTATGCCCGATCCTCTTTCTCTGGTTCGGCTGGAACCCGTTTCCGACTCCGCGCCCGTCGGAGATCTTCGGCATTCCACTTGCCATGTCGGTCATCATCGTAGCCGCTATGCTGTGGTTGGGGAGACGGCACATCATTCCGTTCGTTTGGCAGGGCTTCCAGCTCTTCCTGGCGTTCGAGCTCCTGCCGCAGGCCCTGGCGTCGCTCGTGAAGCCCTTTGGCACGCCGCTCCTGAAGATTACCCCGGTGACCGCCAAGGGCCAGGCGGCGGTGGGGCGTCGCATCAACGGGCGCACACTGGCCTGCCTGTTGGCGTTGATGCTGCTGATCGTCACAGGCTTGGTGAAAGCAGGTCATGATGAGCGGCTCGGCGGGCAACCGCTGCAGATGGTGACCCTGTTGCTGTGGACCATCTATGCGATGAGCATCGTGACCATTGCGGGCTTGATGTGCGTCGAACCGTGGTACCGGCGACGCGCCGAGCGATTCGATCTGGCCGATGAGCCGGCGTCGCTCTGGCTCCGTGGGCAGGCGATTCCGGTGCGGATTATCAACCTGTCCATGACCGGCGCGCGGATACGCCTGCCATACCCCCTGGTGATGCCGATCGATCAACCGATGTCCCTGCAGAAGCGGCACACCCCACTGATCCCCTGCCAACTCGCGTATATGTCACCTACAGAACTGGCGGTGGCATTCCTGCCTAGTGCTCAGAAGGATGTTCGGCAACTCTTGGTACGAGACGTCTATACCAATCCTATCTTGCAGGGCAAC
>Ga0081538_10001278_pt1 | contig 26147 bp, 21 predicted proteins | sample TabmetS5T2R1_FD_71022 | JGI IMG/M metagenome (GOLD analysis project Ga0081538, IMG submission 71022) | Tabebuia heterophylla rhizosphere microbial communities from the University of Puerto Rico - S5T2R1 | ecosystem: Host-associated > Plants > Roots > Rhizosphere ... | reverse complement strand
GGGAGCCGGATCAAGATCCTGGCGCACGACCCGTTCCTCCCGATCAGGGATGTGCTGGACTTCGCCGGGCCGGCGGCCCACGGTCTGTACTTCAGCAGCACCGACGTCCCGCCGAGGGCGCAGCCCCCCGCGGGCCGGCGCTTCGCGCGCGACATCGGGACCTTCGACTCGCCTGTGTTCGGGGTGCTGCCGGCGGGGCAGACAGCTGAGCTGATTCTCGACGCGATCGCCCGCTCCGACGGGACGCGGGCGTCGGTGCTCGAGGAGCTGCGCGGTGCCAAGGTCGAGGACGGCATCCTCGGCGACTTCCGCATCGACCGCTACGGAGACATCACGCCCGCCCGGCTCGCGATCTTCCGCATTACCGGAGCGACTCCTCCGGACGCCCCGGTCTTCCCGGCTTACGAGGGAGCGGTGTTCGACCGGGTCATCAAGGTGCCGGCGACCCTGGCGCAACCATGAAGGCAGCATTGAGCCGCGGCATGATCTTCGCCGGCTATCGGGTGGAGTCTTTGGTCGGCCGCGGCGGGATGGGTGTGGTGTACCGGGCGACGGATCTGTCGCTGGGGCGGCCGGTGGCGCTCAAGCTGGTGGCGCCGGAGCTGGCCGAGGACGAGCGCTTCCGGGAGCGTTTCCTGCGCGAGCCGCGGCTGGCCGCGTCGCTGGACCACCCGCACGTGGTCCCGATCTACGAGGCGGGCGAGCACGACGGCCAGCTCTTCCTGGCGATGCGGTTCGTCGAGGGCAGCGATCTGGGAACGATCCTGGAGCGCGAGGAGAAGCTTGCGCCGCAACGCGCCTTGGCGGTGCTGGCCGAGGTCGCGGACGCGCTCGACGCGGCTCACCGGCGGGCGCTCGTGCACCGCGACGTGAAGCCGGCCAACGTGCTGCTGGACGAGGACGGGCACCCCTACCTGACGGACTTCGGGATCACCAAGCAGCTCGGTGGAGAGTCGACCGACACCGGCCGCGTGGTCGGCACGCTCGACTACCTGGCGCCCGAGCAGATCCGCGGCGACCCCGTCGACGGCCGCACCGACGTCTATGCGCTCGGCTGCGTGCTCTACGAGTGCCTGTCCGGCGCGCCGCCGTTCCGGCGCCCGACCGAGGCCGAGATCCTGTGGGCGCACATGCAGGAGCAGCCGGCCCCGCTGCGCGGCTACCCGCGCCTCGACCCGGTTCTCCGCAAGGCGCTCGCCAAGGACCGCGAGGACCGCTACGCGACCTGCACCGAACTGATCGAGGCCGCGGCCGGCGCGCTGGGGCTCACCGCACCCACGCGAGCACGCCGCCAGCGTGTGCCGGCCAGGCTGCTGCGGCGGGGGCGGGCCGTCCTCGCCGCCGGGCTGTTCCTGCTCGCCGCGGTCATCGCGCTCATCATCGTCGCTATCACCGGCGGCGACGACGGCGGCACCGAGCCGATCGGAAACGGGATCGCCGCGATCGAGCCGGGGGACGGGAGCGTCGCCGCGTTCACCGAGTCGCGGACACCCCCGGGCAACGTCGCGGTGGGCCAGGGCGCGGTCTGGACGCTGAACAACGAGGACGAGACCGTCTCGCGCATCGACCCGGAGGCGCACGAGATCACGAGGACATTCAAGACCCGCGGCGTGCCCAGTGAGCTCGCTGTGGGCGAGGGCGCGCTCTGGATCGGCAATGCCGGGGGCAGGCGCGACACCAACGCCACGGTCAGCATCTCGCGCATGGATCCCGACTCGGGCCGGATCACGCGGACGGTGCGGCTGCGCGGCGACCGGGGCGTCTTCCCCGTCGCGGGCGCGCCCCGGCTCGCGGTGGGCGCCGGCGCGGTCTGGGCAATCAACCCCGACGGCAGCGTGGCGCGTATCGACCCCGAGAGCGGACGGCTGGTCGCGACGATCGAAGAGAAATTCCGCGCGTGGACGATCGCTGCCGGTGAGGAGGGGGTCTGGTACCTCCGCGAGGAAGGTCCGCTCGGTGAGGAGGGTCCGCCCGCCGTCACGAAGCTCGATCCGCGCACAAACCGGATTGCGCGGACGATTCGCGTTGGCAACAACTCAACGGATGGGCTGGCCGTCGGCGCCGGGTCGGTGTGGGTGCTGGAGACGGAACCAGGCCTTCTATGGCGTATCGAGCCCGGGCGGCAGCCGATCAGAAGGACGATCGACGTCGGGCCCGGAGCCAGCTTCGTGGCTTTCGGCGACGGGGCGGCGTGGACTGGTAACTACGTGGACGGCACAGTCGCCCGGATCGATCCCCGCACGAACAGCGTCAGCGCGAGGACCTCGATCGGCGGTCCGCAGGCGATCGCGGCCGGCGCGGGCGCCGCATGGGTTAGCGTGGCGGGAGGGACGACCGAGGGTGCCCTCACGGCGTCGGCGTGCGGCGAGGTCGCCTCCGGCGCCGAGAGCCCAGACGTCCTGATCGCCTCGGACCTTCCGCTCCAGGGACCCTCCAGCGCGGGCCCACGCGCGCTGGAGGGCGCGATCCGCCACACGCTCGAGCGGCGCGGCTTCCGGGCGGGTGAGTACTCCGTCGGCTACCAGTCGTGTGACGTCTCCACCCCGCAGACGGGCGGCTTCGAGTTCCGCAAGTGCGCCGCGAACGCGTCCGCCTACGCCCACGCGAAGCAGCTGGTGGCGGTGATCGGCCCGTGGTCCTCCTTCTGCGGTCAGGTCGAGATTCCGATCATGAACCGAGCCCCCGACGGCCCGCTGGCGGTCATCAGCGCCGTGAGCAGCCATCCCGGCCTGACCCGGGGCGGACGGCTCGCCCAGTCCGGGTCGCTTGGCCCACAAGGGGAGCCGCGGGAGTACTACCCGACAGGTGTGCGGAACTTCCTCCGCTTAAGCCCGCGCGAGGACCTCCAGGGCGTGGCCCAGGCCATGCTGGCGAAGGACCTCGGGCTGAGGCGGGTCTACGTGGTCCACGAGCGATCGGAGGGCCCAAAGGTGGTCTGGGCCGATCCGTTCAGTAGGGCCGCGCGCCGCCTGAGGGTCGAGGTCGCAGGCTCGGCGGCCTTCGATCGCGACGCGAAGAGCCACGACGCGTTGGCGGAGCGGGTGGCCCGCGCCGACGTGCAGGGCGTGTTTATCGCCGACAGCTGGGACTACGGGGCGGCCAGCGTGCTCAAGGCCCTGCGCGCCCGCCTGGGCCCACGCACCGTGATGATGGGCGTGGAACCCATCGGCCCGGTCGCGAGCCTGCTCGAGCTTGCCGGCCCGGCGGCACGCGGTCTCTACATGAGCAGCCTCGACGTCCCACCCGCCGACCGCAAAGAGAGTCCCGCGGGGCTGCGCTTCGCCCGCGACTACGGAACCCTCGACAATCCGGTGTATGGCGTCCTGCCGGCGGCGCAAGCCACCGAGGTCGTCCTCGATGCCATCGCTCGCTCCGACGGCACGCGAGCGTCGGTGCTCGATGAGCTTCGCGGCACAGAGATCAAGGACGGCATCCTCGGCGACTTCCGGCTCGACCGCTACGGCGACATCACCCCCGCCCAGGTGTCGATCTTCCGCGTGACCGGCAGCACCCCGCCCGACGCCGCTGTCTTCGAGTGGTTCCAGGGATCCGTCCTCGATCGGGTCATGACGGTGCCGAAGAGCCTTTCGGGGTGACGATGAAGACCGGCATGATCTTCGCCGGGAAGTAACCCGCCGCCATACTGCGGGCATGGCCACTCGGGTAACGAGTTCCCGCTTGGTCGGTCGCGAAAACGAGTTGGCCGAGCTCGAGGCGGCGTTCGCGGACGCCGAATCGGGCGCCCCCTCCCTCGCTCTCGTGGCAGGCGACTCCGGGGTGGGCAAGACCAGGCTGGTAGCCGAGCTCGTCGCGCGCGCCGGCGAGCGCGGCGGTCACACGCTGTCGGGCGAGTGCGTCGACCTCGGCGACGGCGAGCTCCCCTACGCTCCCCTCCTTGCAGCGCTTCGGCCGCTCGGCCGGGACGACGACAGCGTGCTCGCCGGACTCCCCGCCGCCGCGCGCGCCGAGCTCACCGCTCTGATGCCCGCCCTCGGCGAAGAGCCCGCCGGGCCCGCTGCCGGCCGCGACCCGGGCGCCCAGGGTCGACTGTTCGAGGCCGTCCTCACGCTGCTGAACGAGCTTGGCGAGCGCGCCCCCGTGCTGCTCGTGCTCGAGGACATGCACTGGGCAGACAGCTCGACCCGCGCATTCCTCGCCTACCTGGCGCGGAGCCTCTTCGACGAACACGTGCTGGTCGTGGCGTCGTATCGGCTCGACGAGTTGCACCGCCGCCATCCGCTCCGCCCGCTGCTTTCCGAGCTGGAGCGCGACGCACGCGTGCGCCGCGTCGAGCTGGCGCCGCTCACGCGCGACGAGCTGACGGCCGCGCTGGACGACATTCTCGCCGCCCCGCCGGCCGCCGAGCTGGTGGAACGGCTCTACGCGCGCTCGGAGGGCAACCCCCTGTTCATGGAGGAGCTCCTTGCGACGGGGCTCGACGGCCGCGGCGCCATGCCCCGCACGTTGCGCGACGCGCTCATGCTCCGCATCGAGCGGGTGCCCGAGACCGCCCAGGGGCTCGTGCGCCGGCTCGCGGTCGGCGGCCGGCTCGACCACGACCTGCTCGCCGAGGTCGCGGGGTTGGACGCCCGTGAGCTCCAAGCGAGCCTGCGTGCCGCGGTCGACAGTCATCTCGTCATCGCGGACGCCGACGGCAGCCTGGCGTTCCGTCACGCGCTTCTCCGCGAAGTGGTGCAGGACGACCTACTGCCGGGCGAGCGGGTCGAGTTGCATCGCGCGCTCGCCGATGCCCTCGAACGGCGCTCGGCGGCCGGCGACGGGAGCGTCGCGATCAGCGCCGCGATCGCCTCCCACCGCCTTGCGGCCGGCGACCACACCGCCGCTCTGGCGGCAAGCATGCGCGCTGCAGCGGCAGCCGAGGTCGTGCGCGCGCCGAGCGAGGCGGCCGCGCTGCTCGAGCGCGCCCTGGAGCTGTGGGACCACGTCCCAAACGCCGAGGCCGTGGCCGGGCTCGAGGGCGTCGACCTGATGTGGCGTGCGGCCGAGATCCACAACCTCGGGGGCCGGCGCAGCCGGGCGGAGGCGCTGCTGCGCACCGCGCTCGAGGACCTCGACACGACGGCCGAGCCGCGAAAAGCGGCGAAGATGATGGCGCGCCTGGCGCGCTTCCAGTGGCACCTCAACCGCGCCGACCAGGCGCTCGACACGCTGCGCGCCGGCGACCGGCTGCTGCCTCGCGGCGAGGACTCGCCCGAACGGGCTGCCCTCCTGGCCATGTGGGCACGAGCCCAGATGTTCCAGGGGCGCCTGCGCGAGGCCATCGAGCGCGCGCGCGAGGCACAGCGCGTGGCGGAGGCATGCGGCGACGCCGCCTCGCTCGGCGTTGCACTCAACGTGCTCGGGACGGCGTTGATTCCGCTGGGCGAGATCGAGGAAGGCACCGCGGCACTGAGGCGGGCGGGCGAGATCGCCGTCGAGCGCGGCGACCCCCTGGAGATCGACGCGGCGGCCGTCAACCTGGCCGATGCGCTGCACGCCGCCGGCCGCAGCCGCGACGCCATCGAGGCGGCGCGACGAGGCGCGGACGAGCTCGCGGCCAGCCCGAATACCCACCAGTGGCTCAACCTGATGATGGGCGAAATCGCATTCGACCTCGGCGACTGGGAGCAGGCGGCCAGGGCGCTGCCCGAGCCGGGCCGCCGCTTCGACGACCGCACGATGCTCGTCGTCGAGCTGGGCCGCCTGCAGCTGGCTATGGGCAGAGGCGAGCACGCCGAGGCCGCCGAGTGGCTGGAGCGCGTGCGTCCTACGGTCGAGGAATCGACCGAGCCGCAGTTCCTGGCACCGATTGGCGCGCTCCAGGCCGAGCTGTTGCGCCGTAAGGGCGAGCTCGACGCTGCCCGCGAGACCGTCGAGACCCTGCTCGGCCGGCTCGAGCACTCCACCGACGACCTCGCTCGTTTCGGCAACCTCGCCACCGCGAGCGTGGCGGTGGAGGCCGACGCCGCCGAGCGGGCGCGAGACGTGGGCAACGAGTCGGAGGCGACCCGGGCGCTCGAGCGGCAACGCGTGTTCTTGGACCAGCTTCGGGCGGCGGCCGAGAACGGCGGGCCGATCCAGCGCGCGCACCTCGCCACAGCCGATGCCGATGCGTCGCGCGCATCCGGTGCAAACGACCCCGCGCTCTGGGTGGCCGCGACGGCTGCCTGGGAGGGGGTCGAGCGGCCTTACCCGGCGGCGCTTGCCCGTTGGCGGCAGGCCGAGGCGCACCTGGCGCGCGACGATCGCGACGCGGCGGCGGAGGCCGCCCGCTCTGCGCTTGAGACAGCGCGCCGGCTGGGAGCCGCCTGGCTGACCCATGAAATCGAGAGGCTGGCGGGTCGCGGCCGGCTGGGCCTGGATGTGGCCGCCGAGGCGCACTCCCGGCCGGCCGAACCTGCCGACCCATTCGGCCTGACCGCGCGCGAGCGTCAGGTCCTGGCCCTCGTGGCACGCGGCGCAAGCAACCGCGAGATCGGCCGCGAGCTGTTCATGGCCGAGAAGACAGCGAGTGTCCACGTGTCGCGAATCCTGGCCAAGCTCGACGTCCGCTCGCGCACGCAGGCGGCGGCAGTCGCGCACCGCCTCGGGCTGGCGGAGGAGCTACCTGTGCCTTAGCGGCGCGACTAGGCCGCGACCCCGCGCCGGATCGCGCGGTCGATCGCCGCGGGTGAGAGCACGTGCTCGATCATCATGATCGCCGCTCCAATCACCCCCGCGCGGTCCTCGAGCTGGCTCGGCACGACGCGCAGCTCCTCGGTGGCCAGCGGCAGCGAGCGCTGGAAGATCACCTCGCGCACACCCGCGAGCAACTGGTGCGAGGCCTGGCTGACGTCGCCGCCGATGACGATTACCTCGGGGTTGAAGAAGTTCACGCATCCCGCGAGGACGTCGCCGAGGTTGCGGCCGGCCTCCCGCACGAGTTGTGTGGCGGTGCCGTTGCCGGCCTTGACCAGGCGCACCACGTCGCGGCTCGTACGCGCCTCGATCCCCTGCTCGGAGAGCCGTCGCGCGAGCGCCGCGCCGCCCGACACCGCCTCGAGGCAGCCGACGTTGCCGCAGCGGCACACCACATCGTGCCCGGCGAGGCGAATGTGGCCGATGTCGCCCGCCGCGCCCTTGGCGCCACGATGGATGTGCCCCTCGGCCACGATGCCGCAGCCGATGCCGGTCCCCACCTTGATGAAGAGGAGATGGCCGCACTCGCGCCAGTGCGTCCAGTGTTCCCCTTGAGCCATGATGTTCACGTCGTTGTCCACCAGCACGGGCACGCCGTAGCGCGTGGCGAACCAGTCCGGGATGGAGAAGCCATCCCAGCCCGGCATGATCGGCGGACTGGTGGGCTCGCCCGTGTCGAAAGCCACCGGCCCCGGGACACCCAGGCCGACGCCACGTACCTCGTCGACGCCACGGCCGACGTCCTGAAGCAGGTGGCCGAACTTCTCGTGAACGATGCCGAGGACGGCGTCCGGCCCCTCCGCGATGTCGAGGTCGATCCCGATCTCCGCCAGCTGGCCGCCGCCGAGGTCGCTGACCGCCAAGCGCGAATGCGTTGCGCCGAGGTCGGCGGACAGAACCACACCCGAGCCGTCGTTGAAGGTCAGCGACGTGGGCGGGCGCCCACCGGTGGAGTCGTTGACCCCGGCTTCGACGATCAGCTCGTGCTTCAGGAGCGTGTCGATTCGCTGAGCGACCGTGGAGCGGGCGAGCCCCGTCCGGCGGACCAAATCCGCGCGCGTCAGCGTGCCCGCATCACGGATGACCCGCAGCACCGCGCCCGCCGAGGCCGCGTCTCCAGCCGGCGGGCGGACCGTCTCGGGGTGGTCGTCGGTGGCGGCCAACGAGTGCAGTAAAGCATGATCGCGGGCGGACTTTTGCCCAGGCTCGCCAGGATCAGTATTAAGAAGCCATTGAAACGCCGCACTTTTGGTTGACATCCGGCAAAAGCTTGTGGAAGGGTTCGGGCTCATGGGTGAAGGCTCCCTACGCGCCGGCATCATCGGCACGGGATTCATCGGAGCTGTGCACGCCCGCTCGGCGGTGCTCGCGGGCGGCCGCGTGACGGGGGTTGCGGCCTCTTCGCCGGAGAGCGCGCGCGCCGCTGCCGGGCGCATCGATGCGGAGCGTGCGTTTGAGTCCGCCGAGGCGCTCGTCGACTCGACCGAGGTCGACGTCGTCCACATCTGCACGCCCAACAACCTGCACGTGCCGCTTGCGCGCGCGGCGCTCGAGGCCGGCAAGCACGTGATCTGCGAGAAGCCCCTGGCACTCGACGACACGGGCGCGGGCCAACTGGTGGAGCTGGCGGCTTCGTCCGGCCTGGGCAACGCCGTTCCCTTCGTCTATCGCTACTACCCGATGGTGCGCGAGGCACGAGAACGCCTCCGCGACGGCCGAAGCGGGGAGCTGCGCCTGCTGCACGGCACCTATCTCCAGGACTGGCTCTCGGAGCCGGGTGATGACAACTGGCGCGTCGAGGAAACACTGGGCGGCGCCTCACGCGCGTTCGCCGACATCGGCTCCCATTGGTGCGACTTGGCGGAGTTCGTCTCGGGGCAGCGGATCGCGCGGCTCTCGGCGCGCACCGCGACCGTCGTGCCCGAGCGCGAGCACGCCGCCCACCGCCCCGCGTTCGCGCGCGGCGACGGTAGCGGCACACAGCGCGCCGTGGACACGGAGGATCTTGCACTGGTCCAATTCGAGACTGACGGCGGCGCACTCGGCTCGGTTGTGGTGAGCCAGGTTTCGCCGGGCCGCAAGAACCGCCTCTGGATCGAGTTCGACGCCTCCGCCGAGGCGCTGACGTTCGATCAGGAGAATCCGGAGCTGCTGTGGGTGGGGCGGCGCGACGGAATCGCGCTGACCGCGCGCGACAGCGCCGGCCTGTCGGCGGATGCGGCGCGCCTGACGACCCTTCCCGCCGGCCATCCCCAGGGCTACGCCGACTGCTTCGCAGCGTTCATAGCCGACGCATACGCCGCGATACGCGGTGAGACTGCACCGGTGGGCCTGCCGAGGTTCTCCGATGGCCGCCGCGCAGTGCGGATCACGGAGTCGGTGCTCGCTTCGTCTCGCAACGGCGCCGCTTGGACGGATGTGGCAAGCACGGAGGCGGTGCCGGGCTGATGGAAGGCACGCCTACGCTCGACGTGCGCGGCCTCGTGAAGGAGTTCCCGGGGGTCAAGGCGCTCAAGGGCGTGGACTTCGACGTGCGCGCAGGTGAGGTGCACTGCCTGCTCGGGCCGAACGGCGCGGGCAAGTCGACCCTCATCAAATGCGTGTCGGGGGTGGTGGAGCCGACCGGCGGCGAGATATTCCTCGGGGGGGAGCCGCTGCCGGTCGGCGATCCCGCCGCATCGCTCGCCAGGGGCGTGGCCACGATCTACCAGGAGCTCGACCTCGTCGACGAGTTGACGGTCGCGCAGAGCGTGTTCCTCGCCCACGAGCCGCGCCGGGGCCCCTTCCTCGACCTCGACAAGATGAGCCGCGAGACGACCGCGCTGCTCACGCGCCTCGGCCACGAGGGCATCGCCCCGCGCGCGAAGATCGGCTCGCTGCGCCCGGCGGCGCAGCAGATCGTCTCGATCGCCCGGGCGCTGTCGCACGACGTGCGGCTGCTGATCATGGACGAGCCCTCGGCGATCCTCGACGACGGCGAGATCGAGACCCTGTTCGAGGTCGTCCGGCGGCTGACCGCGGACGGCGTCGCTGTGGTCTACATCACGCACCGCCTGGACGAGATCCGGCGCATCGGCAACCGCGTGACCGTGCTCAGCGACGGTCGCACAGCCGCCACCGGTCTGCCCGCGGGGACTCCGACCGACAAGCTCGTCGAGCTGATGGTCGGCCGCGCGGTGGAGCGGCTCTACCCGGAGCGGCCGACGGGCCACGGTGACGTTGTGCTCGAGGTGCGTGGCCTGCGGCGCCTCCCCGAGGTCCGCTCGGTGAGCCTCGAGCTGCGTGCCGGCGAGGTGGTGGGCCTCGGTGGGCTCGTGGGGGCCGGGCGCACCGAGTTGCTGCGGCTGATCTACGGGCTCGACCAACCGGACGAGGGAGAGGTGTACGTCGACGGTACGCGCCTGCCGCCGGACCGCGCCGACCGGGCCATCGAGGCGGGCCTCGGGTTCGCGCCCGAGGACCGCAAGTCGCAGGGCCTCCTGCTCGACTGGAGCCTCACCAAGAACGTCAGCCTGGCGGACCTGGGGCGCTTCCAGCGCGGACTGCTCAACGTGCGCGCCGAGCGGTCAGCCGCCGAGGAGCACCTGCGGGCGCTCCAAACCGTGCCGGACGATCCGGACCGGATCGTGCGCGAGCTTTCCGGAGGCAACCAGCAGAAGGTGGTGCTCGCCCGCTGGCTCCTGCGCCGCTGCCGCGTGCTGCTCCTCGACGAGCCCACCCGCGGCGTGGACGTGGCGACCAAGGCCGAGCTCTACCGCGTGATCACCGATCTGGCCGCCGAGGGCCTGGCGGTGCTCGTGGTGTCGTCGGAGCTCGAGGAGCTGATGGGGATCTGCACCCGGATCCTCGTGATGCGGGAGGGCGAGCTCGTCTTCGAGATCGAGGGCTCGCGGGCGACCGAGCAGGAGCTGCTCCGCTACGCGGTGGTGCCGACGGATACAGAGGACTTCGTGGAGGAGGTCAGATGACGGCGGGAGAGAGCGGCGCGCCGGCGGCGGCGATCAAGGGCGCGGGAGCCCAGCGGCGCCTCGGAGGCTTCGCGCTCCAGGAATACGCGCTCGTGATCGTGGTCGTGCTGCTGTTCGTTGCCGGCGCGATCCTCAAGCCGGACAGCTTCCCCACCTGGGACAACGTCCGCAACATGCTCACGCAGGCGAGCGTCGTGGGCGTGCTCGCGATGGGCATGACGTTCGTGATCGCCACGTCGGGGATCGATCTCTCCGTCGGGTCCGTGCTCGCGGCGGCGGGCATGTTCGGGGGCATACTGGTCGACCCCGAGGGCTCGACGCTCGTCTTCATCGTCGGGACGCTCGCCTTCGCCACCCTGCTCGGCACCGTCAACGCGATCTCGATCTCGTACGGCCGCGTGGTCCCGTTCATCGCGACGTTGGCGATGTTCTCGATAGCCAGGGGCATAGCGTTACTCCTGAACGACAAGCTGCCGGTGAGCCTGCTGGACCTGAACGGCGGTTCGTTCGGCGACCCGGCCGCCTTCTCGCTGCTCTGGTTCGGCACCGGGCGCATCCTCGGCATCCCGATCTCGGTCTACGTCTTCCTCGGGATCACGCTCGGCGCCTGGGTGCTGCTCAACCGCACCCGCTACGGGCGCTTCGTCGTAGCGGTGGGCGGGAACCGCGAAGCGGCCAGGATCGCCGGCGTGCCCGTGCGCCGCACGATCTTCACCGTCTACGTGCTGATGGGCGTGCTCGTGGGCGTGGCGGCGGTGCTGCTGTGCGCTCGCCTCGGCAGCGCCTCGCCGGTGAGCGGCAACCTCTACGAGCTCGACGCCATCGGCGCCGTCGTGATCGGCGGCACCAGCCTGGCCGGCGGCCGGGCGAGCATCGTGGGCACGTTCCTCGGCGTGCTCACGTTCGCACTGATCTTCAGCTTGATGACCCAGCTTGACCTCTCAACCGAGGTCCAGCAGGTCGTGAAGGGAGCGATCGTCCTCGGGGCGGTCCTGCTCCAGCGCCCGGAGGCGCGGCTGTGAGTAGTCCAACATCCAAAGGAGGAGTACCCATGTCGCTACGGCGACTGATGATTGCGATGGCGGCAGCCGCCCTGCTGGCTTTCGGCGCCGCCGCATGTGCAGATGACGACGACGATGGAGGTGGCGGCAGCAACGCCGCGGACACCGCGTCGCAGGAGGAGAGCGGGACGCCAGCTTCCAGCGGCGATGGTGGACCCGTCACGATCGTCGCGAGCGTGCCGCCCACGGACCATGGTTGGCTCGGCGCGATCTCGAAGAACGCCGAGGAGGCGGCGGACCAGTTCGACGACGTCGATTTCCGGCTGCTCGAGGCCGCCGACTCGGACTCGCAGGCACAGCAGATCGAGCAGGTGATCTCGGACAAGCCCGACGCGCTCGTCGTGCTGCCCCAGGACGGCGAGGCGCTCACGCCGGTCGCCCAGAAGGCTGAGAACGCGGGCATCCCCGTGATCAACGTCGACCGCCTGTTCTCGGCGCCCGACGCGGCAACCGCCACGATCCTCGGCGACAACTACCAGATCGGGGTCAGCGCGGCGGACTACATCGGCGAGGAGCTCAACTGCAAGGGCAAGGTCGTGGAGATCCAGGGTCTCGCCGGCATCTCGGTGACCGAGGAGCGCACGAAGGGCTTCACCGACGAGCTGAAGAAGGTCTGCCCCGACGGCGGGGTCGAGATCGTCGCCAAGCAGCCCGGCGACTTCAACCCGGACACCGGTCTGAAGGTGATGGAGAACATCCTCCAGGCGCAAGACCAGATCGACGCCGTGTACACCCACGACGACGACATGGCCCAGGGGGTCGTCCAGGCCATCCGCAACGCCGGCCGCGAGGACGAGATGTTCCTGACGGGCGTTGGCGGCTCGCAGGACGCGATGGAGCAGATCGAGGAGGGCGGCCTCTACCGCGCCACCTTCCTCTACAACCCGAGCATGGCCGCCTCGGCGGTGAACATGGCCCGGCTGATCGCACTCGGCGAAGGCTTCTCGGAGCTCGTGCCACCCGAGGTGCCGCGCCAGGTGATCGTGCCTGCGGCGACGGTCACGCAGGAGAACGTCGAGGAGTACAAGGAGTACGCGTTCAACTGAGCGCAGCGCTCAGCGAATGCGATTGGGGAGGCCCCGCCTTGGCGGGGCCTCCTCACATAGCGGGATTCCAGACCAGGTCGCCGAGGAACGCCTGGGCGTAGCTCGCGCGCGTGCGGGCGGCCACGCGCTCGTCGTGGTGGATGGCAACGAAGCGATAGAGCAGCGGTAGCGGGTCGTCGACTGCGCCGAACGCGTCCGGCGTCGTGATGAGGTCCTGGATGGTGCGAGGCAGCGTGCGCGGATGCCGGAGCGCCTCGCGGGTGAGCAGGCTGCCGAACTCGAAGCGCCGGCCCGGTGGGGCTACGGCCGGGCTTCCGGGAGACGGGCCGAGGATCGCTGCCACGAGCTGCGAGTGCTCGAACAGCAGGGCGCCCGGCGTGCTGCGCGGGTTGCACTCGATCACACGCAGGTCGTCGCCGAGCCTGTAGTCGAGCCCGAGGAAGCCGGTGTACTCGGCGTCGTCGGCAATCGCCTCGGCGACCGCCAGCGTTCCCGAGTCTGAGATCGACCGATAGCTCAGGCCGTAGCCGCCCGCCGCGCTCGCCGGCAGCTCGTAGGCGCAGTGCAGCACGATTCTTCCGTCGCACGCGATCGAGAGGCTCGAGAGGTCGCGGCCCTCGACGTATTCCTGCACGAGCCACGGCGCGGCTTCGGTCGGCCGACACGCGGCGAGGTCGAGCTCGCCGGCGCGGGGCCCCGCGTTGGTGGCCTGCTCGATGCCCGCGCGCGAGAAGGCCGGCTTGGCGACCCAGCGTTCGAATCGGCCGACCGCCAGGCGCAGCTCCTCCGGCGAAGTGGCGATCTCGGAGCGCGGGGCGGGGACGCCGAGCCGAGCGCAGCGCTGCGCGAAGGTGGCCTTGTCGTGAAGGGCGAGGAGCGTGTCGAAGCGGTCCGCGAACAGGCGCGTGCCTTCGGGCAGCGCCTCCCGACGCTGAGCGAGGTGGAAGCCATCCTCGAACGGCGCAATTACGAGGTCCGCGCCGTGCGCCGCCGCTGCCGCCGCCACGTCGGCCGCGAAGCTCGAGGGGTGGAGTGCCGGCGCCGCGACCAATACATGCGCGCGCGCGTAACGGGAGTGCGCGCCCGGTGCGTGACGGACCGAGTCGGCGGCCACGACCTCATGGCCGGCTTCGCCGAATGCCCGGATCAGCGCCAGTGAATATGGAAAGCGTGAGCTGGTGACCAGCACGGTCGGACGCGTCGCCGCGTCGCCGGGGCCCCCGTTCGGCATAACGGCCCTACCCTAATTCGCCGACGAATTCGGGAGAAGCCTCCCGGAGATCGTCGATTGACGCGATACTGAGGTCGGTGCCTGTCGAGCGGCTCAGCGCGGAAGACGCGCGGATCCTCGCGTGCGAGCGGGGAGCGGTTGTCGGGCACACCTGCAAGGTGCTGGTGGTGGACGGCGAGCACGACGTCAACGCGTTTCGGGCTCGCGTGGGGCCGCGCCTCGCTGCACTGCCGCGGCTGCTCGACCGACTCGTGGAGACGCCGTTCGGGATCGCACCACCGGCCTGGCTGCGGGACCCCGACTTCGCGATCGAGCGGCACGTGCGCGACGGCGGTCGTGTGCGTCATCAGGCGGCGCTGGACCGCGCGGTCGCGGCACTCATGGAGTCGCGCCTCGATCGCGAGCACCCGCTGTGGTCGCTCGACGTCGTCGCGCTGGACGACGCTCGCACCGCGGGCGTGCTGAGGCTGCACCACTGCATGGCGGACGGGACGGTCGCGATGAGGATCGTGCGGACGCTGCTGCTCGATCAGGACGGGGCAGGCTCCGGAAGTGACTCGGTGCCGGACCCCACGGTGAGACCCGGGCGCGCCGCGCTGTTCGCGGACGCACTCCGCTGGCGTCGCCGCTCGGCTACCCGCCGCGCGGCCGGCGCGGCGCGGGCGCGAGGCCCGGGAGGGACCTCCGCCGGGCCCGAGCAGCACGCGCGCCTGGCCGTGATCCGCCGCGAGCTCGCTCCGGGGAGTGGTCTCTCCCCGCTCGCGCGGCGCGCCGGCCCGCGCCGGACCGTGGCGTTCTCCACCGTTGCCCTGCAAGAGGTCAAGCAGCTCGCGCACGCCGTGCCGGGACGCGCAACGGTCAACGACGTGGTGCTCGCGGCGGTGGCCGGCGGAGTCCGGCACTGGCTCACTGAAACAGGCATGGAGGCGCACGAGCTGCGAGTGAAGGTGCCGGTGAGCCTGCATTGCCCGGACGAGCCGGGTCTGGCGAATCGCGACTCGTTCATGGTCGTGCACCTGCCGCTGGACGAGCCCGAGCCGCTGGTCCGGCTGGCTGCGATCGCGGCCGAGACGCGTGAGCGCAAGGCCGCCCACGACGCCGACGCGCTCGACGCCCTGTTCAACGATCTCGGCCGCCGGTCGCGGTCGCTGGAACGCCTGGCCGAGCACTGGGCGAAGAGCCCGCGGGTGTTCGCGCTCAACGTGTCCAACGTTCCAGGCCCGCAGGGCGAGCTCACCGTGCTGGGCTCGCCGCTGCTTGCCATGCACTCGCTTGCCGAGATCGCCGAGCGGCATGTCCTGCGCGTGGCTGTGATTTCGGCCGCCGGCCGGCTGTCGTTCGGACTATGCGCGGACGCCGACGCGGTGGAACGCCTGGACCTCGTGGCCGACGGGATCGACGCTGAGCTGCGAGCGCTGGGGGCGGCGCTTCCTGCGGGTTGACCCGAAGGTCAGATCCCCAGCGACCAGCCGGCGGCGGTGGCCGCGAGGAATGCCGCGACCAGCACCGTCATCACGACGTAGGTGGTGGAGATCAGGCGCTCCTGGCGAGTCATCGCTTCGAGCGTAGGTCTCACCCGTGTTGGGCCGTGTGAGACTCGTCACGTCTGGCGCGGGAACCGGGATTGACATCACTCGTTCCCGGGCATGACCCCAGGCGGAGGAGAGCGCTTCAACCAGGAGGACGACCGGGTCCCATTTGGGAGGAACCGGCATGCGCTCTCCGGTCATCACAGTCTGGAGGGCCACATGTCGAAGTCAGCCTGGTGCAAAGCGCTCGCGACCGTAGTGGCGGTGGCGCTTGTCTTACCCGCCGCGGCGACCGCCGAGTCGAAATCCAAACGGTCGAAGCGCACCTCGATCACCCAAGTCGGGCACGAACCGCTCATGGACCGCGGCATGAACTCCGCCGCCGCTATCCATGGCGACTACGCGTACATCGGCAGCCGGACCGACGGGAGCCATGCGGGGCAACCCCAAGGCGGCATCATGGTCGTCGACATCTCGCGGCCGAGGCGTCCGGAGCTCCTCACCGAGACGCCGATCGACGCCAGGCCGGGCGAGTCGTCGCGGGAGCTGCGCGTATGGCGGTCGCAGGACATCCTGATCGTCCTCAACACCAACTGCGGTGCTGGTGACAGGTTGCATCACTGCAGCACCACCGTTCCGGAGGCCAGGAACTTCCGCTTCTACGACATCTCCGGGCGGAACGCGCGGAGTCCCCGGCTGATCACCCAGATGGAGGAGCACACCCACGAGTTCTTCCTCTGGGAGGACCCGAACAACCGCAAGCGGGCCTTGATGTTCGGCGGCAACGCCGGCTCGAGCTGCGGGGAGCACCCCACGCCCAGCTGCCCGTTCGCCGTCTGGGACATCTCGCCGGTGCTCAGAGGGGAGCGGCCGCAGACGCTCTTCAGCGGGCTGCACGGCTATACGCGCATCCCGCCGGAGGGACTCCCCGTCGTGAAGCCGGCCGGCGGCCTGCACTCGCTGTCGGTCAGCAACGACGGCACGCGGACGTTCTACGCGCTGCTGACCGGCGGGTTCGCGGTCGTCGACACATCCGACTTCGCGTTCGACCGGCCGATGCCGCAGCCGCGCCCAATCACGCTCAACGAGGCCAGGCCCACGTGGGCCGGCCCGGGAGCGCACAGCGCGCTCAAGCTGTGGGGCACTCCCTGGGCCTACGTGTCCGACGAGGTGTACGGGACGGCCACCGGAACGGGCCATGGATGCCCATGGGGCTGGGCGCGGATGGTCGACATCACCGATCCGACGAGGCCGATGGTCAGAGGGGAGTTCCGCCTCCCGGAGAACGATCCGGCGACCTGCGCCACGTTTAACCCGCCGCGGACGTCCTACTCCGCGCACAACCCGACGCACACGCCGAACATCGTGTTCACCACGTGGCACTCGGGTGGCTTCCAGGCGATCTCGGTCGACGACCCGCGCAACCCGTCCCAGTTGGCGGAGTTCTTCCCCGATCCGCTGGAGTCGGTGCTGCTGGAGGATCCGCGACTTTCGTCGGACCCGGATACGGGTCGCAATCAGAAGGTCGTGATGTGGAGCTACCCGATCATCAGGGACGGGCTGATCTACGTCGTCGACCTGCGCAACGGCCTGTACGTCCTCAAGTACAAGGGCAAGTTCGAGCGCGAGGTCAAGGACATCACGTTCCTCGAGGGCAACTCGAACCAGGGTGACGCGCTGTGCTTCGACCCGGTGGGCAGGACGCCCAAGCAGTGCGACGACGACCGGGACGACGACGACAGGGACGACGACGACGGGGACGACGACGACTGACGCACACCGGCGGTAGTGAGCCGGGCGCTACCGGCCAAGTAGCGCCCGGCCACCTCCGCTCGACGCCGGTCTAGCCGAGCGACGGCTCTCCTCGCCCGTGACCAAGACGAAGGAGGCATCGTGCTGAAGAGCGGTGGGGTAGCGACCAGGCTCCCCGCACAGGACCTGAACCGAGCGAGGAGGTTCTACGCGGACAAGCTGGGCCTCGAGCCCGACGACGAGCGACCTGGTGGCCTGCTTTACCGCTGCGCCCGTGGCGAGTTCGCCCTGTTCGAGTCGGCCGGCGCGTCGCCCGGCACGTTCACGCAGATGGGATGGGAGGTCGACGACATCGAAGCCACCGTCGCCGCCCTGCGGGAGCGGGGCGTCGTCTTCGAGGAGGTCGACCTGCCGGGCCTCAAAACGGTTGACGGCATCGCGGACATCTCCGGTAACTATCCGAGCAAGGGTGCGACCGGCGAGCGCGGTGCCTGGTTCCGCGACAGCGAAGGGAACATGCTCGGGATCGGGCAGCCCGTCCGCGCGCTCGTTTAGCCTGCACGGTCTCCGACCGAAGGAAGGACTCGATGACCCCGTTGGCCGCGGACTACCCGTTCCTGGAGGTGTTGTGGTCGATCCTCGTCTTCATGGCATTCGTGCTGTGGATCTGGCTCGCCATCACGTGCTTCATGGACATCTTCCGGCGCCGCGACACGGGTGGATTCGCGAAGGCGCTCTGGGTGATCTTCATCATCGTTCTGCCGTACCTCGGCGTACTCGTCTATCTGATCGCCAACCACCGCGGGATGGCCGAACGGCAGGCCAAGGACGTCCAGGAGGCCCAGCAGGCGTTTGACGAGCGCGTGCGCGAGGCCGCCGCTTCGGCAGGCCCAGCGTCCGAGATCGAGAAGGCCCGCGGGCTGCTCGAGTCCGGCGCGATCAACCAGGAGGAGTTCGAACGCCTGAAGGCCAAGGCGCTGGGCTCGTAAGAGCAGCTCCGGCAACGGCACTCCGCATGGAATAAACGAGCCCCGGGCACGTCACCTAGCTCGAGGGCGGGGTTGGGCACGGCTGCACGATCTCCGCCCCACCGAAGCCGAGCAACGCAACAACTGAGGAGAGCGCCTCTTGGTGACCAGAACGGTGCGCTTGTCGCGGGCTGCCCACCCCTCGAAGACGGGGTCGCGGCGGCTGGCCGCTGCGCGTCTGCCTCAGCACACGGGGCGTTTGTATCGCGCGGCATACGCCCTGTCCGGCTCCGCCACCGACGCCGAGGACCTGGTACAGGAGACCTTCGCGCGCGTGCTCTCGCGCCCGCGCCGGGTGCGCGCCGGCAGCGAGGTCGCCTATCTGATGCGCGTGCTGCGCAACACCTGGATCGACTTCGCACGCGCCCGGGCCGCTCGGCCGGAGCCGGCGGGTGGGGAGGCGATCGATTGGGTGGTGGAGGCCGAATCGGATCCCGGCGGACTCGCCCTGGATGTCCGACTGGCGTATCAAGGCATGCGCGAGCTCCCTGAGCACCAGCGGGAGGCGATCGCCGCCGTTGACGTGCTCGGTCTGTCTTACAAGGAGGCCGCGCGGTCGCTGCGGATCCGTCAGGGCACGTTGATGAGCCGGCTGGCGAGGGCACGCGAGCGCGTGGCCTCCTACATGGAGGGAGCCGAGTGATGTCTCCTCAGCAGCTTTCCGAGCGCCACCGCCGCGTCGTGCGGGCGCTGCAGTCCGGCCCGCGCCCACCCGACCGATTGCGCCGGCGCATCGAGGCGATGGAAGCAGAGGCGGCTCGGCGCTCACTTCCCAAGCCCGCGCCACGAAGCCGCCGGGCGTGGCTTCCCCAGCCGAGGCCGGTCGTACTCGCCGCCGGCGTCGCGGCCGTGGTGGCCCTGTCGCTCGTGGTGGCCGTATCTGTGACCGGGCCCGGCGGCCCGAGCGTGGTGCAGGCCGCCGAGCTCAGCCTGAGCCCGGCCACGGAGCCGACGCCGCCGGCCGACCGGCTGCGGCCGGCGCTGCTCGAGCGCTCGTTCGCCGGGGTCCGCTTTCCGGCCTGGACCGAGGAGTTCGGCTGGCGCGCGGACGGGGCGCGTAGCGACGAGCTCGACGGCCGCGCGACCGAGACGGTCTTCTACAGGCACACCCATCACCGAATCGGCTACACGGTGATCTCCGGAGCGCCGATCGAGCCGCCCGCCGACGCCGAGAGCCTGACCGCCCGCGGAGTCGAGCTGCGCCGCTTCCGCCTTGGCCGCCAGGACGTCGTCACGTTCGAGCGCAACGGCCGCACGTGCGTCCTGTCCGGGGACGTGCACGACCCGAACACGCTCGTGAAGCTGGCTTCCTGGGAGGCCGAGGGCGCGATCAGGTTCTGAGCGGAAGAAATACGCGACGGGTCCGTCTGAATCGGGGCAAGACCCCCGACCGCAAGGAGACAGACCGATGCGCATCGTGCGTATAGCTCTGGTCGCCACGCTCGTGGCAGCGCCGGCGCCACTCGCAGTCGCACACCACGACGACGGCCCGAGGGACGAAGCCGGCCCCGCGGGCTCGGCCAAGACAAAGCACCAGCTCGAGGCAGTCCGTCAGGCCACCAAGCGCTTCAAGGACGTCCGCGACGCCAGGCGCGCTGGATATGTTGCCGCCGGTGAGTGCGCCGCGAGCCCCGAGGGCGGGATGGGCGTCCACGACACCCACCCCGGCCTCGCGCAGGACGACCGGCTCAACATCCGCCGCCCGGAGGTCCTGGTCTACGAGCCGCGTGGCGAGCGGCGGCGGTTGGTCGCAGTCGAGTACTTCCGTGCGGACGCCGACGGCCGGCTCGATACCGACGACGACCGTCCGTACCTCTTCGGGCGCGGCTTCGACGGCCCGATGGAGGGCCACGAGCCCGGCATGCCGATCCACTACGACCTGCACGCCTGGGTCTGGAAGCGCAACCCGGCCGGCACCTTCGCGATGTGGAACCCGCGCGTCGAGTGCCCGGTGACGGCACCGCAAGCCGCCGTCGCCGCCGACCCCGGGGACGCGCGCGTCCGCACCGACGACCCGAGTCCGGGCGGCAGGGCTTACTTCTCGCACAAGGACGGCCGGCTCATTGTCGGGGCGTGCGACCTCCAGAAGGACGGGCACGGCGTCCAGGCCTACGCCTCGTTCCACCGCTGGGGCTTCCAGAACGAGGTGCGGGATTTCGACGGCGCGAACGGCAACTGCTGGGAGGACGACCTCCAGATCAAGCCCATCAATCGGCTGCGCGACGTCTACCTGACGGTCTGCCTGCACAAGCGCGGCAACCGCTACTGCGACTACAACGTCGGCAGTGCGTGACGGCTAGCGGCCGAGTCCTCGAAGGAACTCGCGAGCCTTAACGGGCAGGTCGCCCAGCGGCTCGCGAACCGCCTTGAGGCCGGCACGCAACTCCTCGTCCCCGGCCTCGACCGGCAGCATGGAGTCCTGAAGCTCCGCGAGCGTGCGGTCGGCCGCGCCCGCCGCCTCGACCGCACGCTCGATGAAAACGGCGGCGCCCTGCGATGGGATACCTGTCTCCTGCTGCGGGAAGGCGGCGGCCTCGAGCCCGTAGCGGGCCGCGAACTCCCTGTGGGTGCGCTTCGCACGACCATAGGCCGTCTGCACCGGCCGGAAGCACTCGTCCTCGAGCCGGTCGCCGTTGTACTCGTCGAGCTGCTCGTAGGCCTCGGCCAACGCCGCGCTCGCGAATCCGAGCTGGTTTGCCGCCTCCGCGACGGTGTCGAGCAGCTCCTGCCTTGCCTCAGCGGTGGTGTAAGCCATCCAGCTGACATCGTGGCAGGCGGCTGCGAGTGATCCGGCTGTCCGGAAGACTGTGACCTGCTGTGGCCACCCCGACTGCGGCGACGCTTCTTGAACGCGAGCGCGAGCTCGCCGAGGTCGACGTTGCGCTGACCGAGGCCGCGCGGGGGCACGGGCAGCTGGTACTTGTCGAGGCGCCTGCCGGGCTCGGCAAGACGAGCCTGCTCAGGGCAGCCGCGGAGGCGGCAGCCGACGCGGGCTTCACCTGCCTGCGGGCCCGAGCCACCGAGCTGGAGCGCGATTTTGCCTACGGCTGCGTGCGGCAGCTGCTCGAACCGGCAGTAGTCGGCCTTTCGGAGGCCGACCGGGCACGCCTGTTCGAGGGCGCCGCAGTTCTCTCCGAGCCGCTATTCGCGCCCACCGGCGGCGCCCATTCGCTGCCCTCGGGCGATGGCTCCTTCGCCATGCTGCACGGCCTCTATTGGCTCCTCAACAATCTCGCCGACGACGGGCCCGTGGCCCTGTTGGTCGACGACGTCCAGTGGTCGGACACGGAATCGCTGCGCTTCCTCAACTATCTTGCGCCGCGCCTGGACGGCCTCCCGCTCATCGTCCTCGCCGCTATGCGCAGCGGGGAGAAGGACACGGCGGACCTGGCTCGACTGGCGGCCGGTCCCGAAACAACTGTGCTGCGGCCCGAGCCGCTCAGTAGCGAGGCGACGGCGACGCTCTGCGAGCAGCGACTCGGCACGGAGGTTGCGGCTGAGTTCTCGGGAGCCTGCCGGGAGGCCACGGGCGGGAATCCCTTCTACCTCGAGGCGCTCCTGCGCGAGGCAGGCGAGCAGGGCTTCTCAACCGACTCCGGGGAGGCTGAGCGAGTGCGCGGGATCGGTCCCGCGGCGGTGGCGCGGGCGGTGCTCCTGCGCCTGTCCGGGAAGCCCGAGCCGGCGACTGCCCTCGTGCACGCAGTCGCGGTGCTGGGTGACGGTGCGGGCTTGACCGACGCGGCGGAGCTCGCCGGGCTCGCCAGGGAGGAGGCGGTCGACGTCGCCGACCTCCTGGTCGCCCTCGCGATCCTGCGGCCAGCGGCCGGCCTCGAGTTCGCCCACCCGATCATTCGCGAGGCCGTCCACGCGGACATCGCTCCCGGCGAGCGCGCCAGAGCGCACGCGCGCGCCGTGGGAGTCCTCACCGCAAGCGGCGCTGCCGATGAACGGATCGCCGCTCAGATCGCCGCGGCCGAGCCGGCCGGGGACCGCGCCCGGGTCGAGCTCCTGCGCCGCGTGGCCAAGGAGGCGCTCCTGCGCGGGGCTCCCGCGGCGGCCTTCGCCTGGCTCGACCGTGCGCTGGCGGAACCACCGCCGCCCGACCTGAGGGGTGTGGTCCTCTTCGAGCTCGGCTCCGCGGCGCTGCGTACGGGGAGGCGCGAGGCGGTCGACCACCTCACTGGAGCGGTCGAGCTGATCGAGGACCCCGGGCTGAACGCGAAGGCGGTGAAACAGCTCGCGCACGCCCTCACCCAGGCGGGCGACGCCGACCGCGCCGTCAAGGCGATCGGCTCGGCGGTCGAAGGCCTCGAGCGTCGCGATCGGGAACAGGCCCTGCGGCTCGAGGCCGAGCTCGCATTCCACGCTCACCACGCCAGCCTCGAGTCCCGAGCCCCGGCGGCGAGGCGCCTTGAACGCCACGCCGGCCTCAAGGGCGACACCCCCGGCGAGCGCTTGGTGCTGGCGAGCCTCGCTTGCGAGCGCGCCAGGCACGCGGAGTCCGCTAGCGAGGCGATTGCGTACCTCGAGGGCGCACTCGCCGGCTGGCGTTCGGTCGGCGACCTGCAGTTGAGCATGGCCGGTCTCCTCTACGACCTCACGATCGGGTTGCTCGCGGCCGACGCCCTTGACGACGCCGACGCCATCCTCGACAACGCGGTCGCCGACACCCGCGCCCAGGGATCGATCCCGGAGCTGGCCTACGCGACCTGCTGGCGCGGGTGGGTTTCCCTGCGGCGAGGGGATGTTGGGGCGGCCGAGGCCGACGCGCGGACCGCGCTCGAGCTACTCACGGCCCATCGCTTGCTCGGAATGAGGTTTGCTCTGGGCCTGCTGATCCAGGCGCTCGTAGAGGAGGGCGAGCCGGCGGCCGCCGAGCAAGCGCTGCGTGAGAGCGGGCTGGGCGACGAGATCCCGCCGAGCCGGGCGAGCAACTATCTGCTCGAAGCACGGGGCCTGCTCCGCGTGGCTCAGGGCAGAGCCGATGAGGGCCTCGACGACCTGCTCGAGTTCGGCCGCCGCGACGAGCGCTGGGGCAGTGCCAACCCACTTGCCTCGCGCTGGCGCTCGAGCGCTTCGCGGGCGCTCGCTCTAACCGGTGACAAGGAGGGAGCCATCCGGATGGCGGACGACGACCTCGAGCGGGCGCGGCGCTGGGGGACCGCCAGGGGCATCGGGATGGCGCTGCGCGCCGGCGCGCTGGCTGAGGGCGGCCGTGCCGGGTCCGACCGCGTCCGCGAGGCGGCGGAGGTGCTGAGGAACTCTCCGGCACGGCTCGAGCAGGCGCGCGCCCTCACCGACCTGGGTGCCGCTCTACGTCGCGCGAACCGGCGCGCCGAGGCTCGGCCCCCGCTCCAGGAGGGCCTGGAGCTGGCCCAGCGCTGCAGCGCACACGCGCTCGCCAAGCGCGCCCGCACGGAGCTGCGGGCGGCCGGGGGTCGCTCGAGCGACCCGGAGAGCACCGGCCTGCAACAGTTGACGGCTTCGGAGCGCCGCGTCGCGGAGCTCGCCGCCCAGGGGCACAGCAATCCCCAGATCGCCCAGGCCCTGTTCGTGACCCGAAAGACCGTGGAGACCCACCTCGGCCACGTCTACCGCAAGCTCGACGTGGCCGGTCGCACGGCGCTGCCCCGAGCGCTGGCCGAGCCGCACCCGCAGGCCGGCCCCTGAGCCTCCCCGAGCCGGGAAATCAGGGAGCGAGAATCGGGGAGCCTCCCGACGCGCGGACTGAGACACGCGCGTAGGGTCGCGGCTGAATGACGATGACCGCCCCGACAAGATCACACGCCGAGGTCGAGGCCTCGCGCGCGCGCATTGTGATCGCGGCCGACGAGGCCCGGCGGCGGCTCGAGCGCGACCTGCACGACGGCGCCCAACAGCGGTTCGTCCTGGCGTCCCTGTGGCTGAAGAGCGCCGCCGTGCAGGCGCACGGCACCCCCGCGGAGCCGTTCGTGGCCGAGGCGGTAGAGCAACTGCAGCACGGGCTGGCCGAGCTACGCGATCTGGCGCACGGGCTCCACCCGGCCGTGCTTAGCGAGCGCGGACTTGCGGCCGCGCTCGAGGGCCTGGCCCGCCGCTCGCCGTTGCCGGTGGAGCTGCGGATCACGCGCGAACGCGTCGCGCCGGCCGTCGAGACGGCGATCTACTACACCGTCGTGGAGGCGCTCACCAACGTGGCCAAGCACGCGCGGGCGAGCAGCGCGCGCGTGACCGTCGAGTTCGCTGACGGTGCTCTTGTGGCCGAGATCGCCGACGACGGCCTGGGCGGTGCGAGCACGACGGCGGGCGCGGGCCTGCGCGGCCTCGCGGACCGCCTCGACGCCCTGGGCGGCACGCTGTCGGTCGAAAGCCCCCACGGCGGCCCGACGATCATCCGCGCTAGGGCCCCGCTGCATCGCCCCCGGTGATGTGGTCGATGACGTGCCGGAACCGCTTGGTGGGTGAGAAGTCGACGTACTCGGTGTCCTCTAGCGCTTCGGGGGCGTGACCGGGAGCCCAGTAGAACGGCTGACCGGCCGTGAAGTCGCGTGGGCCGTTCTTGGTGTGCATGCGTACACGCCCCTTGAGCATGTAGCCCCAGTGCGGGCAGGGGCAGAGGTCGTCCGGGAGCCCTTTCAGCGCCGGCGCCAGGTTGACCCCGGCGCGGAGTCGCACGAAACAGACCGTCAGGTCGCCCTCCTCGCGCATCCGGAGTTCGACGCCGTCATCCTCGATGGCGACCGGGACGTCCTGGCGGGAGATGGTCCTCATGGTTGCTCCTTCCGTCGTGGCCCGCGGGCACCGAAAAACGTACGGCGCGCCGCGCCGCGCCGCTTCGCCTGACGGGGCCATTTCGGCTGGCCCTCCCGGGCCATCTCGCGGACCCTCAGATCAGGCCGAGGCGAGCGCCGGTCGCCGCCGCGGCCGCACGAGAGGGCTGACCGAGCTTGGTGCGGATGTTGGCGAGGTGGCGGTGCACCGTATGGGGACTGATGTGCAGCCGCTCGGCGATCTCCGGATCGCTCAGGCCCTCAGCGACCAGGGCAAGCACCTCCCGTTCACGGTGACTGAGGGTCTCGCCGCCGCTCGTCTGAGCGTGCTCGGCGCCGGCGAGCGGATACTCGCCCAGCCCGGTGAAGGCCGATACCGCGGCGAGCAGGGCGCGCACGTCCCCGAGCCACGGGAGGTGGTGCGAGCCCTCGAGCGGCACAAAGCGGGCACCCGGTATCAGTGAGGCGACCTCGAGCCCGAGCTCGTACGGGATCGCGCGATCGTCGCGCCGGTGCAACACGAGCGCCGGCGCCACGACGCGAGAGTAGGCTTCTGTCGCGTCAACCTCGTACGCGCGCTCGAGGAGGCTCGCCGCCGTCTCCCGCGTCGCTCCCTGGCGCTGGAGGCGGGCGAAGCGCCGCAACTCGTCAGCGTCACCCTCGGGCATGAACATACTCGCGAGTACCCGCGCGCCGAGTCCCCAGTGCCGGCGCACAACCGAGACCATTGACCGGCGCACCTCCTCGTCCGCGATCCGCGGCCCGGCCGCATAGACGTTGTAGAGCACGAGGCGCTTGACCCGGGCGGGGTGGGCGGCGGCGTACGCGGCGGAGATGCAGCCCCCCGACGAGAAACCGAACAGCGTGCACCGCGAAAGGCCGACATGGTCGATCAGTTGGCCGAGCACCTCCGCCTCGGCCTCGAGCGAGAGGGCCTGCTGCCCGGGACTACGCTCCGAGAGGCCCGTGCCGATGCGGTCGTAGCGCACCACCGTGTGCCGGTGGGCGAGCGCCACCAGGAAGCTCTGGAACGACGGGTCCTCCCAGTTCACCTCTAGGTCGCTCACCCATCAGGCTGGGAAGACGAGCGCCGGCCCGTCGCCGG
>Ga0081538_10001277_pt1 | contig 26150 bp, 20 predicted proteins | sample TabmetS5T2R1_FD_71022 | JGI IMG/M metagenome (GOLD analysis project Ga0081538, IMG submission 71022) | Tabebuia heterophylla rhizosphere microbial communities from the University of Puerto Rico - S5T2R1 | ecosystem: Host-associated > Plants > Roots > Rhizosphere ... | reverse complement strand
CGACCGTGCCGCTGGACCGAATCTTCAAAACCTCATTGCGTTCGATATCGATTGTCTTGAGCCGCAGCCGGCGATACTCCTCCGCCGGTGTCTCGTCGTCGCCTGGCCTACCAAGCTTTTCCCATAGGGCATTGGGTCTGGCTGCAATGCGGTCGCGGAGCAACTGCACAGTCTCAGGTGAGTCATTGGGACCCACGATCTCGTCAAGATTGGCAATAGCGGTATTGCTGGATGTCTGCAGCACGTGGGCAGCCTGCAATGCGTCCGAGCGGGGGTCAGGACCTCGAAGTCCCAACGCCCGGACCAAGAACGGTAGCGTCAGTCCTTGCAGCAGCAACGTCCCGGCCGTGACCACCATTGCGGCCAAGATCAACGTCTCCCGGAAGGGAACTCCTTCGGGAATCAGGAAAGCGGCGGCGAGTGTCACGACACCACGTAGACCCGCCCAGCCGATCACTAAGGCATACGACCACGGAACTGGGGCGTCACCGGCATCCCGGTCGCGACGGAACAGGAAAGGTCGCGTGCCGAGGACCCACAGCAGGCGGATGACGATGACACCGCCCAGGACCGCTGCACAGAACCCGGCGATCTGTGCTCCCGAGAGGTGCGATTCATAGTTCGCCTCAATGATCCGGCGGGCCTGCAAGCCGATCATCAAGAAGACGGTGTTCTCGAGCAGAAACTCGATAGTGGCCCAGTTCACTCGTTCGCTCAGCCGCGACTGGCCGGTCTGGATGACCGGCGACTTATGGCCGAGGATCAACCCCGCGGTCACAACGGAGATGACACCGGAGCCGTGAAAGCCGCCGACATTGATTTCCTCGGCTGGCAGGTAGGCCGCGAACGGCACCAGGAGCGATATTGCATTGTCAAAGACCGGTTGAGTAATCCGCGCTCGGATGGGAATCACAATTAGCGCCACTCCGAGGCCAGCTGCAATTCCGCCCAACGCCGCGATCAGGAATCCGACGGTGGCCTGAGTCGCGGTAATCGTGCCGCCAATCGCGACAATGGCCACTCGCAGGCAGGTAATGGCGGTGGCGTCGTTGACCAGGGACTCGCCTTCCAAGATCGTGACCAGGCGCCGGGGTAGTCCGACCCGGCGGGCGATTGTGGTGGCGGCGATGGCATCAGGCGGCGCCACCACGGCACCTAGGGCAAATGCCACCGAGAAGCTCAGCGGCAGGATCAGCCAAGCGATCAGACCAACTCCCAAGGCAGTCACGACGACGAGCAGCACGGAGAGTTGCGCGATAGATCGACGATTGGCGCGGAAGTCGATTACCGAGGTGCGAATGGCTGCGGCGTAAAGCAATGGCGGCAAGAAGCCGAACAATACGAGGTCGGAGGTCAGCTCAGGGATAGGGACACGTGGCAGGAAGGACAGCCCGATGCCAATAAGCATGAGTAACAGCGGCGCGGAAAACCTGATTCGAGTAGCCAGCGCCGTCACGGCAAGGACCGTGGCTACCAGCGCCAAGATGGTGAAAGCAACTGTCACATTGCCATGCTTCCATCCCAATCTCCGGCTGCGCTCGTAGCTGTATGTAAAGATCGGGCACGTGACCGCTTCGGGTGACTCCGACGGGTCGACGTTGCTTACTTCGGCCGAGGTCAAGGATCTGCTCTCGGCTGCCGTCGAGCACGCCGGTGGCAGCCTGGTTTCCTGGCGGCTGGATCATGTGGATGCCAATCCGCGGCACTCCACGACGGCCACGTACTCGGCAGCCGTTGATTGGCCGACCGGACGTCGTACCGAGCTGCTCGGCGCCAGCGCTCGTGTCGGTGGGCGCGGTGGCAACGACGACCGGGCCATGATCTTCGGGGACGGGAACCGCGAGGTTGCGGTCTGGCTGTACCCAGACGATCCCGACCTGCCGGGCTTGCGACGCGCTGCGGTGCCCAACGGGCTGGCCGCGCTGCTTAATGAACATCGCGTTATTGATCATCTTGTGACGGGCGAGAACATTGCTCTCGAAATGATCAGTTACCGACCGCGGCGACGGGCTGTGCTCAAGGCTGTGATCACAACCAGCAGCGGACCCCGTACGTTCTTCGTCAAGGTGCTACGCGAGTCGGTCTATGGCCCGACGCTGCAGCGGCACGAGCTGCTCCGCCGTGCTCGATTCCCGGCGGCGGCGGTGGCAGCAGCAACAGCCGATTTCATTCTGGTGCTGCCGCAGGTGCCGGGCCGGCCGCTGACCCAAGCGATCTTCGATGAGGCAATGCCCTGCACGGCCGAGAGTTTGATTATGTTGCTGGACTCGTTACCAGCATCGGTAGTTACGCTGCCTCAACGACCGCCCTGGACCGGTGCCGTGGCGACGTACGCGGAAATGATTGCGGCCGCACTGCCCGTGTTGGACCCACAGCTGCGTTGGCTGGTTGGGCAGGTCTCCAGCGGCCTCGCTGGCCTACCGCCCGGCCTGGAACCAACCCACGGCGACTTCCACGAGGGCCAGCTGTTCGTCTCGAACGGTCAGATCACCGGCGTACTGGATATCGACACGATCGGACCTGGACGGCGTGCTGATGATCTTGCCTGCATGATCGCCCATCTGTCCACGATGCAGCGGATGACGGCCGAACAGGCGGCCAGCTTAACGCGGTTGATCAATCTCTGGCTGCAGGTCTTCGACACCCGGGTTGATCCGGCCGAGCTGCGGCTACGTGCTGCTGGAGTCATCGTGTCGCTCGCGACCGGCCCTTATCGTGGCCAGGAGCCCAATTGGCAGGCCGAGACGGTCCGCATGATCCAATCGGCAGTCGCCCTGGTCCGGAGTTCCAGCCGGGCCTGATCACCTCCGCGAGGGGCCGTTTCACAGCACAGGTGCCAAATCGAGCCCTCGAACGGGGCGGTAAGGGATCCTTCCGCAGCACAGCCGGCAAAACGCTCCGGTCTCCAGCGATCGTCGGCTGTGCGACGATGCCCGAGTGAGTGCACAGACCCAATCAGGAACGCCGTTCAAGGCGGTGTACGGGCCCGACGACCTTGCCGTCTTCGATCCTGATCATGCTCTCGGGGAACCGGGACACTACCCCTACACGCGTGGCATCTACTCGTCGATGTACACCACCAGGCCTTGGACCATGCGTCAGTACGCGGGCTTCGGTACGGCCGCGGAGTCCAACGCCCGCTATCGCGAGTTGATCAAGCACGGGACGGCGGGCCTGTCTGTCGCCTTTGATCTTCCGACCCAGATGGGTTATGACTCCGACGCGCCTATCGCCGCCGGTGAGGTCGGCAAGGTAGGAGTGGCGATCGACTCGATCGAGGACATGCGTGAGCTGTTCTCCGGCATTGCCCTCGACCAGGTTTCGACATCGATGACGATCAACGCCCCGGCCGCCGTGCTGTTGCTGCTGTATCAGTTGGTCGCAGAGGAGCAGGGCGTTTCTCCCGCGGTTCTCTCAGGGACCATTCAAAACGACGTCCTCAAGGAGTACATCGCGCGCGGTACCTACATCTTTCCACCCGCGCCGTCACTACGGCTGGTCAGCAACACCTTCGCTTACTGCCATGATCAACTGCCGCGCTGGAACACCATCTCGATATCGGGCTACCACATGGCCGAGGCGGGGGCGACGCCGGCGCAAGAGATTGCGTTCACGCTAAGCAATGGCATTGCCTATGTGGAGGCGGCTCTGGCGGCAGGACTTGCCGTGGATGACTTCGCGCCGCGGCTGTCATTCTTCTTCGTCTCCCGCACCACCGTGTTGGAGGAGGTAGCCAAATTCCGCGCGGCGCGCCGGATCTGGGCAGGGCTGATGCGCGAGGAGTTCGGCGCTCGCGAAGAGCGATCGATGATGCTCCGCTTCCACACCCAAACGGCAGGTGTGCAGTTGACGGCTCAGCAACCAGAGGTCAATCTCGTCCGGGTCGCCGTACAGGCGCTGGCCGCGGTACTGGGAGGTACCCAATCACTGCACACGAACGCCTACGACGAGGCCATCGCCCTGCCGACGCCTAAAGCAGCCAGGCTTGCGCTCCGCACCCAGCAAGTGCTGGCGCACGAGACCGACGTGACGAAGACGGTGGATCCCTTTGCCGGCTCCTACGCCGTCGAGTCGTTGACGAATGACATCGAGGCAGCGAGTCGCAAGCTCATGCAAGGGGTCGCCGACCGCGGTGGTGCCGTGTCAGCTATCGAACAGAGTTTTCAGAAGCTCGAGATCGAACGCTCGGCGTATCAGGTGGCACGGGAGATCGACGCAGGAGAACGAGTCGTGGTCGGTGTGAATCGGTTTGTCCTCGACGAGGAGGAGCCATATGAGCCGTTGCGAGTCGATCCGGCCATCGAGGCAAAACAGGCCGCCAGGCTCGCCGCACTGCGAGCGAATCGTGATCAAGTTGCTGTTGACGGCGCTTTGGATGAACTTCGGGCGGTAGCTCGCGACACCGGCAATGTGCTGTACCCACTGAAGGAAGCGCTTCGGCTACGAGCCACGGTCGGTGAGGTCTGCGATGCGTTGCGGCAGGTCTGGGGTACCTATCGGCCAACTGACATTTAGCTGCTGGCGTCACGCGCCCTGAGCCCTCTCAGGACGGCGCCTGTCGAAGGGTGCATCACGGCGCTTCGACAGGCTCAGCGCGCATTAGGGCGGATTCTCCGCGACGGTTTTGTTACAACTCGCAGCTCTACCTGGTTACGACTCGAAACGCTGCCGACTTGGTAGTGCTTGGCGTGAAAGACTGAGCGAGATGCTCGTATCCGACAAAGATGCCGCCCGACGCGCCGAGATCAACCGTCTAGCCAGCGCGCTGAACGAGCGACTGATCGCGATCCGGCGCGATATCCACGCCCATCCAGAGATCGGTAACCACGAGCATCGCACCACCGCCCTCATTGTCGACGAGCTCGAGCATGCTGGTCTGGTAGCGAAGGTGCTGCCGATTGGCACCGGCGCCTATTGCGATGTACTGCCGGGCGGCTATGACGACTCCTCTGGCCTCGTCGGTCTGCGTGCCGATATTGACGCTTTGCCGATTCCTGATGGCAAGAACGTTGATTACGCCTCCAAGAACCCCGGAGTGTGCCACGCCTGCGGGCACGACGTCCACACCGCGATCTTGCTTGGGGTCGGGATCGTATTGTCCCGGCTCCGTGATCTTGATTTGCTGACTCGGGGCGTCCGGCTGATCTTCCAGCCGGCGGAAGAGACCAGCCCTGGAGGAGCCCTCCACGCAATCGAGGGCGGTGTACTGCATGACTTGACCGAGATCTATGCGTTGCATTGCGACCCCCGCACCGACGTCGGTCGGATCGCCCTCAAGGTGGGACCCATTACCTCAGCGGTTGATCAAGTCAACATCGTCTTGAGCGGCATCGGCGGCCACACCTCGCGGCCACAGCTGACCCAAGACGTCATTGGCGCTCTCGGTGCGCTCGCGACCATGACACAGCTGCTGCTGTCCCGCCGCATTGATCCGCGCAGCGGCGTCTCACTGATGTGGGGATCTATCCATGCCGGTTCGGTCGCAAACGCCATCCCGGGGACCGGCGAAATCGTAGGGACGCTACGGGCGCTCGATGCCCACGGGTGGCAGCTAGCCAAGCAACTCATTCCTGAGCTCGCCGCGGAGATTGTTCGACCCTTCGGAGTTGAGGTCGATGTCGCAGTTACCGACGGGGTGCCGCCGGCGGTCAACCATGCACGTGGGGTACGTCGACTTACCCGGGCAACTGAGGAGATGCTGGGGCCGGATGCGGTAACGACAACCGAGCAGTCTCTCGGCGGCGAAGATTTCTCGTGGATGCTGCAGCAGGTTCCAGGTGCCCTCGCGCGACTCGGCGTCCGAACACCGGGCCGGACCTGCCCTGACATTCACCAACGGACCTTTGTTGTTGACGAGGCCTGCATCCCAATCGGTCTTAAGGTTCTCACCGAGGTTGCCACTACCTTCGAGCGGTCGGCGATCTAGAGTCGGGCACGGCATCGCCAGGCGCGGCTGGGCCGACAAACTGATAGCTGGTCCTTATCCGCAAGCATCCCGGAACTTCACGGTCAGAGTTAGAGTCGGTGCCAGACCGACCAAAGCGGCAATGCATTTGCCCGAGGCGGTTGGAACGAGACAATCCCGCGAGCTGCGAGTCGGCATTGCGCGAGCAGCTTCCGGAAAGTGAGCTGCGAGCGTCGGCATTGCGCCATCAGCTTCCGGAAAGTGAGCTGCGAGCGTCGGCATTGCGCGAGCAGCTCCCAAAAGATTGTGACCTCTTCTGCCCAGGAGGCATTACGTGAAGAAAACCCTCACCTTGGCCGGCGCCATTGTCTGTGCGGCAGTCTTGACCCTCACCAGCTGTGCCGAAGCGCCAGGGACTGGTGCATCGGCGCCTCCCGCCAGTCCTGCTGAGACCACCGCCGCTGGCGCAGGTTTTAAGGCCTGCATGGTCTCCGACTCGGGAGGCTTTGACGACAAGTCCTTCAACCAGACCTCCCACAAGGGTTTGACCGACGCCCAGGCCGAGCTCGGGATTGAGACCGGTCAGGTCGAGTCGCAGACGACCGCCGACTTCGCGAAGAACATTCAGTCGATGGTGGACGCGAACTGCAACATCGTCGTCACCGTTGGCTTCCTGCTCGGCGATGACACACTCGCTGCGGCCAAGAAGAGTCCCGACGTCAAGTTCGCCATTGTGGACAACAACGATCCGAAGACCTATCCAGCAGCCACCAACCTCAAGCCGCTGATCTTCAACACGGCACAGTCGAGCTTCCTTGCCGGATATCTCGCCGCGGGCATGTCACAGACCAAGAAGGTCGGCACTTTCGGGGGCCAGAAGCTCCCGACAGTCACAGTCTTCATGGATGGCTTCAGCCAGGGGGTCGACCACTACAACAAGCAGAAAGGCAGCAACGTTCAGGTTTTGGGCTGGGATGCCGCCAAGCAGGATGGGCAGTTCACCGGCGACTTCGAAGACATCAAGGGCGGTCAGCGTACGGCCGAGGGTTTGATCAGCCAGGGTGCGGACATCGTGTTCCCAGTCGCTGGACCAGCCGGTCTCGGCGCGCTGCAAGCGGCGAAGGCCAGCGGTGGCAAGGTGAATGCCATCTGGGTTGACACCGACGGCTGCATAAGCGCGGAGACGTACTGCTCCAACATCCTTACCAGCGTCTATAAGGGCATGGATGTTGCCGTTGCCGATGCGATCAAGGCTGCCAAGGATGGATCCTTCTCCAATGAGCCGTATGTGGGAACTCTAGAAAACGATGGCACCGGCCTGTCGCCATTTCACGAGTTCGATTCCAAGATTCCCGCGGAGTTGAAATCGGAGGTGGATGCGCTTAAGGCGGACATCATTAGCGGCAAGATCACTATCGAGTCCAAGTCACAGCCTTCAGCGTGATGGGCCCGCCCTGGGCATGATTGAGAGGTGACAGCGACCTCGGTCCCGACGGCTGGAACAGGCCTCCAGCTGCGGGGGATCACCAAGCGGTTCGGCGACCTGGTTGCCAACGACTCGATCGACTTGGACATAACGCCTGGGCAAATTCACTGCCTGCTTGGTGAAAACGGGGCTGGCAAGACGACGCTGATGAACGTGCTCTACGGGCTGCTACGGCCCGATGAAGGCACGATTTCTATCGACGGCGTCGAGCACGCCCATGAAACCCCCAAGGAGGCGATTGCGGCTGGAGTTGGCATGGTGCACCAGCACTTCATGCTCGTTGATGTCTTCACGGTTGCCGAGAATCTGATCCTCGGCCGGGAGGACAGTAAGGCTGGTCTGCTCAATATGGGTGAAGCCCGCCGGACCGTCCAGCGGCTCTCGGAACGCTACGGGCTAGACGTCGATCCCGATGCGTTGGTTGAGGAACTTCCGGTAGGTGTCCAACAGCGAGTCGAGATCTTGAAGGCGCTGGCCAACGATGCCAAATACCTGATCTTGGACGAGCCGACCGCGGTGCTCACACCACAAGAGACCGATCAGCTGATAACGGTTTTGCGATCCCTGCGGGACGAAGGCAAGGCGATCGTGTTCATCACTCACAAGCTGCGCGAAGTGCGGGAGATCGCTGACAAGATCACCGTCATTCGGCACGGCAAGGTGGTCGGTACGGCGAAGCCGACCGACTCCGAGTCGGACTTGGCAGAGCTAATGGTGGGCCGCCATGTCCAGTTGCTCGTCGACAAGAAGCCGGCTTCGCCTACAGCAGTGCCAAGACTGGTGGTGCAAGGGGTCTGGGTCGCCAGGCCGAACGGCACAGTGGCGGTGCAGGATCTTGATCTTGAGGTGCGGGGCGGTGAAATCGTATGCATCGCCGGCGTGCAAGGCAATGGGCAAACAGAACTGGCCGAAGCGCTGCTCGGTGTGACTCCAGTCATGAAAGGCTCGATCCAGCTGGACGGCAAGCCGCTGACGGGGCTGACGCCGAGGGAGACTATCGACGCCGGGCTTGGGTTCGTCCCCGAAGACCGCAAGCAGGATGGCTGCGTCGGCACCTTCACCATCGCCGAGAATCTGATCTTGAACCACTTCGATGAGCACCCGTACGCGCGTGGTATCGCCCTCGATCTATCGAAAGTCAGGCAGAACGCTGCGCATCGTGTCTCTGAGTTCGATATTCGTACCCATTCCATCGAGGCATCGGTGTCCTCACTGTCGGGCGGCAATCAGCAAAAGGTGGTCTTGGCCCGCGAGCTCTCCCGGGGACTCGCACTGTTGGTCGCCTGTCAGCCGACCCGAGGGCTAGACGTCGGAGCCATCGAGTTCGTCCATAAAAGGCTGATTGAGGAACGAGACCGTGGCACGGCCGTCGTGATCATCTCAACGGAACTGGATGAAGTCGTGGCCCTGGCGGATCGAATCGCGGTTATGTATCGCGGCCGCATTGTCGGCATTGTGCCGCACGACACATCCCGTGAGGTGCTCGGCCTCATGATGGCCGGCATTCCACCCGAAGAGGCTTTGGCTAGTGCATCTATGACCACGCTTGCCGAAGAGGACGCGGCCTTAGAGGCGAGTTTGGGGGAAGCGTCGCATGAGTCCTGAGCCACGCAAGCGCAGGATTGTCATTCCCTGGTCGGATGTGCTTACCACACTGGCGTCGATTGTGCTGGCCTTCATCGTGGGCGCGCTGCTCATGATCTTTTCCGACACCGAAGTACGCAGCAAGTTTGCATACTTTTTTGCCCGCCCATCGGATGCGCTGATCGCTTCCTGGGACAAGGTCAGCAGCGCGTACGCAGCGTTGATCAAGGGCGCGATTGGCGGCTATGGACCGATTACCGAGACCACCGCTCAGGCGGCTCCACTGATCTGTGCCGGACTTGGCGTGGGTCTTGCCTTCCGCGCCGGCTTGTTCAACATCGGTGCTCAGGGCCAGGCGATTCTCGGTGCGCTCGTGGCTGCATACATCGGGTTCACCTGGCACTTGCCACCAGTCATTCACCTCATCGTTGCCATTCTTGGGGGGCTGATCGGTGGCGCATTTTGGGGCGGCATCGTCGGCTGGCTCAAAGCCAAGACCGGCGCCCATGAGGTGATCGTGACGATCATGATGAACTACATCGCCGTTGGTCTGCTGGCGTTTCTGCTCACCACGACCGCGTTTCAGCGGCCAGGCCGGCCTGATCCGATCTCGCCGATCGTTGACTGGAACGCAACCATGCCGCGGCTGGAGGGTGGCCAACTGCACCTCGGCTTTGTCCTGGCACTGCTCGCCACCGTAGCGGTCTGGTGGATCCTCGACCGCTCCACCACTGGCTTCATGATTCGTGCGGTCGGTGCGAACCCCAGCGCTGCTGCCACAGCCGGCATGAGCGTGGCGCGAACGACGATGATCACTATGTTCCTGGCTGGCGCGTTGGCAGGCCTCGCAGGGGTGCAGGCCGCCTTGGGCCCAAGCGCCTCGGGCCTGCCCGTGCCACTGTCCCTCGGAATCGTCGGTTCCATAGGGTTCGACGCGATCACTGTTGCGCTGCTCGGCCGGTCGAAGCCACTTGGCATCGTCCTCGCCGGCCTGCTGTTCGGAGGGCTACACGCCGGCGGGCTGGCGATGCAGAGCGTCGCTCAGACCCCACTGACGCTGACATTGGTGCTGCAGGCCCTGATCGTGCTCTTCGTCGCCGCTCCCGCCCTGGTTACCAAGATCGTGCCCTTCCTCCAGCCTCGCAGGACTCGGGCGCTCGGACCGGTGCCCGAAGGAGGTCTGGCGTGAGCGTCGAGACCGTCGAGCCGGCACCGACGCGTACCGAACCGGCTTCCATCGAGACGCCCCAGAAGCGGCGTCAGCGCATCTCCACCGGCGTGCTGATCGCAGTCGTCGGCGTGCTCCTCCTGATCGGCCTTGCATCCACCGCGGGTAGTGCACGATTTGCCCTCTCAGACGCATTCGACCAGATACAGCTGCCGACGGTGACAGTGCCTGGTTTCATCACCGTCTTCGTCTGCGCCCTGCTCTGCCTGTCAGCCGCGACTGGCTATCTGTCCGGACGGCTGCGGGGCCGATGGCCGGCGTTAGCCGGGGCGGTGGCCGGCCTGGCTGTAATTATGGGCTTTCTGACCTGGGCAGCCTCTGGACGGGAGCTGCCCTTCCCCGTCAGCAACCAGTTCGCCGGCACCTTGTCGCTGGCTACACCTCTAGTCTTCGGTGCACTTTGTGGCGTGTTGTGCGAGCGGTCTGGTGTCGTCAATGTCTCGATCGAGGGTCAGTTTCTCTCGGCGGCCTTCGCGGCCGCTGTGGTCGGCAGCCTGACACAGTCAGTCACAGCGGCGATATTCGCCGCGATGCTGGCCGGCCTGACCATGGCTGCGCTACTCGCGGTCTTCTCAATCAACTACCTGGTCAACCAGGTGGTACTCGGTGTGGTGCTCAACCTGCTGGCCGTCGGAGTCACGGGTTTCCTTTTCGATCAGCTGGTGCAGCCGGCGTCGATCAAGTACAACTCCGCACCGGTGCTGGAACCGATCCCAATTCCCGGCCTCTCCAAGATCCCGTTCTTCGGTCGGGTGCTGTTCGAGCAGAACGTGCTGGCTTACTTAGCTGCAATTTCGGTCGCCGTTGTCTGGCTAGTGGTCTACCGGACCACCTGGGGTCTGCGAATCCGAGCCGTCGGCGAGCATCCAGAGGCCGCCGATACTGTCGGCATCAGCGTACGAGGCATTCGTTGGTCGGCGGTGCTGGCGGGAGGGGTGTTCGGCGGTCTGGGTGGGTCTTTCTTTACTCTCGCCTCGACCGGTTCGTTCACCAAGGAGTTCACTGTGGGCAACGGCTTCATCGCGCTGGCTGCGGTGATCATGGGCCGCTGGCATCCGGTACTGGCGTCGATTATGTGCCTGTTCTTCGGTTTCGTGACTCAGATGGCCTCGCAGCTGCAGACGTTGGAAACCCCGATGCCTAGTCAGTTCTTGTTGATCTTGCCGTACGTCGCTACGATCATCGCGGTGGCCGGCCTGGTGGGTCGGGTTAGACCGCCCGCCGCCGATGGCATTCCCTTTGAGAAGTAACCATGTGCCCTGATTCCGTAGAGATGAGCCCTGAGTCCGGCCAAATGCGCCCGGAGCCCGACCCAATGCGTCCTGAGCCTGTCGGAACGCGCGAGCAGCCCACCCCATTGCGCACTGAGCCTGTCGGAACGCGCGAGCAGCCCACCCCAATGCGCCCTGAGCCTGTCGAAGGGCGCGAGTCCATCGACTGGGACCAGCTCCGAGCCGCAGCTCGAGAGGCCAGCCATCACGCGTACGCGCCATACTCGGGCTTTCCGGTGGGTGCTGCGGCGCTCGTCGATGACGGGCGAATAGTGACCGGTTGCAACGTGGAGAACGCCTCCTACGGGGCCAGCCTCTGCGCCGAGTGCGGACTGGTGTCCGCGCTGCATGCAAGCGGGGGCGGACGGCTGATCGCTTTTGCCTGTGTCGACGGAACCGGGTCCGCTCTGATGCCATGCGGTCGGTGCCGCCAATTGCTTTGGGAGCACGGCGGCGCTGAGTGCTTGGTCGACACTCCGACCGGCATCCAGCCGATGAGTGACGTGTTGCCACAGGCCTTTAGCGCTCGTGATCTTGCTAGGCGTCGCTCATGAGTCTCGACCTGGAAGCGCTCCGAGACTTCCCTAAGGTCTCACTCCATGATCATCTGGATGGTGGCCTGCGGCCACAGACGATCATCGAGCTGGCCTCTGATATCGGACATTTGCTGCCCACGGACAATGCCGATGATCTTGGTCGATGGTTCGTCGAATCGGCCAGCTTGGGGTCTTTAGAGTGCTATCTGGAAACCTTTGATCAGACGCTTGCCGTAATGCAAACGGCGCCAAATCTGCGCCGGGTTGCCAGGGAGTATGTCGAGGACCTCGCCGCGGATGGAGTGATCTATGGCGAGACGCGTTGGGCGCCCGAGCAGCATCTGCGAGCCGGGTTGACAGAGGCCGAAGCCGTTGCAGCCGTCCGCGATGGCCTAGCCGAGGGAATGGCGGCGTGCCGCCAGCGGGGGGAACAGATTGAAGTACGCCAGCTGCTTACTGCAATGCGGCAGTCTGTACCTACTCGTGACATCGCCGAGCTGACGCTGCGTTATCGTCACGACAGCGTCGCCGGTTTCGACATCGCTGGGCCAGAGAGGGGCTATCCGGCGTCGCGATTCTTAGAGTCCTTTCGGCTGCTGCGGCGTCAGAACGTCTACTACACCATTCATGCGGGCGAGGCCGATGGATGTCGCTCCATCTGGGAGGCGGTACAGGTCTGCGGGGCGAACCGGGTTGGCCACGGCGTCGCCATTATGGAGGACATCCAGGTGGCAAATGGCGGCGCCACTACGCTCGGCGACTTCGCGGCGTATCTGCTAAACGAACAGATCCCGCTCGAGATGTGCCCCTCCTCCAATGTTCAGACCGGCGCGGTGACCTCGATCGCCGAGCACCCCATCAATCGCCTCGATCAGCTCGGCTTCCGGGTGACGGTAAACGCCGACAATCGACTGATGAGCGGGACCGGTGTGACCAAGGAGTTCAGCCTGCTCGCCGAAGCGTTCGACTACACGCTTTCTGACCTACGCCGCCTCACTGTCAACGCGGCCAAGAGCATCTTCGCGCCGTACCAGGTACGGAAGGCTCTGGTGGAACGCATCACGGATTGGATTGCACTCTGACAGGCAGCCTGCCAGATTCGCCTCCTTCGTCGCTCGCGAACAAAGCCAATCCCCAGCACATCCATCCGCGAGCTCCTGCAGTCGGCGAAGCGGGCTGCTCGCCATAGTGCGGGCTGCCGGCTAAGCACCCTGGATTGAAACACCGCAGGGCCTGGTGCCGCACCGGGCTAGGGTTTAGCCCATGAGTTCGCGCGTCCTGACCGCGGTGGCGTGGCCGTATGCCAACGGCCCTCGCCATATCGGTCATGTCTCAGGCTTCGGGGTTCCCTCAGACATCTTTGCGCGGTACATGCGAATGAGCGGGCACGAGGTCTTGATGGTGTCTGGGACCGACGAGCACGGGACACCGATCTTGGTTGAGGCCGACCGCGAAGGGCTCAGTCCTCGTGAGCTAGCGGACAAGTACAACCGAGTGATCGCCAACGAGCTGCGTGATCTTGGGTTGTCGTATGACTTGTTCACCCGCACTACAACGCTCAACCACTACGCGGTGGTTCAAGATCTTTTTCTAGGCCTGCACCGAAACGGCTATGTGGTACCCCAGACAACCATGGGAGCAGTGAGTCCGTCGACCGGCCGGACTTTGCCGGATCGCTACATTGAAGGCATCTGCCCGATCTGCGGCTATCCCAGTGCGCGCGGAGATCAATGCGACAACTGCGGCAACCAGCTTGATCCAGTCGATCTGATCAATCCGATTTCCAGGATCAACGGGGAAACCCCCAAGTTCGTCGAGACCGAGCACTTCTTCCTCGATCTACCGGCGCTCGCGGGCTCTCTCGGCAAGTGGCTGAGCGCGCGTACCGACTGGCGGCCCAACGTATTGAAGTTCAGTCAAAACCTGCTGGAGGATCTACGGCCCCGGGCGATCACTCGTGATCTTGATTGGGGCGTTCCGGTACCGCTGGATGGCTGGCGGGATCAGCCCATGAAGCGGCTCTATGTGTGGTTTGACGCTGTCATCGGCTATCTGTCTGCCTCTGTCGAGTGGGCCAAACGCACCGGTTATCCGGATGCCTGGCAGCGGTGGTGGATTGACCCGGACGCCCGCAGCTACTACTTCATGGGGAAGGACAACATCGTCTTCCACACTGTGATCTGGCCGGGGATCCTGCTAGGTCACAATGGCGACGGTGATCATGGAGGCACAGTCGGGCCGCTCGGTGAACTGCGCTTGCCCGACGAGATCGTGTCTAGTGAGTACCTGACTATGAGCGGCTCCAAGTTTTCAACGAGCCGTGGCAAGGTGATCTACGTTGGTGATTTCCTCCGTGACTTCGGCCCGGATGCTCTGCGTTATTTCATTGCGGTGGCCGGCCCGGAGACCACCGACACTGACTTCACCTGGGATGAGTTCGTGCGACGCACCAACTTCGAGTTAGCGAACGAGTGGGGCAACCTGGTGAACCGCTCGATCTCCATGGCGCACAAGAACAATGGGGCAGTCCCGGCACCAGGGACGCTGCTCGATATTGATCATGAATTGCTGAAGGCGTCCCGGAACGCGTTTAACACCGTCGGTGAGTTGCTTGGCCGCAATCGGTTCAAGCTCGCGATCACCGAAGCGATGAGGCTGGTTGGGGCGGCCAACAAGTACATCTCAGACACCGAGCCGTGGAAGCTTTCCGGTGATCCAGCGCGGCGTGACACGGTGCTGCATACCGCGCTGCAGGTCGTCTCGGACTCCAACACGCTACTGACTCCTTTCCTGCCACATGCGGCACAACAGGTCCATGAGGCATTGGGTGGCACAGGAGTCTGGGCGGCCGAGCCCCAGATCCGTGAGGTCACTGAAGGGGGTGGACCGGATTACCCCGTGATCATGGGCGACTACGCGAGCGAGCAGGCGCATTGGGAATCTCGCCCGATTAGGCCGGGGACGCCGTTGGAGAAACCGACGCCGCTCTTCACCAAGCTTGATGAGAGCCTCGGCGAGACCGGCCCTGAATGGGCGCCGATCGAGCGCTGACTCCGCTCCGTAGCTAGCTTTGCCGCTCAGCGGCCGCCAGGGCCGCGGTCAGCTCTTCGGCGTTCATCCGCTGGACGTATGCCGGCGTCCCAGGCTGAATCCGCCAGCTCTCCGCCAACGGACCGATATCAACCACGTCGAATCCGAAGCCATCAATCAGCTCCGCCACTTTGGCCTTTGCGGAAGCGTCGTCCCCTGCGATCGCGAGCGCTCGTCTGTCCCGAGTTCCCGGCGGCGTCGCGTCGCTGGCGATCTGGCGAGCGTAGATATGGTTGAACGCTTTCACGACATTGGCTCCGGGCAGGCGCCCCTGGAGCAGTTCCGAACTGGTGGTGCTGCCATCATCGAGCGCCGCGATGTTGCCGTCGCGCCGCGGGTAGTAGTTGTTGGTATCGATCACCGTCTTGCCCCCAAGCGGCTCGCTGGGGACGTCGCCCATCGCTCTGAGCGGAATCGCTATGACGACCAGATCACCGGCGGAAGCCGCCTCCTCCACCGTGCCAGCACGAGCACGCGGCCCTAACTCCGAAACGAGATCAGCCAAGGTCTCCGGGCCCCGCGAGTTGCTGATTACGACGTTGTAGCGACTGGCTATTGCTGCACGGGCGACCTGGCTGCCAATATTCCCAGCACCGATCAACCCGATGGTCCTTATTCCACTAATGGTCACGTCGCCGCAACTTTGCCTCGCCGAGCGCTATTCCGTCCGACCGCGCTAGTACGAGGTGCCGCCGGAGAGGGCAAGTGCGCCGGTTGGATGCCACACCGTCTTGATCTCCAAAAAGGCACGCAGTCGTGCGGTGCCAGGTGCCGCCGTGAAGTCCGGAATGCCTTTCGGCCGGTAGACCCGCTTGACTGTCTCGGCCGCGGCCTGCTCCAGCGACTGGCGCAGCTCTCCATCTGCACCAGTGACGTCCAGGGCGTTGACGTCCGCATGTGCTGCGAGATGTGGAGCAAGTTCGGACGTTCTACCGGTCAATATGTTGATCACTCCTGCCGGTACGTCGGAGGTCGCTACAACTTCAGCGAACGTAATCGCAACGCACGGATCCTGCTCAGCCGCGATCACCACACAGGCATTGCCGCCAGTGATCACCGGCGCGATCACCGAGATCAGGCCCAGCAACGGCGATCCAGACGGCGCGAGAATCCCCACCACGCCAGTCGGTTCGGGCGTGGAATAGGAGAAGTACGGGCTGGAGACCGGGTTAGCGCTGCCCATCACCGCGGCCAGCTTGTCGGTCCAGCCGGCGTAGTGCACCAGCCGATCGACCGCCGCATCAACCTCAGCCGTGGCGTCCTTGCTGGCAGCGCCGGTACTGATCATGATCAGCTCAAGGAACTCGGTTCGGCGGCCCTCCAGCATCTCCGCGATCCGGTAGATCACCTGGCCCCGGTTGTATGCCGTGGCCTTTGACCAGGCAGTGAAACCCTTACGGGCCGCGACGACGGCATCCCGGAGATCCTTACGGGAAGCAAGCGCCGCGTTGGCCATGAAGTTGCCCTTTTTGTCGTGCGCCTGATAAGTACGGCCCGACTCTGAACGTGGGAATGCGCCGCCAACAAAAAGCTTGTAGGTCTTGGAGACCGCCAGGTGGCTCACCGGGTAACCGCCTCATCGTCGGTATCGAGATAGGCGGCCAGGCCCGACGGCCCACCTTCCCGACCAAAACCGGATTCCTTGTAGCCGCCGAAGCTGGCCGTCGGATCAAACCGATTGAAGGTGTTGTCCCAGATCACTCCGGCCCGCAGCGCCACCGCCATTCCCATGGCTCGAGAGCCCTTCTCGGTCCACACTCCAGCCGATAACCCGTACGGGCTGTTGTTCGCCTTGATCACCGCTTCATCGGGGGTTCGGAAGGTCATGGTGGTAAGGATTGGGCCGAAGATCTCCTCGCGGGCAATGCGCATCGATGGGGTTGCATTGGTAAAGATCGACGGCGAAAGGTAATACCCGTTCTTCGGGAGCGGGCAGGAAGAGGACCATAGCTCAGCGCCCTCGGCCCGGCCGGCATCCATATGCCCTCTAATGCGACCCAGCTGGGCCTCCGAGTTGATCGCTCCCACATCAGTGTTCTTGTCCATGGGGTCGCCGACCCGCAGAGTCTCGACCCGCTGCTTGAGGCGTTCGATGAACTCATCAGCGATCGATTCCTGAACGAGCAACCGCGAGCCGGCACAGCAGACCTGCCCTTGATTGAAGAAGATGCCGTTGATGATGCCTTCGACAGCTTGATCTTGCGCCGCATCCTCGAAGATGATGTTGGCACCCTTGCCGCCAAGCTCCAAAGTGATCTTGCGACCGGTGCCGGCTAGCTCTCGTTGAATGCGCCGGCCGACGGCGGTAGAGCCAGTGAAGGCAACCTTGTCAATGCCAGCGTGGTTGACCAGCATCGAGCCCACATCGCCGGCTCCGGTGATGATGTTGACCACACCTGGCGGAAGATCAGCATCGGCAATGATCTCGGCCAGCACCAAGATCGAAAGCGGGGTGGTTTCGGCGGGCTTGATCACCACGGTATTTCCGGTCGCCAGCGCAGGTGCGATCTTCCAGGCGGCCATCAGCAATGGGAAGTTCCAGGGGATGACCTGCCCAGCAACACCGAGCGGATGCGGTGCGGGCCCCAGGCCGAGATGTTGCAGCTTGTCGGCCCAGCCAGCGTGATAGAAGAAATGCTGCGCGGTGGCTGGTACGTCGAAATCCCGGGTCTCCTTGATCGGCTTGCCGTTGTCGAGCGTCTCAACCACTGCAAGCTCCCGAGAGCGCTCGGCAACAGCCCGGGCGATCCGGAACAAGTACTTGCCACGCTCGGCGCCAGGCATGGTCGACCAAACGTTCTGGTACGCCCGACGAGCGGCTTTCACGGCTCTGTCGATATCGGCGGCGTTGACCGTCGAGACTGTCGAGAGTCGCTCACCGGTGCCCGGGCTAATGGTGTCTCGATCCTCACCGCCACCTTCCTTGAAGGCTCCGTCGATGAACGGCATGTAGCGGTCTTTGATATCGGCGATGGCACGCGACTCAGGCGCCGGGGAGTACTCCCATTCCATGATCAAACTCTCTCTAATCCACGGTCACATAGTCGGCGCCGGAGTAGTGGCCGTCCAGCTGCGCCCGGCGTTGCATGATCAGATCATTGAGCACTGATGAAGCGCCGAACCGGAAGTAATAGGGATCCAGCCACTCTGGGCCAGCGACCTCGTGGACCGCCACCAGATAGCGGATTGCGTCTTTTGCGGTTCGGATGCCGCCCGCCGGTTTCACAGCACGCTGCTCGCCAGTCTGAGCCTTCCAGTCCTTGACTGCCTGCAGCATTACATGGACAACGGGCAAGGTGGCAGCCGGAGAAATCTTGCCGGTTGAGGTCTTGATGAAGTCCGCACCAGCAAGCAGTGCAAGCCAGGAGGCACGGCGTACGTTGTCATAGGTCGCCAGCTCACCGGTTTCCAAGATCACTTTGAGTCGGGAGCTGCCACACGTCTGCTTGATCGCAACTATTTGCTCGAAAACCGTTCCATAACGGCCAGAGAGGAACGCGCCGCGGTCGATCACCATGTCGATCTCATCGGCTCCGCTTTCGACGGCGATCTTGGTGTCGGCCAGCTTGACCTCGAGGCTGGAGCGGCCAGCGGGGAATGCAGTAGCGACGGAGGCCACCTTGACCCCCGAGCCCTTCAGCTCGCTGAGCGCGGTAGGCACCATGTCGGGATAGACGCAGATCGCCGCCACGCGAGGATTCTCCGGACGGTCAGGATCGGGCATCATCGCCTTGCGAGCCAGACTGCGGACCTTGCCCGGAGTATCAGCACCCTCCAGTGTCGTGAGATCCACCATTGAGATCGCCATGTCGATAGCCGCGAGCTTGGAGGCCCGCTTAATGGAGCGGGTCGCTAGCCCGGCGGCTCGCTGCTCGATTCCTACCGGATCGACGCCCGGTAGTCCGAACAGGAAGCGGCACAAAGAGGACTCGTCCGCGGCTGCATCCGCCAAGTGAACTGGCAGCGACTCGGCGGACCGCGGTGACATCTCCCGCGTTGTCATATTGCGATCCTAGAGGGGCGCTGATGGCTCGGTCATCGACTTTGAGCGGCGCCGGAGCAGAGCGATGCCCATGCTCAGCATGAAAACGAAGAAGCCGATAAAGCCGATGCTGGAAATAGCCGAGATCACCGACGACGCCGGACTGAGCAGTCCCAGCCATCCAGCGAGCACTCCAACGAGCAGGCCAAGCCATCCGATCCAGCGCGGCACGGCGCGGGTGGTGAGGATCGCTACCGAGTACAGCGGAACGACTACGCCCCAGCCGAGAAAGTTGCCGGCGGCGTTGGTTACCAAGGCGAAGGCCGCGAATGTGTCGGCAGCTTCCCCAAGCGCGGCTTGCCCTGCCGGGTCGGCGGCGGTGTAGGCCGGCACCAGCTCGTAGGACATCGCGATAGGAATCAGGTGCGAGATCGTGACCAGCGTCAATCCGACGGCGCCAAGAATCGGCGCGAGGATCATTACCGGTCCAGCCACTCGAAGGGTGTCGTAGAAACCCACTAGCGCGATGATCCCCAGGAATCCCATCAAGATCACTAACCAGGCCCCAATGAAGAACAACGCACCAGTCCCATCCACGGCCGCGATCCAATCCCGGCCCGGCCGTCCGGTCTCTGGGATCAACACCCCGACACCGCTGGAGGCCATCGCTGCTGCGCCAGCCACGAAACTGATAACGGTGGCGAGTGCAGATACGGCTGCGACTGTCGAAAGCTTCAGCGTCCTCATAGCTAATACCCTGGCACCTCGATGTCAGTCGAAAGGCCACGGCGTGAGCTTCAGGCGGTATCGGTTGGTTGTATGAGGTGCCTGAGCTTGTCAGGGTTGGTGATGGCGTGCACAGTTTGGACCAGGCCGTCGGCAATGCCGAGCGACACCACCAGCACCGGGTGTCCGTCAGCGTCCAGGTACAGCGCTCCCGGTTGCCCGTTGACTTCGGCGTGCTGGACGCTGCGCGCACCGAGCTGCTCGGAGAAGGCTTTGGCCTGTCTGAATAGGTGGGCGACCTGGTCGCGCCCGTAGAGCGGCTCAAGGATGGCAGGAGCCTTGCCGCCGCCATCGCCGTATAGGACCACGTCGGCGGCCAACAGCTGGACCAGTTCCTGGGTGTCGTCGGCCTCGACCGCCTCGAAGAATCGCCGGGACAGCTCCTGGCGCTTGCGGCGTGAAACCTCGAAGCGGGGCTTCCTGGCCTCGACCTGGCGACGGGCCCGAACCGCGATCTGGCGGCAGTTCTCCGGGCTCTTGCTGACCGCTTCGGCGATCTGGTCGTACTCATAGTCGAAGACCTCCCGCAGCAGGAAGACTGCCCGCTCCACCGGGCTCAGGCTTTCCAGCAGGACAAGGAAGGCCAGTGATAACGAGTCGGCCGTCTCGGCATGGCGCAGACCTTCCGGCTCGGGCTCGGTCACCAGCGGTTCGGGGAGCCAAGTGCCGACGTAGCGCTCGCGGCGCACGCGGGCCGACTGGAGGTGGTTGATGGCCAGTCGGGTGGTGACTGTGGACAGCCATGCCTTCGGTGAGGCAATCTCAGTGCCGCGCTGTGATTCGCGATGGAACCGCAGGAAGGCCTCCTGGACGATGTCCTCGGCGTCGCTCGCGCTGCCGAGCATCTGATAGGCGATCGTGAACAGCAGCGGCTGCAGTTCCTCGTACGTGGGCTCCGTCTTCGTGTTGGGTTTCATCTTCGTTTGGGTGGTCCGTGTCACGTCCATCTTCTGTGACCAGGCCGAACACCCAAAGTGATGCCCGTCGCCTTGTGATCCCTCTGCCTGAATTTCACAGCCGGGTGTCACAAGCCGACCGGCCGCCCTGTCTTAGAGGGTGACAGGGCGGCAACCACCGCCCGAGGACATCAGTTGGGAGCCCTTGAGGAGGTACCCATGTCAACCCCGATTGCCTCACCGCGGCATGCTCGTGCGCTGGCCGTCATCGCAGCGACGCTGGCCGCGTTGGCCGTCTGGCTGATCACTGACCCGCTGCTTGGCAACGACATCTACGCCCCCACGGCGCCAGGCTCCGAGAAGTTAATGCCCATTACTCCGGCCTTGGTGGCCATCACCGGCCTGGCCGCCGCGCTGGCTGGCTGGGCGCTACTTTCTGTGCTGGAGCGGTTCACCGCCCGCGCTCGCACCATCTGGACCGCGATCGCGCTGGTATTCGCGCTACTTTCCCTGGCCGGACCGCTGTCAGCCCTTCCCACTACTGGCGGCGCCGACGCTCTGGCGCTGGCCTTCATGCACGTGGCCGTCGCCGTCGTGCTTATCCCTATCCTGGCCAGCACCTCAGCCCGTCCGGCCAGCACCAGCGCGGTAGAAAGGCGCGAGCTTGCAAAGGCCACCGCGAGTGGGGACGGAGTTCGACGAGACGGCGGCTGAGCAAACTGAAGATGCCGTCGAAGCGCACTCGAGAGCGCCGTTTTTGGGACGTTCCCGCGGGAACGTCCCAACGCGCTGGGGCAGCAGTGGTCCAGGAGACCACGGGCGCACGGCTTTGCGCTCTCGGGTAATCAGGTTGAGTGGGTCGACGACTACCGAACCCCGCTTCGTCATCCGGTAGCAGAATGTTGCCGTGGTGTCTGGTCGCCCTCTCATCCGGCAAGAAGAACAGCACGCCACCGTCACCCCACTTGAACTGTTCTTCGACCTGGTTTTCGTATTCGCGCTAACCCAAGTCACCGCGTTCATGGCTGATCAGCTGAGCTGGCATGGGATATTGCGCGGAGCGCTAATTCTCATGCTGCTGTGGTGGGCTTGGACTGGGTACGCCTGGCTGGCCAATGTTGCAAGCGCCGAGGAGCGGCCCATCAAGTTGGCCATTCTCACCGGCATGGCGGCGATGTTCGTTCTGGCCCTGTGCATCCCTGAGGCATTCGACGACCTGCCCGGCGGACTGTCCGGGCCTGTAGTGCTGGCTCTTTGCTACTTGCTTTTCCGGCTTATGCACCTCGTCATGTTCCTGATCATTTCTCGGGAAGACCCGAAGTTGCGGTCGCAGGTTTTTCGGTTCGGTGCCAGCGTCCTGGCGAGCACCGCGCTGCTGCTACTGGCCTCGCAATTCGAGGGATGGCTACAAACCGGCCTCTGGGCTCTGGCGCTCGCAGCTGATTACATCGGGACCGCGCTCGGCGGATTTTCCGGATGGCGGCTACCCTCGCCGGGACATTTTTCCGAGCGGCATGGCTTGATCGTGATCATCGCCCTCGGTGAATCGATTGTGGCTGTTGGGGTCGGAGTAGCCCAGGAGCCGATCACCTGGGTGATCATCGCAGCCTCCGTGCTGGGCCTGCTCCTTTCGTCATCGCTTTGGTGGGCCTACTTCGACGTAAGCGCCTTGCTTGGTGAGCATGCGCTGGCTACCGAACCGCTGGAGACACGAGTCCGGCTGGCGCGCAATGCGTACTCGTACGCGCATATGCCGCTGGTACTGGGCATCGTCCTGGTGGCCTTCGGATTGAAAGAGGTGTTGTTGTACGTCAGCGACAGCAGTCATCACAAGCTGACGGATCCTTTGCCAACCGTGGCGCTGGCTGCCCTGATCGGCGGCGTGGTCATCTACCTGCTTGGCCACGTGGTTTTCAAGTGGCTCACTGTCCACACGATTTCCGTTGTGCGTCTCGTCGCAGCCGGTGTGCTGTTGCTGATCATTCCGTTGATCGTCGGCTTGCCGGCCCTAGTGCAGCTGGCTGTAGTGGCTTTCATCGTGGCCGCTGCCGTGCTGATCGAGTCAGTGATCTTTGCTGAGTCGCGGCGTAGGATCCGGGCCGAATTGGCTCGGCACTGATGAGGAGTACGAGTCAGCTAAAGGCATCCTCGCCGGTTAGGGCCTGACCAATGATCAGCTGGTGTACCTCGGACGTGCCCTCATAGGTCAGCACTGACTCCAGGTTGTTGGCGTGCCGCAGTACCGGGTATTCCAACGTAATGCCGTTGGCGCCAAGAATGGTCCGACATTCCCGAGCAATAGCCAGCGCCTCGCGGACATTGTTGAGCTTGCCCAGGCTGACCTGCTGTGGCTTCAGTCGGTGATCATCTTTGAGCCGCCCAAGGTGAAGTGCTAGTAGGAACCCCTTCTGTAACTCCAGGGTCATATCCGCCAGCTTCGCCTGGGTCAGCTGGAGAGAGGCGAGGGGACGGTCGAATACCTCGCGTGAGACTGCGTAATCAATCGCGGTCTCCAAGCAGTCCCGGGCTGCGCCGAGGGCGCCGAAGACGATGCCAAATCGCGCCTCATTGAGGCAGGACAGTGGCCCGCGTAACCCGGTCGCCTCCGGAAGCACCGAATCAGGTGGTAAGTGGACATCTTCCAGCACAAGCTCGGAGGTAACCGAAGCCCGCAATGACAGCTTCTTGCTGATCTTGGGAGCTGAGAATCCCGGGGTATCGGTTGGGACGATGAAGCCTCTGATGCCTTCGTCGGTCTGCGCCCACACCACGGCTACGTCGGCGACCGAGCCGTTAGTGATCCACATCTTGGTTCCGTTGATCACCCAGTCATCGCCGTCCCGCTTGGCGCGCGCCCGCATGCCCGCTGGGTTGGATCCGAAGTCGGGCTCTGTCAGACCAAAGCAGCCGATAGCTTCCCCAGTGGCCATGCGAGGCAGCCAGGTTGTCTTCTGTTCCTCACTGCCGAACCGCCATATTGCGAACATGGCCAGCGAACCCTGAACCGACACCATGCTGCGTACGCCAGAGTCACCGGCCTCAAGCTCTAGGCAAGCCAACCCGTAGGAGACCGCATTAGCTCCTGCGCAGCCATAGCCCTGCAGATGCATGCCGAGCAGGCCTAGGGCTCCTGCCTCTCGCATCAGACCAAGATCAACATCACCGTTCTCATACCAGTCTGCGATGTTCGGTTTGACGCGCTGCTCCACGAATTCGCGAACCGTTGCTTGAATATCGCGCTCTTCTTCGGTCAGAAGATGATCAATACCAAGCAGCTCGAGCGGTCTGGTTCGGCTCATCGTTCTCCTATCTCAGCGAGCGCCAGCGCTCCCTTTTCGATCTCGTCCTCACCCAGCAGCACGTGCTCTGCCGCGGTCCCCAACGGCACGAAGCTGTCCTCACTGGCCACTCGATGAATGGGTCCCCTGAATCCACCCTCCACCATTGCGGTGATGACACCCTCACCCACGCCTCCACTGTGTCGGGTCTCGTCGACCACCAGCACTCTGCCAGTCGATCGCGCCGCGGTGAGGATGTCCTCCACGGGAAGGGGAGCAAGCCAACGCAGATCGAGTACCTGGGCCGCCACCCCGGCGGCGGCGAGTCGGCGGGCGACCCGAAGGCTCATGGGTACGCCGTTGCCAAAGCTGATCATGGTAAGCATCGGTGCCGTGTTGTTCGCGCGCCCTTCCTCGGGGTCTGGGCGCGGATACATTCTTGCTCGACCGATGGGTGCGTGATCTTCATGATCAACAGCGAGCCAAGCCTGATCACCCGGCTGGTAGAGATCTCGCCGGTGGTAGAGGGCAATCGGTTCTAAAAGAACCGACAGCGTTGAGTCGGTGATGGCAGCTGCGACCAAGGTCCGCAACATTGCTGCCGCATCATCGGCGCGCGCTGGACAAGCAACCACTAGTCCAGGGATGTCGCGCAGTACTGCCACGGCGTTGTCATTGTGAAAGTGACCACCGAAGCCTTTTTGGTATCCGAGGCCGGCGATTCGGACAACCATCGGGTTGTTGAAGCGGCCCTTCGAAAAGAAGGGCAGAGTGGCAGCCTCGCCGCGTAGTTGATCTTCGGCATTGTGCAGGTAGGCCAGATACTGCACCTCAGGGATCGGGATGAGTCCCGCCAGCCCGGCACCAAGACCAAGACCAAGAATGGACTGCTCGTCGAGGAGGGTGTCGAAGACTCGAGCCCCGCCATGCTTTCGGGCCAGACGAGTTGTTACCCCGTAAACCCCGCCTTTGACGCCGACATCCTCACCGAAGACGATCACTCGGCGATCGGCCGTCAGTACCTCATCGAGTGTGGCATTGATCGACTCGGCGAGAGTGCGTGGACGGGTCTGCCGCTCAGGGCCTTGATCAGCACTCCGTCTGAGCGCACGTACGGCCTCCGCCACTCGGGCTGGGTGGCGGGGTGCAAGCGGAGCCATGATCTCTGCCGCAGAGCCGAGTCGGCGGCCCCCCGCGAGCCGATCAACCTCCTCGTCGATCTCGGCGCGGATCGCATCGTAGCGAGCCACGATGTCGCTAGAGGCGACACCAGTTGCATGCAACAACTGTGCCGTAGCCAGCAGCGGATCACGTGCGTAATCAGCTTCGATCTCTCGCGGCTTGCGGTAGCTGATCTCGGCGTCGCTCCCCGCGTGGCCGCCAAAGCGTACGGTCCTTAAGTGAAGGAAGACCGGTCGCCGCTGGTCCCGTACGGTGTCAGCCGCCTGCTTGATCACTGGCCAGGCCCGCTCCGGATCCGAGCCATCCGCGAATAGGTACATCAGCCCAGGTTTAGACCCGTACGCCGCCTCAATCCAGCCTGCCGGCGTCGGGACCGAGATACCGATGCCGTTGTCCTCGCAGACAAACAAGATCGGCACCGGCAGCCCGCGAAAGGCGGTGGCAAGGGCGGTGTTGATCGCGCCTGTCGCGGTGGAGTGATTGACCGATGCATCCCCAAATGAGCACACCACCACAGCGTCCGCCGGCCACTCGCATTCGATCTTGAGCCGATGTGCGCGATGGAGTGCAATCGCGAGACCGACGGCTCTGGGCAGGTGCGATGCGATGGTCGAGGTCTGCGGGATGATGGCCAGATCGGGATGGCCGAAGACCTTGTGCCGGGCGCCCGCAATCGGCTCATCCGCCAGCCCCATCAGTCCCTGCAGCACATCTCGGATTGGCGTCGATCCGGGAAGCTGGTGGGCTCGAGCGACATAGAAGCCTCCTGAGCGATAGTGCAGCAAGGCCGGGTCCGTCGGTCGCACAGCCATCGCCACCAGGGCGTTGCTCTCATGCCCCGACGAGCCAATGGTGTAGAACCCTCGACCGGCTTGTTGCAACTCCCGAGCCACGAAATCCAGGTGCCGGCTCGTGGCCTGTGCCTC
>Ga0081538_10001276_pt1 | contig 26153 bp, 21 predicted proteins | sample TabmetS5T2R1_FD_71022 | JGI IMG/M metagenome (GOLD analysis project Ga0081538, IMG submission 71022) | Tabebuia heterophylla rhizosphere microbial communities from the University of Puerto Rico - S5T2R1 | ecosystem: Host-associated > Plants > Roots > Rhizosphere ... | reverse complement strand
GCCCCCTTGTTTCTCCCCAGCCGAACGTTGTGCCCGCCCCCTGCCGCGCGCGCGGCCTCGGCCGTGCCGCCGGTCGAGCCCTCGTCGATCACGAGCCACTCGACCGTGTCGATGCCGGCGACTTCCCGCGGCAGGTCGGCGAGGGTGTCGGGGAGCGTCTGCTCCTCGTTGAAGCACGGGATCTGGATGATCAGCTTCATGCGGCGCCACGAAGCGTAAAGACCCCGGAGGTCACCGGCGCTTCCGCGGTTGCCACGAGGGCTTCACAGCATCGCCGACGTGCCGTCCTAACGTGACGGCGAGCGATGCTCAGACCGATCGCGGCCTGTCTCGCGCTCGCCGGCCTGTCGCTGCTCCTGCCTTCCGAGCCGAGCTACGACCCGTGGGCGTGGCTCGTGTAGGCGCGCGAGTTGACGCATCTGCAGCTGGACACGTGGCGGGCCGCGTCCTCGTCTGGGGGAGCGCCCGCGAGCACCGTCTGCTCGCGCACGCGCGCGCCGTTCGGGCGATCGGCCGCGTCGGCCTCACGTACCGGCTCTTTACGCCGCGTTTGCAGGGCTTTCACATTCGGGTTTCGGGTGGCAGGAACCGCGGGACTGAGGTAGTAACGCCCTAGCTACAGGGCCTCACAGGCCGGCTACACCTCTGCTAGCCTGCGCCGTCTTCCAAGAACCCGGCATGGAGCACCAACCACGATGAGCAACGTTCTCGCATACCTGGACCCCGGCAGCGGGAGCATGATCCTTCAGATCATCGCGGGCGGTGTCGCTGCGGTCGCCGTGACCGCCAAGCTGTACTGGGGCCGGCTGATGAAGTTCCTGCGCATCCGCAAGGACGAGCCGGAGGCCGCGAAGGCCGAGCCGGCGCGCGGAAGCGACTAGCGGCGGGGGCGACGCCGCCCGCCGGCGCGCTGCGGCGGCCTCGCTACTGTTCCCCGCCCCGTGAGCTCGCACGCGCAAACGCCGGCCTCGCAGGACCTCGAGCCCGGCTCCTTCCGCGACCCTGAGAGCCGGGTCTTCTACGCGGGCGACGAGGTCTACCGCGCGCTGTCCCCCGACGGGCTGAGCGACTTCGAAGCCCTCCGCGAATCGGGTCTGCTCGACGACGAGCGCGTCGTCCGCACCGAGCTCGCCGAGGACGCGGCGGCCCTTCGCGGCCTGCTCGTCCACGAACCCGCCGCGGTGCTGCGCCACGAGCGCATCCCGTTCGTCTCGTATCCCTACGAGTGGACCTTCTCGATGCTGAAGGACGCCGCGCTGCTGCAGCTCGACCTCCTGCTCGCCGCCCTCGACGAGGAGCTGGTCCTCAAGGACTCGACGCCGTACAACGTGCAATTCAGGGGCGCGCGCCCGGTGTTCGTCGACGTCGGGTCGTTCGAGCGCATCCGCGAGGGCGAGCCGTGGGTCGGCTACCGCCAGTTCTGCATGCTCTACCTCTATCCGCTCCTCTTGCAGTCGCTGAAGGGCGTGCCGTTCCAGCCCTGGCTGCGGGGGTCGATCGACGGCATCCGGCCCGCCGAGATGCGCGGCCTGCTCTCGTTCCGCGACCGCTTCCGCCGGGGCGTCTTCACCAACGTCTTCCTGCACGCGCGGCTCGAGGCCCGCTACGCCGACCGGCCCGAGCAGACCAAGCAAGAGGTCAAGCGCGTCTTCAAGAAGGAGCTGTTCGTGGCCAACGTGCGGAAGATGCGCAAGGTCGTCGACCGCCTCTCCTGGGACCCGCCCGAGGGCGTGTGGACCGCGTACGGCGAGCGCAACACCTACACCGACGAGGACGCGCGGCGCAAGGACGAGTTCGTGCGCGAGGTGGCCAGGAGCCGGGACTGGACCCTCGTCTGGGACATCGGCTGCAACAACGGCCGCTATTCGCGCATCGCCGCGGAGGGAGCGAGGACCGTGGTCGCGGTCGACGCCGACCCGGGACCCGTGGAGCTGCTCTACCGCGACCTCCGCTCCGAGGGCGGCGAGCGGATCCTGCCGCTGACCATGAACCTCGCCGACCCTTCGCCTGGGCTCGGCTGGCGCGGGCTCGAGCGCCGCGCGCTGCCCGACCGCGGCTCGCCCGACCTGGTGCTGGCGCTGGCGCTCGTCCACCATGTCGCGATCAGCGCGAACGTGCCGGTCAAGGAGTTCGTCGACTGGCTCGCGTCGCTCGGCGCCGCGATCGTCATCGAGTTCCCCACGCGCGAGGACCCGATGGTCAAGAAGCTGCTCGCGCCGAAGCGCGAGGGCCTCCACCCCGACTACGAGCTCGACTTCTTCGAGCGGACGCTGAACGACGCCTTCGAGGTCGAGCGCTCCGAGCGGCTCGAGTCGGGCACGCGGGTGCTCTACTTCGCCCGGCCGAAGCGGGGATGAGGGGCTTCGACGGCTGGCGCGAGGCCCTCTGGGCCTACCTCGGCCTCGCCGTTCTCTGGACCTTCGCCGTCGCCCAGCCGCTCTTCGACCTGCTGAAGGACAACCCCGAGTTCTTCGCGGCGCGCGGCTCGTCCGGGTTCGACATCGTGAGCTTCTCGATCCTGCTCGTGGTCCTGCCCCCGCTCCTCCTGCTCGGAGTCGAGCTGCTCGTCGGGCTGGCCGGCCGGAAGGCGCGCGAGGTCGCGCACCTCGTCCTGATCGCGGGGCTCGTGGCCCTGATCGCCGCGCAGGCCCTGAAGAAGTCGATCGACGCGGCCGATCCGCTCCTGATCGTCCTGTCGCTCGCGATCGGCGCCGCGGTCGCGGCGCTGTACGCGAGGACCGAGCCGGTTCGCTCCTTCCTCCAGGTGCTCTCCCCGGCGCCGCTGGTGTTCCTGGCGCTGTTCCTGTTCACCGACCCGATCTCGAAGCTCGCGTTCCCCGACGAGGCGCAGGCACGCACGATCGGCGGCGTGACCCGCGCGCCGATCGTGGTCGTGCTCCTCGACGAGCTGCCCGTGACCACGCTCATGGACGACCGCGGCCGCATCGACGCGGCGCGCTTCCCCGGCTTCGGCGAGCTGGCCCGGAGCGCCACCTGGTTCAAGAACGCGTACACCGTGTACGACTCCACCGAGCGGGCCCAGCCGGCGATCATGGACGGCAACCTTCCTGAGAAGGACCTCCTGCCGACCTCCGCGGACCACCCGAACAGCCTCTTCTCGCTGTTCGCGAAGACGCACCGGCTGAACGTCTCCGAGGAGGCGACCACGGTCTGCTCGCGCGACCTGTGCGAGGACCAGCGGCTCGACGAGTCGTACGGCAGCCGCCTCAGCTCGATGAGCGAGGACCTCGGGCTCGTCTGGCTGCACGTCGTCTCCCCTCCGGACGTGGAGGAGAACCTGCCCTCGGTGTCCGAGAACTGGGGCAACTTCGGCGGCGGCGACGAGGAGGAGGCCGCGCCCACGGACGACCTCAAGCGGAACACGATGGGGAACCTGCAAGGCGGGCGGCAGGTGCGCTTCGAGGAGTGGACCGACGCGATCCAGCCCGGCCGGCGCCCCCAGCTCGCCTTCAAGCACACCCTGCTCCCGCACGTCCCCTGGCAGTACCTGCCCGACGCGCGCCGCTACCGCAGCACCGCCAACGACGCCGTGCCCGGGCTCTCCACCCAGTCCTACGAGGACCAGGGCCAGCTGAACGTGCTCCTCCAGCGCCACTTCCTGCAGACCGGCTTCGCCGACTACGAGCTGCGGCGGCTGTGGCGACACCTGAAGGACGTGGGGCTGTGGGACGACGCCCTGATCGTGGTCGCCGCCGACCACGGCGTGGCGTTCCCGCTCGGCTCGGTGCAGCGCCGGCGGCTGAAGCCCGAGACGGCCGACGAGATCGCGCCGGTGCCGCTGTTCATGAAGGCGCCGGGCCAGGAGAAGGGGCGGGTCAACGACGCCTGGGTGGAGACCATCGACATCCTGCCGACGATGTTCGACCTGCTCGATCTCGATCCGCGCGTGGAGATGGACGGCCACTCCGCGTTCTCGCCGGAGGTGAAGCGACGCGACGAGCTCCGAATCCTGATCCGCAACACGTTCGACGTGCTGCGCATCCCGGCCGACCGCTTCGAGCGCGAGCGCCAGGCGGTCGTGGACCGCAACGTCCGCCTGTTCGGGACCGGCCGCGACGGCCCGGAGCGGATCTATCGAATCGGCCCGGACCAGGAGCTGATCGGGCAGCCGGCCTCGGCGGCAGGCGAGCGGCTGGACGTCGACCTCGTCTACGCCGCCGACTACGAGAACGTGGACGTCGACTCGCCGTTCGTACCGACCCAGGTGGTGGGCCACGTGCGCAGCCCCGGCGGGCCGGGACGTAACGTCGCGGTGGCGGTGAACGGGACGATCGTCGCGGTCGGCAGCACGTTCGAGCTCGTTGCGGGGGAGGAGGGCGAGCTGGTGTCAGTGATGGTCCCGCCGAGCGCCTTCCGGTCCGGGCGCAACCGGGTTGAGGTGTTCGAGGCGCCCTGACCCGGGTAGAGCCCCCGCATGGCGTCGATTGCAACACGGCGGCGCGGGCGCGCCGCAGCGACAGCACGGACCGGCATGCGGGGAATTGCCAGGATCGTCAGCCTGATCACGTCGGTCGTCGTCGGCCTGATCGTGATCGGGATCGTGCTGGTGCTGCTCGAGGCCAACCGCGACAACGCCATCGTGGACTGGCTGGTCGGCGCCGCCGGCTGGCTCGCCGAGCCGTTCGACAACGTCTTCTCGCTGGACGGCCGCAAGGAGCAGATCGCGGTCAACTACGGCCTCGCCGCGGTCGTGTACGCCCTCGCTGGCGGGCTGATCCTCAGGCTGCTCCGCCGCTAGCGGCTCACTGATCCGCCAGGCAGTTCTCCATCGGCTCGAGCGTGTCGTCGCTGCCCTCGTTCGTGTAGAGCAAGGCGGCGCCGATCTGCTCGGCGCCCTCGCCCCGGCCTTCGAACTGCGCGGCCTCGGACTCGCCGGCGGTCAGGAAGAACTTGACCCGCGGGGCGCCGTCGCCCGCGCCCACCACGATCTCCTCGTTGCCCTCCTCGCCCTCGAAGTGCGGGTCGAGGCCCTCGCTCTCGAAGCAGGTCATCATCGCCGAGCGGATGTCGGCGTCGTCGGGCGTGGCGTCGTCGGAGCCGATCCCGCAGCCCGTCAGGGCAAGCGCGAGCGGCAGCAGGAGCAGGACTGGTCTCATCCCGCGGCGCAGGCTAGCGACCGACCGGGACCAGCGCGCGAGTCCTGCGCCAGCGCTGGCGCAGGTCGAAGTAGGCCGGCTTGCGGCCGTTGTGCTCCTCGATCAGGCTCTTGTTGTGCCACGGCGGCGTGGCCCACTCCGGCGGCGCGCCGCCCAGCCACTGCGGGTGCACCCGGAAGTCGCGCAGGGCCCAGTGGATCGACCCGTTCACGTAGCGCTTCGACTCATGCACGGCCAGATGCTCGAGCACGAAGCGCTCCTGGAACTCGTAGGTGCCGCGCTGCTCGGCCGGTCCGGAGCGCGCGCCCTCGGCGCCGAACTCGGTGACGACGAGCGGGAGGTTCGGGTTCGCCGCATGGAGTGCGTCGAGGAACGGGCCGAGGTCCTGCACGGTGCTGTCGGGATGGGCCGGGTCGTCGCCGCGGACCGAGCGGTACCAGCCGAAGTACTCGTTCACGCCGAGGACGTCGAGGTAGCGGTGCGCCGGCGTGGTCGGCGGCTCGCCGATGCGCGACTGCCGCTCGATGGCGATCAGGCGGGTGTCGTCGAGGTCGCGCGCCGCGGCCGAAGCGTCGCGGATGTAGCGGATGAGGCCCGGGCTGTAGACACCAAGGTTGCTGGTGGACTCGGCCGGCTCGTTGGCGAGCGACCAGGTCATCACGGACGGGTGGTTCAGGTTGTTCCGGACGGTCAGGATCACCGCGCGCTTGGCCGCGCCGCGCACGGAGGACTGGTTGAAGTAGCCGTTCGGCACCTGCCAGACGGGCGCGTCGACCCAGTAGAGGATCCCGTACTTGTCGAACAGCTCGAGGAACGCGGGGTGGAGCGGGTAGTGCGAGCGGGTGACGGTGGCGCCCAGGTCGCGTAGCCGTGAGACCAGCAGCCGCCGCGTTCCCTGTGAGAGCGCGCCGCCCTCCTCGGCGTCGTCCTCGTGGATGCTGGCGCCGCGCAGGTTGAGCCGCCGGCCGTTCAGCAGGATCAGTCCGCCGCGGCGCGTGTCGAGCTTCTTGACGCCGAAGCGGAGCCGGTAGGCGGCGCGGCGCTCGCGGCCGCGAGCCCCGCGGTCTTCGTCGGCGTAGACCTTCATCGGATAGAGCGCCGGGCGCCCCGGCTGCCACAGCTTCGGGCGCTCGATCGTGAAGCTGTTCACGAGCTCGCGCTCGGTGTTCGCCGCCACCTCCTCGGGGGGGAACGCGTAGCGCTGGCCGTCGACCGAGAACGACAGCGCGACGTCGCGGGCCTTGTCCGTCATGTTGCGCAGGCGGACCCGCACCTCGACCCTGGCCGGCCCGCCGACGCGCCGGACGCGCGGCAGCACGTGGACGTCCTCGATGTCGATCGTGTCGACCCGGCGCACGTACACCTCGCGCAGGAGGCCGCCGAAGTTCCACCAGCCGCCCGTGCCGTAGCCGTTGAACGCCGCCGCGCGCCAGTGCGTCAGGTCGGTGCGGCTGCGCAGGGAGGACACCTTTATGACCAGCGTGTTGCGGCCCTTGCGCAGCCCGTCGAGGTCGGCCTCGAAGGGGAAGAAGCCCGTGTAGGCGCCGATCGGCTTGCCGTTCAGCCACACCCAGCTGCGGTAGTTGGCCCCTTCGAAGCGGACCTTCCAGGAGGTGCCCCGCGGGGTGCGCGGCAGTCTGAACTCCTTGCGGTACCAGCCCACGGACGACCTGTTCTGGGTCGTGTCGTTCGCGTTCCAGTTGTGCGGCACGCCGATCGCGATCCACCCGGTGAGGTCGTCCTGGGCGTACCAGCGCTCGGCGTCGCCCTGCTCGGCAGTGTCGTCCTGCCGGAAGTACCACGTCCCGCCCAGCAGCTGACGGGTGGTCTGGCCCTCGTAGATGAGCGGCTTGCCGCCGGGCCGCTCGACCTTGAGCTCAGGAGGCGGAGGCGGAGGCGCGGGCGCCGGCTGACCGCTCGGCGGGCCGGGGCTACCGCCCTGGGCGACGGCGGCCGAGGGCAGCGCGAGGAGGAACAGCAGCGTGGCGAGGAGGGCGGGCACGGGCGGCAGGGCAGGGTAGCGGCGAACGCCGCCGGAACACGCCCACGTGCCGTGGGTTGCGGACTTGCTTGCGCAATTCGCCGCCCGGGTACTTGCTACCGTGCACTGCCGCGACCGGTTCCTCCCGGCCCGCCCAGCTGCGCAGCAAAATCCTCGTCCCGCCCGGGCCGTCGTAACCGGGCCCGTTCGAGCCAGTCAATGAACCGACGCTTCGCGCTCATTCAAGCCCTCGTCTCAGTGATCGCGCTCGCCGCGGTCGTGTGGTGGGCTGCCCATCAGGAGCCGCCGCAGCTGCCCAGCGGCAGCGAGGACATCGCCTGGCTCGGCCTCGCCCTGGCGCTGTATGCGATCGCCACCCTGCTCCGTGGCGAGCGCTGGCACCACATCCTCGCGCTGACGCAGGTGAGGGCGGCGCGGAGCGACTGCTACGCGCTGACCACCGTCGGCTACATGGGCAACAACGTGCTCCCCGCGCGCGCGGGCGAGGCGCTTCGCGTGGTCCTGCTCTCGAACCGGACCGGCGCCAGCAAGCGCACTGCCCTCGGGTCGGTCGTCGCCGAGCGGCTGCTCGACGTGATCGCGCTGGCCACGATCTTCGTGGTCGTCGTCTACGGCGTCCTCAGCTCCACCGTCCTGCCGACCGACCGGCCGCTGCTCGTGGCCGGCATCGGCCTGCTCCTCCTGGTCCTAGCCGCAGTGGCGGTCTGGGTGCTGCGCCGGCATCACGTGTTCGAGCGCGCCCGCGACTGGCTGCGCCCGCTCGCTGACGCCCCGCGCGCCCTGCTCTGCCGCCGGGGCGTGCTGCTCCTGGCCGGCACCTTCGTCCTGTGGGCGTTCGAGGCGGGCGTCTACCTCGCCGTGGCGAAGTCGGTCGACCTCGGCATCAGCGCGACCGGCGCGCTCTACCTCGTGGCCCTGACCAACTTCGTCGCGGCGCTTCCGGCCGCCCCGGGCTCGATCGGCACCTTCGACGCCGCCGTCGCCTTCGGCGCCGGCCGGCTCGGCGCCAGCGGCTCGGCCTCGCTGTCCTACCTGCTCCTCCTGCGCTTCGTGCTCTACGTCCCGATCACCGTCGTCGGCTTCATCGTCCTGGTCACGCGCTACGGGGGCTGGTCGCGCCTCCGCTCCGCCGTCAGGCTCGACGCGCGGGCCGAGGCGAGCCGAGCCTGAGCCCGCCGCCGATGCGGGCGTTCGTGGCACAGCTCCGCACCCTGCCCCGGCGCGAGTCCCGGAGGCCGAGCGCTGCGCCGGCCCGCGACGAGGCCGGCCGCCCGCGGCGCTCCCACGGGACGGAGATCGCGCTGATCATCGCCGGCTGCGTGGCCGTCGCCGCGATCTCGCTGCTGTTCCCGTCCACGCCCACCTACGACCCGTGGGCCTGGATCCTGTGGGGGCGCGAGATCACCCAACTCGACCTGGTCACCGAGGGCGGGCCGTCGTGGAAGCCGTTCCCGATGCTGTTCACGATCCCGTTCTCGGTCTTCGGCCAGGACATCGCGCCCTATCTGTGGCTCATCGTGGCCCGCGCCGGCGGGCTGTTCGGCTGCGTGATGGCCTACCGCATGGCGAGCCGGCTGATCGGCGGCGGCATGTACGGGGCGGTGGCCGGCGTGTGCGCCTTCCTGGCGCTCTTCTCCAGCAACAAGTTCGTGCGCGACGCCGCGCTCGGCAACTCGGAGCCGATGCTCGCGGGCATCGTGCTGTGGGCCTTCGAGCGGCACCTCGACGGCCGCCGCGACCACGCGCTCTACCTCGGCTTCCTGGCCGCCTTGATGCGGCCGGAGGCGTGGCCGTTCCTCGGCCTCTACGGGCTCTGGCTGTGGTTCAGCGATCCGCGTCTCCGGCTGCGGCTGGTCGCCCTCGCGGCGCTCATCCCCGCGGTCTGGTTCCTGCCCGAGTGGTGGGGCTCGGGCGATCCGTTCCGGGCCGGTGCGCGCGCCAACGCCCCGAACCCGGGCTCGGCCGCCTTCGCGGACTCGCCGGCCGTGGAGCTCGTCCAGCGCTTCATGAGCGTCACGATCGCGCCGGTCGAGCTCGGCACGGTGATCGCCGTCGGCTTCGCCGCGTTCATGTGGCACCGCTACCGGCGCGAGGGGGTCACGCTCGCCCTCACGGCCTTTGGGCTTGCCTGGTTCCTGCTCGTGGCGGCCATGACGGAGGCCGGCTTCGCCGGCAACCAGCGCTACCTGATCGTCACCACGGCAGTGGTGTGCGTGCTCGGCGGGATGGGGACGGTGCGGGTCCTGCAGGGCGTCGAGTGGCTCGCGCGGCGGTACCTCGGGGCGCGGCGGGCCCGGCCCGTGATCGTGGGCGCCTTCCTCGCGGGCGTGCTGGTGGGCTCGCCGACGATCGTGGCCAAGGCCGACAACACCGCGCGCGTGCGTGGCGGGCTCGAGCACGAGGCGTACCTGTGGCACGATCTGAAGGGGCTGGTCGACGAGGCAGGCGGCACGGACACGCTGCTCGCGTGCGGCGGCGTCTTCAGCGGGCCGTTCCAGACGCAGATGGTGGCCTATGAGCTCGGCATCCACGGCATCCAGGTGGGCTGGAAGGTGACGCCGCCGCCCGGGGTGACGTTCCGGACCAGGACCGTGCCGGACGGGCCGCTCGTGACGAAGCCGACCGACGACCGCTACCGGCTCGTCGGCACGAACGGCAAGTGGCGGCTCCTGACGGTGCCGCCCGAGGGGCGCAGCGACTGCCCGAAGGCGAGCCGGTACGCCCCGACCTCGGGGGTGGCGGGCAACGTGGCCACCAAGGAGACGGATCTCGAGGTGATCGGAGACCCCGAACGGCCCCAGGCCTCCCCGTGACGGGCCGGGGCCCTCACTAGGATCGCCGGGTTGGCAAGCGTCGCGTCACGCATCCGTCCACTGCCGAGCGTCCGCTCGCTCCCGTCCAGCTTCGTGCTGCCGGCGGTGGTGCTGCTCTTCCTGCTCGCGGTGTCGTTCGTCCTCCGCACCGACTCGCTCGGCGAGTCGCTCTGGATGGACGAGGGCCTGTCGATCGGGATCGCCTCGCAGCCGCTGTTCGACATCCCGAGCGTGCTGAAGGTCGACGGCTCGCCGCCCTTCTACTACATGCTGCTGTCGGTCTGGATGGACCTGGTCGGCAACGGGCCCGGAGAGACCCAGGCGCTGTCCGTGGTCATCGCGCTCGTGTCCGTGCCCGGCGGCCTGTGGGCCGGCTGGAGCCTGTTCGGGCGCCGCGCCGGGCTGATCTGCGCGGCCCTCTGCGCGGTCAACCCCTTCCTCACCCAGTACGCGCAGGAGACGCGCATGTACTCGCTCATGCTCGTCATGTCACTGCTCGCCACGGCCGCCTTCCTGCACGTGTTCGCGTTCGGCCGCCGCGGCTACCTGCCGCTCTTCTTCGGGCTGCTCGCGCTCATGCTGTACACGCACAACTGGGGTCACTTCCTGGCCGCCGGGCTGGCCTGCGCGCTCGTGCCGTGCTGGTACGTGTCGGAGAACCGGCACTCCTTCTGGCGTGACGCGCTGATCGGCTTCGGCGGCGCGGGTCTCCTCTACCTGCCCTGGCTGCCGACGCTGCTGCACCAGATCCAGCACACCGGCGCGCCGTGGCTCAACTCGCCGAACTTCGGCGCCCCGGTGCAGATCTCGAACTCGCTGCTCGGCGGCGGAACGCCGACGGTGGCGCTGGTGCTCGCCGCGGGGTCCGGCCTGGCGGTCGTGATAGCGCGGCGGGTCGAGGACAAGGAGCGCACGGCGGTGCTCGCGGCCACCGTGGTCGTGCTCGGCACGCTGGTCGTGGCCTGGCTCTTCTCGCAGTTCTCACCCGCCTGGACCACGCGCTACCTCGGCGTGCTGCTCGGCCCGATGCTGCTGATCGCCGCGCTCGGCCTCGCCCGCGCGGGCACGCTCGGTCTCGTTGCCCTCGCGATCGTCCTCGTCATCTGGGCGATCCCGAAGTCGTACGGGCTCGAGAACAAGTCGAACGCCTCCGACCTGCGCAAGGACGCCGTGCCCGAGCTCAGCGAGGGCGACCTCGTGATCTCCATGCAGCCCGAGCAGGGGCCGCTGCTCGCCTATCACCTGGAGGACTTGGGAGGAACTCCGAAGCTCCAGTTCGCGAGCCCGCTCGGGGCCGTCGAGAACGACCGCGTGATGGATTGGACGGACGGCTACGACCGGATGAAGGACGCGACACCTGCCACGAACCTGATACCCCTGCTTGATAGGCTGCCGGCCGGCGGGCGGGTCCTCATCGTGCACCCGGTCACCGCTCGCGCGGACGACTGGGACGCTCCGTGGACCCAGCTCGTGCGGCGTCGTTCGGCGCAGTGGGGGGCAGCGCTGGCGGCCGACGACCGGTTCGAGAAGCTCGGGCCGGTGCCGCGCACCTATCGCCGCGCCACCCGGATCGGTGTGCGCGGAGTGCTCTACGAGAAGCAGACGGGATGACCAACGACAAGCCAACCGTGATCCTCGGCGGCGGCCCGGCCGGCCTGACCGCCGGCTACCTGCTCGCGAAGAGGGGGAAGCCGGTGGTGGTCCTCGAGGCCGAGGATCAGGTCGGGGGCATCGCCAAGACGGCCGTCCGGGACGGCTACCGGTTCGACCTCGGCGGCCACCGCTTCTTCACGAAGGCCAAGGAGGTCGACGACCTCTGGCACGAGATCATGCGCGAGGAGTTCCTCCGGCGTCCGCGCATGTCGCGGATCTACTGGAACCACAAGTTCCTGGACTATCCACTTCGCGGGCCCGACGTGATCAAGAAGCTGGGTCCCGTCGACCTCACCAGGGCGTTCCTCTCCTACCTGTGGGCAAAGGTGAAGCCGAAGGGCAAGGAGGAGACCTTCGAGCAGTGGGTCGTGAACCGCTTCGGACGCTGGCTCTTCAACCAGTTCTTCAAGTCCTACACGGAGAAGGTGTGGGGCGTGCCCACCTCGGAGATACGGGCCGACTGGGCCGCCCAGCGGATCAAGGGCCTGTCGTTCTTCAGCGCGGCCAAGTCGGCCTTCCTCGGAAACAAGGACGACAAGATCAAGTCGCTGATCTCGGAGTTCAACTACCCCCGCTACGGCCCCGGCCAGATGTGGGAGACGATGACCGACGACATCCGCAAGCTCGGCGGCCAGGTGCTGCTCGAGCACCGCGTGACGCAGCTCGACTTCGAGGGCGAGCGCTGCGTGCGGGTGCACGTCGGCGACAAGGTGTTCGAGGCCTCGGCGGTGATCTCCTCGCTGCCGCTGCGGAACATGGTCGGCATCGCAAATCCCCACCCCCGGCCCGAGGTCGTGGCGGCCGCGAAGGGGCTCCGCTACCGCGACTTCCTCACGGTGGCCGTGGTGCTGAACGGCGACGACATCTTCCCGGACAACTGGATCTACATCCACGACCCCAGCGTGAACGTGGGCAGGATCCAGAACTTCCGCTCGTGGAGCCCGTGGATGGTGCCCGACCCCACCAAGGCCTGCGTGGGCCTCGAGTTCTTCTGCTTCGCCGGCGACGAGCTGTGGGACAGCGACGACGAGAAGCTCGTCCAGCTCGGCATGCGCGAGCTCGAGGAGCTGGGCCTCGCGCGCGCCGAGCAGCTCGAGTTCGGCTTCGTCGAGCGCGTTCCGAAGGCGTATCCGATCTACGACGCCGAGTACGCCGACCGTGTGTCGACGATCCGCAGCTGGCTCGACGGGCTCGACAACTTCATCCAGGTCGGTCGCAACGGCCTGCACCGCTACAACAACAGCGACCACTCGATGCTCACCGCGATGCGCGCGGTGGACAACCTCGTGGACGGCGCCGAGCACGACATCTGGGCCGTGAACGCGGAGTCCGTGTACCACGAGGAGGAGAAGCAGCACGAGCAGCAGCCCTACATCGAGGCTCCTGAGACGGATTCCATGAAGGAGCCGCTGCACCGCTGAGCGGCGGCGCCCTCGGGTTGGCGCTCGGCGCCGCTTTCCTCCACGCGCTGTGGAACGTCCTGCTGGCGGGGTCGCGCGACAGCGTGTCGGCGACGGGGGGCCTGCTCCTCTTCGGCGCGGCCCTGCTCGCTCCGGCGGCGCTTCTGTTCGGCGACCTCTCCTCCGAGGCGCTGCCCTTCGTGGCCGCTTCGGCGGCGCTCGAGTTGGCCTACTTCGTGCTCCTGGCCCGCGCCTATCGCGGCGGTGAATTGGGGGTCGTCTACCCGACCGCGCGCGGTGTGGCCCCCGTCCTGGTCTTGGCCGCAAGCGTGTTCGGGCTGGGGAAGGGGGTGTCGCTGCTCGCCGCGCTTGGCGTTGTCCTCGTCGCCGCCGGCGTCCTCTTTCTCGCCCGCCGTCCTGACTTGGGGGTCCAGGAGACCCCCAGGGCAGGACAGCCCCCGCGGGAGCTGCTTCTGGGACTGGCTATCGGCGCGACCATCGCCGGCTACACGCTCGTCGACAGCGAGGGGCTCGACCACGCCGACCCGCTCCCGTACCTGTTCCTCATTGCTGCCGTTACGGCGGTGGCGTACAACGCGGGCCTTCTCGCGAGCGGACAGCGCCCGGCGCTGAACAAGCGCGCCGTCCTCACCGCCGCCGTCACCGTCGGCTCCTACGCCATGGTGCTCGCCGCGCTCGAGCTCGCGCCGGCCGCGCCGGTGGCTGCCGTGAGAGAGTCCAGCATCGTGATAGCCGCCTTCATGGCCTGGCTCTTCCTCGGCGAGCAGCGCCGGCTCGCCCCGGCCGCGCTGGTGGCCGCCGGCGTGGCGGTGATCGCCTACTCGTAGTACGGCAGCGGCCCGCCGGCCGCCTCGAGAACCGTGCCGTACAGCTCCTCGTTCACGCCGGGGTGCTCCTCGATCACGTCGAAGAGCTCCTCCGGGTCCATGTGCAGGTCGTACATGGTGCGCTCGTTGCCCTGGTTGTCGCCGATCAGCACCCACTCGTCGGTGCGGATGAAGAAGCGGTTGTACATGCCGCCGTAGTGGAAGTCGCGCCGCTCCGGCGGGTCGGCGCCGTCGAGGACCGGGGAGAGGTCGGTGCCCTCCATCCAGTCCGGCGGCTCGAACCCGACCATCGAGAGGACCGTGGGGCCGACGTCGTGGGTCGAGGCGAAGTAGCGGCTCGTCGCGCCGGCGGCGCGGCCGTCCGGGTGGGCGATCACGAACGGCACCTGCGCGAGCTCCGGGTGGAGCTGCGACGGCACCTTGCCCGTGTAGCCGCGCTCGCCGAGCAGGTAGCCGTGGTCGCTCAGCAGGAGGACCACGGTGTTCTCGTCCAGGCCGAGCTCGAAGAAGCGGTCGAGGAAGCGGCCGAACCAGACGTCCGTCTGCGTCGTCTCAGCCGCGTAGATCGCGTGGAGGTGGCGCAGCAGCTCCTCGGTCCACCTGCGCGCGAAGCCGTAGTTGGTCACGCCGATGTTGGGCCCGTCGTAGCCGGGCTCTTTGTACATGTCGATGTACTTCGGGACCGGGCTCCACGGCTCGTGCGGGTCGAAGCAGTCGATCGTGAGGCAGAACGGCTGCCGCAGCCGGGCCTCGTCGAGTGTGTTCGCCGCCTCCGTGAAGAGCCGCGCCGCGACGGTCTCGTCCTCCCTCACGCCCCCGCCGGAGTTCGCCAGGTACTTCCGCATGCCCGGCACGTAGCGCTCGTCGCGCAGGAACTCCGGGAGCCAGTCGTAGACGGTGCTGAGCGGGATCGACTGGGGCGGCCGGAAGAACCCGGAGTGGCCGACCACGGACTTCCAGTGGCTGAAGCTCTGCCGGAACGGCTCGTACGCCTTGGTGAAGGCCAGGTGCGGGTTGTCGGAGATCTGCGCCACCCAGTAGCCGCGGCGGCGAAGCTCGCTCGTGAAGGTGCGCTCGGTGTCCTCGATCGGCAGCCAGCCCGGGCTGGTGCCGAGCTCCGGGTTCGGCACGAAGTTGCGGTACGGGAAGATCCGCTTGGTCGTGAAGATCGAGCGGCGAGCGGGGATCGTGACCATCGCCTCGGGGAACGCGCGGTTGAAGCGGAGGCCGCGGGCGGCCACCCGGTCGACGTTGGGGGTCTTGACGCGCGTCGCGCCGTAGGCGCCGACGTGGTCCGGACGGAGGCTGTCGATGATGATCAGGAGGACGTTCAGGCGCTCGCCCGAGCCCGTCTCGTCCATCGAGCAGCCGGCCGCGGGGAGCAGCGCAGCGCCCGCCGCACCGGCGGCGCCTGACTGGAGGAACCGGCGGCGACTCAGACGCATTGCGGCCGCGGAGAGTAGCTGAGCGTCCGGCACCCAGACCGAGGACTCAAAGGCGCGGCGTTCCTGCCGATCACAGGGAGGGAATGACCCGGCTTGGACTCACCCTGGTTGCAGTCTTTGCGTGCTTCGCCGCCACGGCAAGCGCGCAGACCCCGTACCCCGTGGGGCCGCTCGTGCCCCCGGAGTTCGCCCAACCGCCGGCGACCGTCCCGCCCGGGCCCATCGGCCAGTACCCGCCCGACTGGGAGGAGTGCCTCGCCGACAACCCGCCGCCCCCTCAGATCTATCCGCGTGACCTCGACGTGCGCGGCGTCGACCCCGCCTCGCCGAACCCGCTGGTCGGCACCAAGTGGTTCGTAGACCGGCTGGAGCCCGCCTACGCGCAGTGGGTCCGCTGGAAGCGCCAGGGCAACAACGCCGACGCCGACACGATCTGGCGCCTCGCGCGCGAGCCGCGCTTCCGCTGGTTCGGTCGCTTCACGCGTCCGCACATGCAGAAGAAGGTGCGCGGCTTCCTCGACCGCGTGCAGTGCGACCAGCCCGGGGCGGTCCCGCTGATGGTCGTCATGCGCCACCAGGGCCGCAGCTGCGCCGGCGGCTACAAGGCCGGCGGGCTGGCCGAGGACCGGCGCACGATGAAGTGGTACGAGGACTTCGCGCAGGCGATCGGCGACGAGCGCGTCGTGATCGCCTTCGAGCCCGACTCGCTCGGCACGATCGACTGCCTGGTCCCGAGCCGCCGCGACGACCGGCTGCGGATGCTCCGCCACGGCGTGGAGGTGCTCTCGCGGCTTCCGAACGCCACGATCTACCTCGAGGCGGGCGCCTCTGACTGGGAGCCCGCCTCCCGCACCGCCAAGCAGCTGAAGGCCATCGGCGTCCATCTCGTGCGCGGGTTCATGCTGAACGTGACCCACCACGACTGGACGCGCAACAACATCCGCCACGGCCTCGACATCTCGCGACGGGTCGGCGGCAAGCACTTCATCATCAACACGAGCTACAACGGCCGCGGGCCGCTCCACTACAAGAGGTGGATCAACCGCGCCAAGCACATGTGGCGGCGCGTGAACGTCTGGTGCCACCCCGGCCTGCGCGGCCTCGGCCCGGCGCCCACGACGGCGACGTCGCACCCGCGGGTGGACGCCTACATGTACATCAACCGGCCCGGCTACTCGGCCGGTGCCTGCAACGGCGGCCCGCTGCCGATCGGCACCTGGTGGCCCGAGCGCGGCCTGATGTACGCGGAGTACCAGACCGACTGGGAGGCGCCGCCGGCCGGGACGAGGCACGGGCACTTCAAGCGGTACTCGCTGCGGGCGCTCGGCGCCTTCAACTGAACGGCTCGGGCTCCCTCGCCTTGGGGATGCGGACCAGCGGCGGCCCGTAGGCCTGCTCGCAGTCGTCGAGGCGGTAGACGCGCACGGTCGGCCCCGGCCGCTCGTACTCCGGCGGGTAGTAGTTGTACGACAGGTCGAAGTTGAACGGGACCGGATCGGCGCCGTCGTCGTAGGGGCTGAACTCGCGCAGCAGCTCGGACTCGCCCTCGAGCCGCCGGTAGTAGGCGCGTGCCTCGGGGTCGCGCTCGGCCCGGTCGCGCACGACGTTGACGGTCATCACGTGGCAATAGCCGTACAGGCGGTAGTCGTCGATCACCTCCGGGCTCAGCACGGCGTGATAGGCCGACGCCCGGATGCCGCCGTCGGGGCGCGCGAACAGGGCGGGCTTGTACTGCTCGCACACCCGCCGGCCGCCCTCCGCCACGTAGGACCAGCCCGGCTCCGTCCAGTCGTCGCGCTTGGGGCAGCGCGACAGCCAGTCGGGGATCGAGCCCTCGGGATTGGAGCGGAAGTAGCGGCCCGGCACGGCCGGCTCGATCGCCACGCGCAGGCCGGGCGGCGAGCGCTCGTCGAGGAAGGCGCGCGCCTGGCTGAGGGTGTCCTCGCGGCCGAGCACCTGGGCAGTGCGGACGTCCGCGGCGAGCGGCTGCGCGAGCACGACCGCCGTCAGCGCCGCGGCGGCGGCCACTCGTGGCCATCCACGGCGAGGGACGAGCTCCGCCGCCCGCACGATCGCCACCGCCGCCAGCATCGCCAGCGCCGGGTAGGCGGGCAGCAGCCAGCGTCCGAAGTAACGGGACTGCACGGCGAGGTACGCGAACAGCACGAGCGGGACCGCGATCAGCATCAGGCCCCGCACGAGGTCGCGCCGCACCACGAGCACAGCGCCCGCGGCGGCCGCCACGAGGCCCGCCCAGCCGAGGCCCCAGGTGAGCGAGTCGAGGTAGTAGGACACCCCGCCCGACCCCTGGCCCGGCTTCGGGTCGCTCGCGGCCACGTCGGCCTGATCGCGCAGGTCCCGCCACCAGTCGTCCAGCGAGCCGAACACGAATGGGTTGAGAAGCGCGAAGGCCGCGGCGGCGGCGAGGCCGCCGAGTGCGAGCCCGCCGGCCGCCCGCAGCCGATCCTCGCGCAGCCGCGCCAGGGCCGCGATCGCGAGCGGCAGCAGCGCCAGCCCCGCCGTGTACTTGAAGCCGACGGCGAGCCCGCCGCAGGCCCCCGCAAGGGCGTAGTCGACGGGCCGCCCTCGCTCGGCGGCGCGGACCGCGAACAGGAGCGCGAGCGCCACCCCCGTCAGCGACCCGACGTCGGTGACCGCCACCCGCGAATAGACGACGGGCAGGAACGCAAACGCGAGCACAGCCGCCGCGACCAGCCCCTCCCGCACACCCCACAGCCGCCGCGCCGCCACGTACGTGGCCGCCACGCCGACCATGCACAGGAAGGCGGCGAGCGTGCGCGCCGCGATCCAGATCTCGGCCGGGTCCTTGTCGAACTGCTCGGTGACGTTCCCGTAGGGCAGGTCGAACAGGAAGCCGAACGGCCCGTACATCGCGCGCAGCAGGCCGTAGACCAGGTACGTGTAGGCGGAGGGGTTCTGGTAGTAGCCCGGATCGAAGTCCTGCCAGAACATCTCGACCGCGCGGCTCGCGAAGTGGGACGCCTCGTCGACCGAGTAGACGAAGGGGAGCCCGTAGTCGTTGTTCCAGACCCTGAGGGCGAAGCCGGCGAGCAGGATCAGCGCCAGGATCAGCCGGTGCACGCGGCCGAAACCTAGTGCGTGCGCCCCTGGCGCCCACGGCGTGCGGGTATCTTTGACTGGCCAGTCAACTATGCCCGACACCACGCGTCATCTCCTCAGGGCCGTCGAGCTCGCGCACCGGACGCGCGGGCAGACGAGCCCCAACCCGATGGTCGGGGCGGTGATCGTCAAGGACGGGCGCGTGATCGGCGAGGGGAGCACCCAGCCGCCCGGCGAGGCGCATGCCGAGCGGATGGCGCTCGCGTCCTGCGAGGAGGACCCGTCCGGCGCGACGCTCTATGTGTCGCTCGAGCCCTGCGCGCACCACGGCCGGACGCCGCCCTGCACCGACGCCATCCTCGAGGCCGGCATCGCCCGCGTGGTGATCGCGTCGGACGACCCGACCGACAAGGCGGCCGGCCGCGGTCCCGGCATCCTGCGCGACGGCGGCGTCGAGGTGGTCTGGAGCGACGGCGAGATCGCCGAGGCGGCGCGTCTGCTCAACCAGCCGTTCCGCAAGCACGCCCGCACCAGGCGCCCGCTCGTGGTCTTCAAGTCGGCCATGACGCTCGACGGCAAGGTGGCCACCGTCACGGGCGACTCCCAGTGGATCTCGGGCGAGGCGAGCCGCGCCCGCGCTCACCGCTGGCGCGCGGAGTCGGACGCCGTGGCGGTCGGCATCGGGACCGCGCTGCTCGACGACCCGCGCCTGACCGCGCGGATCGAGGGAGTCGCGCGCCAGCCGCGCCGCGTCGTCTTCGACTCGGAGGCCCGGCTTCCGCTGGACTCGCAGCTGGTCCGCGGCGTGGCCGACGTCGCGGTCACCGTCGTCTGCTCGCGGGCGGCCAAGCGCACGTCCGTGCAGGCGCTGGAGGCGGCCGGGGTGGACGTGATCGTCGCTACCGGGCAGAACGAGCGCGCCCGCGCGGAAAGCGCGCTGGACGAGCTCGGCGCCCGCGAGATCCAATCGCTCCTCCTCGAGGGCGGCCCGCACCTCGCCGGGGCCTTCCTGGAGGCGAACGAGATCGACGAGGCGCGCATCTTCGTGGCGCCGCTCATGACCGGCGGCCGGGAGGCCCGAACGGCGGTGGAGGGGATCGGCATCGAGCAGATCGCCGCCGCGCCGCGTGCGTTGCACGTGGAGATCGAGCGGCTGGAGGACGACGTCCTCATCGTGGCGCGCCTCAAGGAGTGGTGATGTTCACCGGGCTCGTCGCAGACAAGGGGACCGTCCGCGCGATCCATGATGGCCGGCTCGAGATCGAGACGGCGCTGGGCGCCCATCTCGCCTCGGGCGACTCCGTCGCAGTGAACGGCGTTTGCCTCACGGCGGTCGACCCCCACGTGGACGGCTTCGCGGCCGACGTGATGCCGGAGACGCTGCGGCGCTCGTCGCTCGGCCCGCTCGAGCAGGGCGCCGAGGTGAACCTGGAGCTGCCGCTGCGCGCCGGCGACCGGATGGGCGGGCACGTGGTGCAGGGGCACGTGGACGGCACCGCCACGGTGGAGGACGTCCGCGAGGAGGGCAACGCAAGGGTGGTCCGGATCGGGGCGGATCCGAGCCTCCTGCGCTACGTCGTCGAGAAGGGGTCGATCGCCGTCGACGGGGTGTCCCTGACCGTGAGCGCGATCGACGACGGGTCGTTCGAGGTGTCCCTCATCCCCGAGACTCTCGAGCGGACAACGCTCGGACAGGCTGCGCCAGGCAGAATCGTCAACTTGGAGGTCGACGTGCTGGCCAAGTACGTGGAGAAACTTCACCGATGAGCCCATTCAGCCCCATCGAGGAGGCGCTCGAGGACGTCCGCGCCGGCCGGATGGTCGTGGTCTGCGACGCCGAGGACCGCGAGAACGAGGGCGACCTCACGCTGGCCGCGCAGTTCGCGACGCCGGAGGCGATCAACTTCATGGCCACCCACGGCCGCGGGCTGATCTGCCTAGCGCTCACGCCCGACCGCTGCGACGACCTCGGCCTCGACCTGATGGCTGCCAAGAACGAGTCGCCCTTCCAGACAGCCTTCACGGTCTCCGTCGAGGCACGCGAGGGGATCACGACGGGCATCTCCGCGCATGACCGCGCACACACGATCCAGGTGGCGATCGACCCCTCGAGCGGGCCGCGCGACCTCGTCCAGCCCGGCCACATCTTCCCGCTGAAGGCCAAGCAGGGCGGCGTGCTCGAGCGCACCGGCCAGACCGAGGCGGCCGTCGACCTGGCGCGCCTGGCCGGCCTCAACCCGAGCGGCGTGATCTGCGAGGTGATGAACGACGACGGCACGATGGCGCGCGTTCCCGACCTCGAGCGCTACTGCGCCAAGCACAGTCTGAGGATGATCACGGTCGCCGACCTGATCGCCTACCGCCGCCGTCACGACAAGCTCGTCGAGCGGGTGGCCGAGGCGCAGCTCCCCACCCAGTTCGGCGACTTCACCGTGGTCGGCTTCCGCTCGCTCGTCGACGAGAAGCACCACGTGGCGATGGTCAAGGGGGAGGTGGACGGCGAGCTCGACGTGCTCGTGCGCGTGCACTCCGAGTGCCTCACCGGCGACGTGTTCCACTCGCTGCGCTGCGACTGCGGCCAGCAGCTCGAGGACGCGCTGGCGCGGATCGAGCAGGAGGGCCGCGGCGTGCTGCTGTACCTGTCGCAGGAGGGGCGCGGAATCGGCCTGCTGAACAAGCTGCGCGCCTACAAGCTCCAGGAGCAGGGGCGCGACACCGTCGACGCCAACCTCGAGCTCGGGCTGCCGGCCGACCTGCGTGACTACGGCATCGGCGCGCAGATCCTCGTCGACCTGGGGCTGAGCTCCATCCGGCTGCTCACGAACAACCCCAAGAAGATCGTGGGTCTGGAGGGCTACGGCCTCTCGGTCACCGACCAGATTCCGATCGAGCACGCGCCGGGCGTCCACAACCGCCCCTACCTGAGGGCGAAGAAGGAGCGCCTCGGCCACCTGCTCCACCACCAGGGCCTCGCGCTCGACGAGGAGATGATCCACGAGGAGCGGATGGGCGACCGCGCTCGCGCGCAGGCGGAGGCCGAAGCGGACCTCTACGGGCAGGGGCCGGCTCCCCGGCGAACTGGTGAGTGACACCTATGCGGCCTGCGTCGGCCGCTTCTACGAGGACCTCGCTCGCCGCCTCGTGCACGGCGCGCAATCCGTGTTCGCCGAGGCCGGCGCGTCGGTCGAGGTCCACGAGGTGCCGGGGGCGTTCGAGCTCCCGTTGGCCGCCAAGTACTGCGCCGAGTCGGGCCGCTACGCCGGCGTGGCGTGCCTCGGCGCGGTGATCCGCGGCGAGACCGACCACTACGACTACGTCTGCGGCGAGGCGGCTCGCGGCATCGCACGCGTGGCGCTCGACACCGGCGTGCCGTGCGCGTTCGGCGTGCTCACCGTCGACACGATGGAGCAGGCCCTGGCCCGCGCCGGGGGCGGCAAGCGCAACCAGGGCGAGGACGCCGCCCGGGCGGTGCTGCGGATGGTCCAGCTGAGGCGCGCGCTGTCGATCGAATGATCAACCTCTACAGCGACACGCAGACGCGCCCCAGCGAGGGCATGCGACAGGCGATCGCCTCCGCCGAGGTGGGCGACGAGCAGCGCTTCGCCGATCCGACGACGCGGCTCCTCGAGGAGCGCGTGGCGGAACTGCTCGGCCACGAGGCGGGCCTGTTCCTGCCGAGCGGGACGATGTGCAACCAGATCTCGCTGCGGCTGCACGCGCGCCCAGGCGGCGACGAGCTGATCCTCGACCGCACGGCGCATCCAATCATCGCCGAGGCCGGCGGGCCGGCGTGGAACGCCGGTCTCATGATCCACGCGCTGGACGGCACGGGCGGCATCTTCACCGCCGACCAGGTTCGCGCCGCGCTGCGGCCGGACAGCCGCTACTTCCCGCGCTCGCGCGTGGTGTCGGTCGAGCAGACGACGAACATGGGCGGCGGCCGGGTGTGGCCGCTCGAGGCGATTCGCTCCGTGCTCGAGGTGGCGCGCGAGCACGGCCTGCGCGCGCACATGGACGGGGCCCGGCTCATGAACGCCGTGGTCGCCGCCGGCGTCCCGGCGGCGGACTTCGCCGGAGACTTCGACACCGCCTGGATCGACTTCACGAAGGGGCTGGGCGCACCCGTCGGAGCGGTGCTGTGCGCGTCGCGCGAGCTGATCGACGAGGCGTGGCGCTGGAAGCAGCAGATGGGCGGCTCGTTCCGCCAGTCGGGGATCGTCGCGGCCGGCTGCCTCTACGCGCTCGATCACAACGTGGAGCGGCTGGCCGACGACCACGAGAACGCGCGCCTGCTGGCGGCCGGGCTGGCTGAGCTGGGCTGCGACGTCATGGAGCCCGAGACCAACATCGTGATCTTCAGCGCGCCGGACGGGTTCACGGTGCAGATGGCGGAGCGGGGCGTCGAGCTGTCGGGCACGCCGGACGGGCGCGTGAGGGCCGTGACCCACCTCGACGTGAACCGCGCAGCGGTCGAGCGCGCGCTCGACGAGGCCCGCGCGGTGCTGCCGTGAACAGCCGGCTCGGCCGGCTGTGAGCGGATGATTGGTACCCTGATTCGCCGTGCCGAAGGTCTGTTACGCGTGTGGAAAGGGCCCGTCGTTCGGGCACAGCCGCAGCCACTCGATGGTGGCCACGAAGCGGCGCTTCAACCCGAACCTGCAGAAGGTCCGCATCGACGTCGGGGGCGCCCCCCGGCGCGAGTACGTCTGCACGCGCTGCCTCAAGGCCGGCAAAGTGCTGAAGCACGCGTAGTCGCCGCCGCCGACTGGTGTAAAACACGCCGGTGCCCGACGAGAGCCTGTTGCGCTTCCGGCGGGTCGTCGCCGCCGCGCTCGCGGAGCTCGAGAACCGCCGCCAGGAGGTCAACGACCTGAATGTCTTCCCCGTCGCCGACGGCGACACGGGGGACAACATGATGCTGACGCTCAAGGCGGTGCTCGACGAGCTCAACCGCATGAACGGCCGGCCGATCGACGTGACCGGCCGGGACGAGATCGTCAGCGGGGTCGCCCGCGCCGCGCTGCTCGGCGCGCGCGGCAACTCCGGCGTGATCCTCTCCCAGATCGTTCGCGGCGCGGCCGAGGAGCTCGCCTCGCGGCCGGGCGAGCTCGTCGATCCCATCCTCGTCTCGGCCGCCCTGGCCCGCGCCGCCGACGCTGCCTACGCGTCGGTGCGCGATCCAGCCGAGGGCACGATGCTCTCGGCCGTCCGCGCGATGGCCAGCCGGGTCGCGCACGACCTCGCGCACATGGACACCCGGCGGCTCGGTCCCGACGCCACCGCCGAGGAGCAGGACGAGCTGCTCGCCGAGGTGCTCGAGCATGCGCTCGAGGCCGGAAAGGAGGCTGTGCAGCGCGGACCCGAGCAGCTCGCGATCCTGCGCGAGTCCGGGGTCGTCGACGCCGGCGCCTACGGGCTGACCGTGATACTCGCCGGCTGCCTGGCCGGGCTGCGCGGCGAGGCCGCGCCGCAGCTCGAGCACCAGTACGCGCCCGCCGGCCTCCACCGCCCCGAGCACGAGTCCTCGAGCTTCCGCTACTGCACGAACTTCGCGGTCACCGGCGAGAACCTCGACGGTGGGCCGTTCACGCCGCTGCTCGAGGACCTCGGCGACTCCGTCCTCGTGGTGGGCGACGACCGCACGCTGCGCGTACACGTGCACACCGACGATCCGGAGCGGGCCGTGGCCCTGTTCGAGGAGGTCGGCGAGGTGTCGCGCTTCGACGTCGCCGACATGCACGAGCAGGTGGCCGACCGCACCGCGCGGCTGTCGGGCGCGACGTCGGTGGTGGTGGCGGTCGCGACCGGCGAGGGGGTGAAGCGCCTGTACCGGGAGCTTGGAGTGTTCGTGGTGGACGGCGGACCGACCATGAACCCCTCGACGTACGAGCTCCTCGCGGGCATCCACGCGGCGGCGGGCGCCGAGGCCGTGGTCCTCCCCAACAGCCCGAACGTGATCATGGCCGCCGAGCGCGCGGCCGAGCTGTCGGACAAGCCGGCGCGCGTGGTGCCCACCACGGCGCCGCAGGAGGGGCTCGCCGCGCTGCTGGCCTTCGATCCGGCCCTCGACGCCGAGACCAACGCGAGCGCCGTGCGCGCGGCAGCGGAGGCGCTACGGATCGGCGGGGTCGCGCCGGCCGCGCGCGACGACGCCCGGGGGCGCTTCCACGCGGGCGAGGCGCTCGGGTACGCGGGTGGCGAGCTCGTCGCATGGGGCGACCCGGCCGAGACGCTCGCGACCACGCTCCTGCAGGTCGCCGACGGCGCGGAGCTCCTCACCTGCATCGCCGGCGACGAGCCCCCGCTCGACCGGGCCGCCGTGGAGGCCCGCGCGCCCGCCGGGGTGGAGGTGGAGTACCACGAGGGCGGCCAGCCCGCCTGGTGGTGGCTGCTCTGCGCGGAGTGACCCAGTTCGCATCGGCGGAGCCCCTCCCCGACGACGCGCCGGTTCGCTCGTACCCCAAGCCCAGCCTGCTCGCCCAGCAGGTGAAGGGCCCGAAGGCGCTCGAGAAGCTCGGCATCCACACGTGGGGCGATCTGATCGAGCACCTGCCCCACGCCCATCGCGACCGCCGCGAGGTGCGGCCCGTCGCGGACCTCGCTCCCGGCGAGGAGGCGACCGTCGCGGTGGCGGTCCGGGGCGTGACCGTGAAGCCCATGCGCGACCGGCGCCGCAAGCGCGTCGAGGCGCGCGTGTTCGACGACAGCGGCCCGATGGTGGCCGTCTGGTTCAACCAGCCCTGGATCGCGCGCCAGCTCGGCGAGGGCACGGCGGTCGTGCTGCACGGCAAGCTCCGGCGCCGGGGCGAGTTCTGGGTCACCGAGCATGAGCAGTTCGGCGACGGACTCGCGGTGCGCTCGGTCGGCCTCGTGCCCGTCCACCCGGCTACGGAGGGGATCACCGCGGGCCGCCTGCGCGAGCTGATGTGGGAGGCGCGGCCGCGCATGGCGGCGGTCGTCGAGCCGCTGCCGGCCGCGCTGCGGATCGCCGAGCGCCTGCCTGACCGTCAGGCCGCGCTCGACGCGGTCCACTTCCCCGACGCCGAGGAGGAGGAACAGGGCGCGCGCCGCCGGCTGGCCTTCGAGGAGCTCTTCCTCCTCCAGCTGGCGGTGGCCGGCCGGCGCCGCGCGCGCCGGGAGGGCAGGCGCGCGCGCGCGCTCGCCCCGCGCGGCGTGGTGGTGGACCGCTGGCGCTGGTCGCTGCCGTTCGAGCTCACCCACGACCAGGTGTCCGCGATGGGCGCGATCGATGCCGACCTCGCCGGCGAGCGCCCCATGCAGCGGCTCCTCATGGGCGAGGTGGGGGCGGGCAAGACCGCGGTGGCGCTGGCCGCGATGCTGCGAGCGGTCGAGAACGGCGCCCAGGCCGCGCTGATGGCCCCGACCGAGACGCTCGCCGAGCAGCACCACCGCACCCTCGACGAGCTGCTCGGTGGCGCGATCCCGCTCGAGCTGCTCACGGGATCGACGCCGGCGGGCCGCCGGCGCGACCTGCTGGCCCGGCTCGGCAACGGGCAGCTCCAGCTCGTGGTCGGCACCCACGCGCTCATCGAGGATCCGGTCGAGTTCCGCGACCTCGCCGTCGTGGTCGTGGACGAGCAGCACCGCTTCGGCGTCCGCCAGCGGGCCGCGCTCGACGCGAAGGCGCCGGAGGGGCTCGTGCCGCACGCGCTCCACATGACCGCCACGCCGATCCCGCGCACGCTGTCGCTCACCGCCTACGGCGACCTCGACGCGACCGTGCTGCGCCAGCTGCCCAAGGGCCGCCGGCCGGTCGAGACCTTCGTGGTCGAC
>Ga0081538_10001275_pt1 | contig 26177 bp, 19 predicted proteins | sample TabmetS5T2R1_FD_71022 | JGI IMG/M metagenome (GOLD analysis project Ga0081538, IMG submission 71022) | Tabebuia heterophylla rhizosphere microbial communities from the University of Puerto Rico - S5T2R1 | ecosystem: Host-associated > Plants > Roots > Rhizosphere ... | reverse complement strand
AGCTCTCCGAGGACGGGACCGAGGTCCTCAACGACCACGTCGGGACGCTGCAGTACGTCGCGACCGTGACGCACAATCACTGGCACCTCTTGGACTTCATGCGCTACGAGTTGCAGGGCGTCGACCACCCGACGGTGATCCGCGACCAGAAGCAGGGTTTCTGCCTGGCGGGTGAGCCGGCGGCGCCGTTCGTGACGGGGTGGTGCGCGCCGAATCAGCCCGGGCTGACCACGACCGAGGTCGGCCTCATGCCCGGGGGCCGCGAGGTCTACGCGCCCTACATCGAGGGCCAGGAGATCAGGATTGACCCGACCACGGCGCCTGCCGGACGCTACGTGCTCACTGCACGGATCGGGCCCACGGGGCTGCTGAAGGAAACGCGCGCCGACAACAACGTCGCGTCGACCCTGATCGAGCTCAAGTGGGCTGCCAGTGGTCTGCAGCCGGAACTGCGGCCCGTCGACCCGGCGGCTGACGGCTGCATCGGCGCGAGCTGCATGGAGACGCTCCCGGCTGCGAGTCAACGCGCCGCCCGCCGGCTCGCGCGCCGGGCGCTGAGGCGCACGCTCGGCCCGCTCCCGTCGCGGCGCATCCACCTCAAGTGCAGGGTCGAGCGGGACCGCGTTCACGTCTGCCGCGTCCGCGCGCAGCGTGCACGAATGAGGTTCTCGGGCATCGTGCGGATCTGGTACGCCGTCCGGCCCGCCGGCACCAAGTGGTACTACACGATCAAAGGAACCCGCCGCACGCTGGGCTGCGGGTCGTCCTGCAACCGCAGGATCCGCCGGATCGCGCGCGTCGGCGGCAACGTCGCCGTCACCGCGCGGCCGCCGTCGGCCACCGCCGCGAGCGCCGCGTCGACGTCGTTCGTCTGCGCTCTGGCCCGCTGATCTCCGATCACCCATAGCGGTGCTAGCCGGTCTTGAAGGAGGCGGAAGAGAGCGTCTGGTTTCCGCTGCGCTCGATCGCCAGCACCTCCCAGTCGTAGGCAGTCGCGGGCTCGAGGAACCCGTCCGGCACTTCGATGCTCGTCACTGAAGGCGGGAGGTACATGCTCAGCCCGAACTTCCCGATCATGTGGCGGTGGGGCTCGACGTCCTTCTCGATGATGAGCTGGTAGGCGATGATCCTCACGGGCTTGCCGGTGATCGTTTTGGACACGGGCCTCCAGCGGGCGACGAGGTCGCGCACCGGCACCCGTGCGCCCGCGCGGGGGGAGACGAGCTTCGGGCCCGCCGGGATGTCGTGCGTCAGCCAGGCCGTGCCGGAGGTCTGGCCCGTGCTGGTGCCGTTCTCCTGGCCCGGGCCGGCGATAGTGTAGTTCCCCGCGGGCAGCTTGGCGAGCATCTCGTCGATCGGCACCTTGGCGTTCTCGGGCTCGACGGTCTCGAAGAACAGCTCGGTCAGCCCGAGCTCGCCGAGGCTGCCGCGGCCCTCGAATGCCGCCACCTCGCCGGCGGGCCCGCGCACCTCGAGCCGCCGCCAGCCCTCGCCGTCGATGAAGCCCTGAAAGCCGGTGTCCCTGTCCGTCGCGTTGTGCTCGATGTTCAGCTTTGCGTCCTTGAGCGGTACGTCGGCGGCCGAGCCGGTCGCGCCGCGCGCCGCCTTCTTTGCACCCGAGCCGGCGTCGGCGTATACGGCCAGCGCGGCGAGTGCGGCGGCGGACAGCAGGACGGGGGAAGAGCGGCCGAGGCGCTTCATGACTACCTCCCCGGGCTTCGAGGGGCCGTCGGCTCGGCGGACGCTACGGGTCCCCGCTGAGGCCAACCTGAGACGTCGCCCCGACAGCCGGCCGGGCGCGATGCTGCGTTGGCCGATGCCGGCGCGTCGGCCGGCGCGACCGGGCCCGGAACGGCTGCCGGTTCCGTCGTCGAAACGCAGCGGTCTGGTCGGGTCCGCGGTGATTGCCCGCGGCGACATCGCGGAGCTCGCTCATCTGCTCCAACCGCAGCTCGAGTTCGGCGATGGCAGCGCCCAAGCGCTCCTCAGCGTCGGGCGGTCTGAGTGAGTTTCAAGACGCCGGTGAGCGCCGCCGGAGGAGCCCATCGGACCGCCCGGCGTCCGGTTCTGCGAGGAAGGGGGGTTCGGGGCCTCCGTCGCCAGCGGCTCGAAGAGATCAAGTAGCTCAGGACCGTCTCCGTCTGGCATGGTCCTCCGCGGACGCGCCTTGTCCGTGAAGGTTGCCTTGGCCAGCAAGCCGGGCCATCCGCCCCTGAATCAGCGCCTTTCCCAGACCTGCGGCTCGCGGCGTGATTGGGTCCCCAGAAACCCTTGCATGGGGTGATGGCGGGGAGTAGCGTCGGCTGCGACAGATAGCTGGTCCGCCGCTTCAGATGAACCGCTCGCGCCTGGTCACGCCTTCCGCGGACAGCTCGTTGTAGCGACAGACGGCTTCCGCGCCCCGCGAGTAGAGCGTGGATCCCGGCCCGAAACGGGGCCGCCTCAGGGCTTGATGCTCGCGCTGGTCTCGCCGCGCGAGCCGCCGGCGGATGGGCTCGTCGCGTGCATGGGCCTCTCGCTGACGCGCGGCTCCCTCGGCGCGTTCGTGCGCTGCGCTCGACCGCGCCCTCCGGTCTCGAGGCCCTCGGCGACGGCTCAGTGGCGCGCCGCCTCCACGCGCCGCTCTGCGGCCAGCGCGCGTTGCTGCCAGGCGTCGGCGCGGGCGTCGCACCGGCTGGCGTCGTCTTTGTGGTCCTCGGCGCGCGGCGGATGCGCTTGTGCTCGAGCCGCGTGAATCTCGCGCCAGGCCTCGTGCAGCGTCGCCTCGCGGTCCGCGACGACCGCCTCGGCGCCTCCACGCTGCGCGGCCCGGCCGCGCGCGTCGACGGCGAGCGCAGCCTGTTTGCGGGCTCGCGCCCGCGCACTCGCTGCAACGGAGAGCTTGGATGCGCGAGATGGAACAGCGGCTGTGAGCCGGCTTGGCGGCCGTGCGCGCTGCCCTTCCTAGGAGACGGCCGGGTGGCGGTCGGTCCAGGGTCGCTGCTGCTCGAGCTGCGCGGCGAGGGAGAGCAGGGTTTCCTCCTCCGCGGGCCGGGCGATCAGCTGGATGGCCAGCGGCAAGCCGGTCGTCGACATCCCCGCCGGTAGGGAGACGGCGGGCTGTCCGGTCGAGTTCCACAGGACGGTGAACGGCACCCAGCTCGTTTCCCAGAGATAGGTCACGGTGGCGCCGCGGCCCTCCATGATCCCCGCCGGAACCGCTGGCCGGGACATGACCGGCGTCATCAGCACGTCGTGCTCGGCGAAGAGCCGGCCCAGGCGCTCGCGGAGGCGGCGCTCAGCGTGCAGCAGCCGCTCCAGGAGCGCGTCGGAGACCAGTCCGCCGGGACGGGCGAGCGCGCGCGTGCGGCGCTCGAGTCGCTCGGGCCGTTCGACTTCGTGCACGAAGTCGCGGATCGCGCGGAACATCAGGCCGAGGATCACGGGAACGTCGCGAAGCTGGAAGTCGATGTCGCGCTCGACCACCTCGTGGCCCATCGAACGCAGCAGGTCGGCGGTGCTCCGCAGCGCCTCCAGGACGTCGGCCGACAAGGTCCCGCTCGTCCCCGCGGGGAAGGCGTCGGACACGGCCAGGCGGAGGCGCGGCGGCCGCTCGCGGGCGGCTCGCTCGAACCTGCCCGGGGCGGTGGGCAAGGCCTGCGGACCCTGGATGACGTCGAGGACGATCGCGCCGTCGAGCACCGTGCGGGTGAGCGGCCCGAAGCAGATCCAGTGGCTCCCGTCACGATCATGCGGCGTACGCGGCACCCGACCGCTTTGCGGCTTGAGGCCAAAAATGCCGCAGCACGCGGCCGGGATCCGGATCGAGCCGGCGCCGTCGACGCCGATCGCTGCCGGCACCAGGCGCGCCGCGACCGCGGCCGCCGATCCTCCGCTGGACCCGCCGGGAGTCCGCTCGACGTCCCACGGGTTGCGGGTCACCCCCCAGCTCACCGATTCGGTGAACGGCCACAGTCCCAGCTCGGGCATGGTGGTCTTGCCGATCACGATCGCGCCTGCGTCGCGCAGGCGGCGCACCACCTCGGCGTCCGCGGTCGCCCTGCCCGAGATCGCCCGGTGCCGCGGCTGGTGACCTCGCCGGCGACGTCGATCTCGTCCTTGACCGCCACCGGCACGCCGAGCAGCGGCGCCCGGTCGCCGCGCGCCCGGCGCTCGTCCGCGCGCCGCGCGTCGGCGAGCGCCCGCTCGGCGAAGACCGCGACGAACGCATTGATCTCGCCGCCGAGCCGCTCGATCCGCCCAAGCGCCAGCCCGACCAGCTCGCGCGCAGAAGCCTCGCCACGCCGTACGAGCTCGGCCTGAGCGGCCATGCCCTCAGACGCCACGTCATCCTGGAGCACCGGGCCGCCGACCCTCTCAAGCCGCGGCGCGGGAGTCAACGACGACGAGCGGCCGCCGTCGCGTCAGCGGGCCAGGGACAGCTCGACCTTCAAGCCAAAGCGCGGCCCGGCCGCCCGCACGTCGCATCACAAGGGACCGCGTAACCCTTGTGGGCAGCCGGCCGAAGGCCGGTGGCGCCCGTCCCTTGACCGCGGCCCGCGACGCATCAGCGGTCATGCGGTAAGCAGCCCGCGCCTATGCGAGCCTCTCGGTGGGCGGTGCGGTCAGCGGCAGTAGGCGATCGCGCGCAGGCGCTCGAGCGCTCGCTGGGCGCGCGGGCCGAGCAGGCTCTGGTCTGCGTTTAGCGCGATCACCACCTGGCGCTTGCCGTCTGCGCGCGAGTCCGCGAAGGACTGGTAGCCGAGCGTCTCGCCGCCGTGGCCCCAGAAAACGCCGCAGGGAAGGCGGGTCCTGATGAGCCCGAGGCCGTAGCGCTGTACGGGGCTGGGGGTGGGGACGGTGGTCTTCATCTCCGCCAGCTGGTCGGGGCGCACGACGCGGCCGTCGAGCAGGGCGCGGTAGAAGCGGGCGAGGTCGCCTACGGTCGAGACGACCGCCCCCGCCGCCCAGGCCCACGATTGGTTGAGGGCGGTGATGTCGAAGCGCCGCCGCGCGCCGAAGCGCGAGTAGCCGTGCGCGTGGCGGCCGGTGATCCGCGACCTCGTGTCGAAGCTGGTGGCACGCAGGCGCAGAGGCGCGAAGATCCGTGCGCGTAGCTCCGTGGCGAGTGGGTTGCCGCTGGCCGCCTCGACGATCAGGCCGAGCAGAATCCAGCCCGTGTTGGAGTACGACCACCGCGCACCGGGGGCGAACAGCGGCTGCCGACCTGTGCCGATCGCGACCAGTTCGCGGGGCTGCCAGAACTTCCCGCGGTTGGCCAGCACGCGCCTGATGAATGTCTCGTCCTCCTCGGGCGCGTAGTCGGCCAGCCCGCTCGTGTGGTTGAGCAACTGGCGGACCGTGATCTGGCCGCCGTTGGGCACCAGTCCCGGAAGCCAGCGCTCGACGCTGTCCTCGAGCCCGAGCTTGCGCTCGCCGGCAAGCTGCAGCACGACCGCGGCGACGAAGGACTTCGTAGAGCTGCCGACGCGGAAGCGGTCGCGCACGCCCAGCGGCGTCCGCTTGGCCAGGTTGCCGTAGCCGCCGGCCACGCGGATGGTGCGGTCGCCGTCGCGCACGAGCGCGACCGCGCCGGGGGCGCCGGCGGCGGCCAACGCGTCAACGGCGCGCTGGAGCTTCACTCGGGGCGCCGCGCGGGAGGCCGCCGGACTCGCCGCCACGCCCACCGCGACCAGTGTCGCCGCCGCGAGCGTGACCAAGGCGGCGCTCCTGGGACGTGCGCTTCGCATGCCGGTCGTCCTCACTCGTACTCCATTCTCCCCCACAGCGCTACCTGCATGCCCGGCCGGCTCCGTTGCTCGACGGACTCCCCAACCTATCCCGAGATGCGGTTCGTGCCATAGCGGAATACATGCGCCGGTCTCGACGAGCTGATCGCCGTCGACGCCGCCGTCCGCAGCCACGACGCTTCCGTCGCGTCGCTCGAGCTTCCCATCACTCCCGCCTTTGGACCGACTGCAGGGTCCATGCCGCCGCCCCTCAGACGACTGGTCCGGACGGGTAAGCCGGCCACAGCGAGTGCGAGCTCGATCGTCGTCGAGAGTGTCGCAAGCAGGCAAGAGCGACGCGCCGGCGTCCGAGGCTCGCCGCTCGGTCGACTCCATTGCTGCCGGACGCCGCGTTCGTTGAACAGGTCGCGGGAGCGCCCTCGACTCCGCCGTCCGCCGGGTCGACTTCCTCGACGCCGAGATCGCGGAGCCGACCGGGCGACGGCGCCTCTGCGTCGCGCGCCCGCTTTCGCCGGCAATACTGCCGCTGTGCCTGGCCCACGCGGACTCGGTCCGCAGGCCGCGGGGTCGGACCAGGCGGCTCAGGTCCGGCCACGGGGAAAGTCGGAGGCCGGCCCCTTGCAGGTCGGCCTCCTCGGTAATCAAGCTGACGAGCTCCTGCGGAGCTTGGGCTACTTCTCGATATCGACGCGGATGAACGGCGCGGGGAACGGGAAGTTGGCGGCGCCGTCGACGAGTGTGTCTCCGTCGAAGACGATCGTCGCCGTCGCGGTCGCCGAGCGCTCCTGGCGCTTCGAGCCAGGCCCGTTCACCGTTGTCATGATCGGTCCTGTCCCGGTCCAGCGCGCGTCGACGGAAACCGTGTGCAGCCCGCCGCGGTTGTCCCGCACGTTGGCGAACGTGCCGCGGACACTCACGTTCTTGAGGTCCGGGTCGAATTGCGTGGGCGCCGGCCGTACGAAGCCCCAACTGAAGGTGCCGTCCGGACACTGGCCCACGAAGCCGACCCTGAGCGGCGGATTGGGGTCACGCGTCGTCCCCGCCTCGATGAAGTTGTCCGTCTCCACGATCAGGCGGCCGTCGGCGGCCGTGGTGCCATCCGGGCACTGGAACGAGATCAACCAGCGGGCGGAGGCAACCTCCTCCGTGAAGCCCTTCGCGGCCGATGCGACGGTCGGTACGACAAGCACCGCCAGCGTGGCGAGCAGCGAGACGACGTACCTGTACGGCCGTGAAGGTCGGCGGGCGGCTCGGCTTCGCTGGAACTGCAGACCACGCATAGGCGGCCTCCTTGTGGTTGGAGCCGGTTAACAGAACCGTCGGTCGATCGCACGCCTGGAGTCGAGCGCGACCGGCAGACGAGAAACACCGCATCAGGGGTTACGCGCGGCGACCGCCATCGGATCGAGCGCATCGAGCACCCCACCGAATCCTCCGTCGCGCACAACCTCGCGATCGGGCTCCGGGTGTCTCGCTGGCATCGTCCACGCCCAGACCATCAACACGCTTCCCGGCGGCCACGCCTGCCGCCCAACCCCTCACCCCACGCTCTAGAGGCCGATCCGGCGGCTGCTTGCGCGTCTCAGCACGGCAGATGTGCTGGTGGGCTTGCGCTTCGCGCGTCAAAGCAGGCGCACGGCGGCGGCCAGACGACGTCGTCGCTCGGGACGAAACGGAGGTGCGCGCAGGCGCTGGGTCGACCCGCTCGTCACGCCCGGTTCCGTGGAGGAGCGAGCGTCTCGCCGTAACTGGTTCCGTCGAAGCGCAGCTCTGTGACGCTGCGCATCTGCGCCTCGTCCATTCCGGCTATCTTGCGCTCGGCTGGCCAGACGCTCGCAACCACGCCGAAAGCGGCGGTCACCACGGACGGCGGGACCCGGATTCGAACCGGGGGACACCACGATTTCAGTTGGTTCGTCCAAGGGTCTGTATCCGAAGCCCTGGAACCAATCCGTATCAGCCTAGCCGGGGCACGGGCACAGAAACTTTCCAGGTTGCAGGCTTTCTCCGCGATTCAGGGGCCGGTGCGGCGTTCATCCCCATCTCGCGGATCGTTCGCGACGTTGACTGCACGGTCGTGACGCCGTTATCGATTCGGGTGGACGCCAGGATGCTCCGCCGGCGGACGCAGATGGTGCCAAGCCGCGGATGCTCGGTGGCGCACTCAGGCCAGCCATTCGAGCAAGCCGCCCCGGGGTGGCCGAGGGCGAGGACGTGGGTCGTCCCTCGGCCTCGCCTGAGCGCGAGGGCCCAAGGACGCCGAACACGCCCTCATCGCGGGCGCGCGCGAGCAGCCCTTGTGGAAGTTGCGCTCCAAGCACGCTCTCGCGCGGGTCGTCGCCCATCGGCACCAGCGGGTCGAGCGAAATCCAGTCTAGGTCGCGGCCACGGCCGAGGCGCGCCACCTGGTCGCGAAATCGCGCCCGCTGCTTGGCGGTGAAAAAGACGTGAACGTACGCGTCGATCAGGCAGGGATGCACGTCCTCGGGGAGCCGGTCGAAGACCTCGGGGAGCGCGGTGAGCGCGTCGGCGCGCACCATCGTCGCAGGGTGGGCGACCGCGTAGTCGGCGGCGCGATCGAACCGGGTGAGCGCCTCGGCCACGGGAGGTGTGCATGCGCGCAGCCACGCGCGCACGTCGGGATCGGCGACGTCGAGAGGCTCGGTATCGAGGCCGATGCGCACCGCCACGGTCGGCGGCGCGGGCGGCAGCAGCGGTGTGTGCGGTCCGCGCAGGGTCGTGTGCAGCGTCACCGCCGCCCCGGGATCGCCCACGGCGAGGACCTGGCCGCGGGGGCGGCGGTACAGGTATCGGTAGGCGTCGAGGTGCAACGCGAAGCCCGCCCCGGTGCCGAGGTCGACGAGGGCCAGCGGCCGGCGGACTTCGGCAGCGACCGCGGCGAATGCGGGCAGCAGATGAGCGCAGCGCGCGGGCTCGCTCATCTGGTAGCGGTGCGCGGCCGCTAATGCCAACAGGTCGTCGCCGCGGCGCAGGCAGAAGGCACGCAGCTCGGCCGCGAAGTCCGGCGGCAGTGGAGGTTGTCGCCCCCCTGCGGCAGGCAGCGCGACCGCAAGCGAAGGCGGGCGCTCGCGCTCGATCAGCGCCATCACCGCGGCGACGAACAACAGCGCGGGCAGACGCTCCGGGTCGATCCGGGCGGCCAGCGCCAGCAGCCGCGGCTCGTCCCGCAGGGTGGCAAACAACGCTGCCGTCAACGCCCACGAAGCCGGCGCCCCGGGGCCCGACCACGCCACCGCGAGCCGGTGGGCTGCTCACCAACCGCCGACTCAGCGGAACCGCTCACCTCGCGCTCCCACGCGGTGAGCGCCGCTCAGCGGGTGGCCGTGTGCACCCGCCGAGCGTCAACGCGGTCTGACGGCGGCGAACGGTGAATCCATTGCAAACGAAGGAGTTCGCGCGGAGCGATCGACGCTACACGCGGGTAGCCGCAGCCACGCGCGGTCATTGGACGCGAGGCGGACCAGGGTTGTCGGATATGACGGACACCCACACGATATCCGGCACATGGAAGTCGATGCTGTTCGACTCGCAACAGTCAGTGCAGGTCTGCAGCCCCGAAGCCGTGCGCAACCTGTTCAGGACCCCCCGAGCGAGTCTGGGCAGGTGAGACTGGGCCCATCCAACGAGGGGACGCAGGCACCCATGCCCAAGTACGTGCAGGCCCCGTACAGCGATACCTGGCACTGGTGCAGCAATTGCTCCGCGTATCCGTCGAACCCAGCGAAACGCGAGGCGCTGCTCGCGGAAAGCAAGCGTCCCTGAGGAGATCTTTGCAACGAATGCCGCAGCGAGGAGCGCGACGGTCGCTGCTACTACCACCCGCTCTGCGGATCGGATCAGGGGCGGCACGGAAGCCAACCTTTTGTGGCTCCGCGATCGCGTACGTGTCGCGAATACACACATGCCTGCGAGGCCGGCTTCTTGTTGCCGATCGAGTGCAGCTGGGGGGCGTCCCGACGAGGTCGGCGAGCGCGTCTAGGGCAAGGTGAGCAGCGGCGTCGACCTTGCCCCCGTCAGGCCGCTCCGCGTCAGACACGGAGCCGAGCGCGCGGCGTTCGCGACGGCTGATCACCGCCGCGCGCTTCTGGTCACCTTCAAGCTGCGCGACCGGGGGCGGAGATTCGATCGCGGGCTGCGCCTGGTGGTCCGGGTTAAGGGCGCGACGCTCGAGCAGCGGCATGCCTGCATCGGCGCCCGCGCGCGCGTCAAGCGCGAATCGCGCGTCGGTCTCGCGTTCGGCTCCGGGGCACGAGTATCCGTGCCGATCCGGGCAAGATGGAGGTGCTCGATCGCTTCAAACAACAGGCTTGCCGGACTCGGTCACGTCGCCGGTGTCGGTGTGAGAGCTGGCTGGACGGAACCGCGCTGAAGAACGCAAGTGGAGGCTTTCCGGAATCGGCCGTTCCAGGGCCGCTTGTTTGGGCGGGAGGTTGAGCTGGCCGCGGTTGTGGGTGAGGCGGAGTCGTTGGTGTTCGTGGACGGGCATGCCGGCATTGGGAAGACGAGTCTGTTGAAGGCGGCTCGTTCGCGCCTCCGGGCCGCGGGGGTGCGGGTGTTGTGGGCTGGTGGGCAGGAATTGGAGGGCGAGTTTGCTTTTGGCATCGTGCGGCAGTTGTTCGAGCGGTTGTTGCAGGATGCGTCGCCTGACGAGCGTCGCCGGTTGTTGGCCGGCCCGGCGGCGCTGGCTTCGGTGGCGGTCGGCGTCGAGTCCGGGCGGGGCGCGGGCGGGGGGTCTCCTGATTCGCCGTTTCCGGTCGTGCACGGGCTGTATTGGTTGACTGCGAATCTCGCTGAGCGGGGGCGGCTGGCTCTGTTTGTGGACGACGCGCATTGGGCTGATGCGTTGTCGTTGCGGTTCGTGGATTATCTGGCGGCCAGGTTGGAGGGCCTGTCGGTGGAGGTGGTGGTCGCGGCGCGCCCGCCCGGCGCCGGGGGTCGGGAGTTCGCGGTGTTGACGCGTTTGCGGGAGCGGGCCGGGTCGGGGCTGTTGCGGTTGGGGCCGCTTGGTTTGGAGCCCGCGGGAGCACTCGTGCGAGACCGCTTAGGTGGGGAGGTGAGTCAAGGGTTGGTCGCGGCGTGTGTTGAGGCGACGGCGGGCAATCCCTTCCTGCTGGGTGAGCTGGTTGACGCGCTGGTGGCCGATCGGGTGGCGCCGGAGGCGGCGGCGGAGGTGGTCTTGAGCCTGGGGCCGGGGACGGTCGCGCGGTCGGTGATGCTACGGCTGGGGAGCCTGCCCACGGCGGCCGCGCGGGTGGCGGAAGCGGTCGCGGTGCTCGAGGCGCAGGCCGAGCCGCGCCGGGTGGCGGGGCTCACCGGGATGTCGGTCGAGGAGGTTGGGGTGGCGGCGGATGCGCTTGAGGCGGCGAACGTGCTGGGTGGGGAGCGTCCGTTGCGGTTTGTGCACCCGATCGTGCGGCAGGCGATCTACGGGGGGCTTCAGTCCCGGATGCGCGCGCGGTTGCATGCGCGGGCCGCGGAGGTGTTGATGGAGGAGCAGGGGCCGCCGGAGGCGGCGGCGGCGCATGTGCTTTTGTCAGAGCCGCGCGGCGATCGGGCTGCGGTTGAGCTGCTGCGGCGGGCGGCCGGCGTGGCGCTGTCCCGGGGCGGGGCGGGGCTGGCGCGGCGGCTCCTGGAGCGGGCGCTGGCAGAGCCGCCGTCTCACGATCAGCTGGGCGAGGTGCTGGGCGAGCTCGGCGTCGCGGAGGTGTTGGCCGGCGGCGAGCTTTCGCCGGCCGCCGAGCATCTGGAGCGGGCGGCGGCGCTGACCGGCGATCGCGGGTTGCGCTGCGAGCGGGTGAGCCTGGCGGCGCGGACGCGCAGCTACGGTGGAGATTTCGCTGGGGCGGCCGCCCTGCTTGAGCGCGAGCGCGCGGCGGTGTCGGCCGAGGACCGTTACGAGGCTTTGCGGTTGCTGGCGGATGAGGCCGGGATCGGGGTGCTGGCGCCGCTGGCTGCCCCGGCGGCGCTTGCGGCGCTTGAGCGGCATGCCGGGCGGTCCGGTGAGCGCCCGGAGGAGTTGGCGGTGTTGGCGGAGCTGGCGGGCAAGCGGTGGCTTGAAGGGAGGGTTGGGGAGGCGATCGAGTTCGCCCGGCGCGCGCTCGCGGGCGGCCGGCTGCTGGCCTGGCAAGGGTCGCTGTCGTGGGCGTTCAACCACGCGGTCGCCGTGTTGATCGATGGCGACCAGCTCGAGCAGGCCACTAGCCCGCTGGAGGCCGGGCTGGCGGTCGCGCGCGAGCAGGGGTCGTTGCCGGGCCTGGCGACCCTGACCGGTCTTCAGGCGATCATCGCGTGGCGGCGGGGGATGGTGCTTGAGACCGAGGCGCTCTCGCGCGAGGTGCTGGAGTTGTTCGCGGCGAGCGGCACGTCGGTGCCGGATCCTCATTACTGGGCGTACCTGGGGGCGGCGCTAGTGGAGGCGGGCCGGCTGGCGGAGGCCGAGGAGGCGATCGCCCGAAGCGGTGCCGGCCCGGGCCTGCCGAACCTCACCTTCGGCGGGATGCCGTTCGTCGCCCGCGCCCGGCTGCGTCTGGCCGAGGGCCGCCCGGAGGAGGCGCTCCAGGATCTGCTCGAGCTGCGCTCGCGCGAGAAGGCGCTGGAGGTCAGGCACATGCGCTTTGCATGGCGCCGCGACGCGGTGCAGGCGTCGCTGGCGCTCGGCGACGCCGAGCTCGCGGCCGAGCTTGCCGGCGAGCAGCTGGAGCTGACGACGCGCTGGGATATCCCCTCCGCCCGCGGAATCGCGCTCAGCACCCAGGGGCTAGCGGCCGGCGGCGGCGAAGGGCTTGAGCTGCTCGCGCAAGGGGCGGCGCTCTTGGCGGGCTCGCCGGCCAGACTTGATCACGCCCGCGCGCTGGCGGACCTGGGTGCGGCGCTGCGGCGCGAGGGACGGCGCGCACAGGCCCGGCAGCCGCTCACAGCGGCGATCGAGCAGGCCCGCGTCTGCGGCGCGACCGCGCTCAGCGAGCGTGCACGGGGGGAGCTGGTGGCGGCGGGGGCGCGGCCGCGCCGCCAGCGGTTCACCGGCGCCGAGTCGCTGACCGCGGCCGAGTGGCGCGTGGCCAGACTGGCCACGCAAGGTCATTCCAACCGCGAGATCGCCGCCGCGCTGTTCATCACGGTGCGGACGGTCGAGAACCATCTCGCCCGCTGCTACCGAAAGCTCGGCATCGGGTCGCGACAAGCGCTCGCGGGCGCGCTCGAAGCGGACCACCATTAGCCGCCGGGCGCCGGCTCGCCAGGCTCCAGCTCCAGCGCCAGCTCCAGAGCCCGCGCGAGCCCCAGCCAGCCGACGAACTGCCGGCCGGGCGCCCCACCCTCGCTGAGGCGCCCGGCGATTGGATCACTGCCGCTGTCGATCTCCAGCGTCAATACCCTCGTCGGGGCGCTAGCGGAGGCGCGCGCATCGTCCATCGGGCCAGTATCCGGCGGCGCCGCCGCCCCGTCATGAGTAGCCACCACTCATCTTTCCCGGCCGCCAAAAGATGAGTGGTCACCACTCATGACTCGCGGGCTCCGGGAGGGTACGGTCGCGCCGACCAGTGACGTCTCGAGGTAGGTGGCGAGTGATGCGTGTGACGAAGCGAGTAGTGCTGGTGTTGCTGGTGGCGGGCGCGTGGTCGGGCGCCGGCTCGGCGCTGTTGGTCTCGCCGGCCGCGGCCGAGGGCGGCGTCGACGACGACGGGAACATATGGGGCCAGGTCAACAACCTCACCCCGTACAAGTGGACGTTCGTGAAGGCCAGGGCACCCTCCTCACGCGACTGCGGCGCCAGCGACAAGTACGGGTGGTTCGACAACAGCGCTGGGCAGCGGTTCTTTGACACGGTGATGCCCGGTCAGGCCCTCGTGTACACGTTAATCCCCTGCTGGCGGGAGACGCTGGGTCTCGATTACCGCCTCAGGGACCACTACAGCGGGTGGTTCACCTACAAGGTCGAGGCCGTGGGGCGGCCGGAGTACATCACGATCGCGATCACGCACACCTACCTCCCGGGTGCCAATTACATCGAGGAGCATCCGGGCATCTGCGTCTACAACACCACGGAGCCCCCGCCAGACGATTACGACCCGGCGTCGTGTCCGAATGTGCCCGTCCCACAGACCTTCGGCCCGCAGGTCGGATGGACGCAGTCCGACGCGATCGGCAGCGACGTGACGTTCCAGGTGACCGGCGGCGACTTCACCATCGACGCCTCGACAGACCCCCCGCAGCTGGTCAGTCTCTTGGATGGGCTGTGCGACAGCGCGGTTGGGACGACGTGCATTTTCACGGCGTCCGGCCCGACGGAGTGGGGCGTCGGCACGGCCGTCGAGCAGCCCACGGCGAGGAACTGCGTCGAGGGCGTGGACCCTGGCGAGGCCTCTGGCGAACCGGGGTGGTTCGACCTCACGTACACGGCCGAGCAGTCGGCGAGCCTGACCGTCGGGGGAGGTGTGAACGTGAGCACCGAGGTCAATCTCTTCAACATCATCAAAAGCGAGGTCTCGCTCGAGGTCGAGGCCGAGCACGACTGGGGGCAGTCGAAGAGCACCAAGCGGGGGCTTAGGGTCTACATCCCCGCCAACAACATTGCCGAGGCGTGGGTGGCGCCCACGGAAGCCAAGATCCCCGGGACGCTGGTCGCCACCACCAATGTGGCGAAGTACACCATCACGAACTTCGGGGCGAAGCAGAGCGGCATTCAGAGGGACGACAGCACGGCTGACTTCAGCTCGATCGTCCGGACCCGTCCGATGACCGCCGACGAGCTTCAGAAGTTCTGCAACATCAAGGCCGCGACGGCGGTGAAGAGCCGGGCATCGACGGGCAAGTGGTCCCCGCCGTCCCCAGCCGGGGCCGGCGACCGAGGCGGGACGGCGCGCGGGGCGGTTGCTCCCAAGCGCGTTCCGCCCACCCCGGGACGCCTGGTTCCGGGCCAAGGAGTCGCCGCCGTGAAGCTCGGCCAGACGGAGGCGCAGGTCGAAAGGCGACTGGGGCAGCCGTTGTTCAAGTCGTCGACCGCCGTCGACTGCCCGGTCATCGACCCGAGGTGCAACGCGCCCGGTGCGGGGCGCGGCACGTGGGTGTACCGGCAGGCAAATGTCGTCTTCGGGGCCGACCGGCGCGTCCACACGCTGATCTACCGCGGGTCCGGCAAGACGGCCAAGGGCGCCGGTGTGGGCATCTCAAAGGCCGCCGTCCGCGCCGCCCACCCGCGCGCCAGGTGCACGCAGTACGTGGCCCATACCAACTGCACGCTGAAGCGCACTCACAAGCGACGGCCCGTCAAGACGGTCTTCCATTTCACGCACAACACTCGCGGCCCGCGCACGGTCGATCGCGTGATGATCCACTACGGCACCGGCACTCGCCGGGGGGTGAAGTCATGAGTACTCGGCATCGACACACCGCGAGCGCTGGCGCTCGGCGACGCTGGACCGTGGCGTTGGCCGCATGCGTGCTGGCCAGCGGGGTTGCCGCCGCGTGGGCCGCCGCCGCGGCCGGGCAGACCCCAACCACGGTGATCGACGCCTCGGACCCGAAGCAGCTGGACGAGGCGGGCCGGGCCCTCAACCTGTGTGACACGCTCGACAACTGCAAATGGGTCGTCAGCGACCGCACCACGGGCTGGGGGCCGCAGCGCGTCATCGGCGACGCGGCCTACAACTGCTCCGACTCCACCGACAGCGGCGCAACTGTCGAGTCGTCATACGGGGTGGAGGAAACGCGCGAGGAGTCGACCAGCGTCCAGGAGACCGCGAAGCTTAAGGTCTCCTTGAGTATCCTCGACCTCGAAACGACCTCAGCCGAGTTCACGGCTTTCAGCAAGCAGCTCTCATCCTTCTCCACCAGCGTCGAGACGACGATTGCGCTCAGCCTGGAGCCGGGACATGCCGGCTATATGCAGTGGAGCATGTGGGGAGCCCAAGTCACCGGCAGCGCCTATGTCACCGACGGGATCAACCTCATTCAGGTGAAGGACATCGACCTCGACTTCCCCGGCTACTACAACTCGAGGACCGACGCAAACGCCAGCAAAATCGCGTACACCACGCATCAGCATCCGATGACCCCCGCCGAGTTCGACCAGTACTGCCATCGGGTGACCGGTCAGCCGCCGACTTCGAACACAATGGACAGCTCCAAGCTGACACTCTGCGACGGCGCGGAGTGCGACAAGCAAACCGTCACCGGACCGCTTCCCCAGTCGCTCCCGCGCGCCACCGTCGTGATCACGGACTCGGCGACCGGCCTTGTACACGCCAGGGGCGCCGTCACCCGCGGCCGCATCCGCGTCAACACTCGCCGGCCCATCGTCAGCGGCGGCAATTACCAGTTGATCCTCAAGGAACCCGCAACGGTGAAGGGGAGCGGACGGACGCGCACGCGGCATCAGGTGCAGACTCACGTTCCGATCGCCGTCCCCTGAGAATTCGGCGACATCCACGGAGCGTCGGACGCGTGAAGGCAGCAGCGCACCGGGCGAGCGACTCGCTGGACGAGCTCGACCGGCGCGCGGCGCTGAGCGCCTAAGCAAGCTGCTCGAGGGCAATCAGGAGGACGTGCACGTCTACGCCGTCGGCGAGCCTGGGGACAACTCGTTCCCGGTGTGGTCGAGCGGCCACCGTGGGGGCGATCAGGCTCCGTACTACCCGCTGCCCGAGGGCCCTCGCTGCCCCGGCTCGAGCACGAGCTCGCGACGGCGACCTGCCGGCGCGGGCTGGACGTGCCCGAGCCTGCTGACGCATCTCGCGCAATCGGATTGCCGCGGGGAGCGAGCGCGTGGGTGGTCGAGGCTAAGGCTCTCGAGATGGACGAACTGCAGCCTCCTGTGGGTCCGCGATCCGGTCTCGCGCAGAGCTGGTTGTGTGGAAATCCAGGGCTGATGCTGGGCACCTAGCCACGCGCTGCGGGAGGTACTTTCGGCCAGGACCCGGGATGACGCGGATCGGTATGCACGCTGAACTCGGGCCGTAGAACTCATCGCCGTCGCGGCGCTCCGAGGCGGATGGAAGACGCGAGTTCACCGCTGACGCGCCTCCTCGGCGTCGGCGCCGACGAGCGGCGTGTGTTGCGCGATATCCCGACGCGCGAGGGTTTCGACCGCGATGAGTACCCGCCGGCGGTCGGACGCGTAGGGGGCACTCTGCATGCGATGAGCGAGCGTGCGCGCCCGGTCGTCGTCCAGAGCGGGGGCGAGGAGCGTCGGGCCGAGACGCTCGCTCGTCGGCCTGGGAAAGCGCGCGATGGGTGCGGCTACGGGCCGATCCAGCCCTCCCGGCGGCGACTGGGCGGCTGGCGGTTGCGGCGCGTGCCGCTGGCGACGAGCGAGGTCCCGTGAAGCACGACCCACGTACCCGAGCGCGTGAGCACCAACGGCTAGGGGGAAGTCGGCCGGAGGCGAACCGTCGAATTCCTTGGTTCGGGGGCGATGATCGCTTATGCTGGCGTCGGTTGCCTCACCAACCTCGCAGGAGGCCGACTTGCCGGTCGCGGGACCGAAGAGGCGTACACCTGTCGGGAGCTTCCCAGTCAGGTGGATCATGCTCGGTTTGGCCGGCTCAGCCGCGGTGGCGCTGGCCGCGCCGGCGGTGGCGAGCGCCGCCGTCTTCGACAGCGCCTTCGGGGTCGGTGTGGACAGCGGCGGGACGGGTTTCGAGACCTGCACCACCGCGAGCGGCTGCCAGGCGGGAACCGACAGCATCATCGCCGGTGGCATGTCCGGCCCCTCCGGCGTCGCCGTCGACGCCGAGGGAAGGATCCTCGTCGCGAATCCCGGCAACGCGCGGATCGATCGGTTCACCGTCGCCCCGGGCGGCAGCGTCGAGTTCGACCGCGCCTTCGGGGAAGGCGTGAACCCGACCCTCCCGGGCGGCTTCGAGAATTGCACCGCCGCCAGCGGCTGCCAGAACGGAGCTTCGACCGGCGCCGCGGGCAGCATGAACTTCCCGGTTGACGTCGCGGTCGACGCCCAGGGGAGGATCCTCGTCGATGATCGGGAGAATCACCGGATCCAGCGGTTCACCGTCGCGGCCGACGGCACCGTCGCCTTCGACCGCGCCTTCGGGGAAAACGTGGACCCGGGCGGTGGGACGGGCTTCGAGAACTGCACCACGGCGAGCGGCTGCCAGGCGGGAACCGCGAGCGGCGCCGCGGGCGGCATGCAGCAGCCGCAGGGGGTCGCCGTCGACGCCCGGGGGAGGATCCTCGTCGCCGACACCGCCAACTCGCGGATCGAGCGGTTCGCCGTCGCCGGCGACGGCAGCGTCGCCTTCGACCGCGCCTTCGGGATCGACGTGGACCCCGGCGGCGGGACGGGCTTCGAGAACTGCACCACGGCGAGCGGCTGCCAGGCGGGAACCACGAGCGGCGCCGCGGGCGGCATGGTCTTTCCGAGTGGCGTAGCCGTCGACGCCCAGGGGCGGATCCTCACCGTTGACGGAGGCAACGTTCGGGTCGATCGGTTCGCCGTCGCCAGCGACGGCAGCGTCGCCTTTGACCGCGCCTTCGGGATCGACGTAGTCCCGGGCGGCGGATCGGGTTTCGAGAACTGCACCACGGCGACGACCTGCCAGGGCGGAACTCCGAGCGGCGCCGCGGGCGGCATGCAGCAGCCGCAGACGCTCGCCGTCGACTCGCAAGGAAGGATTCTCGTGGCCGATTTCGGCAGCAACCGGATCGACCGGTTCAGCGTCGCCGGCGACGGCAGCATCCACTTCGCCGTCGCGTTCGGGGTCGACGTGGTCCCGGGCGGTGGGACGGGCTTCGAGAACTGCACCACGGCGAGCGGCTGCCAGGCGGGAACCGCGAGCGGCGCCGCCGGCGGCATGAGCCTCCCGAGTGACGTTGCCGTCGACGCCCAGGGGAGGATCCTCGTGGCCGATGCGGTGAACAACAGGGTCGACCGGTTCGCCGGCCCCACCATCACCGTGACGAAGGCGCTGGCGCCGGCTGAGGACCCGGGCCGCTTCGACCTGCTGGTCGACGGGGCCGTCGCGCGCGCGGCGGCGGGCAACGGGGACTCCGGCACGCTCCAGGTCGTGGACGGCAGCGACGTGACGATCCGCGAGCGCGCCGCGAGCGGGGAGAATCCCCTCTCGGACTACGACACCACGATCGACTGCGGCGGCGGTCCCCAGCCCGCCGCCAGCCTCACGCTCTCGGACGTGACCGTCCACGCGAGCTGCACGATCGCCAACGCCCGCAAGAGCTCACCGCCACCGCAACCGCCAACGCCATCGCCACCGTCGCAACCGCCAACGCCATCGCCACCGTCGCAACCGCCAACGCCATCGCCACCGTCGCCACCTGCTGGTCTCAGGCCGGACTTCGAGATCGTCAACACGGACCGCAACCGGAGGAAGGGAACCGCCACGCTCACCGTGGAGGCGAACACCCCGGGCGCCATCAAGATCGTCCAGTCCCGCAAGATCAAGGGCACTGCCGCCAAGCCGATCGAGCCGGGGGACGACGCAAAGCTCAAAGTCGCCGCGCGCAAAGCCGCGGAGAGGAAGCTCGAGCGCAAGGGCCGCTTGAGCGTAAACGTGAAAGTGCGGTTTAACCCCGAATCCGGCGGCCGGCTCCAGAAGGGGCACGACGTAACGCTCCGGCTGAAGGCCGGGGGGCGTCGCGCGCGGCATCGGGCTGTATAGCTCACGAGGGGGCAAGGGAGCCGAGCGCGGGGGCGCAGCCACCGAGCTGGGCCCGCCCTGAAGGGGTCTTGTGTGCCCCGTGGAAGGCTCAGCGTGAAGCGCGTCCGCGCTGGGCGAGCGGCCGGCGGGCGTTGCCACGGCATCCCGTCGGGCGGCCGACCAGGTCGGTCGAGTGGCACGCGTTTGAGGTGCAGTGAAGGACGACCTTGTACCAGTGTGTCCCGCCCCAGAGCCAGTTCGTCGCGCTCGAGTTGGGGAAGCCGGTCAGCGTGCCCCCGAACACGTCGTTGGGGTACGGTGAGTCGACCAGAAACTGGCCGGTGATGCTCACGTTGATCGCGAAGTCCGACTGGTCCTCGCGGATCTCCACGCCGTGGCCCCAGCTGGTGAAGGGCGGCGAGTAGCCCTCCGCGAGGACATAAGGATGGTCGCCCGGGCACTGGTAGGCCGGAACGAACTCGTTCGCCCACGGGCCGCTCAACGTGCGCTCGGGAAAGGCGCTGACCGTGCAGTCAACTCCCCCGCGGTCGCACGGCGCGCGAAACGGATTGTCGTTGCTGCCGTCGCCCGTCACGGCCTGCTGCGCCCCGCGGGCGCGCGGCGCCCGGGACGACCCCACCGCGTCGGTCCGGACGCGGGCGCCGCCGCGGCGGCAGGCCGGGTCGACCTTCGTCCCCGGCGAACGCAGGATGACGACGCCGCGCGCCCCGGACCGGCACACGACGCGGTCCCCTCGACCCCTGAGGACGACGTAATCACGAGGACCCGCCCTCGCCGTGGCACCGCTGCGCGTCGCGGTCAGCAGATCCGCCCCGGGGCCGCCGATCAGCGTCCCGTCCCGGCCGCCGTGGATCACGTCGTGGCCAGCGCGCCCGCGGAGCGTCACCCGCGGAGCCCGAGCGCCAAGCTCATCATGGCCCGCGCCGCCGTGGATCGTGGCGCCCGCCGCCAGCGCGGCCATGTGGTTCTTACGCCCCGGCACGCCGTGCACGCGCGCACCGCGCTTGGAGACCACGATCGTATTGCCGCCGTGCAGCGCGCCAGGATCCTTGGTCGCCAGATTGGCCGCCGTGGGACCGCGCCCGACGGCGGGCAACGCCAGTGCGAGACAGAACACGGAGACGGCGAACGCAGAGACGCGAGCACGGAGCACGCCCGGGCCAGCATCGGCCAACCCTAACACGGCCTGCGCGGGCATCTGCACCTGCCGTCCCCGCGTGCCGGTTGTGTCACACACCAATCGCCACCGGCGTCTCCATGGGCGAGAGCGATGCCCCAGGAGTTGACATGACCGGCAGGACACGTGCCCCCGGCCGCTGGCCTAGCCTCGTTGACGTGAGCGACGACCCGTTCATCACCCACCGCAGCCTGCTCTTCACCGTCGCCTACGAGATGCTCGGCTCCGCCGCCGACGCCGAGGACGTGGTGCAGGAGACCTGGCTTCGGTGGGCCGACGTCGATCAGGACGAAGTGCGCGACCCGCGCGCCTACCTGGTCCGGATCGTCACCCGGCAGGCGCTCGACCGGCTGCGGACGCTCGCCCGCCGACGCGAGTCGTACGTCGGGGAGTGGCTGCCCGAGCCGCTGCTCACCAGTCCCGACGTCGCCGAGGACGTCGAGCTCGCGGAGAGCGTCTCGATCGCGATGCTCACCGTGCTCGAAACGCTCGGCCCGGTCGAACGCGCGGTGTTCCTGCTGCGCGAGGTGTTCGACGTGCCATACGACGAGATCGCGGAGGCGGTCGGCAAGAGCGCGGCCGCGGTGCGGCAGATCGCCCACCGCGCACGGGAGCACGTATCCGCGCGGAGACCGCGGATGTCGGTGAGCCGCGCCGAACAGCAGGCGGCGGTGGAACGGTTCCAAGCTGCACTCACGACCGGCGATCTCCAGGCTCTGCTCGACGTGCTCGCACCCGACGTGGTGCTGGTGTCCGACGGCGGTGGCGTGGTCCCGGCGGCCGTTCGCCCGGTGTCTGGCGCGAAAACGGTGGCGCGGCTCCTGTCCCGGTTCTCCGCTGTCGCACCGGGCACGCCTGTCGGGACCAGCTGGCTCAACGGCGCCCCCGCGCTCCGGATCGACCCCGACGGCGAGTTCGACAGCGCGGTCAGCCTCACCGTCGAGGGGGGTCGGATCACCGGGATCTACGCGATCCGAAACCCGCACAAGCTGGTCGGGCTCGACAGGGTGGCCTCGCTCACCCGATAAGCGGCGACGATCTACGAGACTGATGCCGCCTTCGCGAGGGTTGCGTGTTCGAGCAGGGCGGCCAGCTCGCTCGTCGCGGGGGCTTCGAGGGGGAGAAGCGGGGCGCGGACGGGGCCGGTGGCGTCGCCGACGAGCCGGCACGCGGCCTTGACCGCGGCCGGGTAGCTCTGTCCCTCGAGGAACTGGCACAGAGGCCAGAGGCGAGCCCATAGCTCGCGGGCGGCGGGCAGGTCGATGTCGTCGATCAGCAGGCGGTGCAGCTCGACGCACTCCTCGGGCAGGATCGAGGCCGTGCCCCACACGACTGCGCGGACGCCGGCGGCGAGCGCGGCGAAGGTGAGCGTGTCCCAGCCGTTGAGGAGCGTCGGGCCGCCGGTCTGGATCAGCTCCGTGGCAACCACGGCGTCCCCGCCGGTGTCCTTGAGGCAGGTGACGGGGAGTTCGTGCAGCTGCGCGGCGGTGAGCCTGACCCCCGAGGCGCTCGGCAGGTTGTAGTACATGATCGGGATCTCGATCGCGTCGACCACGGCGGTGTAGTGGGCGAGCAGCTCACGCCACGAGAGCGCGTCGTAGAACGGCGGGACGATCATCACGGCGGCGGCACCGGCCTGGTCGGCGTGCGCGCTCAGCTCGACCGTCTCACGCGTTGACAGCGCGCCGGTTCCGGCGACGACTGGGACGCGGCCGGCCGCCGCCTCCACAGTGGTCTCGACCAGCAGGCGGCGCTCGGCGTGGCTGAGCGTCGTGAACTCGCCGGTGCTACCGCCCGGCACGAGCCCGGCGACGCCGGCGCCGATCAGGCGCTCGACGATCGCGGCGATCGAGCCAGTGTCGATTTCACGGCCGTCGTCGGTGAATGGCGTGATGAGCGCGGGCAGCACGCCGTGGAAGGGCTCAGACATGGACCACCTCTCGTATTCGGGCGTCGACGCGTTCGGCAGCCGCAAGCCCGGTCCTCGCGGCCGCCTCGATGTTCCCCAGCTCGGCGAAGTAGTCGCCGGCCAGGTGCAGATTCTCATGCGCGCCCAGGGCTCCCTCCAGCGACGCCTGGAGGCGACTCCGACCGGGGCGCGCGTAGACGTTGCCGAGCTCCCAGCGCTGCACCTTCGCGCCGGCGATCACGCCGCGCGTCTGTGGGTAGAGGTCGTGCAGGTCCGCGAGGAAGCGATCAATGATCAGCTCGTCCGGCTCGTGGCTCAGCGCCGCGGCGCCCTGGGCCCCCGCGAACAGCATCAGGCTTCCGCCCGGGCGGCGCGGGCCGCCGCGGCGGAGGGCGTGAGCCTGGTTGGTGAACATGTCGAACACGCGGCCGGGTGTGGCCATCGCGTAGAGGTCGTCGTAGGGCATTGCCGTCGTCTCGCTCGTCTCGACCGCCACGGTCAGGAACGCGCCGTACGTCAGGTGCGACAGCGCGACAGCGGTCTGCGCCGCCACTCGGGCGACGAGCGGCGCCGCGTACGGCGCCTGCGCGGCGACGATCACATGGCGCGCGCTCACCTCGCCGCCGTCGTGGTCAACGACCAGGTCGGCGCCATTCGGCCGGATGGCGTGCACGCGGCAGCCCGTGCGGGTGCGCTCGCCCAGCTCGCGGCCGAGCGCCGCCGGCAGCCGGCCGCTCCCGCCCAAGAGGTTGCGCGCGATCAGCGAGCGCTTGCCGCCCCAGACGAGCGCGAACAGCCCGATCCCGCAACCCGCCGACAGCTCGTTCAGCTCCGCGCTGGCGCGGTGCGCCGCGCACGAGAAGATGTCGCGCACCGGCGACGGCAGCGGGCCGAGGAAGGCAGCAAAGGTGCGGTCGTCCTCGAAGTCGAAGCGCCCCGCGATCCGCTGGTACCGGGCGACGGCGCGCTGTACCTTCACGCCCGCCTTCGCGAAGGCCACCCGGTCACGCACCGACAGCGGCAGCCGGATCGGGTAGGTCTCGACGCGCCCGTTGCCCAGGAGTGTGGACCCGACCGCGAGCCCCATCATGCTCCCGGTGACCGGCACGGTCTCCAGGCCGCATTCGCGCGCCATCGCGCCGACCAGCGACCCCGGCCCAGGGAAGAGGTGGGCGCCGTAGTTCAGCCAGTAGTCGCCGCACGAGTCCGAGCGCATGCGCCCGCCCAGACGATCGCCCGCCTCCAGCAGGAGAACGTCGCGGTGGCGCAGCCGCCAAGCTGCGGACAGTCCGGCGATACCGCCGCCGACGATCACCACGTCGCGGGTCATCGGGCCATGATCGGCGCTGACGAACCGTCAAGGTAGGCTTGCCTGCTTGGTGCAGTCGAAGGCTGAGCTTTTGTCAATGCAGCAGGTCCGCTGCTTCTGCGCGGCGCTCGAGCTCGGCTCCTTCACGGCCGCCGCGGAGGCGCTGCGGGTCTCCCAGCCGGCGGTCGCCGAGCAGGTTCGCAAGCTCGAACAAATCCTCGGCGCCGACCTCTTCGTTCGAGCCGGACGCGGCGTGGTGCCGACCGACGCGGGGCGCGCCTTCGCCGAGCACGCCGCCGGCAGCCTGCGCGCGCTCGAGGACGCCGCCGACAGCGTCGGCGAGCTCACCGCGCTCCGGAGCGGGACGCTCGCGGTAGGCATCTTCGGCGAGCCCTCCGCCTGGCGGATGGATGAGCTCGTGGCCGCGTTCCTGCGCCGTCATCCAGACGTGTCGGTGCGGCTGGTTGGCCGCAACTCGTCGGCGATCGTCGAACGCGTCCGGCGAGGTGAGCTCGAGGCCGGCGTCGTCCTGCTGCCGATCGACGACGACAAGCTCGACGTCCGCCCAATCGTGCGCGACGAGGTGCTCTACGTCAGCGCGTCCCCCGAGCGCGCACGACAACCCGCCACAATCGAGCAGCTCGCGGCGACCCCGCTCGTCTTCTACGACGCCGAGTCCGCCGACAAGGACCCGATCCGCCGCCAGCTCGCCGAGCGCGCGCAGGCACTCGGCGTTCGCCTCCAACCGAAGGTCGAGGTGGAACTCAAGGACATCGCACTGCGGCTCGTCGCCGCCGGCATCGGCGACACATACCTGCCCAGCGCCTACAGCCACGCGCCCTACTACCCCCGGGGCCTCAGCAGCGCGTCGTTCAGCCCTCCCCTCTACGACACCTTCGCCATCATCACCCGCCCAGGGGCGCGGCTCTCCCCGGGCGTGCGCGAACTACTCACGGATCTCGAGGCGCACATGCTCGCCGTCGCCGACGAGCTCGACCGGTCACGCCGACCTAGCGCCGCCGCTCGATAGCAGCTGACAGGATCCCGCTGATGGGGGGTTCCGACCTACGCGAGGTTTCGCTCGATCTGCCCGGCGAGAGCTTCCGCGCTCTGCTCGCCGACGTGACGGCCCTGGCGGAGCGGGAGGTCGCTGCCGCTCGGTCCGGGCTCGTGTTCGAGCGTCCGCCCTCCGCTTTGGAGGTCGACCGCATCGTCGGCGCCGACCGTGGCTTGCCGGCGGACGGCGAGAGCGTGGAAGAGCTGCTCGCCGCGTGTGGGGCTGTCCTCGCCGCCGGGCGGCGGACGACGCCGACGTTCTTCGGCTACGTGCAGTCGCCGCCGGCGCCGGTCGGGGTCGCCGCGGACCTGCTGGCGTCGGCGGCCGACCAGAACCTCACCTCGTGGCGGTCGGGTCCGGCCGCCGTGGCCGTCGAACACCAAACGCTGCGCTGGCTGGGCGAGTTCGTCGGCTTCGACACGGCGGCGACCGGGATCCTGCTGAGCGGCGGGTCAGCCGCCAATCTGACCGCGCTTCTCGTCGCGCTGCGTGCCGTGACGGGCCCGAACGATGACCGCCGCGCGATGCGGGTCTACGCGTCAGCCGACACGCACTTCTCCGTCGCCAAGGCGGCGGCGGCACTGGGCGTGGGGCTTGCACCCGTGACCGTCGACAGCAACGGCCGGCTCGAACCGGCGGCGCTGCGAACGGCGATTGCCTCCGACCGTGCGGCCGGCCTGCTGCCGGTCTGCGTCGTCGCCAACGCCGGAACGACGTCCACGGGTGCCGTTGACCCACTCGATGCGGTGGCCACCGTCGCGGCCGATGCGGGCGTCTGGCTACACGTCGACGGCGCGTACGGGGCGCCCGCTGCGGCAGACCCCGCCTGCCGCCGGCTCTTCCGCGGCCTGCACCGCGCCGACTCCCTGTGCATCGACGCCCACAAGTGGCTGTACGCCCCGGTCGACTGCAGCGCATTGCTGTTGCACGACGCCGCGGCCACGGCGCGGGCGTTCGGCACCGGTGCCGACGACTACGTACGCATCCTTGCCACTCAACCGGCGGAGACCTTCGCCTTCTGGGATCACGGCCTCGAGCTCAGCCGCCGCTTCCGGGCGCTCAAGCTGTGGGCGACGCTCCGCTTCCACGGTGCGCGGCGGCTCGCGGCCGCGATCGGTGAGGACATCCGCCTCGCCGCTCACCTCGCCGAGCTCGTCGCGGACGCGGAGGACTTCGAGCTCCTCGCCCGCCCCGGACTGAGCATCTGCTGCTTCCGGCACGCGCCGAAGCACCTCGACGAGGCGGCGCTCGACGCCCACAATGAGCGGATCCTGCAGGCGCTGCAGCGCGACGGCCGCGTCTATCTGTCGAACGCGACCGTCGACGGGCGCTTCGGTCTGCGAG
>Ga0081538_10001274_pt1 | contig 26188 bp, 15 predicted proteins | sample TabmetS5T2R1_FD_71022 | JGI IMG/M metagenome (GOLD analysis project Ga0081538, IMG submission 71022) | Tabebuia heterophylla rhizosphere microbial communities from the University of Puerto Rico - S5T2R1 | ecosystem: Host-associated > Plants > Roots > Rhizosphere ... | reverse complement strand
CCCGGAGCCGGCCGACGCCATCCTGTTCGCCTTCACCCACGACGTCGTCCAGTCCCCCAAGGCCCTGGCCAACATCCTCGGCCAGGTCCGCCCCGGCGGGCGCTTGGCCGCCGCCGGCCCCAAGTGGACGACCTTCGCGCCCCAGCTCAACCCGCTCGTCTGGCAGGTCGCGAGCCAGTTCGTGACCAGCTTCGAGGGCTTCCGGCGGCCCTGGGCCGAGCTGGAGCGGGCCGTGCCCGGCCTCTGGGTCGAGGAGGCCTACTTCGGCTGCGTCTACCTGGCCTGGGGTGGCCTGCCCAGGAATACTGGTGGGGTGCGCCACGTCCACCTCACCGACCTGGCCGGCCTGGCCGGCCAGCACCTCGGCTTCAGCAGCTGGCACGACATCACCCAGGACGACGTGTCCCAGTTCGCCGCCCTCACCGACGACGAGCAGTGGATCCACGTCGACCCCGAGCGCGCCGCCGACGGCCCGTACGGGGCCACCGTGGCCCACGGGTTCCACACCCTGGCCCGGTTCACCGCCCTGCTCGGGGAGATCCTGGACGTCAAAGGGGTCGAGACCACCCTCAACTACGGCCTCAACCGCGTCCGGTTCCCGGCCCCGGCCCGGGTTGGCAACCGCCTCCGCATGGGCCTCGAGGTCAACAGCGTCGAGCAGGCGGGCGACGGCATCCAGGTCATCTACAACGCCACCTTCGAGGTCGAAGGCCAGGCCAAGCCAGTCTGCGTGGCCGAGGTGATCTTCAGGTACTACGGGTGACGGACCCGGTCGACCGGGAGGCCACCCCGGAGGAGCTCCTGCCTGCTCCGGGCACCCCCGTTCGGGATTCCCCGGACCCCTCCGGCCGGGCCCTCCCGGCCCGTCGGGCTGTCGCGGCCGAGCGGCGGCTGGGGCGGGCGGCGCTGGCCACCGCGGTGGTGTTCGCCGTCAACGGGTTCCTGCTGGCGGCGTGGGTGGCCAGGCTGCCGGCGACCCGGGACCGGCTGGGGGCGAGCGCGGCCGAGCTCGGGCTGGTGCTGCTTGCGCCCGGGTTCGGGTCGCTGCTGTCGATGCCGTTCAGCGGGCGGTGGTGCCGGAGGTTCGGGAGCCGGGTGGTCGTCGCCGCCACCACCGTCGCCGCCTCGGTCGCGCTGGCCGCCCTGGCCGTGGTGCCGACCCTGGTCACGCTCGGGCTGACGCTGTTCGTCTGGGGGTCGTTCTACGGCTCCTGGGACGTGGCCATGAACGTCCACGGCAGCGCCGTCGAGCAGCGCGCCGGCCGCGAGTGGATGCCCCGCTACCACGCCTGCTGGAGCGTCGGCGGCATCGCCGGCGCCGCCTTCGGAGCCCTCGCCGCCCACGCCCACGGCTCCCTGGCCCTGCACTTCACCGCCGTCGCCGTCCTCTGCGCCGCCCTGGTCGCCCTCGCCCTCCGCCACTTCATCGAGGACCGGGCGGAGCGCGTCGGGGACCGGGTCGAGCGCGTCGGGGACCGGGCCGAGGGCGCACCGGAACCCGACCCGCCGGTGCCGGGCCCCCGAGCCCCGGGGCACGCTGAAGTCCCACCCACCGGTGGGTGGGGCCCCAACCGGGAGGGTAGCCCACGGCCGGAAACGGTGGTGGCGGCTGTCCACAGCCCCGGCCCGGACCCGGCCGTGGGCCCGCAGCCGGCCGGAGGGCGCGCGCGGGTCCTCACCGGGCGGCTGCTGCTGGTCGGGGTGGTGACCTTGTGTGCGACCACGCTGGAGGGGGCGGCGGCGGACTGGCTGGCGTTGTTCCTGACCGATGAGCGCGGGGCGACCGAGTCGCTGGCCGCGGTCGGGTATGCGGTGTTCGCGGTGGCCATGGCGGCGGGGCGGTTCTCGGGGACGGCGGTGGCCGAGCGGCTGGGCCGGGACGGGGCGGTGCGGATCGGGGGGCTGGTCAGCCTCGCCGGGGTGCTGGTCTGTGTCCTGGGCCCGGGGCTGGCGGCCGGCTATGCCGGGGCCGCCCTGTGGGCGCTGGGGGTGTGCCTGGTGTTCCCGGCGGCGGTCAGCGCCGGCGGGGAGACACCCGGGCGGCCGGCCGACGCCATCGCCGCCGTCACCGCCATCGGCTACGGCGGCTTCCTGGTCGGGCCGCCGCTCATCGGCCTGCTGGCCGACCACGTGGGGCTGGGCCGGGCCCTGCTCGTGCTGTGCGTGCTCGCCGGCGGGATCGCCGCCCTGGCCCCGGCGGTCCGCTCCCGCCGGCCCCAGCCCGCCGCCGCGCGGCCGTGACCAGCGGCGCCGTGGTCGCGGGCCGCCCGGGCGGGCTGGCATCGACAGGCCTGCCATACTGCCGTTCATGGACGGAAGTTCCGGCCACGCCCTCGGGACGGCCCGCGACGTGGCCCCGCCGGAGAGCCGGCGGGGCCGGCGCCGGCGGCGGCCGACCGGGGAGCCGCCGCCGCTGCCACGCCACCTGGAGAGCACCGGGGTCGGCTGGATGGTCGCCGCCGTCGGCCTGATCGCCCTGACCCTGCTGGTGTTCACCGCCGGCCGCTACGGCCGCGGGGTCTCCTTCGCGGTGGTCGACAGCTGGGTCGTGCAGCGGCTGGCCGCGATCCGCACCCCCGGGCTGACCACCCTCATGCGCGGGGTGACCGGCCTGCTCGGGTCCATCTGGACGGTCAAGGTGCTGGCCTGGACGTCCCTGGTCGTGCTGGTCATCTACAAGCGCTACCGCCACCTGATCGTCGGGGTGATCTCGGTCCAGGCGGCCAGCCTGCTGGCGGTCGCCCTGTCGGCGGCGGTCCGGCGGCCACGGCCGTTCGGGGTGGAGATCGACGGGGTGTGGGCTGGCTGGGCGATGCCGTCGCGGCCGGTCGCGTTCCTGTCCGCGATCGGCGTGGCCATGCTCTACAGCCTGGTCCCCAAGGGCCGCTGGCGCCAGGCCGGCAAGTGGGTCGTGACCGCGCTGGTGGCGCTGCTCGCCTTCGCCCGCATGTACCTGGGCGTCGACACCCCCAGCGACGTGCTGGTGGGGGCGGCCATCGGGGTCACGATCCCCCTGCTGGCGTTCCGCTGGTTTGCCCCCAGCGAGGTGTTCCCGGTCAGCTACCACCGCGGGCGCAGCGCCCACCTGGACGTCGGCGGGGCCAGGGGCGCGGCCATCCGGCGGGCCCTGGCCGACCAGCTCGGCCTGGAGATCGAGGAGGTCAAGCCGTTCGGCCTGTCGGGCTCGGCCGGGTCGACCCCCCTGAGGATCAGGGTCGGGGGGGACCCGCCGACGATCCTGTTCGGCAAGCTGTACGCCCGCGGCCACCTGCGGGCCGACCGCTGGTACAAGCTGGGCCGCGAGCTGCTGTACGGCCGGCTGGAGGACGAGAAGCCGTTCCACACCGTGCGGCGGCTGGTCCAGCAGGAGGACTACGCCCTGCACAAGCTCCACCTGGCCGGCCTGCCCACCCCCCGCCCCTACGGGTTCGTGGAGTTGACCCCTGACCGGGAGTACCTGCTGGTGTCGGAGTTCTTCGACGGCGCGGTGGAGCTGGGCGAGGCCGAGGTCGATCAGGGCGTGATCGACGACGGCCTCGGCATCATCCGCAAGCTGTGGGACGCCGGGCTGGCCCACCGCGACATCAAGCCGGCCAACCTGCTGGTCCGCGACGGCCGCATGCTGCTGATCGACGTGGCCTTTGTCGAGGCCCGGCCCACGCCATGGCGCGAGGCCGTCGACCTGGCCAACATGATGCTGTGCCTGGCCCTGCGCTCCAGCCCCGAGCGGGTCTACGAGCGGGCCAAGCGTCAGTTCTCGGTGGAGGAGATCACCGAGGCCTTCGCGGCCACCCGCGGGCTGGCCATGCCCTCCCAGCTGCGCCACATGCTGCGGGCCCAGGGCCGCGACCTCCACGCCGAGTTCCTCGGCCTGCTGCCCGAGCGGCCGGCCCCCGTGTCCATCCAGCGCTGGAGCGTCCGCCGGGTCGGGCTGGCCCTCGCCGTCGTGTGCGCCCTGCTGATCGGCGTGCCCACGCTGGTCAGCTGGGCGGTGCAGACCGACCGGGTCGACACCTCGCTGTACACCAGCGACATCGGCTGCGGCGACCAGGAGGCGCTGTGGCTGATGGCCCAGGCGGTGCCGTCGGCCACCCTGGTGCCCTGCCTCCAGGTGGCCCCGCCCGGCTGGGCCCTGAACGACGTCAAGGCGGGCAGCGGGTTCGCCAGCATCGTGTTCAACACCGACCGGCCCGTCCAGGAGGCGGGGGTGACGGTGGAGCTGCTCCGCTCCTGCGACCTGGCCGGGGCGACCGAGGTCAGCTCCGAGCAGCCGGGGGCCAGGCGCTACATCCGCATCGACCAGGCCGCCACCCCCGACCGGGTCACCCGCACCTACGTCTTCCAGGGCGGCTGCGTCACCGAGCGGTACATCTCCCCTGGCAGCCCGGAGCGCCTGGCCACCTACGCCTCGTCCTCCTTCGGCTTCGTCACCCGCGACCAGCTGGCCCAGGAGCTCAGCCGCCGCTCCGACGGCCGCCTGCGGCTGGACCCCTAGGGCGGCGCCGGCCCGGGCCGCTACTCGGCCCGGAGCACGACCGCCGGCCGGATCCGGGCCGCGGTCCAGCCCGGGCCGGCCGCGGCCAGGTTGGCCACCACCAGCGCGCCGGCGGCGATGGCCAGCACCGGCAGCGGCGGCACGATCGGGCCGGAGACCACCCCGAGCTGGTCGGCCACCAGCCGCCAGGCCCAGCGGCCGCCGGCCACCCCCAGGGGGACGCCGACCAGCAGGGCCAGCAGCGCGAAGGTGGTCGCCTGCCAGGCCACCGTCTGGGACACCTGGCCCCGGGTGAAGCCCAGGGTCTTGAGCGTGGCCAGGTCGCGCCGGCGTCGCCGGACCGAGGTGACCAGCGCATGGGTCACCGTGCCCAGGGCCAGCAGGCCCACCAGGCCGGCCAGCAGCCCCGGTAGGTAGCCGACGCGTTCCAGGTCGGTGAGGTCAGGCTGCTTGACCGGGAGGACCACGGTGCCGGGGAAGTCGCGCTGGAGCCGCTCGATGGCGGCTCGGCGGTCGGCGGCCGGGTCGAGGCGGACGAAGAAGTAGGCCGGGACGAGCGGCATGTCGGGCGGGTTGAGGCGACGCCACAGGTCGGGGTGGACGACCGCTCCCTTGCCGGGAGCGACCGTCGGGCTGCCGTCGCCCAGGTTGACGATCACGCGGCCCACCACCCGCAGCCGCTGCGGCTCGCCGGCCCCGCTGACCTCCACCGTGTCGCCGATGCGCTTGCCCAGGGCCCGCATGGTGGTGGCGCCGAGGGTGATCTCGTCGGGCTGAGTCGGCTCCCGGCCCTCGACCACCACCGGCCCCAGCGAGCCCTTGCCGGGCCCGAACCCCAGCACCGTGGTCGGCCGGCCGTCGACCAGCGGACCGAGGCCGGTCAGGGCGCCGCGGTAGGCGACCACGGCCGGGTCGGCGGCCAGCCTCTCGACGGCCCGCGCGGGCCCGCTGGTGTCGGCGAAGTTGCCCACCTGGAGGTCCCAGCCGATCCCGTAGGCGCGCGGGTCGCCGGCCAGCCGGGCCAGGCTGTCGCCGAAGGTGACGGCCACGGTCAGGGCGCACACGGCCGCCGCCGCGGCGGTGAGGGCCGAGCGGACGGGCACGGCGCTGCGGCCCCGGCCGGGCTCGAGCGCCAGCCGGGTCCCGGTGACCGCCGCCGGCGGCAGGCCGGCCGCGCCCAGGGCCCCGGCGATCCGGGAGCGCCGTTCGGCGCCCGGGACCTCGGCCACGCCGAGGGCGCCGGACGGGGCGCCGCCGGCCCGCCAGCCGGCCAGGACGGCGCAGCCCAGCACGCCGGCGGCGACCAGCGCCGCCCCGGCGGCCAGGACCGGCGGGTCGACGGCCACACCCGGGTCGAGCTCGGCCCGCCGGGCCACCCCCAGCGGGGTCGCCGGCGACAGGGCCACCGCCCCGGCGACGGCCAGGAGCGCCCCGGCCAGCGCGACCGGGGCGGCGCGGACCACGGCCACCCCGACCAGCTGGCCCCGGGTCATGCCCAGGGCCCGCAGGACCGGGGACTCGGCCGCCTCGGCCCGGATCTGGCGGCCGAGGGTCTGGCCCACCAGCAGCAGCGCGGCCAGGGCGGCCAGCAGCGCGAACGCGGCCAGGGCGGCCGACTCCAGGCCGATGGCCCGCCGGGTCCCGGCGGTGACGGCCTTGTCCCCGGTCGACCCGTCGAAGCCCTCGGCCAGCGCCTCCCGCCCGTACAGCCGATACAGGCTGGCCTGGAGCCGGGGCAGGTCGGCCTGGCCGTTGTCGAGCCGCACGGCCAGGCCGATCCCGTAGTTGGCGACGTCGGGCCCGTAGCGCCGCCACCAGGCGGTGGTCAGGTACAGGTCGCCGGTGTTGACGCGGAGGTTCCGCTGGTCGGTCACCACCGGGACGAGGTCCCTGGGGTAGCGGACGATGCCGACGACCCGCAGGTCGACCGCGGGCCCCTTGGGGGCGACGGCCCGGCCCTCGCCGGCCGGCCCCAGCTGGTCCAAGGTGAACGCCGCGACCCGGTAGCGGGAGCCAACGCCCAGGCCACGGCGGGCGGCCAGCTCCTCGTCGATCGCCGCCTCCCCGGGCCGGCCCTCGTCGGGCAGGCGGCCGGCGACCATGATCGGGCGGCCGAAGGCCACGCTGCCCCCCGGGTCCAGGGCCACCGTGCCGAGCTGGCGATGCCAGCCGGACGGCTCGGCGGGGTCGGCCCCGGCGAGGACGAGCGCCCCCGCCGTCCAGCCGGTCACCCGGAACGCCTGGCGGACCTCGGGCAGGGCGGCCACCCGGCGCAGGGGCTGGCGGCCGGTGCCGTCGTCGGTCGGGCTGGAGGCGGCGACGATGACCGAGGCGTCGACCGTCTGGTTGGCGGCCAGGAACCGGGGCAGGGCCGCCTCGGAGCGGCGGGCGCCGGCGGCCGCCGCCAGGACCAGCGCCCCGGCCAGGCCGACCAGCAGGGCCAGGAACAGGTTGGCCCGGGCCCGGCCGCGCAGCTGGGCCCTGGCCCGCATCCACAGCACGCCCATGGCCGGCCTACTCGCTGCGGAGGGCGACGGCGGGGCGGGTCCGGGCGGCGACCCGGCCCGGCCAGGCCGCGACCAGGTTGGCCACCAGGACCGTGCCGGCCACGCCGGCCAGCAGGGCGGGGCCGGGGGTGACCGGCGGGGCGCCGAGGCCGATGCGGTCGACCAGCATGCTCCAGGTCCAGCGGCCGAGGGCGACCCCCAGCGGCAGCCCGACGGCCAGGGCGACCAGGGCCACCGTGGTCGCCTGCCAGGCCACCGCGGCCGACACCTGCCTGCGGACGAACCCCAGTGACTTGAGGATGGCCAGGTCGTGGCGGCGGCGCCGGACCGAGGTCACCAGCAGGTGGGCCAGGGCCGAGGCGGCCAGCAGGGCGAGCAGTCCGGCGAGCACGTCGGGCAGGGAACCGACGCGGCCCAGGTTGTCGATCTGGGGCGGCGGCTGGGGAGCCTGGACCACCTGGACCACCCCGGAGGGCAGCCGCCGCAGGCTCTGGCGCGCCACCTCCGGGTCGGCGCCTGGTGCGAAGCGGACGTAGAACCTGCCGTATCCGGAGTTGGTGCCGGGCTTGAGGCGGCGCAGGCCCTCGACGGTGAGGATGGCCCCGTCCCCGGCGGTCTCACTGTCGGCAAGGACAAGGGCGCTGGTGCCCACGATCCGCATGGCGGCCGCCCGGCCGGCCTTGACCCGGACGGTCTGCCCGAGCCGCAGGCCGAGCCGGCGCAGGGTCGCCGCCCCGAGGACGAGCTCGTCCGGCCCACCTGGCTCCCGACCCTCGACCAGGGTCGGGAACACCCGGCCCCCGGCGGTGTCGAAGCCGGCCGCGCTGACCACGTTGCCCTCCACCTGGATGTCGGAGACCCACACGGCCGACCAGGCGCCGACCAGCGGGTTGGCCGCCAGCCAGGCCGGCCGGGAGGTGGCCGGGTCGTCCAGCTCCCAGGCTCCGGTGGCGGCGTCGAAGTCCCAGCCGTACAGCCGCGGGGTGCCGAGCAGCCGGTCCAGGCTGGCCCCGAACGTGATCGCGGCGGTGAGGGCGATGATCCCGACGGTGACCCCGACCAGGGACGCGCGCACCGGCACCGCCCTCGGGCCCCGCCCCTGCTCGAGCGCCATGCGCAACCCGGCGACCGACGTGGGCGGCAGGCCGGCCCTGGCCGCGGTGTCGGTGAGGGTCGAGGTGGTGCCGGTGGCGCCGGTGACCCCCGGCCGGTACGGGCGCTCCTCGGCCAGCCGCCAGGCGGTCACGGCCACCCGCCCGACGACCAGGAGCAGCGTCGCCAGCATGCCGACGCCGAGGCCGGCCAGGTGGACCAGGAGCCCGGGGGCCGGCTCGGCCTTGAGGGCAAGGCCCATGGGGGTGAGCGGCGACGCCAGCACCGCCAGCCCGGCCCCGACCAGCGCGCCGGCGACGCCGACCAGGCCGATGGGCAGCATCATGGCCGCCAGCAGGTGGCCGCGCGACGCCCCCAGCGCCCGGACCGTCTCCTGGCCGGTCGAGGCCACCGACAGCTCCCTGGTCAGGGTCTGGCCGACCACCACCAGCGCGGCCGCCCCGGCCAGGGCGGCGAACAGGGCCAGGGCGACCGCCTGGGTCCGGATCCCCTGCTCCACCATCCGGGTGAGGTCGGGCCGGGGGACGACGGTCACCTCACGGTTGCCGCCGGTCAGCCGCCGGATGGCGACGGCGAAGGCGGCCGCGTCCGCCTGCCCCCGCTCCAGGCGGACCCGTAGCGAGGGCGGGAAGAAGACCACCGTGTCCTTGTAGGCGCGGTAGAAGGCCGGCGTCAGCGAGATGAAGCCGGCGTTGGCCGCGCCACCGACGCCCGCGTCGCCGATGGCCACGTCGTCGGGGAGCCGCTCGACCGCGGCGACCCGCAGCGCGAGCGTGGGGCCGGCGGGGACGACCTCCTCGCCGGTCAGGAGCGGCTCGACCTGATCGACGGTGACCGCCCGGAGCCGCAGCGTCCCCCCTGGCCGCAACCGCCACCGGCCGGCCACGGCCTCGCTGATGCCGACCTCGTCGGGCCGGTCGGGGTCAGGGCGCCGTCCGGCGATGATCAGCGGCCGGTTCACGGTCCGGCCGACGCGCCCGTCGACGCTCACCTGGCTGATGAAGTGGCTGCCCCATGAGTACTCGGGCGGGTCGCCGGGCATGGCCGGGGCGAGCAGGACGACGCTCTCGGGCCCGATGTCGGCCACCTGGGGCAGCCGCCCCACCCGGTCGGCCAGGCCCGGGTCTTCGTCGCCGCCGACCTCGACCTCGACGTCGTCGGCCAGGGTCGCCTCCAGCAGGCGGTCATAGGCGGTGTCGGTGCGGCGGGCGCCGATGGCGGCCGCCATCACCGCCCCGGAGGCCCCCCCGACGAGCAGGGCCAGCCCGACCAGGGCCCGCCGGCGGGCCCGCAGCCGGGCCCGCACCAGCGCCCACACCGCGGCCATCGCCGTCCCCCCGAGCGTCGTCTCGGCGTCCTGCCGCCATCCTGACGGGCCGGCCGCCGCCGGGAAAGTGCGCTGGCCCCCGATCGGCGGTGGTGGCAGCACGACCGCCGACCGGCCGGCTCGCCCCCTTGCCGGCGGTCGCGCCCTCTCGTCAAATGGCACCAGATGTTCCGGTCGTTCGGTGGGGGGCGGTATGTGGCGGGTGGCGCTTCGGGATCTCCAGTGGCGGCGACGGCGCTTCGTGATCGCCGTGCTGGCGACCTCGCTGGTGTTCGGCATGACCCTGCTGATGGCCGGGTTCGCCACCAGCCTCCACAACGAGGGCCGGCGGATCGTGGCCGCCCTGGGCGCCGACGCCTGGCTGGTCGCCGCCGGGGCGTCCGGGCCGTTCACCACCTCGACCCCGATCCCGGCCGCCGAGGCCGGCCGGGTCGCGGCCATGCCCGGCGTGGCCAGGGCCGACCCGCTGGTCCTGGTGCACTCCACGGTCCGCCGGCCCGCCGTCCGCGACGTGAACGTGATCGGCGCCCGCCCCGGCGGGCTGGGCATGCCGCCGCCGGCCACCGGCCGGGCCGTGGCCAGGTCCGGCGAGGTGGTGGCCGACACCGAGCTGGGCCTGGCCGTGGGCGACCGGCTGGAGCTGAGCGGACGGAGGCTGGAGGTGGTCGGGCTGGCCGACGGGGTGACCTGGTACTTCGGGACCCCGACGCTGTTCCTGGCCCTGGAGGACGCCCAGGCGGTGGCGTTCGGCGGGCAGCCGCTGGCCATGGCCGTGCTCACCGAGGGGGTGCCCGCCGGTGGCGCGGCCGGGCTGGAGCGGTTCTCCAACGGGCAGGCGGTGACCGACCTGGAGCGTCCGCTGGCCCGCGGCCTCCAGTCGATCGACCTCATCAGCGCCCTGCTGTGGCTGGTCGCGGCCGGGATCATCGGCTCGATCATGTACCTGTCGGTCCTGGAGCGGCTGCGCGAGCTGGCCGTGTTCAAGGCCGTCGGCGCCTCCAACCGCTCGCTGCTGGCCGGGTTCGCCATCCAGGCGGTCCTGCTGTCGGCGGCCGCGGCCGTCCTGGCCGTCGGGATCGCCACCCTGCTGGCCCCGGTGTTCCCGTTCTCGCTGGAGATCCCGGCGATGGCCTTCCCCCGGCTGGTCGCGACGGCCATGCTCGTCGGCCTGGCCGCCAGCGTGGTCGGGCTCCGGCGGGCCGTCTCGGTCCAGCCCGCCCTGGCCTTCGGAGGCCCGTGATGGCCGACGTCGACATCGGTGACCTCTCCGTCGAGTACGCGAGCGGCGGCTACATCGTCCGCCCCATCAACCACCTGAGCGCCCGGATCGCCTCGGGCGAGCTGGCGCTGCTGCTCGGCGCCAGCGGCTCTGGCAAGACGACCCTGCTGTCGGCGCTGGCCGCGATCCTGCGGCCGACGGCGGGCACCATCCGGGTCGGCGACCAGGAGGTGACCGGGCTGCGCGGCGCCGCCCTCACCGACTACCGCCGCCACCGGGTCGGGGTCGTGTTCCAGACCTTCAACCTGGTCCCCAGCCTCAGCGCCCTCGACAACGTGCAGGCGCCGCTGTGGGCGGCGGGCGTGCCGGCCAGGCGGGCCCGCTCCCGGGCCGAGGAGCTGCTGGAGCGCGTCGGGCTGAGCGAGCGGCTCGGTCACCGTCCCGGCGACCTGTCCGGCGGCCAGCAGCAGCGGGTCGCCATCGCCCGGGCCCTGGCCCACGACCCGCCGCTCGTCCTGGCCGACGAGCCCACCGCCCACCTGGACTACATCCAGGTCGAGGGCGTGCTCCAGCTGCTGCGGACCCTGGCCGAGCCGGGCCGGATCGTGGTCGTGGCCACCCACGACGAGCGCCTGCTCCCCCTGGCCGACCAGATCGTCCGCCTCAGCCCGGCCGCGACCGCGGTCGCGCGTCCCCCCGAGCGCCTCGAGTACCGGCCCGGGCAGGTCGTGTTCGAGCAGGGGGCGCGCAGCGACCTCGTCTACACGGTCGAGGAGGGCGAGATCGAGATCGTCCGCCAGCGGGCCGACGGCGGCGTCGAGCTGCTCGCCCTGCTCGGCCCGGGCCGCTACTTCGGCGAGCTGGGGCCGCTGTTCGGCCTCCAGCGCTCGGCCACCGCCCGGGCCGTCGGGCACGCGGTGGTCACCGGGTACGCGCCCGGCGACTTCCGGGAGCTGGTCGGCTCGGGGGTGGGGCTACCACCCGCGAGACAGGCAAGGACGCCACCTTGCCCCGAAGGTCCGGACGGCGCGAAATAGTGGCGAACCAGCACCGGAGGGGGCCATCGTGGAGCAGGCCGCGGCAGTGACCGACCCGGGCATCACCGTGTTCCTGGCCGACGACAACCTGCTCGTGCGCGAGGGCGTCCGGGCGCTGCTGGCCATCGAGCCCGACCTCCGGGTGGTGGGGACGGCCGCCGACTACGACGGGCTGATCAGCGGCGCCGAGGCCGCCGCCCCCCAGGTGATCGTCACCGACATCCGCATGCCGCCGGCGTTCCAGCGCGAGGGCATCGACGCCGCCAAGCAGGTCCGCAAGCGGCACCCGGGGACCGGGGTGGTGGTGCTGTCCCAGTACGACGACCCCGAGTACGCCATCTCCCTGCTCCGCGAGGGCTCCCAGGGCTACGCCTACCTGCTCAAGGACCGGGTCGACCAGGGCGAGCAGCTGGCCAGGGCGGTCAGGGCGGTCGCCGTCGGCGGCTCCATGCTCGACCCGGCGATCGCCGAGGCCCTGGTCACCCCGGTCTCGGGCGCCGGCGACCTCACCGGCGACGAGGAGCAGCTGCTCCAGCTGGTGGCCGAGGGCCGGCCGATCAAGGCGATCGCGGCCTCGCGCCGGACCACCCCGGCGGCGGCCTCGGCGGCCATCGAGGGGCTGTTCCTCAAGCTGGCCCAACAGGCCACGGCCAGGACCGACGGCGCCCTGCGCCGGCTGCGCCTGCTCCACCAGGCCATCGTGGAGCGCGAGGAGCGCTCCGAGACCCTCAGCCGCCTCCTGCCGGCCGCGGTGGTCGAGAAGCTGCGGGGCGAGGGCCGCCGCATCGGCGACAGCGAGCGGCTGGTCGTGACCGTGCTGCTGTCCGACATCCGCGGCTACTCGACCATCGCCGAGGACGCCGACCCGACCCGCCTGGCCGCCCAGCTCAGCGAGCACCGGGCCGAGATGGGCAAGCCCATCACGGCCGCCGACGGCACCGTGATGGCGTTCATCGGCGACGCCGTCATGGCCGTGTTCGGCGCCCCCTTCCCCCAGCCCGACCACGCCGCCCGGGCCCTCCGGACGGCACGGGCCATGCACGCCACCCAGGACGAGCTCAACCGGCGCTGGCAGGCGGCCGAGCTGCCGCCGTTCCACCTCGGCATCGGCCTGTCCACCGGGGAGGTGGCCGCGGCCCTGCTCGGCTCCGAGGAGCGGCTGGAGTACACGGTGGTCGGCGACACCGTGAACCTGGCCCAGCGTCTCCAGCAGTGGGCCGGGCCCGGGCAGATCGTGCTCAGCGAGCCCACCTGGGCCGCCCTGGGCACCGCCGTCGACGCCGAGCACCTGGCGCCGGCCCAGGTCAAGGGCCGCAGCGCCGCCGTCGGCGCCTACCGCATCACCACGGGACCTCGAGGAGGGTGACCCATGGACCAGCAGCAACCGCGACCCGACACCGTGGTGCGTGTCGTCGGGGTCCGCAAGACCTATGAGTCGGAGGGGATGCCGGTCCGCGCCCTGCGCGGGGTCGACTTCGAGATGGCCCCGGGCGAGTTCGTGGCCGTCATGGGCCCCTCCGGGTGCGGCAAGTCGACCCTGCTCAACCTGGTCGCCGGCCTGGACACCCCCAGCGAGGGCGAGATCACCGTGGCCGGTGAGCCCCTGGCCGGCAAGGACGAGAACGACCTGGCCAGGATGCGGCGGCGCCACATCGGCATCGTCTTCCAGTTCTTCAACCTGCTGGAGGGCATGACCTGCCTGGAGAACGTCGCCCTGCCGGCGATGATCGCCGGCTCCTCCCGCAAGCAGGCCGAGCGCCGGGCCCGCGACCTGCTCGACCTGCTCGGCCTTGGCGACAAGACGGCCAGCGTCCCCGGCGTCCTCTCCGGCGGCCAGCGCCAGCGCCTGGCCATCGCCAGGGCCCTGGCCAACCAGCCGACCATGCTCCTGGCCGACGAGCCGACCGGCGCCCTCGACTCGGCCGGCGGGGCCGAGGTCATGGAGCTGTTCCGCCGCCTCCACGCCGGCGGCCAGGCCATCCTCCTGGTCACCCACGACCAGGAGGTCGCCGCCGCCGCCTCCCGGATCGTCTGGATGCGCGACGGCCGCATGGCCGACGGCGAGAGCGACACCACCGGCACCCCGACCCTGGTCGGCCGCCCCCGGCCATGACCCACCCGGTGAGGTGACGTGATGGCCGCGGTCTGGGCCCGGAGCCGCGCCGAGCTCCGGACGCGCTGGCGGGCCTGGCTCGGGCTGAGCCTGGCCGTCGGCGTGGCCGCCGGGGCCGTGCTGGCCCTGGCCGCCGGCGCCCGGCGGACCGCCTCGGCCTACCCGCGGCTGGTCGCGGCCGAGCGTCCCCCGGAGGTGAACAGCATGGCCCTCGAGGGCGTCGGCGCGCGCGGGGTCACCATCGACCCGGCCGACGTGGCCCGGTTGCCGCAGGTGGCCGAGGTCACCCGGGTCCGCAACTTCATCGTCTTCGACGGCCGGACCGCCGCCGGCACCCCGATCCGCGACCCGGACTACGTGCAGGCCGGTACCTTCCTTGACCCGGCCGGGCGGGCTTGGAGCACCCGGACCAAGCTGCTCTCGGGCCGCCTGGCCGACCCGGCCCGGGCCGACGAGGTCGTCATCGACTTCGCCATGGCCGAGCGCTTCGGCCTCGGCGTCGGCGACGGCTTCGACCTGCGGTTCGTCCGCCCGGGTGAGGAGGCGGCCTACTTCTCGGGTCGCAAGCCGCCGGCGACCTCCGGCCGGACGATCGGGCTGCGAGTCGTGGGGATCTCCGCGGCCAGTGGCAGCTTCCCTCCCCGGCCCCAGGCCGCCGGCGCCGGCTACGCCGAGCTGAGCCCGGCGTTCGCCGGCCGGTACGCCGCCACCCTCGGCGGGTCGGAGTCGCTGACGGTGTGGCTACGCCGCGGGACGGTCGAGATGGAAGGGTTCACGCGGGCGGTCGAGCGGCTGGCCGGCGGGACGCCCTTCGACACCTTCGCCGCCCGCACCGACCACGGGAACTTCGGGGGTGGACGGCGGACCGAGCGGGCGATCGGGCTGCTGGCCGTCGCCCTGTGGGTGCTCGCCGGCCTCGGCGCGGTGACGGTCCTGCTCGTGACCGGCCAGACGCTCGACCGCTCGGCGTTCCTGGAGGGGCCCGAGCACCCGACCCTCCAGGCGCTCGGCATGAGCAGGGCGCAGCTCTTGGGCGTGGCCGTGACCAGGATCGGGCTGGTGGCAGCGACCGCCACTGCCGTCGCCCTGGCCGTGGCCATCGCGCTCTCGCCACTGTTCCCGCTCGGGCTGGCTCGGGTCGCCGAGCCAGACCCCGGCGTGACCTTCGACGCCGTCACCCTCGGCGCCGGCGCGGCCGTCCTGGCCCTGGCGCTGCTCGCCCTCGGGGCCTGGCCGGCATGGCGAGTGGCCGCCGGCCGCTCGACAGGCGACGCCGGTGAGCGGCGGTCGGCGCTGGCCGGCGCCCTTGCGAGGTCGTCGTTCCCGGTCACGGCCGTCGCTGGAGTCGGCCTCGCGCTGGAGCGCGGCCGTGGCCGCACGGCCGTGCCCGTCCGGTCGACGGTCGCCGGGGCCGTCCTGGGCGTCGTCGCCCTGACCACCGCCCTCACCTTCGGCGCCGCTCTCGACCATCTGCTCCGGACCCCACGGCTGTTCGGGTGGAACTGGGACGTGGCCGTCGGCGACCTCACGGCGGAACGCGACCTGTCCGCCGAGGTCGTCCCGGCGCTGCGGTCCGAGCCGGCCGTGGCCGGCTTCGCGGCCGCGGGCGGCACCCTGGTTGAGGGAGGGCCCGACCCCCTGCCCGCATTCGGGTTCGACCTGGTCGAGGGGGAGGTCGGGCCCACGGTCGCCGAGGGCCGCCCGCCAGTCAGCGCCACCGAGGTCCTCGTCGGCTCCAGGACCCTGCGCTCGCTCGGGGCCGAGCTCGGCGACGAGATCGAGCTGCGTCGAGCCGTGGACTTGGGGGACACGAGCCCCGGCGGGCCGGCCCGCCGCTACCGAGTCGTCGGCCGGGGCGTCCTGCCCGAGACGGGCTTCGCCGAATTCGGCGAGGGTTTCGCCCTCACCCTCGCCGGCGTGGAACGCCTGGACCGCCCCGCCAACCGAGTGTGGTTCCCGCTGCGCTGGGCCGACGGGGTGGACCAGGGGGCGGCCGCGGAGCGGCTCCGGGCCAGGATCCCCGTGACCCTGAACCTGCTCCAGCGACCGGCCGACCTGGTCAACTTCGGCCGAGTGGAGACGATGCCTGCCGTCACCGGTGGCCTGATCGCCTGCCTGTCCGTGGCCATGCTCGGGCACCTGCTGGTCAGCTCGGTGCGCCACCGCCGCCGCGACCTGGCGGTGCTCAAGGCCCTCGGCTTCCAGCGCCGCCAGGTGTCGCTGACCGTGGTCTGGCAGGCCAGCACCCTGGTCGCGCTGGCCCTGGCGGTCGGGCTCCCGGTCGGCATCGCCGCCGGGCGCTGGATCTGGCTGGCCGTGGCCGAGCAGGTCGGCGTGGTCCCCGAGCCCGTCGTCCCGGTCGGGCTCCTCGCCCTGGCGGCGGTGGCCACGGTCCTGATCGCCAACCTGGTCGCGGCCGTGCCGGCCTGGATGGCGGCCCGAACCCACCCGGCGACCGTGCTGCGGAGCGAATGATGGCCGCCGTCTGGCTCAGGGCCAGGGCCGAGGTGCGCCGTCGCTGGCGGGCCACCGTGCTGCTGGCGGTGCTGGTCGGGCTGACCGGCGGGGTGGTCCTGGCCGCGGTGGCGGGGGCGCGGCGCACCGGCTCGGCGATGGACCGGTTCCTGGCCTACAACCGGCCGCTGGACGTCAGCGTGGTCGGATTGGACATGGCCTCCGTGGAGCGCCTCCCCCAGGTCGTCGACGCCGACGAGGGGTCGCTGGTGCCGCTGGTGCCGAACACGGCGTCGGGGCCCGGCGACCCGCGCACGATCGGGGTCATCGTGGCCTGGGCCACACTCCACGGTCGGACGGGCGTGACCTCGGAGCGGCCGATTCTCGTCCGTGGCCGCCGGCCCGACCCGGCCCGCCCGCTGGAGGTCGCGGTCAACGAGCCGCTGGCGGCCCGCTGGGGCCTGCGGCCGGGTGACACCCTGCGGACCGTGGCCTTCTCGCCCCGGCAGTTCGGGCCAGGATTCGAGTCCAGCAGGATCGGCGGACCGCGCGGCCCGGCGCTCGACCTCACGGTGACGGGCGTGATCCGCCAGCCCGGCGACCTCAGCCCGGTGCCGATCCACCACGACGTTATCTACCTGGGCGCCGACGTGGTGTACCTGACGCCGGCCTTCTGGCAGGCCTACCACGACGCGGTCGCCAATCTCGGCGTCGTCGTCGGCCTGCGCCTCCGCCGTGGCCCGGCCGACCTCGATGCCTTCATTGCGGCGGTGCGAGCGCTGCCCGGCGGCCGCCAGGCCGGGATCGAGGTCGGCAGCGAAGCGGAGGACACCGCCCGTGCCGCCAGGCGGGCGACGCGGGTTCAGGCGGTCGCGCTGCTCGCATTCGCCGGGCTGGCCGCCCTCGCCGGGCTGCTGGTGGTCGGCCAGGCCATCGCCCGGCAGGTCCAGCTCGACGCCGCCGACCTGTCGGCCCTGCGGGCACTCGGCATGACCCGGTCCCAGATCGTGGCCGCCAGCCTGGTCCGGGCCGGGCTGGTCGGCGCCGCTGGCGCGCTGCTCGCCGTGATCCTGGCCGTGCTGGCCTCGCCGCTGGCTCCCATCGGCCTGGCCAGGCAGGCCGAGGTCGATCCCGGTCTGTCGGTCGACGTCGCGGTCCTCAGCCTCGGCGGGCTCGGGGTGCTCGTGGCCGTCCCGGCGCGGGCGGCCGTAGCCGCGTGGTGGGTGACCCGGGCGACCGCCGGGCGGGCCGGTGGCGACCGGACGCCGGGGCGCTCCTCCCAGGTGGTCGAGCGTGTGGCCAGGGCCGGGGCGACACCCAGTGCCGTCACCGGGATCCGCATGGCCCTGGAATCGGGCCGCGGAGATACCGCGGCGCCGGCCCGCGCGGCCGTGGTCGGCGCGGCCACGGCCGTGGTGGCCGTCATCGCCTCGCTCACCTTCGCCGCCAGCCTCGACCACCTCGTCGCCTCCCCGGCCCTGCAGGGCTGGAACTGGGACGTGGCCGTGGGCAACCCCAACGACGGCGCCGACATCAGCCCCAAGGGTGACCTGCTGGCCGGCAACCCGGCGGTTGCCGGCTACTCACTGTTCGAGCCGGCCTTCGAGCAGGTCAAGGTCCAAGGGATGACGGTCCCCGTGTTCGGCATGAGCCCGGTCAAGGGCGCTGTCCTTCCCACGGTGCTCCGTGGCCACGAGGCCCGCACGCCCGAGGAACTCACGCTAGGGCCGACCACGCTGCGCCAACTCCACCGCCGCCTCGGCGACGTCGTCCAGGTCGAGGGGCCCGCTAGGCGGCATGCCCTCCGCATCGTCGGCGAGGTGCTGCTGCCCAATCTGAGTAGCAATGCGACCATGACGACCGGGGCCATGCTGACCGTCGAGGGCGTCCGTGCGCTGCTGCCGGAGGCCCGGCCCACCCAGTTCGTCATTGACTACGTCCCGGGCGCCGACCCTGCTGCTGCCTACGCCAGCCTGCGGCGCGACTTCGGCCCGACGGTCCTGCGTGGGCTGCCTCCCAACGAGGTCGAGAACCTCCGGCGCGTCAGCGGCCTGCCGGTCCTGCTGGCGGCCCTGCTGGGCGTCCTGGGAGCGGCCACCCTCGGCCATCTGCTGGTCACCGTGCTCCGGCGGCGCCGCCGGGACCTGGGCGTCCTGAAGACCCTCGGGTTCGTCCGCGGCCAGGTCGCGGCCACGGTCGCCTGGCAGGCCACCACCCTGGCCTTCCTGGCCCTGCTGGTCGGTCTGCCGCTGGGCGTGGTCGCCGGGCGCTGGGCCTGGCTGCTGGTCAACCAGGGGCTCGGATCCCTGGCCGGCCCGGTCGTCCCGACGATCGCCCTGCTGGCCGCCGTCCCGGTCACCGTCCTGGTCGCCAACCTGGTCGCCGCCCTGCCGGCGCGGGCGGCGGCCGCCACCCGGCCTGCCGTCGTGCTGCGATCGGAGTGATCATGACCACCATGGAGGGACCAGCGGCGCTCGGGCCGGCGGGGGACGGGGCCCGGGAGCGGCGGGCGCACCCGTCGGTGGCGCTGGCCCCGGTGGGGGCCGGGCTCGCCCTGGGCGGGCTGCTGCTGGTGGGTGACGACGGGCTGAGCGGGGCCGAGCTGGTCCGGGTCGGGCTGGTGGTGGCCTGGACGCTGGCCGGGCTGGTGCTGGTGGTGCGGCCGGGGCAGCGGCTGCTGGGGGCGATCGTGCTGGCCGCGGCCGCCCTCGGCGGGGCGTGCGTGCTGTGCAGCGGGGTCCTGCACCGCGACCTCGGCGGGTCGCTGGGCGCGGCCGCGGCCCTGGTCCGGCCGATGGCCGCCGGGCTGCTCCCGGCGGTGGCCTTCCACCTGATCATCGGGCTGCCCGACGGGCGGCTTCAGAGCCGGCCCCGCCGGGTCGCGGTGGCCGTCGGCTATGTGGCCGGGGCCGCCCTGGGGCTCGCCCTGTGGAGCCGGCGGCCCGAGCTGCCGGTGTGGCCGGTGGTGGCGGCCGGCGTGCTGGCCGTCGCCGCCGGGGTGGGCCCGTCGCACCGGCGGTTCCTGGCCTCCCGGGGCGCCGTCCGCCAGCGGATGGAGTGGGTCGGGCTGGCCGCCGTGGTCGTCGCCGAGGCGGCGCTGGTGGTCACGGCCCTGCGGGTGCTCGCCGGCTGGCCCCGGCCGGTGCCCGAGGTCATCGGGGCGGTGAGCGTGCTCATCCCGCTCGCCCTGGCCGCCGGGGCCTCGCCCCGCCTGGTCGGGCGGGTCGACCGGCTGCTCGCCCACACCGTGTCCCTGGCCGGCCTGAGCGGCCTGGTGGTGGCCGTCTACCTGCTGGTCGTCCTCGGCCTCGGCCAGGTCCCGAGCGAACGCGAGCGCGCCCTGCTGCTGCTGTCGATGGCCGCCGCGGCCGTGTGCGCGCTGCTGTACCACCCGGCCCGCGAGCGGCTCACCCAGGCCGCCAACCGGCTGGTCTACGGCGAGCGGTCGGCCCCGGACGAGGCCCTGCGCAGCTTCGGGGCCCGGCTGTCGCGGGCCATCCCCCTGGAGGAGCTGCTGCTGCAGCTGGCCGAGTCGCTCCACAAGACCATGGCCCTTGACGCGGCCGAGGTCTGGACCGGCGGGGAGGGGGTGCTGGAGCGGGCCGCGTCCGTGCCCGACCGCGGCCCGGGCCGGCTGGTCGTGGACCCGGCCGAGGCGCCGGTGGTGGCACGGGCGGGCGTCTCCGGCCGGGCCTGGCTGGCCATCTGGCTGCCCAGCCTGCTCGACGGCCACCGCGACGCCGCCGTCCGGGTGGCGCCGGTGACCCACTCCGGCGAGCTGCTCGGCCTGCTGGTGGTGGCCCGGCGCGCCGACGAGCGCTTCGGCGAGGAGGACGAGCGGGTCCTGGCCGAACTGGCCCGCCAGGTCGGGCTGGCCCTGCACAACGTCCGCCTCGACTCGGCCCTCCAGGCCTCCCTGGACGAGCTGCGCCACAAGGCCGAGGAGCTGGCCGCCTCGCGGGCCCGGATCGTGGTCGCGGCCGACGCCGAGCGCCGCCGCATCGAGCGCGACCTGCACGACGGCGCCCAGCAGCGGCTGGTCGCCCTGGCGGTCAAGCTCCGCCTGGCCAGGCGGCTGGTCGACGCCGACCTGGACCAGGCCCGCGGGATGCTCGACGAGCTCCGCGACGAGGTCAAGGACGCGGTCGAGGAGCTCCGCAGCCTGGCCCACGGCATCTACCCGCCGCTGCTGCTCGACCAGGGCCTGGCGGCCGCCCTCGGCTCGGCCGCCCAGCGGGCCACCATCCCGACCCGGGTCGAGGCCGGCCCGATCGGCCGCTACCCGGCCGACCTGGAGGCCGCGGCCTACTTCTGCTGCCTGGAGGCGCTGCAGAACGCCATGAAGCACGCCGGCCCGGAGGCGACCGCGGTCATCCGGGCCTGGGAGGAGGACGGGGCCCTCCGCTTCGCCGTCGCCGACGACGGCGCCGGCTTCGACGCCGCCGCCAAGGCCGGCGGCACCGGGTTCGTCAACATGGCCGACCGCCTCGGCGCCATCGGCGGCACCCTCCGGGTCGAGTCCACCCCCGGCGGCGGCACCAGCGTCCTTGGCTCGGTCCCGCTCCCGCAGACGAGGTGAGGCACGAGGATGGGCGCGGTCTGGCTCCGGGCGAAGGCCCAGCTCCGCGGCCGGGTCAGGGCCAGCCTGCTCCTGGCCGTGCTGGTCGGCCTGGCCGGCGGCGTGGTCCTGGCCGCCCTGGCCGGCGCCCGCCGGTCGGAGGCGGCCCTGCCCCGGTTCCTGGCCGCCAGCCGGACGACCGACGCCCTGGTCTACTTCACCGGGCCCAGAGGTGGACAGCCCGCACGGACGGACCTGGACGCTGAACTGCGCGCCGTCGCTGCATTGGCGCAGGTGCGGACCGCCCAGAGGATGACGCTGCCTATCCTGTCGGCCACCGACCCCAATGACCCGGCCGGGCCCAGCCGTCAGCTTGGCCTGGTGGGGCTCGATCGGGTCGGCACCGAGGCGGTTGGCCGGCCCAGATGGGTGGCGGGGCGACCGCCTCGGCCCGATCAGCCCAACGAGGCGGCGGTCGACGAGGAGTTCGCATGGCGACATGATCTTCGCGTGGGCATGGTGTTCAGCGTCGGCACCTATACCCGCACCCAATTCGGGCCGGCCGGCGAGGGTGTTCCAGTTGCGCCCGGGGGCCCGGCCATCGACCTGCTGGTCACCGGCATCGTTCGGTTCCCCGATGATCTCCTGCCAGTGGCCGAGGCGAAAGACCAGGTCGACGCCGACGAGTCCAGCAACCTGTACCTGAACCCTGCGTTCTGGCGTCGCTACGGGCCCGACTTCGCCAACTACGGCATGTTCATCGCGGTAGATCTCCACCGTGGCATGGCCGACGTCCCAGCCTTCTCGGCGGCAATGGAGCGGCGGTTCGGCAAGCAGGCTGTGGTGGATTCCAAGGAATTTGTCGAGGCGTCAACTGTCGCGGTTGGAGTTCGACGAGCTATCGCGCTCGAGACCGCCGCGCTGCTCACGTTCGCCGTGCTGGCTGCCCTGACCGCACTGCTGCTCATCGCCCAGAGCCTTGGTCGACAGGTGTTCCTCGAATCAACCGAGGACCCGATCCTTCGTTCGCTCGGCATGAGCCGCTGGCAGCTCGTCGCGGTAGCTCTGGTCCGAGCGGCCCTTGTAGGTACGGTCGGTGCGGTCCTGGCCGTGGCCGCCGCAGTGGTGCTGTCACCCCTCACGCCGATCGGAGTCGCACGACGGGCTGAGCCGGAGCCAGGAGTCGTGCTCGACTGGCCGGTCCTCGGGGCCGGCGCCGTGTCGATCGTCACGTTGGTGATGATCTGTATGGCCCTGCCAGCGTGGCAGGCGGCACGTGCTCGGGGCGACCTACTGGGATTGGCAGAGCCCGCCGGTTCTGGACGACCATCGCGTGCGGCGGCGGCGGTCGCAGCCGCTGGTGCATCTCCGACCGCCGTCACCGGCGCTCGACTGGCGCTCGAGTCCGGACGTGGGCGGACCGCCGTGCCAGTGCGGGCTGCGTTGGTCGGGTCGGCCGTGGGCGTGTGCGTCCTCACTGCCGTCGCCGGGTTCGCCGCCGGACTGGAACGACTGGCGGATCGCCCGGCGGCATATGGTGTGACCTGGGATCTTGCGGTCGGGGGGTTCGCCTCGGCCGCCGCCGCCGAACCGATCGGCAGACAGCTGGTCGGCAATCCGCTGGTCGCTGCGGTCGCTGCCAACCTCGGCCAGGTCAACGCAACCATTGATGGGCACTATGTGCCCCTCACGGCCGTCGAGGAGCGCGAGGGGGCACTGCCGCCGGCGGTCATCGAGGGCCGAGAGCCGCTGAGGCCGAACGAGATCGCCCTTGGATCACTCTCCCTCAAGGAACTGGGCAAGCGGGTCGGTGACGTGGTCACCGTGGCTGTCGACCAGCGACCGCCCCAACGCCTTCTGGCGGTCGGTCGGGTGGTGCTACACCAGCCCGGCTTCGACAGCGTGATCACCCCGGGTTGTGGGGGCATGGTGCATCCGGACGTGATGCGCCGCCTCGTTCCCGACCCGATGCTCGCCTACCCATCGGTGTTCCTGATCCGACTCGATCCCACCACCGATCGGGACCGCGCCATCGCGCAGATCCGGCGCGACTTCGCGGGACGGTTGATCGCGCCTCAGCCCCATGCCGACGTCCGCAATCTACAGCGGGTAGCCGGTCTGCCCGCTCTCCTGGCAGCGCTCGTTGCCCTGGTGGCCCTCGGCACGGTGACCCACACCCTGGTCACCTCCGTACGCCGCCGCCGGCGCGACCTGGCCGTGCTCAAGACCCTCGGGTTCGTTCGTCGGCAGGTGGCGGCGACGGTCGCCTGGCAGGCGACAACCTTCGCGGTGGTGGCGCTGGTCCTCGGGCTGCCGCTGGGGCTGGCCGCCGGGCGGTGGGCGTGGCAGCTGACCGCGGCCGCGCTGGGGGTGGACTCGGGACCGGTGGTGCCACTGCCGGCGATCCTGGCCCTGGTCGTGGGGACGCTGGTGGCCGCGAACCTGGTCGCGGCCGGGCCAGGGCGGGTGGCGAGCCGGCTGCGGCCGGCAGCGGCATTGCGCTCGGAGTAGGGGTCGCCGGCGGGCTTCAGTCGGCCGGCGGGCTTCGGTCGGCCGGCGGGCCTCAGCCGACCGGCTGGTGCTCGACCCAGATCCGCTCCAGGACCTCGGGCTCGAAGTCCTCCTTGTGGAGGTAGGCGATGGCGCCGCAGTCGCGGGCGTCGGCGGGCAGGTCCTCGGCGCGGTAGGTGGACAGCAGCAGGACCGCCGTCTCCGGGTGGGCGGCGACGATGCGGCGGGTGGCCTCGATGCCGCTGATGGCGGGGAGGTGGATGTCCATCAGGACCAGGCCGGGGTGGAGCTCCTCGACCCGGATGATGGCCTCCTCGCCCGAGGCGGCCTCGCCGACCGCCGTGAACCCGGGCGTCACGGCCAGCACGGCCTGGGCCGCGCTGCGGAAGAACGCCTGGTCGTCGACGATCAGGACGGAGACGGGTCGGGTCGGCATCGTGTCCCATTGTGGTGGCGGCGGCGTGCCGGCGACCAGCCTGCTTCCATGCCACCCGAGGTGGTGGCAGCACCACGATGGGTCAGCGTTGCTCGGCCAGGAACAGCAGGACGGCCTTGACCCGGCGGTGGGCGTCGCGGGTCTCGGGCAGGCCCAGCTTGGCGAAGATCGAGTTGATGTGCTTCTCCACCGCCCGCTCGCTCAGCACCAGGCCCTCGGCCACGGCGGCGTTGCTCCGGCCCTCGGCGAGCAGGGCCAGGACCTCACGCTCGCGCGGGGTCAGCCGGGCCAGCGGGGACTGGGCGTTCCGGGAGCGGCCGGCCACCAGGGCCTCCACCACCTTGGGGTCGATCACCGACCCGCCGCGGGCCACCTCCCGGATGGCGGCCAGCAGCTGGTCGAGGTCGGCCACCCGCTCCTTGAGCAGGTAGGCCCGGCCCTCGGTGCCGCCCTCCAGGAAGGCCAGGGCGTAGGCCGGATCGGCGTACTGGCTGAGCAGGACCACCCCGGCCGTGGGCCGCAGCTGGCGCAGCCGTTCGGCCGCCCGGACCCCCTCGTCGGTGCCGGTCGGGGGCATGCGGATGTCGGTCAGGAGGACGTCCGGCTCGGTGCCGGCGATGGCCTCCAGCAGCGAGTCGTAGTCCTCGCACACCGCCACCAGCTCGATGTCGGGCTCGTGCTCGAGCAGCCGGCGCACGCCCTCGCGAACGAGGTAGCTGTCCTCGGCCAGAACCACCTTGATGGGCACGGGGCAAGTCTACGGCCGCACCGGCCCCCCGATGGTGGTTCACTGGTCGGCATGGACTTCACCGAGGAGACCGCCACCCCGGCGGTGGCGGGGAGCTTCGAGGGCACGGCCGACCCGCGGCTCCGGGAGGTCCTGGGCAGCCTGGTCAGGCACCTGCACGGGTTCGTCCGCGAGGTCGAGCCGACCTTCGAGGAGTGGGAGCGGGCGATCCGGTTCCTGACCGAGACCGGGCAGCGCTGCGACGACACCCGCCAGGAGTTCATCCTGCTCTCGGACGTGCTCGGGGTGACCATGCTGGTCGACGCCGTCAACCACCGGACGGCGTCGGCGGCGACCGACTCGACCGTGCTCGGGCCGTTCCACGTGGTCGCCTCGCCCCGGCGTGAGCTGGGCGACACCATCGACCTGGTCGGCGCCGGCGAGCCGTGCGTGGTCAGCGGCCGGGTCAGCTCCATGGACGGCACCCCCCTGGCCGGCGCCCTCCTCGACGTCTGGCAGGCCGACGACCACGGCTTCTACGACGTCCAGCAGCCCGGCACCCAGCCCGAGGGCAACGGCCGGGGCCTGTTCACCTGCGACCACGAGGGCCGCTTCTGGTTCCGCACGGTCACCCCCAGCCCCTACCCGATCCCCACCGACGGGCCGGTGGGGAGGCTCCTGGCCGCGACCGGCCGCCACCCCTACCGGCCGGCCCACATCCACCTCATCGTGGCCGCCGACGGCCACCTGCCGGTGACCACCCACGTGTTCGTGGCCGGCAGCCCCTACCTGGACTCCGACGCCGTCTTCGCGGTCAAGCAGTCCCTGGTCAGGGACTTCGCCAGGGTCGACGACCCCGACAAGGCGGCCGCCTACGGCGTCGAGCCCCCCTTCCGCCACGCCGAGTTCGACGTGGTCCTCCAGCCCGCCCACGGCCCGGAGGCCGGGTAACCGCCGGCCGGCAACTCCCATATCCTGTGCACGGGCGGCCGGGCCGTGGGCCGCCGGCAGGAGGGGGGAGCTGATCGCCGTGGCCACGGATGCTGAGGCGCTGGCCAGCTTCCTGCCCGACCGGCTGGTGCGGAGGCTGGTCGAGGACCCGCAGGAGGCCGGGCAGGCGCACGCCGACCGGACGGTGGGGGCGTTGCTGCTGGCCGACATCTCCGGGTTCACGGCCATCACCGAGCGGCTGGCCCGGGCGCCGGACGGGGCCGAGCGGCTGCGGGGGCTGCTGGACAGGGCGTTCCAGCCGCTGCTGGAGCTGATCTGCGGCACCGGCGGGGACGTGCTCAAGTTCGCCGGGGACGCGCTGCTGGCCTGCTGGCCGGCGCCCGGCCCGGACCAGGGGCGGGGCCTGGCCGCGGCCACGGCGGCGGCCGCCGGCTGCGCCGAGGCCATGCAGGCGGCCCTGGGACAGTTCGCGGCGGCCGAGCGGCTGCCCCTGGCCCTGCGGATCGGGGTCGGGGCCGGCGAGGTGGTGGTCCTGGACGTCGGGGGCGAGCGCGACCGGCGGGAGCTGGTGGTCGCCGGGGCGGCGGTGCCGGAGACGACCGGCGCCGCCGGGCGGGCCCGGCCCGGCCAGGTGGTGCTCTCGGCGGCGGGCCCCCGCCCCGCCCCGCGGGGCCCCCGGGGGCCCCGGGCGGCCCCCCCCGCGGCCGCCCGCCCCCCCCGGCCCCGGCCCCCCCCCGGCC